>Ga0182030_10008721_pt1 | contig 20912 bp, 16 predicted proteins | sample 812S3MmetaG_FD_121299 | JGI IMG/M metagenome (GOLD analysis project Ga0182030, IMG submission 121299) | Permafrost microbial communities from Stordalen Mire, Sweden - 812S3M metaG (Illumina Assembly) | ecosystem: Environmental > Terrestrial > Soil > Wetlands > Permafrost | place: Sweden...
CTTATATCGATCATGAATCTACTAGGGTTAGTTATGGAAGTCCATAACCAAACAACCCAGAAAACTAACTGGCTGAGTTACTTAGTTGGCTGCTGGGCTGGCCTAATCCCTTGGTTGGTTGTAGCCGGATACTTAGCACTCGCCGCCCATATGGGTAGTAAAGCACCGACCTTTGTTTATTGGATATTCGTGTCCATATTAGTATTCTTTAGTTGTTTTGCGGTTAACATGGTTCTTCAATACAAGAAGATTGGCCCTTGGAAAAATTATTTATATGGCGAACGAGTATATATTATTCTGAGCTTAGTAGCTAAATCACTACTAGCCTGGCAGGTATTCGCCGGTACGCTACGGCCATAACCATTATTTTTAGATTAAGAACCAAGCCAAAAAGATTGACCATTAGTGCTTTAAATTCTGTAAATTGTACAGAAGTTTAGGCTGTCTAAGGTTGATATATAGGTTTGGGCGGGACAAACGGGACGTAACCTTCTTGGTTGGCGAGTTGTTGAGCATTGGGTGAGTATACGGTTATAACTAGATTGTAGGTGTCAGGGAAGCAGATTATCTGGCAGTTACGATGACTATCAAATTGCGTGGAATCGATAACCAAAGTTTTGTTTTGTACGATAGTTTTAACATTAGCCAAATCTGGGTGATCGTAATACTTCAAGCTCACGGAGTATGTACTCGAGGTTTGGAAATTGATATTCTCTTCTGATCCGGTAATGTTCAACGCTGTGAATGGTGCAAGTGAGCGGACGGTAACGTGAATATTGTCGTTGTAGCGGTCACGGATATTTGGATAGACATCTCCGGCTAGGACGCCACCGATAGTGGCACCGATAAAAACCAAACCAACTAGCATGCCGGTTATCCAAGTTCTGATGGGCCACTTCCGCCGAAAGATAGCGATGCCGAAGAGGATGATGAATAGCGCGACTAGGCCGATTAGCACCATGGCGATATCGAGCAGTAAGTTTTCGCGTAGCCCAATCGGGAAAATATTAACTCGTGCCAAAGTGCCACTGTGTACCAAAATGTACGTCTCAGCAGCGATTAATCCGAACAAAGCACTCAGACCGGTGATAATAAAGCACAGACCGACAAGCCTGAGTATGAACCTGAATATAGCGTTAATAGGACCAACAATTACCGCATTGACTCGATGAGCGGCGCCTTTAACGTCAGCTCGCTCAACGATTTCTTTGAGGCTGTCAACGTTTATCGGTTTCCCGGCCATCTGCAGGCGGTCACTTGAGGTTTTTGCTTCAGGGACTAGTAGCCAAAGAGCTATGTAAAGTAATATCCCCCAACCGAATGTGGCTACGGTGGCAATAATGAATAGTATTCTTACGAGCGGGACATCAACACCAAAATATTGTGCAAGACCAGCGGCCACTCCAGCTACCACGGCATTGTCGGTGTCCCGGAACAACCGCTTCGTCTCGAGTTGTCTTGGAGTTGTAGTATAAGTTTCGCTTTCTTCTTCTATAAAATCCGCCGGACTGCCTAGCTGTTTTTTCAAAAACTCCACGTCACTAGACAAAACCACCTTGTCACCGCTTACCCCATGTTCAGCCAAAAGTTCTGCCATTCGTAGCTCAATTTCGTCTACGACGTCTTTCTCGCCAACCTGCTTTTGGATATCTTCTAAGTATTTCTTTAGTTCGTGGTGGGCATCGACCGAAATCGTGAACGCCTGTCGCCCCAAGTGGATTTTTGTTACTTCGTTCATTGAGTTTTTCCTTCCTCTAGTCTTTTAATAGAAGCATTTAGTCGGTGATAGGTAGCTCTCAGGTTTACTAATAACTTTTTCCCATCATCAGTCAGCCAGTAGTATTTTCGGGGTGGTCCTTGGTCGCTTTCTTGCCACTCGTAGGTGAGGAGTTGGTCTTTGGCAAGTCTGTTTAGCAGGGGATATAAGGTGCCCTCAACTACGATTAGTTCAGCTTCACGAAGGGCATGAATTATCTCTGAGGTATAAACCTTGCCATCTTTTAGCAACAGCAGGACACAATAGACGAGCATGCCTTTACGCATCTGGGTTTCCGATTGGGCGGGGTCGCCGTAGACAGGATCTTCATTCATACACTACTATGTTATACAAGGTATCATGTAATGTCAACCCATCAAATTGATTGAAGGGGCTATTAAGACCTGTGTATTTTGTCTGATTTGTCTATTTTCATTTTTTGAATGGCAAGAATGGCCCAGTCAGTCGAAACACCGTATGCCGTAAGCGCGGAGAACCAAAGGTGTAACGTTACGAAGCAAGTAGCAATAATAAAAACAAGAATGGCATTGGTTCGGCTCGTGGCGACTTCGGGTTTACTTTTGCCCCTAATGCTGGCAAACAATGAAAAGATAATGCAAATTTGAGCTGCTGATATTAGGTAATCTTGCCAGTGCATTAAGCTTATTCTAGCAAAGTTCATAAATTATGGTTGTGTAAGAATTTTGACAAATAATTAATTTTATGTATAATATAATATATTGTGATCACAAACAAAAACCTTAAATAATCAACAAATAAAAGGAAAAGAGGGAAACATGAAAACTATTAGCGATATGGCATTTGAGTATGCCTATATCAGTACTTCCGATAAGAGATTGCTACGAATAGATAGATTACTAAGCAAACTATAAATCTACCAGTCAGCAAGATCGTAAAGCCCCGGATTACCCGGGGCTTTTGTTATTAAGCGCATAAATCACTCAGGGTAGCGTGATGGGAGCGAATTGAGACCAAATCAAAAGGTAGCCAATAATTTTATGGTGATTAGTGACGCAAAGAGTTAGCTATTTACGGATCAATCAAAAAGTGACATAATATAGTGCACCTATGAGTCACTCAGAAAACATTCTCTATCCTCCCAGACCCGGTACTAATAATGAGACCGTTCATTTTGATTTTTACTCAGGTGACCGTTTATCGCCAGAGGCGATAAGTGACGTAGTAGCTTTCGAGAATCAACTTTATTCACTAACTTTAGACCCGGACCAATTCTCAACTGCTGAAGCTTTTAGGATTGATTGTGAAGCCGCCGGTCACAGCTTTGAGCCAATCGAGAAGATCTGGCAACGCAAGCTAAACTCAATTAATTTGGGTGTCGGATATTTTTTAACAACTAAGGGGAAGGCAGCTTTGCTTGAAGCCACAGGCGTGGCTATTAAAAGTGAGGCCACACCACAGTCATGTGCCCGAGAGCTTAGTCAATTAGATATTCACAATGTTGACTCGAGTGTACTCGACAAACTTGAAGCTAAAAGTGTCGGATTTGAAGAAAAACAAATCACTCAAGCATTTATTGAAAACGGTTTTAGCGGGCACGGAATCCCGGCTCCAAACATACTTACTATTTTTAAAAACCCAGAAGTGATTGCCGAAAAAGCTCAAGGATATCGGGACTTTAAAACATATCTAAAACTGGTGATGAAAGACTTGCGAGCAGCTGATACCGAAGAATACCCAGCCCTAAAAGCTAAGGCGCAGATAACTGAACTATATAAACGTCGGCTTAACGTACTACTCGTCGGCACATACGTTAGTGCCTATAAGTTGCTCAGCCAACAACGGACGAGTGGTATAGAAGCATATAGTCAATATAATGGTCAGCTAGTTGAGGCTTTGTCTGCCTTTATTCCTTCTGCCGATAACGCACAAATTGCCAATTTCCTGCAAAGGATGGATCGGTTAACAGAAGGGGTTAGTCGGTCAAAAGACGGTTCATTTACATGGTTAAGTCCCGAAGCGGCAAAATTAGCTGAACGAGGTAACTCGGGAGATATTGAAAGTCAGAACATAGACAGAGGTCTTTATGCTGATGTTAACCCTGACGATCTTAAATCCGCCCAGATTGATGGCGAAATGTTTGGCGACTGGGTATCTTCAGTACTTGAAAGTTACGGCTTTCTTAGTGCATATCAGGATTGGGATAGCGAGCGCGAAAGTTTTGCCCCAGATGGCAAGTGGCAAGTAATAGTCAATGATAAATTTAAAAACTTGGCAGTAAACCCTCAACAACGCATCGTCAAAGTACCAAGAAAAACCATATCAATCGCACGAGCAATCCCAGTTATTGACCACGAGACTACTCATGTCATACAACACGAAAACCAACGAGTAATTAGTCAATTGGCAATCATGGAACACATTGGTATTGACAGCGCTTCAGTACAAATTGAGTCTGGGGGTATATGGCAAGAGACGGTCGCCCGTGAAGCAATCCTTGGCGAAGTCGATCAAGAAATCAACGGCACTAGTTATTTACAAGCACTCCGTGTCAAAGCCCGAGGCGGCACATTCGGCGAGTGCGCCCAAGCGTATTTTGAAGATTTAACTATCAGGATGCCAGATATGGATTCGGATAAGGTTGCTGCCCAAGCCATTAATCGTACTCGTCGTATTTTTCGTTCTGGCGGCCTAGAATTTGCCCAAGAAAGTCCCTATCTAACTAATACTCAGCCACTTAATTATTTAGAACAACGCCTTATCTATGAAAACTTGGGTGAGCGGAACAGAAAACTACTTTTGCTAGGCGGAGTAGCAGTCAACAATTTTGTTAGATTGTCGGAACTCGGGTTAATGGATCCTGCAGCTATCAAAATTCCAGAGAAGCAACCTTGGCAACTTCTGCATGACCGAGTTATAAAACAGTTAACTAGCGTCTCTTAATCAAATAAACTACATTTGGTCGGAAAACCACAAGCATAAATGGTAGCGGCGAGTGGACTCGAACCACTGACCCCAGGCTTATGAGTCCTGTACTCTAACCAGCTGAGCTACGCCGCCGAATCATGAATCGATCATGGCTAATATATCACGCATTATATCTGTTGAACAGAGTCGGCAGTGATACTTAATCGGCTCTAGTATACTAAAGCCATAGTCTTGAGAGACGTTATTGCTAACATTTGGTGCCAAAATGAATATTTCACTTAAACCAGGTAAGTACATCGTAGCCGTCAGCGGTGGTGTAGACTCAATAGTCTTACTCGATCAGCTCCACCGCCAGGCTGATTTAGAGCTAGTTGTAGCACACTTCGATCACGGCATTAGGGCTGATTCAGATCTTGACAGGCAATTCGTTCAGGGAGTAGCTAACCAGCAGGGGCTAACTTTTGTCTATGAAGCAGCAAAATTAGGACCGCAAGCCAGTGAAGCAACCGCTAGAACTGCTCGGTACGCCTTTTTGGAGCGAATGCGGCAAGTTCATGGTGCCCAAGCTATTGTCACGGCCCATCATCAGGATGATGTGTTGGAGACGGCGATTTTGAATATACTCCGTGGGACAGGACGGAAAGGCTTAACGTCACTTTCAAGTCGGTCGCAGGTCATCCGTCCCATGCTGCATCTGCCCAAAAAAGTAATTCGTGAATATGCTGATAGTCAGGGTTTAAAGTGGCGTGAGGATAGTACCAACACTGACGAGAAGTATCTGCGTAATTATGTTCGTCACAAGATACTCCCCCGGCTTGATGATGAAGCCCGCACTCAATTAATCAATATAATCGAGCAAATGCGCCGCATTAACTATGAACTGGACATCAGTCTAGTAAATCTTATGCACAGCCAACCGGGCGTCAGACAAATAGATCGTGGCTGGTTTGTTAGTCTGCCCCACGCCGTCGCTAGAGAATTTCTGGCTAGCTGGCTACGGGCTAGGGGGATCGGTAATTTTGATACCAAAACCCTGGAGCGCGTGGTAGTAGCCGCAAAAGTCAGGCAAGTAGGATCATTGATTGATATAATGGGCGGAGCCTCACTGATTGTTAAACGAGATCGTTTGGCACTCGTGGGGTAGGAGCGCTAGCAAAACCCTAAAGGACACGATATAATACACCGATATGGACAGTAAGTTTCGACCAGGTCAGAATAATCCCAACACTCGGAATTACCGTAGTGCCAAAAATGTTGGTTTCGTTGCCTTGCTGGTGCTAATTGGATTAATCATTGTTGCTGCCACCAACCAGCCATCGAGCACCCAAACTATCCCGTTAACCGAAGCTGTTGCAAACTCTAATGCTGGAGATTATTCCAAGATTGTTCTAAACGGCAATGAGCTAGACATTACCAAAAAGGGTGCCAAGACAGCCACCGTCAAGACTTATATTGAACCGAACGCCACCCTAAAAGGTGAGGGATTTAATTTCTCTAAGGTTACCATTTCCGCTAAAGCTGTCACTTCAAGCACATCCGACTGGCTGGCTATCGGCGAGGTAGTGATACCGTGTATATTTATTGGTGCTTTTTTGTACTTCATGTTGAAAAGTGCCCAAGGCCAAGGTAACCAGGCTTTAAGTTTTGGTAAAAGTCGAGCCAGGTTATATGGCAACGAAAAAGACCGCGCCACTTTTGCCGATATTGCCGGCAGTGATGAAGCCAAACAAGACCTCCAAGAAGTCGTTGAATTTTTAAAGTTTCCGAAGAAATTTGCTGCAATGGGAGCTCGTATCCCGAAGGGTGTTTTGCTGATTGGCCCACCTGGTACTGGTAAAACTTTGTTGTCTCGAGCCGTGGCTGGGGAGGCCAAAGTGCCGTTCTTTAGTATCTCCGGTTCTGAGTTTGTGGAAATGTTTGTTGGTGTCGGCGCCAGTCGAGTCCGTGATCTTTTCTCCAAAGCCAAGAAAAATGCCCCGTGTATTATTTTCATCGATGAAATTGATGCCGTCGGCCGTCGCCGCGGTAGCGGTATGGGCGGTGGTCACGATGAGCGTGAACAAACCCTCAACCAGATTTTGGTAGAAATGGATGGTTTTGAACAGGGCCAAAATGTGATTGTTCTGGCCGCCACTAACCGAGCCGATGTGCTCGATCCAGCCCTACTCCGGCCGGGTCGTTTCGACCGCCGGGTTAATATTGATTTGCCAGATCGCAAGGACCGCGAAGCAATTCTAAAAGTCCATTTCGACAAAAAGCCACTTGCCAAGAATGTTGACCTTGATTCATTGGCTGCTAAAAGTGCTGGTTCGTCCGGGGCTGATTTGGCTAACATAGCCAATGAGGCAGCCATTATTGCAGCTCGCAACAATCACTCCCAGATTCTTGAACAAGATGTTACCGAGGCCTTCGAGCGGGTGGCCATTGGTCCGGAGCGCAAGAGCAAAGTCATGCTTGAAGACGAAAAGGAATTGACTGCCTTCCATGAATCCGGCCACGCGATTGTCGGCCATGTTTTGCCCGACAGTGACCCGGTGCATAAGGTCACTATCATTCCCCGGGGCGGTACCGGCGGCGTGACCTGGTTCTTGCCGCCAACCGATCGTGTTTATACCTCACTGATCGAGTTTAAGGACGTTCTGGCGCGGGCTTTAGGGGGCCGAATTGCCGAAGAGGTCGTTTACGGCCCGGATCGTATAACTACCGGCGGCGGTAATGACTTACAACGCGCTGCCGAAATCGCCAGGGATATGGTAGTTAATCAAGGTATGGGCGGCAAGCGCCTACGCGACCAAGTTTTTCATGTTGACGATGGTATGATGCTGGATCGACTGGTTCACGAACGTGATTATTCAGAAGATACGGCTAAACAAATTGACGAAGAGGTTGAATCTCTAATTACTGAGGCGGCCAATCGGGCTCGAATCGTGATCAAGGCTAACTTGCCGCACCTTAAGGCGTTGAAGGATATCTTGCTGGAGAAAGAAACAGTCGACGGCAAGGAAGTTAGCGAAGTTTTCAAGGATGCGGTAATGCCTAAAGCGGCAGCTTTGTATTAGAGCCGCGGCTTTTGTAGAAGTATAGTGATGATTTGGTGTGGGCTGTCTTTGTCAGTTGAAAAATGAGAAAATAAGGTATAAAGCCAGCATCTGGTTTTTTATATGGCAACACAAGTAAACGATAAAAATAGGTCAGAACACGATGAAAGCGGTGTCGTATTACTATTACAAGTACCGCGGACTAACGATAAAAAAGAACTGGCAGCTGAGCAAATGTTTGCCAGTTTGTACGGCTTATTAACCATTCCGACCCAGAAATTATTATCACCGGTCAAACGCGAACGACTCAGTTTTGAAATTGCCGCTCTAGAAAAGCGTATCGGGTTTTATGTCTGGGTACCGAATTATCTGAAAGGCTACGTTGAGGAGCAGATCTATGCTCAGTACCCAATGGTCCAAATATCCGAAGTGCCCGATTATGCCATGAACCCCGACAAACAATTCCAGACGACTCTAACCACCGAACTTAAACTGATTGCTCACGAAGCTTTGCCGATCAAGACCTTCCAAAGCTTTGAGGTTGATCCATTAGCTGCCATCACGGCCACTCTAGCTAAATTTACTAGTGAAGAGGAGGCCTGGATCCAGCTAGTTATCCGTCCGGCGCCGAGCAATTGGCACAAGAAGAGTGAACGCTATATAGCCGACATTAAGCGTAGCGGTGGTGTTAAGATGACTGGCTTATTCTCTATCTTGTGGGCACCCCCAGAGGTTAAAGATACGACTAACAAAGTAGTTGAGTATGACCAAGTCCGGGCCTCCGGCGCCGAAGCTAAAAGCCAAAAATTGGCCTTTGAAGCCGCCTTGCGGATTGTTTACCGCGGTAATGTGCCGATCCCTCAAGCCAGACTGCAAATGCAGTCGATCATTGCCAGCTACAAGCAGTTTAATATGACCTATCTAAACGGTTTTGAGCAGAAACGGGTGATTGATGATCCCTATGTTCTGGCTGCTTACAGGTCGCGGGCTTTTACTCAGCACGGGCTGCTACTCAACATTGAGGAAATGGCGACAACTTACCACCTACCCCACACTAATGTTGAAACACCGTATATCCTGTGGGCCAGCGCCCAAACGGCTGAGCCGCCAGCCAACCTGCCAGTTGTCACGGCTGTCTACCGTGAAGACTTAAGCCCTATCGCTAACACTAATTTCCGAGCTCACAATACCATGTTTGGCATGCCGCGCATCGACCGGGGCCGTCACCTTTATATAATTGGGCAGACTGGGGTAGGTAAGTCTGGTTTACTTGAGTTATTAACTATCTCAGATATTTACAGTCCCTTCGGTTTTGCCGTGATTGACCCGCACGGCGACTATGCCCTAAATATTTTGAGACGTATCCCCAAAGAGCGGGCTAACGATGTTATTTACTTTAATCCGGCCGATACTGATTTTCCGATCGCCTTTAACCCTATGGAAGTACTTGACCCAAAACTTAAGTCACATACCGTTTCGGAATTGATTGGTGTTTTGAAACGGATGTTTGAGTCATGGGGGCCTAGATTGGAGTACATTCTAAGGTACTGCCTACTGGCCTTACTCGACTATCCAGATGCTACCATGCTGGATATTACGCGCATGTTAACTGATAAGAAGTTCCGTACCAACGTCTTAAAATACGTTAACGATCCAGTCGTGAGATCATTTTGGACGATTGAGTTCACCAGCTGGAATGATCGTTTCGCGGCCGAGGCGGTTGCCCCGGTGCTCAACAAGGTTGGCGCCTTTACAGCTAATCCGCTAGTCCGCAATATTATCGGCCAGCCTAAGAGTAGTTTTAATATTCGGCAAATTATTGACGAAAGAAAAATACTGGTCGTTAACCTTAACCGAGGTCTAGTTGGTGAAGATAACGCTAGTTTACTGGGTTCACTGATGGTCACTAAGATCCAGTTAGCCGCCATGAGCCGCGCTGACATACCGGCCGAGGAACGAACACCGTTCTACCTTTATGTTGACGAATTCCAAAACTTTGCCACCGATAGTTTTGCGACAATTTTAAGTGAGGCCAGAAAATATGGCCTAAATCTAACAGTGGCTAACCAATACATTGCCCAAATGTCGATTGAAGTTAAGGATGCAGTCTTTGGTAACGTTGGCTCGATTATCGCCTTTCGAATGGGGGCGGACGACGCTGGGACAATGCAGCGTTACTTTGAGCCACAGTTTCTAGAACACGATCTGGTGCACATGCACAACCGCAATTTTGTGGTGAGCATGACGATTGAGGGCGAGAAAGTACCGGCATTTTCGGCAGTAACGCTTAATCTTCCGCCACTACAGATAGATGAGACCGATAACATAATTAATCACTCAAGAAGCCTTTACGCGTCTAGTCGGGGTTATGTTGAGAAGTATGTCGGTGAACGTTATTTGCTCGATACCAACAACCCGTATCCGACTACTCCAGCCAGCCCAGTCCAACCAGCAATCCCACCATCGCCCCAGCCAGCCCAGCTACCAGTCGTCAAGACGGCTAATCCGACTCACGCCGCTGAGCCGCCACTAATTGTTCATAGTCAAATGGTCACAGATGCAATTGACCAGTCAGTTTCTCGGGAAAGTGAATCGCTACCAAAACGTCACCGTTCCCGTCGTCGCCGGCACTCTTCGACGTCAAATGCAACCGAAAGACCAGCCAATAGCTTGCATGATCTAGCACCAGAAGACGTCATCGACCTGAAAGAATAAGTGTTTGGCTAGAACAGTCATATTTAGGGTGTTATCACGGCTCAGACTGCTTTATACTGTCAAGCAGCGATACAATCCGTGAATTTAAATAAAGCACCACATGAATCCACCGGCTACAAACAAAAAAATTCGACGAGTTACGCTCAGCAATATAGCAATGCTGCTGATGGCGTCCTCTTTGGGCACCTCGTTGCTGGGTTTCTTACGCACTAAGTTAGTCAACGCTAACTTTTCGGCTCTTGGCCCACACAGTACCGACGCTTATTTTGCGGCCTTTAACATCCCCGATTTCTTCTTCTTTACAGTGGCAGCTGGCGCTCTAGGGGTCGCCTTTATGCCGGTTCTATCTGACCATTTGCACAAGGGTGATAAAAACGGCATGTGGGAGCTTTCCTCAAGCCTGCTTAACTTATTGGCTGTTATTATGGCGGTCGTAGGAGTTATCATCTTCGTCTTTGCCAAACCGTTAGTGCAGTATGTGGTGGCTCCGAAAATGACAGCTGGCCAGCTCGATACCACCGTGGACATCATGCGTCTGATAGCATTTAATCCATTATTATTTACGATCACCGGTATTCTTACCAGCATGCAACAGACCGTCGGCCGGTTCTTCTTTTACGCCATCGCCCCGCTTTTTTATAATCTCTCGATTATCGCCAGTATCTATCTCTTTCGCGGCAACATTGGTATCGTTGGCCTCGGTCTTGGAGCTTTACTGGGCGCGGTTCTAGAACTTTTAATTGTCCTGGTTGGCATGAACCGAGTGCATTTTCATTGGCGGCCACGAATTGTCTGGAGGAATCCGGATTTTCATGTTATCCTTCGCCAACTACCGCCGCGTTCATTAGATCAGGGCATTGATCAGTTGGAGTCAATCATTCAAACGCACTTTGCCCGTGGCCTAGGCACAGGTTATATTAGTTACTTCAACAACGCCTATATCTTGAGCACAGCTCCTATCTTGCTGGTTGGGACAGCTATCTCAACCGCCGCCTTCCCAAGGCTCAACAGCCGCCTTAGTCAAGGCCGACCCGATTTGTTTCGGCGTGATTTCTTGCGGATTTTGCGGGTCATGATCTGGATTACGCTGCCGGTTGTAATCGTCGGCTTCTTTGCCCGTGGCTATCTGGCTCGTCTCATCTATGCCAAAAATTCTCCTGAGATCGCCCTTATTTTTGGTTACCTGGCGTTGGCTATCTTTTTCGGCACTATTTATACCATTATCTCGCGCTGGTTTTATGCTCAAAAGGATACCAAGACGCCACTTTTTGTTTCAATATTCGCCATTATTTTAGATGTCATACTGGTCACTATTTTGGCCCGACCGTCGGCCTATGGTATTGCCGGCCTGGCGATTGCCCAGTCGATTGTGGGTATGGCAGAAGTGGTTATCTTGCTGACCATAATGGCCATTCGAGACACCAAACTGTTCGACCGGGCATTCTTGGGTGGTTGCGCCCGGATTGTGTCGGTTAGCGGTTTTAGCTTGATGGCCGGCTATATCATGTTGTCGTTCTTACCGTTAGGTGCGGCCGATCGGGGTTTCATTACACTTGGCGGTAAGGTGCTGGTCATTTCGGCCGTTATTTTTGGCACGCACGTTGCCGTATCCTATCTGTTCGGTGTTGAGGAAGTTCGTCCGCTGCTCGATCGAGTCAAGCGGATTATCGTAAAGCCCGTCCAGGTTGAGATGTAATATATTGGCATGGACCAAAATCACATCCGCAATTTTTGTATCATTGCGCATATTGACCATGGTAAGTCGACACTAGCCGACCGTTTGCTAGAATCAACCGGTACGGTTGAGAAGCGCAACATGAAGGCTCAACTACTGGATCGAATGGATTTGGAGCGGGAGAAGGGTATCACAATTAAGCTGGCGGCCGTCCGCATGGAATATCACGGTCACGAACTGAATCTGATTGATACGCCCGGGCATGTCGATTTTAGCTATGAAGTCTCCCGAAGTTTGGAAGCCTGTGAAGGCGCACTACTGGTGGTTGATGCTACCCAAGGTGTCCAAGCCCAAACTTTAGCCAATGTTTATTTGGCAATGGCTGCTGAGCTAACGGTTGTGCCGCTTATTAACAAAATTGATTTACCGGCGGCTAATGTAGAAAAAGTAGCTGCTGAACTAGCTAGTTTACTGGGTTGCCCAGCAGCTGACATTTTACGGATTTCGGCTAAAACCGGTGAAGGTATTGAGGCAGTTTTGGAGAGTATTATCACTGACATACCGCCGCCAAAATCATCAGCCTCCAGCCAAACTAGAGCTCTGATTTTTGATAGTTATTATGATGACTACCGGGGCGTTATTCTCTACGTGCGGGTATTTGACGGCAATCTACGCAAGGGTGATCAGTTGTTAATGATGGCCACTGAGGCTCACGAGCTAGCGCTCGAAGTTGGTATCCTAAAACCGGATATGTTTCCAACGGCCATTCTAAACAGCGGCGAGATTGGCTATTTGGTGACTAACCTAAAATCGACTCGTCAGGCTCAGGTTGGAGATACGGTAACACTAGCCAATGATCCGGCGACCCAACCCCTGCCAGGTTACCGGGAAGTGAAGCCGTTTGTCTATGCTGGCTTTTTCCCAGAAAGTAACGAGCACTATTTAGAGCTTAAAGAGGCTGTCGAAAAACTATCACTCAGCGACTCTGCTCTGCAATTTAGTCCGGAGAATTCTCCGGTACTTGGTTTTGGCGTCCGCCTTGGCTTTTTAGGGTTACTTCATATGGACATTGTCCGTGAACGACTGGAGCGTGAATACGGACTGGAATTGATTGTAACTAACCCTTCAACCGACTACCACGTACTGTTAACTAGCGGTGATGAATTAGACATTAAATCGGCCGCCGAACTACCCGATCAGGAACGTATCCAAGAGATTCGCGAGCCGTGGATAAAAGGGGAAATAGTAGCGCCCGATACGTATGTTGGAGCCATCATCCAGTTGATTGTCGGCAAGCGCGGTTTGCACAAGAATGTCAGCTATATTGGCAGCCAGGCGCTAATGACATTTGAAGCGCCACTAGCCAATCTGTTAACTGATTTTTATGATCAGCTCAAGAGTTTGACTAGCGGTTACGGGACATTTAACTACGAGCTGAGTGATTACCAAGTGTCTGACTTGGTGCGAGTTGATTTTTATGTAGCAGGCGACATAGTTGGGGCTCTCAGTGTCATGGCACATCGTAGCGAGGCACAGCGGGTTGGCAATGAAGTAGTCAGTAAACTCAAAGAGGTAATTCCTCGCCAAAACTTTCAAGTTAGCCTACAGGCTGCCATCGGTGGTAAATTTATCGCCAGGGAAGACATATCGGCTTACCGCAAGGATGTCACCGGCTATCTTTACGGCGGTGATGTATCGCGCAAGAAGAAGTTGCTGTCTAAACAAGCCCGGGGCAAAAAACGTTTAAAGCGCTTCGGCCGGGTTGATATCCCAGCTGAAGCCTTCACGATTATGTTGAGACGAGACTAGGCTTTCTGGAGGGTCTGTAGGTCCTTGATAATCTGGGCAGCATGAGTTTTAGGATCGACGCCCTCGTACTTCTTAGCTATGAGTCCGTCGGGATTAATGATAAAAGTATTCCGCTGGGTTCCCATATATTCTCGTCCGATGAACTTAAGAGGCCGCCATGACCCGTAGGCGGCGATAACTTGATGGGTGGGGTCACTCAAAATTGTAAAATTAAGGTGATGCTTATCGACAAATTTCTTATGGGAAGCGACCGAATCCTTGCTGACGCCGACGACTTCGGCTTGTCCGAATTGGGCAATCGCTTCTCGTTCATCGCGAAAGCTACAAGCTTCGGCTGTGCAACCCGGCGTGTTGTCCTTGGGGTAAAAATATAAGACTAACCACTGACCGTGGTAGCTATCAAGAGCATGTTCGTCACCGTTTTGGTCAAGTAATTTAAAATCAGGCGCTTTTTGCATAATGGCAGGATTCTCCTCATTTTTAACTAATTTTGCACTTTATCATAAATTGACTAGCGGTTATGTATGATAACTGACAGAGAGTTTAGTTGATCTAGCCGATCACCTCTGATACGCTACATATTAATGAACCAATTAGTGCATGCTGCCGAATTTCGTAGAGCACTAGCCAACTATAAACTTTCCGATTCGGCCAAAGTCGCTCTCAAGAATGTTAAGCTAGCTATTTTTGTGGCCCCTTCGGCCAGTGGCCGCAACACCATTATCCGTGAACTAGTTAAAAGCGATCAGTATCACTTTATTATTTCTGATACCACTCGCCAACCTCGAGTCAACAACGATGTGCCCGAGCAGAACGGTCGGGAATACTGGTTTAGAAGCGAAGAGGAAATGCTCGAAGAGATCAAAAATGGCGAATTTTTGGAAGCGGCCGTTATTCACAATCAACAAGTCTCTGGTATTAGCTTGCGAGAGCTCAAGAAAGCCCAACAGGATAATCGAATTGCTATCACTGACGTCGAGATTATCGGGGCGGCCAATATTCACCGATTAAAGCCGGATACCTCGGTAATTTTTATGGTGCCACCGAGTTTTGATATATGGCTGGAACGAATTCATTCACGGGGCCAAATGCCGCCCGACGAATTGACTAGACGCCTAGAGAGTGCTGAGAGAGAACTTTCAACTGCCTTGAGAGCTGATTACTTTCGATTAATTCTAAATGACACGGTGCAGGGCACAACCTCTGAAGTCGATAGATTTCTCTCGACAGGTTACTACGACCCATTCAAAGAGCGTTTAGTACGGGAAATCACCGAGCGGCTTTACGAAAATGTTGAGGCTTACCTCGGTGAGCACGCTCATCGTACCCTGCCCTAATTAGCACTCTTGACTTGAGAGTGCTAATTATTTATGATAGAATTGTTTTAGCACTCTAATATACTATTTGCTAAAAGAAGGGAATAAATCATGGGAAAGATTATTGGTATTGACCTTGGCACGACTAACTCGGCCATGGCCGTTATGCAAGCCGGCAAGCCGGAGATTATTGCTAATTCCGAAGGTGGACGTACCACCCCAAGTGTAGTAGCTGTCAACAAGAACGGCGAGCGATTGGTTGGTCAACTGGCCCGTCGCCAACAGGTGACAAATTCTAAAAATACTATTTACGAGGTCAAGCGTTTGATTGGCCGTAAATGGGATGACCCGGAAGTTCAACGCGACCTCAAACTGCTCGGCTATGAAATAGTCAAGAGCGGCAGCGGTGTCAAAGTTAAGATGAATGATAAAGAATACAGCCCTGAAGAGATCAGTGCTATGATTTTGGCCAAACTCAAGACTGACGCCGAGGATTTTCTAGGCGACAAAGTTACTGAAGCCGTCATTACGGTTCCGGCTTACTTTGACGACAGTCAACGTCAGGCTACTAAAGACGCCGGTAAAATTGCTGGGTTGGAAGTTCGTCGAATCATTAACGAACCAACCGCTGCGGCCTTAGCCTATGGTCTCGATAAGGATAAAACCGAGGAAAAAATCGCCGTATATGACCTTGGTGGCGGAACCTTCGATATCTCTATTTTGGAATTAGGTGACGGTGTTTTTGAGGTCAAATCGACCAACGGTGACACTCACCTTGGTGGAGCGGATTTTGATAGAGTGATTGTTAATTACTTTGCTGAGGAATTCAAAAAAGAGAGTGGTGTCGACATCTCTGATGATAAACCAGCCATGCAACGGCTGCGTGATGAGGCTGAGAAAGCTAAAATTGAACTATCGACTGCCCAAGAAGTTAATGTTAACTTGCCGTTCTTGACAGCTGATGCCTCTGGCCCGAAGCACTTCGAACACAAACTGACCCGGGCTAAGCTAGAGAGTTTGGTTGGCGAATTGATCGATAAAACCGCAGTGCCCTGCGAGAAAGCCCTAAAAGACGCTGGTCTAAAAGCGGCCGACATCAATCAGGTAGTACTGGTCGGTGGTATGACCCGTATGCCAGCTGTTCAAGAGAAGGTCAAACAGATTTTTGGTAAAGACCCAATGAAGGGTGTTAACCCCGATGAAGTAGTGGCCGTTGGAGCCGCCATACAAGGTGGCGTACTCCAGGGCGATGTTAAGGATATTCTTTTGCTGGATGTTACCCCGCTTTCTCTGGGTATTGAGACGATGGGCGGTGTCATGACTAAATTAATTGGGCGCAATACCACCATCCCAGCCAGCAAGAGTGAAGTTTTCTCGACCGCTGCCAACAACCAGCCACAAGTCGAGATTCACGTTCTACAGGGTGAACGAGAAATGATTGAGGGCAACAAAAGTCTAGGACGGTTTATCCTAGATGGCATTCCGCCGGCACCTCGCGGTGTACCGCAAATTGAAGTAACGTTTAATATTGACGCCAACGGCATTCTGAACGTCACAGCTAAGGACAAGGGCACCGGCAAGGAGCAGAGCATCACCATCCAAGGCTCCGGTAACTTGGCTAAAGACGAAGTTGAGAAAATGGCCAAAGAAGCCGAGACTCACGCCGAAGAAGATAAGCAGAGAAAGGATGCTGTCGAAGCTCGTAATTTGCTAGACTCAACAGTTTACCAGGCTGAAAAAATGAAGTCTGACTACAAGGATAAATTAGCCGAGGACGATATTAAAGCTCTCGACGAAGCGATCGATACCGCCAAAAAGGTGATCAGCGATGATAAAGCCGACAAGACCACGCTTGAAACTGCTGCTAAAGAATTGAGCGATAAAATCATGCCAATTGGCGCCAAGATGTATGAGTCAGCTAAAACAAGTTCAGATAGTGATAGTACAAGTACACCACCCGAAAGTAGCGATACGAAGCCAGAGGATGGTCCAATTGAGGGCGAAGTTGTAGACGACAAAAAAGACAAAGAAGAATAAATTAGTTGGTAAGTCACACCTGAATTGACGATTATTGAACTCAATAGGGCACGCTTTAACTGGATTGTCCAAAATCTAAAGTAGAATTAGGAAGATGGCAAAACGAGATTACTACGAAGTATTGGGTGTTAGCAAAGAAGCTAGCCCTGATGAGATCAAGAAAGCTTACCGACGTTTAGCGATTGAGCATCACCCAGATAGGGGCGGTAGCGAAGATAAGTTTAAAGAGCTTAACGAAGCTTACGAAGTTCTGAAGGACACCGAAAAACGCCGCCGCTATGACCAGTTTGGGCATGCCGGAGTGGGTGGTGCTACCGGCGGAGCCAGTGGTTTTGACGGTTACGGTGGCTATGCCAACGGCCAGGAAATGCACTTTGACTTCGGTGATCTTGGGCTTGGCGATATTTTCAGTAGTTTCTTTGGCGGCGGTTCAGCTCAACAGCAACGTCAGGCCAGACGTGGTCGGGATGTCGAGACAGGCGTCGAAATCAGCTTTGAACAAGCTGTTTTTGGGACCGAGACCGAGCTTACACTTAATTTGGAAGATGCTTGTGAACACTGTAAGGGCACTACTGTCGAACCCGGTTTTAGCCTAAAAACCTGTGATCAATGTAAAGGCAGCGGCCAAGTTGTTAATGTGACTAGGACGATTTTTGGCAACATTCAACAGGCCAGTATTTGCTCCAAGTGTCACGGTACTGGGAAAATTCCCGAGAAAGAATGTAGTGTCTGTCGAGGTCGCGGGACACAGGATAAAAAGCAGCGCATTACTCTGAAAATACCGGCCGGTATTGATGATGGAGCAACTATTAGGTTGCGGGAACATGGTGAAGCTATAGCCAATGGGCCAAAGGGCGACCTTTATGTCAACATACGCGTTAAACCGCACAAAAAGTTTACCCGAGAGGGTGATCTAATTCTTAGCGACGAACACATTGATATGGCAGAAGCGGCTCTAGGAGCAACGATTTCTGTCGAGACCGTAGATGGCAATGTAAACATGAAAGTACCTGCCGGTACACAATCTGGCAGCGATTTCAAGCTATCTGACCACGGCGTGCCGCACTTGCGGAATAATACTAGAGGCGCCCATATTGTTACACTCATAGTAGATACTCCGACAAAACTAACAAAAGAGCAGAGAGAATTGCTCGAGCAATTTGTGGGGCCTGATACTAAAAAGCGGCACCTATTTTAATCACATCACTAGTCTATTGAAAAAAACCACTTGTGGTTAGATAATGACCTTTAAATGAAGAAAACTGCATCCAACCAATCTGGTCTAATCCCTATACTGATCGTTATTTTACTTGTAGTAGTTGTGGTTGTGGTATTAGCTTATCAACGAGTCCATTCTGCCCAACACTAATTTCGCCCGGCCGCTATTGAATTAAATCATAACACATTGTATAATAATACAACTTACATCGTTAAACATTTATTGAGCAAACACAATTAGATTAATCAGGCAAGACATGATTAGACAACTAACCGTAATTGGCAATACTGAAGTAGTCACGTTTCGTGAACTAGGAATTTATAATGTACCGGCTCGTATAGATACGGGAGCTAGGACTTCTTCGGTCTGGGCTTCTAAAATTGACGAAAATGATGGTAAGGTACAATTTACGCTTTTTGACGAGCGGAGCAAATACTATACAGGTGAAATAATTGAGACAAGAGATTTTGGTCACCGAGATGTCTCAAGCTCAAATGGGCATGTCGAAAGACGTTATGCGGTTAAGCTACTGATTAATATCTTGGGTCGTAATGTTCGAGCAACTTTTACTCTTGCCAATAGGTCTGCCCAAGCATATCCTGTACTGGTCGGTCGTAATATTTTGCGAAGCAAGTTCGTGGTAGATGTTGCAAGAGAGAATGTACTTTCAAAAGGTCAACAGCGGCCCAACAAGCAACTTCTTATCGATGAGGTGGAATAATTTATGAACATTGTTATTTTATCTAAAGGCCCAGGCAATTACTCAACAAAGCGACTCAAAGAAGAGGCGCTACTGCGTGGTCATAATGTCCGTATTATTAATTACGCCAAGTGCTATGTTTCAATTGAGAGCAACAAACCGGTAGTGCGCTACGGCGGCGATATAATCACTGATGTTGACGTGATAGTCCCTCGTATTGCCACGAACCTGACTCGATACGGCGGCTCCATTGTACGCCAATTTGAGATGCAGAATGTATTTACGACTACCACTTCTATATCGCTCACACGCACGCGTGACAAGCTGAGGAGCATGCAATTATTATCTAAAGCAGGCGTCGGTATCCCGAAGACAGTCTTTGCCTTAGAGACAGCAGATTTTGATGACGTTCTTGACCAGATTGGCAGTGTGCCGGTGATTATTAAAGTCATCCGTGGAACTCACGGAGCTGGTGTGGTACTGGCCGAGACGCGTCGGGCGGCCAAAGCAGTGATGCAGGCCTTCTATGTTGAAGGGGTAAGCTTTTTAGTCCAGGAATTTATTGCCGAAAGTGCTGGCACTGATATACGAGCCTTTGTTGTTAATGGCCATGTCGTAGCAAGTATGGAACGACGGAGCCTAGATGACGACTTCCGTTCTAATTTGCACCAAGGTGGCTCAGGTAAGCCAATAAAATTAAGCGAAGAGGAACGTAAAGCTGCCCAACATGCCGCTAGAGCTATGGGGTTACAGGTTTGTGGCGTAGATTTGATGCGGTCGGATAGAGGCCCCTTAATACTTGAAGTAAATGCTAGCCCAGGATTTGGGATTGAGAAAATCACTGGGCACAACGTTGCCGGAAAGATCCTTGAGTATGTTGAACAAAACGCCAAGGCACGCCGTAAAAAAGACAAAGTCGGCGCTTAACTCTTAACGAGCAGAAACCAATCTGCTCATGCTATACTTTGGCGTATGGACCATAACCTGATTTTTGTTGTTGGGCTTGTGGTTGTGCCCGTTTTAATACTGATGCTGCTTCGCATCAATGCCACAATGGTATTTCTCGGATTGTGTCTAGGCTATGTGCTGACACAATTTATAGGTGGTGACGCCAAATCTTTTGCACAAACTTTCATGGGGCACACCACTATCAGCACAAGTATTATGAAACTTGTGCTGTTACTGTTCCCGGCTGTTTTTACGGCATTATTCATGGTGCGAACCGTCCGAGGCACAAAACTAACAATTAACCTTTTGCCCGCTCTTGGTGTTGGCTGCCTTTTGGCACTGTTGGTTGTCCCTTTATTACCACCGGGGCTCTCGCACGCTATAACAAACATGGCAGTTTGGCATCAAGCAGTGCGGTTGCAGGATCTCATCATTGGTGTTAGCTCACTGGCTAGCCTTATGTCGTTATGGCTTATACGACCGAGGCGAAATCGCGAGAAAGCGCACTAGGCTTCTTGCATATCAGATTGACTTTTCGACCGTTTTGCAGATAATGTAAGAAGTTATTGCTGCCTCTTAGGCAGTTTAACCTTAATAAGGGCCCATAGCTCAGCTGGTTAGAGCACCTGCCTTTTAAGCAGGGTGTCGTGGGTTCAAGTCCCACTGGGCCCTCCAAAACTATAGAAGTAGCTAAATACAAAGACGATTTTCTGTATCAAGTGTGGACATGAACATTATTTCTTACATAAGAATAGTCTTTTTCGAATCTTGAAGAATCTCTGTTATATAGAA
>Ga0182030_10008722_pt1 | contig 20910 bp, 16 predicted proteins | sample 812S3MmetaG_FD_121299 | JGI IMG/M metagenome (GOLD analysis project Ga0182030, IMG submission 121299) | Permafrost microbial communities from Stordalen Mire, Sweden - 812S3M metaG (Illumina Assembly) | ecosystem: Environmental > Terrestrial > Soil > Wetlands > Permafrost | place: Sweden...
AGCAAACTCAAGTGTTTTCGCAGATTCGCCACACGCTACGAAAAATCCAAAGCCTGTTTCAAAGCCTTGGTTGCGCTAGCCTGCGCTTGGTTGCACCTGAGGCTATATGTCGATACGGCCTAGCAGGCACCAGATCACAGGACGAATTGAGAACCGCGAATTTGGGCATTCCCGCGATGCGTTCCCCATAAAAATACGCGGCCATGCTGCCAGGCAAATCTGCCTGAGAGCATGGCCGTCGGATAAGGTTTAGAACTCGAGTCTCAGGGCGAATTGTATGCTCCGAGCCCCATTCTGCTGCGCCGTCATGATACCGAAGACGGTACTTGAAGGTTGCAGCGATGCAGTGGTCAGGTCAGCTGGAGCCCCATTGATAATAAACGTCTGTCCGTCGCCACCATTGGAAAATACCGTGCGGTTGAAGGCATTGAAGAAGTTGGCCTGGAATTGAAGGTCGAGGTTCTCGAAGATCGTTGTTCGCTTCGAGACCGAGAGGTCTTCATTGGTGTAGCGTGGGAGGCGCAGAGCCGAAAACATGTTGGGAGCATTTCCGAAAGTACCCGCGGCCGGAATCGTGAAGGCCGCCGGGTTGACCCAGAACTGGCAGGGCAGGCGGACGGCTGTAGTTTGCACCGGGCCGGAGCACTTCGGATTGTAAGCGGGGTTCTTGAGCGGCTGCCCAGGAACAACGTTGACGCGGAAGGCGTATCCGTCCCCCCCGGCGAAAAAGGGATTGTTGGAGCCGAATGCATCGTACTCGATGTGAATCGGATGACCGCTCTGATACTGGTGTATGCCGGAAACCGACCATCCGCCCACTACCCTGGCAACCGCGCCGCCGTGGTTGAGGAACCGCTTCTTGGGTCCAATCGGAAGCTCATACGTGTAGCTGAGCGAAACGACATGCGGAATGTCGGAGCTGGTGACGGAACGCTCTGAAGGTTGATTGTAGAAATCCTGTTGGAATCCGCCCGAGTAAATTGCGTTTTGCGCAGCGGCGCTTGGCCCGGAGTTTGAATCGACGTCTCCGATGGTTTTTGAGAACGTCCACGCAACCAAGGCCGTCAAGCCTTGAGAGAAGTGCTTTTGCAAGCTGGTTTGCAGGCTGTTATAGGAGACGCTTCCAATCGGATCCAGGGGATTGTCTACATCGCCAAATTGCGGCCACGGCCTTAGAGCCTGAGCAGCGGTGGCTGCCCCTCCCATTGTTGCTTCAAAGCCTGGCCAAGGCGCAGTAATGCCGGCGGCCTGCACGCTTGGGTCGCTGATAGGCAGTTCCAGCCATTCGTTCAAAGGCATCCCGTCCGCCTGTGCGGCGGGAGTGTACTTTGGGATGACCTGCTTGTAGTTTGTCTCGTTCGGCTTGGCCCATATTCCGAGGCTATAGGTGTGCATGCCCACGTAGCCAACGGTGGCCACGGTGTTGGTCGAGAGCTTCCGCTCGATCTGAGCGGTCCAGTAAAACTGGACGGGAGGAGTTCCCGAGCTGGGATGAATCATGGGTGGGTTACCGTCGCCAATTTGCATCCCTGGGTTGAGACTCTGGCCGGCAACACCCGATGCTGGATAGGACTTGTCCCAGTAATAGGCCGGAGAGCCTATGTAGTCCTGTGGTTGGTCGAGCATCGCCAGGTTGGAATAGCCGGACGTATATTGGGCTCCGCTGATGTCGCTCTCGCTGTTGTCGTTCCCGATTGGGCGGCTGACCGCAAAGCCGCCGCGAAGCACAGTCTGGCGCGCCGAGCCAGGCGAGTACGCGAATCCGACTCTGGGCTGGAAGCCGTGATAGTCGATGGTCCCGATGCGGTTCGATCCGTTGCGGCCGGGGCCGTTTCCATAGAAGAGAAAGGCTCCAGGAAGGTTGCCGGCGGCTGGGTTGGGCAGGGTTGGATCCATGGTGGATATATTTCCATGGGCCTCCGACCTGGGTAACTGGATGTCATAGCGCACCCCAAGATTCAGGGTTAAATGCTGTGTCACTTTCCAGTCATCCTGAGCGAACACAGCTCCTTGTGACCAGCGATAAGACGGGGTGGCGGGATAGGTGATGTTGATGTAATTTACGGCTCCAAACAGGAAGCTGGCAGCCGGGGCGCCCGTATCGCCTGGAATGGATACCGCGTTGGTTGTACCTGCATCAAAGCCAGTCCCGTTCAGGGCTGTTTCGGTCGGCTCGAAGGTGAAGGCGCCGTTTGGAAACCCGGTCTCGCCGCGCTGCAGGTAGCGCCCTTCGCCACCTATTGTGATGCTATGCGACCCACGAATCATCGTCGCATTGTCGCTGACGTAAAAGCGGCCTTCCACGTCGGACGATGCAGACACCCCGCCGAGTTCATTTTGCACGGTGCCGACGGCAAAACCTGCCAGCGGAGTGCCAGTTGGGTAAGGCGGCAGCCCCGTGATGCCAAAGCCAGGCCCAGGATCAGGTCCCGTCTGGAGCGGTCCGTTAAAGCCCGTGTCGCGGATATATCCGACATTGAAGTTGTTAATCATCGTCGGAGAATGCACGTAGTTGTATTGCAGGCGCAACTGCATCGTGGGCGCGGTAGTGTCTGTCGCGTCATACAGGTTCAGGTTGCCGTTATTGGAATTGGTATAGCCGCCCGTAAACACACTGCCGGACAGCGAATGCTTCTCGGAAATGTGCTCGTCGATCTTGATGACGAGGCGGTGTTCGTCAATCGAATTGGTCTGCAGACGCAGGTAATTGTTGTTCGGAGCATTGTTAGTCGCCGCAGGGAAATACGGTAAGACGGCCTGTGACACTGTGCTCAAACCTGCTGTGCCGCTGGGAATTATGTTGGTAGGGGCCGACCCCGGTCCGAACGGATCGCGAACCTGATAACTCTTCCCATCCGGCCCTATGACAGAGTGGGCCGAAGTAGGGTTATAGATTTCACCATAGTAAACCGGTCTTCCCGCCGGATCGACAATCGGAGCATTATTCGACGGATCGGTGAGTTGCGCGCCCAAGGCCTGGGAGAAGTCGCCCTTGGCGAATAGCGCTGGAAACGTCGTCAGAGAATTATCGTAGGAGCTGGGACGATACTTGAAGCCGGTGAAGTCGACAAAGAAGAAGGTCTTGTCGTGGCCACTGTAGAGCTTGGGAATCCGCACCGCTCCGCCAAAGGTGCCGCCATATTCGCTCTGCTTGAGCGGCGCCTTTTTCGGGCAGTCCACTGGAGCTGTGCCCCCCGCAATGCACTGGGCCCGCAATATGGGAGTCGTATAACCCCAGGCGTCCAGAGCGCTATTTTCGAGATACTCGAACGCGCTTCCATGATAGGTATTCGTCCCCGATTTGAATGCGAAGGAGACGGTTCCTTCGTCGAGCCCATACTGCGCACTCTGGTTGCTGTTGATGAGCTTGAACTCGCTGATCGCGTCGATGGGCGGGTGGTTAGCGCCGATGTTGCCCGGCTCAGTCGTGTTCATCACGGGAACGCCATCGATGTAAACTTCGTCTCCGTAAGAGGGAGAACCGCTGACATTCAGCCGATAATCCGGGGTCGAGCCCGGCTCAGAGCCGGAGACGCCAGGCGTGAAAATGACGAAGTTCAGAGGATTGCGCATATCGCCGCTAAGAGACACAGGCAAATCTTTGATCTCTTCTGGAGAGATGCTTGTACCGATGTCCGATGTCTCCGTCTCCAGCTCCGCCGCATTGCCTGAAACCGTTACCGTTTGCTGCACTTGCCCGACCTGTAGCGTGACGGTGAGCGCCAGGGTGTTGCCGACGCCCACCACAATGTGCTGCTGAGCAAGAGTGCCGAAGCCCGGGGCAACCGTCGTGAGCGTATAAACGCCGGCAGGAACATCGAGGATGCTGAATTCTCCAGTCGGTCCAGACACGGTGGTTTGAACGACTCCGGTGGCTTCATTTCTTAGGGTGAGTTGTGCATGGGGCACAACGGCATGCTGCGCGTCCTGCGTTTCGCCCTTGACGGCGCCCAGATTTACCTGGCCCCACATCTGCCCTGGCAAGATAGCCGCGATAACCAGAACCGTGAACAGTGCGACTGGCGAAAACCTCAAGAACTTCATTGGCCTCTCTCCTCACGGATTTAAACCTTTAAATCCGACAGACGATTTTAAACCAGGTTCGTCTTGAGTTGTCAACATATTTCGGTGCGAATTCTAACACGCCAGCTCCTTTTGTCGTATATTTGTCTCAGAGTCGAGTCAATCAGTGGGATTACGCCGAGATCAAACCAGCTCGGCTATGGTGAGACAGCGTGGCAGTTAAGCGTTTAATCGCCGACCGAAAGGATACTGACGGCGAATGTCGACCATCATAGAAGTCGCAAAACGTGCCTCCGTCTCCATTGCGACTGTTTCCAACGTCATTCGAGGTACCAGGCGGGTCAGCCCGGAGTTGCAGAAGCGGGTACAAAACGCGATCCGAGAACTGGACTATTATCCAAATGCGATTGCTCGAAGTCTGAAGGTTAAGCAGACAAGGATGCTCGGGCTGGTACTGCCGGACATCACGAACCCATTCTTTCCTGGAATCATTCGTGGCGCCGAGGACGCTGCATTCGAGCGCGATTATTTCCTGGTGGCGGCAAATACCGATGATCAGGTCGGACGCGAGCGCCGGATCGTGTCTGCCCTTCGCTCCTACCGCGTCGATGGGATTCTTCTCATTTCGGCGCTCGGTAGCGATACCAGTCACATTCGGCAAACCATCGCTTCTGGGATTTCCGTGGTATGCCTGGACAGGTCGGTACCAGGTATAACAACGGATGCCGTGCTCCTGGATAACGTCCGTGGCGGACGGGAATGTGTGCGGCATCTGATCCAGTCAGGCCATCGCAGGATTGCCATCGTTACGGGGCAGTTGAAGGCACAAAATGCACGCGAACGCCTCCAGGGCTATACGGAGGCACTCGGCGAAGCCGGTATCTCCCCGAATAAATCTTTGATCCTTGAGGGCGACTACCGCTACGAGTCAGGTTACCGGCTGGGCAAGCAACTCATAAAAAGCCGCATGAAAGCGACTGCCATTTTTGTATGCAATGGCGTTATGACGTTGGGCGTGTTGCAAGCATTTGAAGAACTGGGAATCAAGTGTCCGGACGACATTGCGGTTGCCACATTTGATGATCTGACACTGGATAATTCCTTCCATTCGCACCTGACCGCTGTTGTGCAACCAAGCTACGAGATGGGTGCACGCGCTGCCGCCATGCTGATGGACCGCATCGAAGGCAAGTTGGCCGGGGATCCGGTCGTAGTGCGGATTGTGCCTACGCTCGTCATCCGGGATTCAACACGTCCACAGCGACACCTGCCAATTCATCGCTCCGGGGGTGCTTATTGATCCGGCCCACAGCCATCAAACCCATTCAGCATAACTGACATCTTTGTGCTGCAAGTAGTTCTGGACGCGTTGAGGCTGTTTCTGAATGCTGCGCAGGCTTCGTACCGCCGTTCGTACAAGGGCCTTTGCAGTTCGCGCAGGCGCCACAGCGGTAACTCATTGTTTGAGGTCGGCGTTGAGCAACTCGTCCGGATTCAGTTCCGGCGAACAGCTGGGCAGGTAGAAGACTTCGATCTTGTCTGCGTGCTCCACCAGCCAGTGCTTGACCAGCTTCGAGTGGTGAACCCGCAGGTTGTCCAGGATCAGGAATATCTTAGAGCGCTGCTGGCGCGTCAGCCGTTCCAGAAAGTCGATCGGTATCTTCGCATTGAGTGCGCCGGAAAATGTCTTCCAAACGCGCCTTCTCACGGATGAATCGTCCCTGGGGCAGGCGGATCGCTCATTGCCGGCAGTGTGAGGTGCGAAAGACCGTGATAAAAGACCCATGGCTCCTGCTGGGTGATTCCGAAGATGGAGGTTTGCCCCGCCACGAAGCGCTGCCGCACCTCGAAGTTCTCGAAGGCCACGCCTCCGAGCACCAGCGCAGTGGAGGCCCAATACATATGGCGGGCGTTCACACGCACACGCAGATCGGGCTGCACTTCATGGCCAGGCACGCGCCAGTATTGGGTGAGCTTGGGTAGCGTGTACACCCAATGCGCGGATTCGTTGCCCGGCGTGTGTCTCGGATCGGCCTCGCTCGAAGTGCAAAAAACAATCGCGTCGCCTTCACCGGAACGCAGCATTTCCGGCAGCGGATAGTTTTCCTTCTCCGCAAAGTCTTCGCCCGTTTCCAGGCGCCAGTGGACCGGCCATGGAAAGTTCGCAAAAAGCTCCCGGCTATCCACGACACGATCTTTCAGCCACAACAGACGCAGCCGTTCGTAGTTACCCATGGTTGCCGTAAGGCCCAATTCTTCCAGTGGAGGGCTGTCACTTTCCGCGAAGGTGGATAGCCGTAATTCGTTGGGCCTGTCGCTGTCGATGGATGCAATGACATAGACGCGTGCGCCGTTCTGCGTGAACTTCTCCACATCGATGCGCACCGAGAGGCGCTCAATTGTTGCACTGCCGGCATGCAAGGTCTCAAGCGTGCCACCGGAGAAGCCATCCCTGTCGCCATTTTCCGGATGCACCCACATCCGCTTGCCACGCAGACCGGGATCCAACGTGCTCGTCTCCATCTCGCTGAAAGCCATGCGATCGAGGCGTGTCCCTGGCCCTTGAATCACAGGCTCTACGGCGATGAAGTTCAGCAATTGTGGTCCCGTTGCATCTGCGGTGAAAAGACCCACGCGAATCAAGCCCCGAGGGCCTTTTATGCCGCCGGGCGAGTATAGGCCAAAAACAATGCCATCGCGCCGCCCCCAGACCAGCGGATCTCCAGGCTTCATCGGCCTTATCCATTGAGAATCCAGGGCGGCTGCTGACGCTGCGCAGAGCGCTGCGAGGAAGGCTAGAGCCGCACAGCACGAACGCAAGAGCGGTCCACGTTGAAGACGAAATTTTCGAAACTGCGGAGGTGAAAGACGCTCCATACGAAAGCCTTCCTTGCGAGCAAGAAAACTGTCTCGCGGGTTTAATCGTTTAACAACATCGTCTCCAAACGACTCTTGTGTACTCCTGGTTGAATTGAGACAGTACCCACCCAGGACCGAGAGTAGGAGCAGATCCACGTGAGGGGATTGCTCAAATGCCGCACAGATGTACTTCGATACCGAGGTACGCAAACATTGACGCCTTGGCAGCAAGTTGACATTGCTTGTCCTCCCGCCATTCTCAAACTGGTTCTTGCGCTTCACCCAATCCAAATGCTAGGGCTTTTTCTCCTGCACGCTCTTTGCCTTCATCGCCTGCTGTAGTTTCGCCTCGGACTCCGCACTCCAGTACTTGCAGTCCAACTGCAAAAAGACCGATGTATAGGGAATCGTCATTCGCGTCTTCAATATCAGCACGTGAAAACTCGTCCCCGTTTCACCCAATCGATCGATCAATATCTGGTGTGGAACGGCGTCCGCTGAAAACCCGCTGACCCGCGCTTTCAGCTCTTCGCGATATCGTGATACCCCTGGGGCCTCCTTTTCTGGCACAAACTCCAGTTCCTTGTCCGTATGCACCAGCGGACGAACGTGTGTTGAGTTCTTGAGCGCGCCGAGAACGTAGTCCACCACTGCCAGATGATCCTCGCCTGTCTCGATCGTCTCCACTCCGGGTGAACTTTGCAGGGGGTAAGCTGAATCCACAATTACGATCCAATTGCGATGCCCAAGCAAGGGCAGCTCATCCTTTACTTTCTGTTGCCAACCACTTTGCGCATAGCCGGCTAAAGTGCCACATACCACAGCAGCGATTCCGACAAGGACTTTGATTTTCATTCCATCCTCCTGAGTGCAGCACTTCACCGCTTACCATCGAAATTACCTATGCTCCTTCTGGCCTCCATCGCCAGGGACTTCATCTTCATCGCGCGCGGCGTTGAGCACCTGTTCCGCATAACTCGCATTCTTGAACACTTCCGATGTCCTCTTGTACGCGGCCATTGCCTGGTTCATCCCTTGCGTATCACCAGAGTACTTACAGGCTCTCGCAAGTAAGTAATACGCTTTGGAGTCGCTGGTCTCAACAGCTAGATACTTGCTCAAAGCCTTGGCCGCAGCCTGATATTTCCCCTCGCTCAGATAAAGCTTGCCTTGCAAGCGATAAAGGGTGATGGGAGGCCGATCCATTTTCAGCGCCTTGTCCATAGCAAGCGCTGCTTGTGCGTCGTCGCCCGCCTGCAGGTACACTCGGGCCGCATCCACATACGCTTCAGCGCTGAATGGCGCTGCGGCAATCTCCGCCTTGCACTCTTTGAGGGCTTCTTGAGTCTGCCCCGTCCGCGACAAGGCATCGCAGAGTGCCCCATGAATTTCAGGCACATCCGGATTCCGTTGCAACACGGTCTTGTATTCCTGGATCGCATCGTCGATCCGGTCCGCGGCAATATCGGAATCCGCCTGAACCTGGTGTGCACGATAAGAGTCCGGATCGATCCGGGAGACCCGCTCAAAGGCGTCTCTTGCTTTCTGTTCGTACTGCAGCACTTGCTCGTAGGCCGCGTCTTCCTGTGCGTTGGAGCCTCCCACCTTGCCACCAGACTCCGGCAGACTTCCTCCCAATGCAAGAATCTTTGCTTTGAGACCCTCAATGTCCGGGCGTCTTTTGCACGCCCCAAGGTATGCCGTCAGCGCCTTGCCGCTATTTCCCTGCGCCTCGAATTGCTCTCCCGCAAGCTGCCATGTTCGGCCTCCGTCCGGGGCGACTTCGAACAACCGCGCTATTGCCGCCTTGGCCAGCGCGAGATAGCATTTTCCAAGCGCATATCCTATGTCTGGGTTCGTTGGCTCTTCCTGGCCAGCTATTTCGAGTTGTTCGGCGGCAGCTTCATACCGCGACTGCGCCGTATAGGCATAACCCAGCCAGGTATGTGCCAGCGGGTCCTTGCCATTAATGCCAATTGCTCTTGTCAACTCTGCCACAGCCTCGTCCGGTTGCGACAATCGGACCATAGTCAACCCGAGAAACAGGTGCGGAGTATAGAGGCTCTGATCGAGCGCGATTGCCCGTCGAAATACCCCGGCGCCTTTTCCCAGATCGTGATGGAAATAAAGCGCCACACCAAGGTTGCTTTGCACCGCGCCGTTTTTCGGCAGCGCGTGCGCCAGCAGGTCATATTCCCGGATTGCTGTTTCAAAATCTCCGCCGGCCTCGGCTTGCTGTGCAGACCGTTGATGTCCGGCGAGTTGATCCGGCGAAAGCTGCGCCAGCAAAGGGATAGCCAAGCCAGCCAAAGCCAGCGCCTCGGCCAGCACCGCCATTATTTTCGCGCGATTTGTAGAGTGGAGTTGCATGAGGAATGACCTTTGGAGCAACGTCCTCTCGCTTGAAACATTTCAAAAATGGAGTTAACCACTAGCTGGGGATGATTGTCAAATCGTTGAACTCGACGATCTCAACGCCCGGCGAAGATATCGTGTTGACTTCGCGCCAGCATGAGTTTCGCAGAATTAATGAAGCCGTCGCCAGCTTAACGCCTCGCTCTTTTGCGATTGTTCGCGCCGTGAGCGTCATTGCCAATATCTGCATTTGACGATTCACCCAGACTAAGTATGGGCGCTATTCGAACGACCAAGGAAGCACCGGTCAATTTGCCCTCCACGCGATCCATCAGAATCGAAGCCGCGCGAGAGCCGATTTCGTAACTCGGTTGCACGACCGTGGTCAGGCGCCTGTGCAAGGTGCTGCCCCCAGGCAAGTCGTCGAACGTTGCAAGAGCGATATCCGTGGGGCATCGGATGCTCATTTCCTCGAACGCCTCAAGCACGCCGAGCGCCATCACTCCGTTACACACGAAAATGGCCGATGGCCTGCGCCGCATCTTCGCGAGCTTTTTCCCTAGCCGATAGCCGGACTCCCTGCGGTAGTCTCCTTCCACAATCCAGGCGGGGGAAGACTCGATCTCTCCCTCCTTCAGGGCATCCCGATAGCCCTGAAATCGTTCGTTGGCGCTTTGCAAACCAAGCGGCCCCGTGATGATTGCAATATCTCTGTAGCCTGACCGGATCAGATGGCGGACACATCTTTGGCCACCCCGCACGTTATCCAGTAAAACCGCATCCGTGTCGACGCCCGCAGCAGTACGGTCCAGGCACACCACATGTATACCTGCCTCGATCGCTGCGTGTATGTGTCGCGTATCGTTTCCCGCCGCCGCGGCGAGCAGAATTCCATCCACGCGCCGCGATCTTAACGCGGATACAACCTGCAGTTCACGCTCGACTTGCTCATCGGTGTTTGCCGTCACCAGCAAATAGCCGCGCTCGAATGCCCGGTCCTCAGCGCCCCGCATAATCTCCGGGAAAAATGGGTTCGTAATATCGGGTAGCACCATGCCAAGCATGCATGTTTGCTTGACCTTGACGTGGATCGCTACGCCGCCGGGATAATATTCGAGCTCACGGATTGCGGTCGCGACGCGTTCGCGCAATCCAGGGCTCACGCGTGCCGTTCCACGGAGCACATTGGAAACGGTCCCAATCGATACGCCCGCGCGCTTCGCCACTTCCAAGATAGTCGACATTCAAAGCATGCTTTCAATCGAGAGATGATAATCCTTGGGGCGCGAAATATCCATTCGATGGTTGTTCCGATTCTAATCCAGTTATCGACTGAATTGAAATGTCGTTTTGGGTGCAAAGAAGAATTCTCTTGAATAATTTCAAAGCATGTGGCAGAGTTGCTTGGCTGAAGATTCGCGTGCGCATGCGCGTCTAGATTGTGCTGCGCTATCGCTTCTTTCATTCTGCGAGCCGCGTAAGTTGCGTGGCTGGTTTCCGTGCTTTTCATTCTTTTATAGGTCACGGTGGCTGCGCAAGTCGGTTAACAAATTGCGAACTTCGAGGTGCGAAAGCAGCATAAGTCTGGGCAGTTTCCCGTTCGGCGTCACACCCGAGAAAAATACGAGACAGCATCCGAAGAGCCGCACCAATCAAAAGCTAAACAGCGGTTGTGAGCACCGATTCGTTAAGAAAGGAAACCCGATAATGTCTGGCGTAAGATGTCACGCTGTTGCTCGAACCGGTACAATCGACCGCCTCTTCCTTTGTGCCTTCGTATTTGCCGCATCTCTGCTCTCCTGTCAGATTTCGTCCGCTCAGGAGTTCGCTTCTCTGCCTCTTCAGAAGCAATACACGCAAGAGCGAGTTTCATCAGCCGATCCCACAGGCGCTAATGACGATGGAAATTGGAAAAACCCCATAAAGTCTGGCGAACAGCGAACCATCGCGGAACTCAACGGACCAGGAATCATCACCCACCTGTGGTTCACGATCGCATCCGATGAGCACTATCATTTGAAGAAAATAGTGCTCCGGATGTATTGGGATGGCAACCCGCTTCCTGCCGTTGAGGCGCCGATCGGAGACTTCTTCGGCTTGGGGTTAGGCGAATATTTCACCTACGAATCAGGTCCTCTTTCCGTCGGTTCGCAAAAAGCCTTGAACTGCTTCTTTCCCATGCCTTTTCACAAATCCGCCAGGATCACGATTACGAACGAGGGACAGCAAGACATCTCCGCTTTTTACTTCAACATTGATTGGCAAAAGCACAACGAACTTCCAAGCGACATGTTTGAATTCTATGCAGAATATCGTCAGGCTCAACCGAATCAGGGATGGACCGACGATTGGACCGCCAACTCCGATCCAAAGGTCAACGACGCGCGCAACACTGACGGTCAATCGAACTATGTCTTCTTCGAAGCTGAGGGCCCTGGGCATTATGTCGGAGTTACCCAGAGCATTTTGCAGAATCAGGGCGACTGGTGGGGCGAGGGTGACGACATGATGTTCATTGACGACAGCAAGACGCCGCATATCCTCGGAACCGGTTCGGAGGACTATTATCTCGGCGCATGGTGTTATGGCAACTGCGGCATAAACCCCTTTGGCTCGCCTCACCCGACCTTTGCCTACAAGTTGTACGGGAATCCTGTGAACGGCGGCGATGATCGCGGCGCCAAATGGAGCGTCTACCGCTTTCACCTTGACTCGCCTGTTCCTTTCCAGAAGTATTTCAAGATGACCATCGAACATGGGAACGCCAATCACCGGTCGGACAACTTCTACACCGTAGCCTACTGGTATCAACAAGGCCCTCACACGCACCGTAAACCGCTCCCTCCCGTGGCTGATCGCATACCACGCATGTTCAACGTGGGCGGCCCTACCATGGGCAAGCCATAATCCCATACAAGCACGTCGTCTCTGCCGCACTTACTTGCTATTGTTTCGTGAGGATAACCAACATGTCGATTGGAAATCGTCCGCTTCTCTCAGCCGCTTTTTGTGCCAGTCTGGCTTTCATCGCATTCGGCTCTCTGCCCGCCTCAGCACAACCATCGCAAATCAACGGTCAACCCATTGTGGTGCTTAAGCGCGCCGCATCTTCCGGCGGCGCCAAGCCGGAATTTCTGTCAGCAACCATTCTTCCTGGCCGGGGGATGAACCTCCTGCAAATCACCGCCAACATACCAGGAAAAGGACAGATCGACATTCTGGCGACACCTTCGCTCGACGAAGTCGCCAAGCAACTCACCGGCGACGCATTCGGCAATAAGAGCTTCAGCACTTTCGGCGGCGCGTTCCTTGTGCCGTATGCCAACCGCATCCGTGGAACCCTGGCTCCCGACGGCCAGTCCATTACTACTTCCTGGCAAGGCCATCCGCTCACTTTGCCTGCGAACTGGAGCGGTAAAAACCCTGGCGCCGAGCGGCACTCAATCCATGGTCTGATCCTCACGCGCAAGGCCGACAATCTGCACATCAACCCGGATGGCACATCAGTCACAGCCACGATCCATGCCGGCAACTTCGATGGCCACTGGCTCTCGTCTACCGATCTTACTATCCGCGTCGATCTGCGCACTGACAGTGTTGAAAGCACGATTACCGCTAAGAACGTGGGCTCCGAGACCGAGCCAATGGGGATCGGCTGGCATCCGTACTTCACTATTCCAAGCGGCCAGCGAGATCAGGTCCGTCTGCACATACCCGCCACGCAGCACGTAGAAACGAACAATCTCGACGACGTTTTTCCCACTGGCAAGCTGACAGACGTCAAAGGTACCGCCTACGATTTCAGCGCACCCGCAGGCAAAATCATCGGTAATTCGCTCTATGACGACTCGTTCGCGGGGCTCATCCGCACCCACAACGAAGTCGTCGTCGATCTAATCGATCCCGCATCGCACTATGGCCTTCACATTGAGGGCCTTTCGCCGGAGATCAAGACCGTGCAGTTCTACGCGCCGAAAGACAAACCTTTTGTAGCGCTTGAAGAGCAATACAACTTCGGCGATCCATTCAGCAGCGTTTGGAGCGGTATGGATACAGGAATGGTCGGACTCAAGCCTGGCCAGTCCACCACTTGGCGGGTTCGGCTGCAACTCTTCACGCCCGGTTCATAAGTTGATGCTGCCGCTCCTACGGTTTCTATTCTCTGAGAAGCGCGAAAGAGGTGCGAGCAAGATTGTCTTCATACTCGATCCAGAACCTCCGGCTTCATTCTGCGTCCTTCACGCAACGAAATCCTAGCGTGCCGGAGCGGTCATAGCTTGGCGCCATCAAGAGCAATTTTCCATGTTGATCGTTCCTGTACGCTTGTGGGAAGTACCAGATGGAGCCCTGCGGCTGATAATGGCTCCCTCCCCGAACAATTGCGGCGCGAGTATGTTCGTCGGTGTACTCGTCGGTCCACTGCCAGACATTCCCCACCATGTCCATCACGCCGAACGGGCTGGCTCCTTTCGGGTGCGCATCCACATCGCTGGCAGCAAGCATAACCCGCCCCTTGTCCGGCATGGGCGCGGGTGCGTCGTTCGGGCCGTTCTGCATGGAGCACGCAGGCGGGCTTAAGCTCGAGAACGGTGCCAACCAATCGCAGTTGCCCCACGGGAATCGGCGGCCATCGTTCCCCTGCGCTGCATATTGCCACTCCCACTCGTGCGGAAGCCGCTTCCCTGCCCACTTGGCATACTCACGCGCGTCCTCCAGGGAGACCCATGTAACAGGCTTGTTGGCCCAGCCCTCGGGATACATTCCTCCCTTCCAGTCCTTGAGGAAATTCAGGCCATCCTTGGGGTGATAGTTAGACGCATCAATAAACTTCTTGAACTCCGCATTGGTAACCGGATACTTATCGATGTAGAACGCTTTGACTTGCATCTCGTGCTCGTGGAAGCGCCGAGGGCTATCGTCCCATGGATACTGCACATCGACACCGGCATCATCCAGTCCCTCAATCTCGATCCCTGCAACCTTGAACAGAAAGTCGCTCGCTTCGATGCGAATCATTCCCTCGGGCGCCGAAGTCGATTTCTTCGACGGCTGAATCTCAACCATTTGTTGACCGAGCGGCGCCCACGTGTGCGAGAAACTTGCCAAAGGCTTTTCCGTCAATACTTTCATCTTCGCCATCAGTGCCAGCGCCTTGGCATCTGGATCGCCGGAGACGGCGAGAATCGCACCATATGCGTGGGCCTCCATGGCGAATGCGAGCACCGACCGGCCATCTTCCCGCGCCGGGTTCAGTTCAACGCCATGATAGACATCGAAGTACCGCACATCCGGTTTGTAAGGCACCGACATCTGCCGACCGTTCACGTCGTACTCATTGCGATTCACGATGGTCCATAGTGTCTGGTCTGCTACTGGCCAGCGGCTTGCAAAGACACCGTAATTGTGCATCGGATAGAGCGGTTCCCAGTCCGCGCTTGTCAGGAAAGGTGCAAATGCACGCTCGATAGTTGCCACGCGGCGCGTTGCCTCGGCGTCGCGGGGAGTCACACCGTTCCAGATTCCCCAGACATTCTCCCAACTCTCCCAACCTTCTCCGTTGAAAAAGGCAAACTGCAGATCGTCCGTTTTATCGCGATTCCACCGGCCTTGAATGTTCACCTGGTGGCGCGGCTCAAGCCAGCGGTATCTGTCGACTGTGGGAGCAAACTGGAATTGGTATTGGCCCCAGGTGAGCACATTCCACGCAAGAGCTTCGTCCTGAGGGCCATTCTCGGGCTCGAACGCAAGTGGATGTCCCACCTTTTCTGCGGCCAGCGAGAACGCCAATGGAACGCCGTCCTGCGTGTCGCCGTTAATTCCGTCAGCGTCGATCTCCTTCATGAAATCACCGATCGCATCAGGCCATGAGACTCCCGGATCTCTTGTTCCCTCATCCCACATCATCATGGGAAACAGAACTCTCACACCGCGGCGATGAAAGTCTGAAACCATCTGCTTCAGGCCTTCTATCCCGCCTGGCATGGAGCGCACCATGTCCTGCTGGTTGCGATCGTCTATCCCCATATTCGGATAGGTAGCCCAGATCAAGACGGCATCGATTCCATCATATCGTTTATCCAGATCGTCCAGATAGCGGTCAACCGTGTACTTGCCGTTTACCGGATCGTAGAAGTATCTATCGTGCACCATCATCTGTGGCTGAATAAAGCTGGACTGCGTCCACCGCAGCGCGGGCAACTCATACCGGGCGGCATCGTAGCCAACGCGGATTCGGCGTTCAGCACGCCAATGAGTGATATCCGCCAACCATTCCTGATGGGTAAATGATGTGCAGGGAATGTATCCTCCCTCCCACGCGCCACGCAGTGCCAAGCAAGCTGGCGAAGGGATCTGCTGCCCTCTGGGGCCGTAATGTGTGTCCTGCGCGCAGGCCGGAGCCGCAAACATTACTGCAAGAAGCGAGAGCTTTGCAGACCACCGTATGACTCGAGTAGACACTCTCATGAAGTCCTCGTCGGTAATCGGTTATAGTGGCAACTCAGTTGATTCATCCGGAAGCTCGATGCCCAGTAGCGCTCTTCTCGAGAAAATGCCAGCTCGCGCCCGGCCGGTGAATGCATTTGAATGATGGACCGCGCCAGCAAGTTCGACGATTCCAGGTAGACATTGCCATGGCCTTGTTCGGCTGTTTCGAATTTCGAACTGCTGTCTCTGACGCTCTGGAAAAAACTCAGCCTCAGCCAGCCTCATTTTGATGGGCCCCAAACCCGTCGATATGCCCGGAGAGACTTTGAGACAGAAGTGTACTCGTAGGCGCCCATCTCAGGTGCCTTTACCTTGGGAACCGTGTTGCCATCAAGGTCACTCGTGTAACCCAATGAGGTGCCGGCTTCAAACGCGGGGCTTCCAGCTTTGAGATGGTAATCGCGCTTTGCGAAATTGACGAACATCGGGTCGCCTACTTTGTCCCCGCCCCCCCGTACTCCCGGAATTGGGTCTTCGGTGCTTCCATCCTCGCTGAAAAATAGATTGTGATCATGGATCTGTTTAGCGCCGAGCCCGTTGTGGAATACCTGTAAGCCGTTCGCAACCACGAAAATGTTATTGCGCCATTCAGTATCGCTTGTACCGGTCATGAACCAGTTTGCATCGTTGTAGCCAGGAGGACGTGTCATCACGCGAAGAATGGTGTTGTTCACGACCAGCCAATGTGTGCTGTTGGTCATGCCGATGAACTTCTCGGTGACATTCGCTTCGTTATACGCGATGGTTACGTCGGAATATGGACCGCCCTTGTCCGTTTCGAGGAACCCCTGAGTGTCGTAAACCTTGTTGTGGTGGATATTAATGTTTTTCTTCGCGTTCTTGCCGTCAATTTCAAAAGCGCCGCCATCTGCCCCCCAGCTTCCCCCGACGACATAGTAGTGTTCGATCCGGTTGTAGGAAGCCTCAAGGTTTGACACCATCAGCATGATGGCAACTGGGCCCCAATTGGGCGAGCAAAGGAACTGATTTACTGTGTCATGGAAGTAGTTCCTTGTGATGAGGGCGAATTCTCCAAACGCACGCACTGCGACCGGGCAGTTAATGGCTTCGCAATTCCGCACAACTACATGCTTCGCAGTGTCGGCAATAAACACGGCTGCAATGGTCCGAGCCACAGCCGTTGGAGCAGTCGGCGCAGCCGGAACTCCGTCGTGGAAGCACAGGCCGTCGATGACGATCCAGCTACCGAGTACTTGAATCATGTTGCCGGCCAGTACACTGTAATTTGGGTTGGTAAAACGCGGTGCGGCGCCTGAACCGTAGGCCGCCAATTTAATGGGAGCTCCCGGCTCACCGGAGTCGTTGATCAGAATGGCGCCGGTGTAAGAGGAGCCCCTGGCAAAGTAGAGCGAATCCCCTGGCTTCAACGCGTGTGAGTTCACCGCAGCCAGCGATTTCCACGGGCGCGCCAGAGTCCCCGGTCCAGAATCGTCTGCGCGGGGATTGGCGCTGTTCACATAATGAACTCGAGCTGTGTCCTCCGCGACTCTGCCTAGAGCATTGGGCGGGGCGAGAAGGAACAGTGCGCACGCGGCTAGAACCAATTTGCCAGACAAAACGGTCACATCCATCCTTTACGCACATGCTTACAGCGGATACCGCAGTGCAGCAAACTTATCGAAATCGAAATAGATGAATATCAATCTTGCCCAGGCACGAGCTTACGGGTGAAGCTCTTGAAACACGGCATGACTTGGGTCATGCCGAAAACGCCACAGAATCGATTTAGGCTTTAGCCCTGAGGGAGTTTCCCTCCTTCACACCCGCACTTTCTCCCACCCAACACCGCTCGCCTGAGCAAGCTTGATATGCATCTCGAAATATTCCGCTGCGACAACCGTACCTCGCATGACCTGATCCTTCCCTCCGTTGAGGCAATCCGAGTTGAGTCCACTACGCATGCCAGGTGGCGGGCGCGATAAGCGGGGGCCGGGAAATCCCTGCAGGCAGAGTGCGTCACCGAGTGCAGACCGCAGGAAGGAGACACTTGAGCGCCTTTGAAAACTTTCAAAATTACCCGCATAAACCTTAGATTGACTGCTACAATCTGTCAAGAATAAAGTGGCTCGGTCGAGTTCCACCTGTTCTCGCCGATCTGCCGGGCTGCTCGAGGAAGCTTTTCTGACTACAAAGGTTTGGACTTCCAATAAGGCGAAAACCATGGGTTATTCACCTGACGGTCGAACTTGGTTTCAACGCGACGTGTACGTCGGTCCGAAGCCACGATGCGTATGCGCTTGACCATCGCCGCACACGCTGCTGATCGTTAGGAAATGAACGCCCTTGCGCTTGGCCACGCAGGTTCAACAATCCGGCTTCCGCTGGGATCGAACTACTTCGACGCTTCGGAAGAATAAGGCAGGGCTCCATGCTCAAATACGTTCAAGTGGTTGCATTTCTAGCGTTCTCTCCACTTCTATCTGCACAGTTGTCGCTGAGAAATTCTGACGTGATCGAGATGGTGAAGGCGGGTTTGGGGGAGGATCTCATTATCACCACCGTCAACGCTTCGCCTGGATACTACGACACTTCAGTTGATGGGCTGGCCAACCTGAAACGTGCGGGCGTAAGTGACAAGGAGTTCTCTGCGATCGTGCAAAGGGCCTTTCATATCTGCTTCGCGGGCACGGATCAGGCTCAGCTTCAAGGCTTGCAGCTTAACCAGCTGGAGGATTTGCTGCAGAAATTTCACTGCGGGCCCCAGCATTCCGATCAACAGCCAGTACCCAGCGCGCAAGCCCCACCCCTCGCGCATGCGACGCCAAGAACTCCAGTAACTATATCCGCATTGTCAACAAGCACGGTAACTCTAAGCCTAGGGAACCTCTGAACAAGTCCGATCTCCACAGCCAGTTTGCATAAACTTGTAATTGAGTAGAGATCGCGATGCGCCAGATAACATTTGCCTGCCAGCCGAGTTTTGAAAAGTTTGCCCGAACCAGCCGCCGGGAGCGGTTTCTGAGGACGATGGAAGCGGTCGTTCCCTGGTCGGAGTTGGAAGCCTTGATCGATTTATTTTCAGAAAGATAAAATGATGACGCGAGCGGGTTCGCAGCCACCTCCACCAATCTGCAGATCGCGCCATCTGGCTTTAAGCGAACTTTCCTGTAGCAGATTTGTACCGTGAGATCTAAGGTTCGCTGTCAGCTGCGGAAACTTGTGCGAGTCCTTTCCGCGCGCTTTTTGATCAACGCCGCCACGCTCGCAGTGGTAGGATTCTGCATCTCGACATTGGGAAGGGTGGAAAGTATTGCGTCCGCCAATTCCGGCACTCGGCGTCGTACAAGTGGTTTTGCCAAGCCGGCTTCCTCGGCGAGCTTTTCGAAATTTTGCGGTGTTACTTTCGCCGACGAGTATTCTCCGCCGATCTTCATGGCCATTTCCTGGCTGAGTTCCGGATAGTAGATAGTGCTCACGACGTCATAAAGCGGGGCAAGCCGCACCTGAACATCTTCCATCCCCGCGCCTGGATAAAGGAGTGAGTAATTCTTGCCATGTGCGTCGTTGTTCCCAATCAGATAATTGAAAATCACCGCGTCGAGCAACCGCGCGAGGTCAATGACCGGAGTTCTTGAAACTTCCCGCAGCAGGTGGAAGCAATCCTTGAGCGATGGGCCACCCTCCTTCTGGTACTTTGTTTCGGGAACAATACCCAGTGCCTGGCAGAAATCCTCTTGATGAACCCGCTCAACGGTGGACCCTCCACCTGATGTTTGCCGATGAACCCGGTCATAGCGCTCGACAAGTAGAAACGTCATATCTTCTACCATTCGGAATTCGACCGGAGCTACTTACAGGCCAACTGTTGCAGCAAGTTTCATCGAGAGCGCTTCGTTAAAGACCACGCCTTCGAATCGTTCAATCGCGGGCTTTAGGATGTGGGTGCTCGGCGCACCGCCCAATGGAAGACTGATAGTATCCCCTTCAATCCGGACTGCGATTTTGTCTTGTGCCCCCGCGAGCGAGAGGCGCACTCCATTTTCTCCTGCGAGGAGCGGGCGCGTCGGTAACTCTTTCAAGATCGCAATCAGTTCTTCGGTGGAGAGCTTACGGTAGCCATAGTTGCGCTCGGTCACAGGCTCGCCAGTGGGAACAAAGGTTACCGCCCCCGCGCACTCACCGCCGATCCGCTCTAACATGGCGTAATCATTGCGGGCACTGATGCCCAAATTGCGGGCGATAATTTCGCGCTTGCTCTCCTCCGGCAGAATGCCCGCGAAGAAACCGCGGCACTCTTTGCGCGTGAAGCGTTCTTTCCGGAGCGGTAAGGACTGAGAGAGAGGGCAGGAGCCGGTTTTTTCTAGCCAGCTCTCGGCATAGTCGAAGACCATCTGCCCGCCTTCATCCTGGATGAGGTGACCGACGAAGCCCTCTTGCAAATAAACATCGAGTGTCTTCGCCATGCCTTACTCCTCTTTTGCCGCTGCGGGTAGGGTCAGAATCAGCTTGATTCCCAGCGTCTGCAGAACGGTGAGCGCTTTTCCGATCTCGCAGGTCTCCTTGCCCTTCTCAAGATCGATGACAAAGCGCAGCCCGGTTCCCGAGGTGAGGGCAATATCCTTCTGAGTGACGCCCAGAATTTTGCGCGTCTTTCTGATCAAGGCTCCAACGTGTTGTGGGGTATATCGCATCTGTTTAAGATTCCCGTACGGTAATGTTACCGCGAGTTTCGCGAACAATCCAGGAAGTATTACCGATCGGGAATATTCTCACTTCGCCCGGCGATGAAGACTATGATATTCCCGTTCGGGAATATCGCGTCGATTAGGCACCAGACGATTTGCGATCACATTTGCTTAGAGAGATGAGCCCAATGCGCATAGTAGCCCGAATGCGCTAGACCAGCCTTTGCAACCACGGGGCCTTCGAAATCAGCTCCTCCCCGCAACCACCGTCCATAGCCTGTCCGAGAGATGTGCACACGCGGCCACCCGGACATAGCACTCGACAACTTGACAGCGGGCCAGGGTTCAGGGATCGGCTCGCTTGTCGCTTATAGCTGTTCTCCAATTGCTGTACACCAGAAGCAGCATGATAAGTGGACTTTTCCTTAGAACTTATCCGTAAATAGTATTTAGTTTGGTTCTTGCTTGCAAACAACAGATCCTAGCGGGGTGCGAGCCGGGAGAAGATATGTTCAAGATGCCGCAGATCAAATCTTGGGCA
>Ga0182030_10008723_pt1 | contig 20909 bp, 21 predicted proteins | sample 812S3MmetaG_FD_121299 | JGI IMG/M metagenome (GOLD analysis project Ga0182030, IMG submission 121299) | Permafrost microbial communities from Stordalen Mire, Sweden - 812S3M metaG (Illumina Assembly) | ecosystem: Environmental > Terrestrial > Soil > Wetlands > Permafrost | place: Sweden...
AGATTTTATTCACTACCGGAGCAACTTCAGGCAACGCTTCGTCTATTGAACTGAACAAGGCCACCTTTATCTTGCCGCCGGCCTCGTCAACTGGTTTAGCGTTTCAGTGCAAGAAGTGTTTCTTTGCTACTCGACTGTGGCTCACTACCCCAGCAACCACAACCTTCGTTGCAGGCTTGGTAAACGCTTCAGCAACTCCTTCAGCCACTATCACCGACGGCATCTATATCTCGGCCACTTCGTTGACCTCGATGAATATGTATGCTTATAGTGGTTCAACTCTCCAGTGGACTGTAGCAATCCCAGCCGCTGTACTAACGGCTTACTACGCTGCTGCCAAGTGGATCGACATTGGCTTCTACATGACCAAAGAACAGAACGTCTATGCCCAGGTTGGCTTCCCACTCTTTGGATATAACCCGCAGCAGAACTGGTCTGGCACCAATAACGTGAATGCCACACCAGTGCCTAAGGCCAATGTGGCGGCTTATCAGGTTGGTGTCAGCGGTACGTGGACTCCGAGTACAGCGTTACTAACACCCGCAGTCATCATCCAGACTTCGTCGGCGGCTGCCAAGACTGCCTATGCGGACTTTATCTTCGCGGCTAAGGAGCGTTAAACGATGGACATTAAGATGGGTGCGGACAGTGATAACAGTTGTCGAGTTACCATTTCAGGTGATCTTGACAAAGCGTTAGAGTTGCCCGCGCCTATCTTTCTTTTCAAGGACTTGAAACAAAGTCTTCGGCCTATTAAAGGATTACGGCTTGACTGCATTCAATGGGCGATTCAAGAGAAAATGGGGTTTAACCTTTGGTGGTTGATTGAGCCGGCGGCCAAGCCACCAAAGGTTAAACTCATCCTTCCTATCGAGTCTCGAGGATTCTTTGATTTCGAGAAAATCACAGCAATCCAGTCTCCTCCTGAGGCTGTTGGTGTTGGAGTTACTGCGTTCAAAGTCACTGAGAAAGCTATGACCTATCTGATTATGATGGACTTTACCAGGCTTTAGTCATGTCAACTCCAGTTGTTCCGCCTTCTATGACTAACTCCTATGGCATCATCTGTGATGCTATGAAGGACGTCGGCAAGCTCCGTGCGGGGCAGGTTCCCGACGGTGAAATCTTAATGGAGAACCAACGCCGGCTAAACAAGCTCATCAACTACTACATGACCCAAGGGTTGAAGCTTTGGTTACTTCAAGACACCAATGTCCCTCTCGTGCCGCCGCTCTCTGCAGCCCAAGGTGTAGCTCTTTACACCTTCGGCCCCTCAGGCACAAATCCAATGCCCAAACCTTTGAGGGTCAAATTCGGCTATTTCCTTTACAACGCTTCCAGTGCTCAAGCTGGTACCCAGTATCCCCTGATCCCTATGTCTTATCCGGACGAATATCAGACACTATCCCAAACCTTGCAGCCTGGAAGCGTTACCAGCTATGCAGTCAACAAGCAGCAATCAACCCTCAATGTTTACCTGTGGAATCCTGCTGACGCCTTTACTGCCTCCAACGGTTCAGTTCACTTTGTCTTCGAAATGCCTGTGACTAACTTCACTGGCCTTACCGACCAAATGAACTTCCCAATCGAATGGGCTTTACTGCTCGAGTGGGGTCTTGCGGATCAGATCAAAACTGGCCAGCCGCTTGCTGTCCAAGCCAATGTTTCTCAGATGGCCGCGAAGTACCAAGCAGCTCTTGAGGACTGGGATGTCGAAGATGCTGATACTTCGATTCAACCTGATCAGCGAACGTACCAGGGTTATGGGAGATTCAAGTAATGGCCGGGGAACAACTCTCCCAAGCTGGTTCAATGGCTCGACCTAAGCGTTGGCCGTTGGTCAATACGCTGTCGAATCGTCAAGATAACTTTTACAAAGACGCGCGGTTGGTCAATGCGTATGCGGAGAAGGATAAACTCACCGGCGAGTACCGTGTGGAGAAGCGGCCAGGGTTTTCGCCTTCCCCGATTTACACTCCACCCTCTGGTCCAGGGCAAGGAATTTTTGCTCAACCTGTTTTTATTCCGGCCGGCCCGGTAGAGTTCTTCGGCGTGTGTGCTCAGTTTGTCTACATTGCTAACAACCAAGCTTATTATACTCTCTTTGGCCCTGGGGCAACAAGTACACAGATTGCCTTCGCAGTGCAAATATCGAATCCACTTTATGCTAATTCAGCAACCAAGGCAAGGTTCCTGGCTGTTCCAGGATCGGCAACTACTAATCCAATAATTCTGTTCGGCGGCGGCCAGACCTCGATCCCCGGCGGCCCGAAGGCTTATTGGGTTTCTACCAGCGGCGTTTCGAGCCTGCCGCCTTATGTACCTGCGATAACCACAGGTGTTCTTACCCCAGGCATCAATGGATTCCCGACCAGTACAGTCCCTGGGTTTGTTTATCTCGACGGCTATGTCTACGTCATGGATATCTACGGAGCTATCGGGAAACCACTACTCAAAACGCGATTGTCAATTGGTCTGTGAACTATATCGCCGCGATCAATGAGGGTGATTTAGCAGTTTTTCTTGCTAAGCAACTAAGCTACGTTATCGCCATCAAACAGTGGTCTATACAGATATTCTATGATGCTGGAAACACTACTGGGTCTTCTCTATCTCCTCTCGCAGGAGCCGTTTATAACTTCGGCTGCCTCCACGCCGATACGATTGCAGAACTCGATGGGGTCTGGTTTTTCGCTACGCAGTCAAAGCAAGGCACCTCAAAGATCGTTAGGATCGAAAATCTTCAAGTCAAATTTGTCTCTACCCCAGCTGTCGAACGAATCCTCGATCTTGACGTAGGTGACCAGTGGGCTTCAATGGCGTTTCAGCACGCAGGACATACTTGGTATATAATTACTAATATGACTGATAACGTCACTATGGTCTATGATGTAGGAGAGGATCTTTGGTACAATTGGACGGATTTTCAGGCGAATTACTTTCCTGTAATTGATCGCTGTTTGTCCTTTGCTGGAATGGAGTGGCACCAGATGCTGGCAACAGGACAGGTTTATCAGCTCGACGGAGACTATATCTATCCTACAGATTACGGCAACGTAGTTCCAGTGGACATTTATACACCAAACTTTGACGATGGGATTGATCGAATTAAGTTCTTGTCCCAGATGCGTTTCAATGCGGATCAGACTAATGGATCGAAACTTTACCTCCGCTCGTCAGAGGATGATTATCAAACCTGGACCAACATGCGGATGGTGGATTTGAGTCAGAAGAGACCGATCTTGAATGACGAAGGTTCGTTCTACCGCCGTGCGTATCACTTTAGGCACTTTGCCCCTACCCCATTTAGACTTTCTTCAGTTGATTTGCAAATGGATATAGGTGTTCTATGAGCTTGTTCAACGTTCCAAACCAAGTTGCTATCACCAGCGAGTCCTACAAAGTTTCAGTAATCTGGGGTCAGTTATTTACCAACATAACGAATCTGTTGAACCTGGGCTACCCTCAGCCGGCGGCGAATAGTTCGACTCCCCAGTCAGTAACGATACCAATTGGTAAACTCACCACAGGCGGGATGAACGGTTCACTAACCTTCACCAATGGGCTTCTCACTTCAGCAGCAATCCCGACATGAACAACCTGGTGATGAAGGACAAAATTCAAAGGCTCAAAGAGGCTTGTGTTAATTTGCCACAAACCGCCTTGCCCACTGAGCACTTCTTCCTTGATGGAATGTACCTTCGCCAATGCTTCATTCCCAAGGGCACAGTTTTTGTTGGCCGGGTTCATAAGAAAGATCACTTCTTCATGATTCTCCGTGGAGCCGCTGAAATCACTATGGACGAAAAGGTTATTCGTGTAGTTGCGGGGATGATCTTTCTATGCCCACCTGGTACTCGCCGTGCAGGCGTCACGCTTGAAGATACTGTCTTCGCTGGGGTAATTCGCACAGATAAGACTGATATAGCAGAGATTGAAGAAGATCTCGCTGTCTACGATCCTACTGCTCGATTTGGCGTTGGCAATATAATGCTGCCGCCGTTACAGGAGAGATTAAATGAATCGTTTAAGAAAGACTGAAGCGGCTCTGGTTGCAGGCGAGTGGTTCGACCACTTTAAAGGAACGAAGTACTTTGGTGACATTGCCATAGGCATCGGGTTGGCGGTAACTGCTGGTGCTTCAATCTATTCTACAACCACTCAGGCCGGGATTGCGAATCAACAATTGGCATTGGAGCAGACACAGAACCAAAGGCAGAACACAGCGTTCACCCAATTACAGCAATTGATTCAAAATCCTGGGAGCTTTCTCAACAGTCCAGTCTTTACTTCAGCTCTCAATGTTGGTGAAGCCGGCGCAGCCCATGCTAATGCAGCAAGCTTTGGAGGGGCTTCGACTTCAGAGAGTGAAAACCTGTTGACCTACGGCCAGGGGTTCGCGTCGCAGCAATTATTGAGCCAAGAGCAGTTGCTGGCTGGAATGTCAGGAACGGGGTTCAATCCGGCAGGAGCTGGGTCAGCGGCTTCTAGTGCAGCATCGAGCGCAGCAGGTAGTCTAGCTTCACTGGGTGGGCTGCTTGGGTTCTTTGGTTCAAGCGGGCTGGCGGCCTCCGGCGGTGGTGGTGGTGCAGCCTCGACTGGTGGTGGGGTGGGTTTCTAATGGCTGACGACCTTGCTTCAATCTTCACCGGCGCTGTCCAAGCGGGGCAGCAGTATCAACTGGGCAAGTTCCAGATTCAGGAAGCTCCGGTTAAGCTGGAGAGCGAAAAGCTAGCGCTGAAAATTGCTCAACAAGACTTCGATCGGCGGCAACAGATGGCGAATATGCTTGCTGGAACGAAGATTCCTCAGGGCAGTGACCCACTGGAAAACGCACAGAATACTCTGTTGACTATGGGTTCGATTGCCGCGCAGACAGGCTTTCCAGAGGAATCAGCGCAGTTCATTTCTAAGGGTTCGATAATTGCAGAGCAAAGAGAGAATGCAGAATATAAGCAATATCAAGAAGCTATGGGTAGAGCAGAGTTCTCGGAACAAATTCTGGGTAGTGTGACTGACGAGGCGAGCTGGAAGGCGGCTCATGCTTATATTAAACTAATGACAGGAAAACCAAGTGCGTTGGAAGGACAACCGTATTCACCGGAGTTGGTTGCGACGCTAAGGGACGCAACAACTAAACATCTCGACGCTGCAACAGCAAAATACAGGCAAGCACAGACAGAGCGGGAAAAGACTTTGATGCAAGCTGATCTAGCATCGGTAGATCAGCGTAAGTCTGCTGCGCATTTGAACAACGTTAAAGCCGGTACAGCAACTAAGAACGGTGGTTTAGGGATCGTGGCTAAGCCACAAAACATCTCAATGGTGGCTAGGGCGATAGTCAAAGATTCTAATGACGTTATATCAATGACTGATGCTATGGTTGCCGCCGATCCTATTGCCCTCGATGTTGAACAAAAGATGCGTACCATCAGTGGTCTGACTCGCCCCCAAGCGATCAAGATGGCGATTAACGAAGCCAAACAGAGCGGAGCCTTGGCTCTCAACAAGCCTGGACGAGTGGCACCTGGTTCATTACCGACTAGGGCATTGCCGTTACCTGCAGATCCCAGCAAATACGAAGATCAAAAGTGGTACATTGGCAAAGCTGGTGAAGTTCGTTGGTATGACAAAGAAACCAATCGTTTTTATAAAAAAGGTGAAGGTCCAGATCCTGGCGAACCTGAGCCAGAGGATAACGCTTTAACTCAGGAGTCACCTGAATAATGGATACAGGGCTATCACCTGCTGAATTTGCTGACTCCCCTGTGAAGCCGAAAACGAAAGTTTCACCAGGTCTGGCACCGAGTGACTTTGCTGGTGCCCCGGCGGCAAAGCCTCAAAACTCAGGTCCCTCAGCCTTTGGGCAATTCCTTGAGCATTCCAAATCCGCGCTTCGGGCGGCTAACCAAGCCTCAATGGAGAACCCAATCAAAGCTCGAGAGGCGCTGTTCTCTACAGGGGTTAAGGCTATCAGTAGTTTCGCCTCCTTTGCCGCCTCGGGTGTAGCCGCCTTGGCTAAGACTATGACTAACCCAGGAAAGAACGTCGATGAAGCTGTTGGGCACTTTGTCAACAACCAGGAGAAACTTGAACAGCAGCTGCAGATAATCAACTCTGCCCCCGAAAACAAGCAGGAAGAAGCCTTTACAGGATTGTTGAATATGCTGCCCGAGGGAATCAAAGCGATTGGTGATACTGTGTATGACAAGACGCGAAGCGCGTTGTTGGCTGCAGGTGCGCAGGCTTTGACCACGCTGTTAACTCTGTCGCCGGAGTCAGTGGTTAAGGTGCTCAAAGGCGGCTATGGTAAAATCACGCCGACAAAGACTTCGACTGCGATTGACGAGTTAGTTGCTACGCAGCCCGAAGCCGCTGAGACCATTGTAATGCATATTGAACAGGTTGATCCTGAGCTGTCCAAGGAGATGAAAAAGCAAATCCGCGAAGGGCGCAAGGCTACCAAAGACGATCTTAGAAAGGTTGGCCGCCGAGCCGGCGAGGCAGATTTCCAGGAAGATCTTCATGAAGGATTAACCATCAAGGGTAGAGATGTGGGTGCACCTGGGACTGATTTAACAGTTGAAGATGCTCAACGTCATGCAGAGATGCTTCGTCGCATGGAGGCGGAGAAGGCAAGGTCCCCAACTCCGCCGCCGGTGAATCCTGAGAGAATCTCTGCCTCAGTACGAACAGCGGTGAGGGAGGGGACAGAGGCAATAGGGAGGCCGGTGAAGGTGGAGGTTAAGCCCTTTCCAGGGATTCCAGCTGATAAGTCATTGACAGAGTGGAATAACGATAAGAAAGATGTTCTCTACTTCGACCAGGGCAAGCCTGTCACCCGCGGCGAAGTCCACGACGCCGCCAACCCCGAGGACTTCCTGCCGCCATGTCAATAGTCTGTGATCCGAATCGAAACAAGCGCTTTCCTGGCGTCGAAATAGCCAAGGGTAAGATGGAGGTTCTCTACTCTGGGTTGATCGAGACTCTCAACCCTGAAGCTAAAGGACCAATTGCTAGGGCTGCCGGGTCGGAGATTGCTCAAAACTTTTTCGAAGAAGCCCATCGGCAACACGTTCGTTGGGACAAGCCCGCTTGGACACGGCGGACGCACTTTATGAAGTTAGGCAAAGAGGCCTCCATCGAATTCCTTAAACAGATGGAGAAGGGGGTTCAGTTCAAGAACCCCGAGCTTGAACAGTTCCGTCTGGCCTATCGTGCGTGGACGGATGAAATGATTAGGCAGGACGAGCTTACCTATGCTAAAGCGGGTAAGGACTTGCCTTACGATGCACTCGAGCACTACGTACCGCGACAGTTCGAAGATGGGCCGGCGGTGATCAAATTCTTTGACAACAAATACAAGGGACGAAAGTGGGCCGATCCGAGGTTTATCCGCACGCGCAAGTTTGAGCTGCTGCAGGAAGCACTAGATGCGGGGTATTCGCTTAAAGAGTGGAACCCTGAAGTCATCATGCAACAGCGGCAATTTGCTTCGGACATAGCTGAACTGCGCTCTCAATTACTCGACGACATGACTAAGAGAGGAATTGCAATCGAAGCTTTTGAAGGGCAAGAGATTCCCCCTGACGGATCGTATCACCGCGAAAGCTGGAGAGCTCCAACAGGGCAGCGGTATTGGGTTAAGGAAGAAGCTTATCCGGTAATGAAGACAGCGTTGGATTCAAAGTCATTATGGAATCTACAAGAGACTCCTTTACAGAGAGCAATCTCTACAGGGTTTCGCGGGTGGATGGGGGCGAAGAATAGATTAGTTCCCTTCAAACTAGCATGGAGCCTCTTTCATCCTTTCCACGTCACTCACATTGACGCGGCGGCAGAGCTGACTCGACTCCAGGTTCTAATGGCTGGAAACCCTACGTCGAAGAACGTAGCCAATATGCTTCAGATGTTTGTTACCGGGACGCCAACTAACCCGCTGGGTGCAACAGGAATTGCCTATCGCGCATGGTGGGACAATCCCAAAACTGGATATCCATTACTGCGAGCCTTTCAAGGCCGCCGGTCGTTTAGTTCTCTAAGTGAAGTTGACAAAGCCGCCTATCGCGATATGGCCGAGGGTGGACTGGTGCCTACACGGCCCAAGGAAGAAACTGATAATGCGGTTCAGAAATTCAAGGATGCAATTTACCAGCGTCATGTAGGGCGAGCAACGTTTGAACTTCCTTGGGTCGTCATGCACGGCTTAGGGTATCCGATCTACAACCTCTGGATTCCAACTCTCAAGATCGCTTCGTACCTCAAAGATACCAAGGTTTGGAGAGAGTTAAACCCGACGGCTCCGGATTTCACCCGCCAAGAGGCCTTTCGTCGAATCGCGCGGCATGTCGAATCACGCTATGGAGAAATGAACTACCAGGCAATGTTCATGAATCGTTATCTCAGAGACATAGGTGTAGCGTCGAACTTGAGTTTAGGCTGGAATCTAGGGTTTTTGGATGTCTATGCCGGCGGCGCAATTGATGCTGTGAAGACTGTTACCACTAAGGATTCGGTCAAATCAAAGCTCGCTAAGGGACAGTTTGACAAACCTCTTTATCTATTGAATTACACAATTTCTGGCCTGGCGATTGGCGGATTGATGACTTACTGGCTGGCCAAACAGATGCCCCAGTCAATCTTGGATTATACCAATCCGCTTAGCGGCGAGAAAGACTCTAACGGGAAGCCGATTCGTCTAAACACTCCAATGTTCACCCATGAGTTTTCTTCCCTCTACAAGCACGCCCAGCAAGAAGGCATCGCGGCCGGCGTGTCGGATTTCCTCTGGGCCAAAGGTTCAGGCATCTACGAAATGGCTAAGTCTTCATGGACTGGGATTAACTCACTGCATCAAGAGATTCGAGACGGGTATGCTCCAGCATACAAGCAACTCGAAGAAACCTTAGCCTACGAACTCGGTGACCTCAACGCTATGAGCCTGAAGGCTCTCAACCTCGCTCCTGACGCAAATGCAGCTAAGATGCGAGCGTTGGCTGTAGTTGGCTTCGGCCCGGCGGGCAAGTACATTAGCGAGTCTGCGGTTGAAGGAAAGATCTCTACTGAATTCAACAAGACACGGCCGCAGCAACAATCCTACAACTCTGTCCAACTAGGTAAGGATACCAAGCAATTGAGAGAACTGTATAAACGCGACGATTCGACCTATGAACAGTTTTTGGAAAGCACTAAACAGAAATACGGCATGGATGATAAAGACATTCATCGAATGGAAAAGATGTTTGGAAAGGAGGAAACCTTCGATCCCTCGGTTTATATGTTCTCCAAGCTCGAGTACGCAAAACAATTGAATTTGCTTAAAGAAATCAAAGAGCCCGAGGAACGCGAGCGCTATCTGGCTCATGTAGGGAAGGAGAAGCGGAGAAAACTTGAAGAGGCGTTGGAGGAATGAGAGTTCTAATCATGGATATAGAAGGCGGCGGAACTGGGATCAATCTTGCCCTCCGCGCCCAGGACGATGGACATGATGTGAAGTACTGGATGCCTACGAAGGGCGGCAAGCCGCGGCCCTATGGCGATGGTTTGTTGACCAAACCACTTGAGTGGGAATCCTCTATGGACTGGGCAGACCTCGTAGTTCTTACAGGAAATAACAAATATGCCGATGCGCTTGCTAGGTACTTTGGAAAGGGTTATCCTATATTTGGCGCAAACATTAAAGGGGCTGAACTTGAACTTGACCGTGGGAAGGGACAAGAAATCCTTAAGCGTTATGGCATTAAGACCATTCCCTATGAAGTTGTTGCGAGCCCTGAAGAGGGAATTGCGCTTATCAAAGAAACAGGAAAAGCCTACGCGATGAAGCCTTGGGGAGGGACCGAAGATTGTGCGTTGACCTATGTCAGCCGCGAACCTGACGACGGGATCTTTACTCTTGATAAATGGAAGCGTGAAGGTTTATTCAAGGGCCAACTGATGATGCAGGAGAAAATCGACGGAATCGAAATGGGCATTGCTGGATGGTTTGGCCCAGGCGGTTGGTCAGCAGCATTGGAAGAGAGCTTCGAGCATAAGAAATTCCTTAACGACGATCTTGGGGCGAACACCGGGGAGATGGGAACGGTTATACGTCACGTTAAGCAGTCTAAGCTGTTTGACTTCATACTGGACCCCATCACGGACTATCTGCACTCTATCAACTATGTGGGAGACTGTTCAGTCAACTGCATGATTGATCCCAAGGGCAAGATTTGGCCGATGGAGTTTACAACAAGACTTGGGTGGCCAGACTTTAACATTCGCCAAGAAGTCTTTAAAGGAGATTCGGTTCAGTGGATGAAGGATTTGATTGATGGTAAAGATACTTTGGAGGTTTCATCAAAAATTGCTTTGGGCGTTGTTATGGCTCATGGAGATTTTCCTCATGAGCATGACGGGGCAGATGTGTGGTCTGACTTCCCTATCTATGGGATTACAAATGAGAATTATACCCACCTGCATTTTCAACAAGTGAAAGAGGGTAAAGGATTTTTGTGGTCAAAAGGCAAACTCGCGCGGCCGACCATGATGTTGACTGCAGGAACGTATGTGATGGTGGTTACTGGAGCTGGAGGAACAGTTGAAGCTGCGCAGAAGAAGGCATACGATATTGCTTGGGAGATTAAGTGGCCGAGCAATATCTTATTCCGAACGGATATTGGGAAGAGATTGAAAGACCAACTCGATGAACTGCACAAGCACGGGTTTGCTGAAGGAATGAACTATGCCTGAAGGTATAGTTAAAGGCCCAGCAGATTTCTTCCGCCCTGGCGACTGGAACGTCGTCTGCTCGATCTGCGGGATCAAGGGCAAGGCGAGTGAGATGGTCAAGAATTGGCAAGGCTTGTATCGCCATCCTCGGCATAACGAGCCGAGGCAGCCTCAAGACTTTGTACGTGGTATAGCGGATATTCAAGCGCCGCCCTGGGTTCAGCCGCCGGAAGATCTATATGTGCAAATTTGCACGCCGGCTGGGATCTCGGCAATCCCGGGCTATGCTTTGCCTGGGTGTATGATTCCAGGGCGGCGCATCGCAATTTTACCTTCAGGTGCGGTGATTACTGGCACCTTGCCGCCCGTTCCAGGCGGGGGCTATACCGTTCCTGACGCACCAACAGGAGTTCATGCAGCATGAGCAATGGCTACGCTACAGTTTCGTTTATCCCGCCTGTAAACAACGGCGGTACGCCTGTGTTTGAATACTACGTTATGGCCTTTGTGGAAGGGAATCCAACAGGAATTTTTGCTACTGGGGCAACGAGTCCGATTGTAGTTCCAGGATTGACTAATGGGACGACGTATACTTTTGAAGTCTATGCGATAAATCTAGTGGGTGCAGGGCCTTACAGTGTTGCGTCGAACCCGGTTACGCCTTCTACAGTACCGAGCCCACCAACAGCACTGGTTGCGAATGCAGGAAATGGACAGGCTACAGTGAGTTTTACAGCAGGAAGCAACGGCGGCTCGGCAATTACGGGATATACAGCAACTGCATCAAGCGGGCAGTTTGCGAGTGGCGATGCGACGGGAGACCCGATTACGATCCCTGGACTGGTCAATGGAGTAGCGGTAACGATTACAGTCGTAGCGACAAATATTAATGGAAACTCGGTAGCCTCGGCTCCGTCGAATCCAGTCACGCCGCAGGCCGCTATAACAGTTCCGGGGCCACCCACGGCATTGAAAGCTACTGCGGAAATACTCTCAGCCTCGGTAGCTTTTACGCCGCCACAGAATAACGGCGGCTCGCCGATTACTGGGTATATCATTACTTCGACTCCACCAGGAGGGTCAGGAACTGGAACGGCAAGTCCAATTACCGTTAGTGGCTTGACTGCAGGGCAATCTTACACTTTTACCGGAGTCGCAATTAATTCAGTTGGCCAGAGTGTTGCATCTAGCCCATCGAATCCTGTGACTCCACTTCCACAAGCCACAGCACCGACACAACCTTTAAGCCCTTCGGCAGCCCCTGGAAACACTTCGGCAGTAGTGACTTTTAACCCTCCTGCGTCAAACGGCGAGAGTGCCATTACAGGGTATCAAGTCAATACCTTGATTGCAGGTGTAGTTACAGGGTCGCCAGTGTTAGGTGGAGCAACTGAACTTTCAATTACCGTTACTGGTTTAACTAACGGCCAGGCTTATACCTTTACAGTCCAGGCTATTAATGCGGTGGGAACCGGCCCAGCAAGTGTACAGACAAACTCAGTAACTCCAGTAGCCTCGCCTACGGTTCCTACACCGCCACAGAATCTGGTGGCTACAGCAGGAGTGTTGAGTGCGTCGGTGACTTTTCAGCCACCGGCTTCGGACGGCGGCTCGGCAATTACGGGATATACAGTTACCGCTTCGACAGGGCAACATAAGTCAGGGGCTTCGAGTCCAATTGTAGTCACAGGGCTGGCTGGAGGTACAGCAGTTAACTTCACAGCCATTGCGACTAATGCGGTAGGGAACAGCAATGCTTCTGCTGCGTCGAACACTGTAACTCCTAAAGCAGCATTGACAATTTCGAGCCCTTTGAGTGGATCAGCTTTGCCAGGAGCTACATCAGGACTGGCGTATACAGTTACGATTATGGCGGCTAATGATACAACGCCGGATAGCTGGTCGGCTTCGGGTCTACCTACTGGATTGGGAATTGCGTCGTCTGGGGCACATACGGCGGCAATCACAGGAACAACAACGGATGTAGGGAACTTTAATCCTTCGGTAACCGTACAGGACTCAACGACGCCGACGCCGCAATCTTTTACCGCGAACTACACGCTTTCGGTAGCAAGTGGGAGCGGCGGCCTAGCCGCGCCGGGAAACGTTCAGTTGCTTTACCAAGGCGGCAATGGTCCGGGGCAATCGGCATTTGATCCGACTAACGTCTTTTTTATTCCAAACAAACCTAATACATCAGTTATTCAATTCAGTACTGTTGCTGGTGCTGTGTCGTATAAAATCTATCGAAGCCTCAATGGGGCACCAGCAACGTTTCTGGCTCAAGTTACTGCAGGTAGTGGGGCTACTCAGACTTATGAAGATGACACTGCAACTACGTGCTCCGGGTCTAATCCTGCAGTCACTGTACCAATGTTTGCTCAAGCTAATGGTTATGCTTATTACCTTTCAACTGTTAATTCTTCTAACGTTGAAGGGCCGAGGTCAACTCAGTTCTCTTGGTGGTTTTATCAAACACAATCGGGAACGCTACCACTTGGTGGACTGTTTCAGTCCTACAACAACGGTGCGACTACAGTTTACGGCGGCTCGATTGGTGCAAGTGGCCCTTGCATCATAAACACCTATAGTGCAGAGTATGATGAATTTATTGACGCTTTTGGGAATAACTGTTGCAACTGGAATATGTGGTCAAGTGGGTTTAACTATCTCACCGTTGACCTGTGGGATACAGTAGCAGGAACTGTCTATCATCTAGTACCTCATGTAAGGACTTCAGGTGGTGATGACCTTGATGATCTGTTTGAGTCAAACGGTACAAATGGTTATGCTTATACGGTTACCAATCCTGTTGCTAATGCTTGGACAACAATCAAGATTCCCTTGGCAATGGTAGGTTCAACTCTGGGACTGAGAACTGACTATCGAGTTTCAGCGCCAGGAAACAATCCAAACGATGGGAAGTTTGGAACTCCTGCAATAACCCAGTGGTCAATGTACAAGATGGATTTTCAGCTTCAGTCGTCTAGAGGCTCAAATTACGTTTCCGGGATTCGCAACTACGGTTTGACTGTGATTTAAGGAACTAAAATGGCTTTCACCTTTACTCCGCAGAATTTCGTTGATCAGGTCGGACCGGTAGCTGCAGCGGCTTGGCTGAACGGGGTTGATTTGACTGTTAATAACGCTCTGCAAGGCTTGACTACTACAGCTGAAATTGCAGCGTTATTGGGAGTTACATCAATCTCGTTGCCGCTGGCGATCAATCAAGGCGGTACAGGGGCTACGACGGCGGCTGGTGCGCTAACTGCCCTGGGGTTCAACCAGGGTCTGGTTGGTACTACCCTTTGGCCCCAGACGGCGCAGGAAGTTATTGCAAGTGTTGTGCCGGCGAACTATGCCTATCCGCCAGGAGATATACGGCGCTACGGCGCAATTGGCGATGGTGCAACGGATAATGCAGGGTTTCTAACTACAGCAAACTCAGTTGGGATTCCATTGGTGATTCCGTTGGGGACTTACAACTTGAATTCAGGGGTTACGCTTACCGCGCAATTGAACTTCATCGGTGGTATTTTCAAGCCAGTGAGTTCGACTCTGACGTTGAACTGTTCAATCAATGCGGCGGCAGTGCAGATATTTGATGTATCTTCTAGCGGAGTGGTTGCTGGAAAATTCCAGGCTGCGTGCTATCCTGTTGAGTGGTGGGGCGCTTTTGGTAATGGAAAGCGCGGAAATTCAGGGGTGTTAGCTTCGAGCACCGCATTTACGGATGCTAATGCGAGCTTTACTGCCGCCGACGTAGGCAAAGCTATCTTTATTCAACAGCTCCCAGGAACCTCAAACCCTACATTTATTGGAACGATTGCAGCTTATGTATCCGCTACGGCGGTTACACTGAATACTGCTGCGACGTGGAGTGGAACGGGGTTGAGTTATTACTATGGCAAGGACGATACAGCGGCGATTACAGCGGCGAATAATTCAGTTGGTCAACTCACGTCGTACTTTGGACCGGCGACTCCTTATAACCTTTATAACCAAATCAACGCATTGGCTTTCACCGGGTCGAATATCTATCTGACTACCGCGGCAAATACAATCGCAGGCGGCTCGACAGCCGGCGGCTGGATGGGGGTGAACGGCTGGCCAACTATTGCTTTTGGTGTTGCCGGTGGGACTACAGATTGCTTGACAATGGGAGCAGGGGCGAATACTAACGGCGCTTTTATTGAGAACTTGACTTTAGATGGAAACTACAGTGGGCAAGAACTGTTACGCGTAGCAGGTTATCAATCTCCGCGTATCAAGAATTTGAAGCTATTGAATGCAAAGCGGAATTCTCTGGCTTTCACTCCGGCGGCCGGAAGTTGGGTTCAACAGGGAGATTTTCAAAACGTCTATATTCTGTCCTCTGGACTGCATAATGTCTACATTAACCCTGCATCGACGGCTTATGTTAACGAGTGTGACTTTATCAATCTCAACATGCAGGGATGTTCAGCGTTGCAGAACGGTGGTGCAGCGTTCTACCGCGATACTGGAGCAGGAGCGACAGATAGCTGGACGATTATGAATTACAAAGCAACAGCTATTCTCGAGGGAAGCTTTGTACCTTCTGGCTCTCCCTTTGTTTTTGCCACGAGCTGTTTTTCAGAGGTAGGAATTTCCTTCAAGAATGGATATAGCGAAGGCGGATCGTCAGGGAGCCCTATTGGGGCTACAAACGCACCGTTCTTTGTTGCTTCGACCTGTGCGGTTAAGATCAAGATTGAAGGTTATTACTCAAACTACTGGGGTATGCTGATCACCCATGCAGATCATGATGCAGCAAGTTCATTTACCGGGATTCCACATGGGAACTCCCAAGGGTTGATGACCGCACCGCTGAATAATGGATATGCGGGGGACTTCTTTATTTTCGTGACCGACGGTGGAGGGGTGAACTTTGACTACGCGAGGTTCTCGGTGATAGGTTCGGGGCTGGGCACAAGTGGGGCGGTAGTCACGCAGATAGGAACAACGGTTTCTTCTGCGACGCCGCTGAGTTGGACTGTGACAGCTTCGAACTCGAGTAATCATCTGATCATCACCTTCAACAACACCGGCGTAAGTGGGAATTTGAATGTTTCCTATTCAGCATTAGGCAGAGACTTCGGTGCGATACCGGCGTATAATTACTAGGAGGCGAAATGATTACTGCGTCACTTGGAGAACTCCAACGAACCCATACACTGCTGGTGGCAAAGCTGATTCTCTTTTGCTATGGGGAAGGATACGAGCTTACCTGGGGCGAAGCGTATAGAACCCCACAGCAAGCTCAGTGGGATGCCCAGCACGGAACAGGGATTGTAAACTCGGTTCACTGTGATCGGCTGGCCGTCGATCTTCAATTGTTCAAGGACGGAGTTTACTTGACCGACCCGGCGGCCTACAAGTTCCTGGGGGAGTTTTGGAAGCAACTAGATCCCTTGTGTCGTTGGGGCGGAGATTTTACTACTGTTGACGCAGATCACTTTTCCATGACCTACGGAGGTAGATCATGACTTATGAAGTCAATATCGAAACTGGTGGGTGGATTGCTTCGGCTGTGTTGGCACTTTGGGGTCTTTTACTGCGAACTATGCTTGGGCGTCACTATAAAGCACAAGACGAAACGAATCAAAGATTGAGCTTTATTGAGAGAGAACTTGCGCTGTTGAGAGGCAGATTCGAAGAACGAGATAGGGTTTGGGGTAAAACGACCTGGATGGATGATAACAGGAGAGACTGAAATGCCAATGCCTCAGATGCCGAAAGAATTTAGCTTCAAGTATGTGATGTGGGTTCTTTGGTGCAATGCAGTAACAGTGCTAGTGACGATTCAAGGTGTTCTAGCCGCGATCACACTGGACCCAACATTAATGAGCCACGTAATCTTTCATTGGGTTAGCATAGGGAATGCGCTTTTAGTGATTGTCCTGGCGCAGATCGAGCGCAGAGGGCCAAAGGTGGAGGATCAAGACTCCGCCCCTTTAGTTCAACAACCGGAGATGAAGAAATGAGTACAAGTGTAGGTCAAGCTTTTGTAGCAATGATCGAGAGCGATCTGGCGACAGTGGGCGGTGCGCCGCTGGTGGCCTTTATACAGGCTGAAATTGCGGCGAAGGGGAACTTTGCGCTGCAGGCGGCGAATCTATTGCAGTTCCAAGCCGGAGCGCCGGCTATGGGAATCGCGTTGGGAGTTGAGCTGGAGCAACAGGTGTTGCAGTTGGCTTTGGGCAAGGTTCAAGCAGCAATCGCTGCCAAGACTTCGCCGTCGTCGACTTCCACAATTTACCCTACCACATCATGAAGCAGCTAACCTGGCAACTGGTTCGAGGGCTCGGACGAAGCTCGAGGTTGATCGGGTTTTGGGGGCTGGGGTTTTACAGCCACATCGACGTGCTCACGCCGACAGGGATGTTGCGTGGAGCACGCTCGGACTGGATTAAAGGCATACCGCCGGGGTATATGGATAGACCTTATGATTACGAACGGTGGGAGGCGCAGACACAGTTTACCCTTGAGGTTTCAGAGGACCAGTACGACAAATACTGGAGGTATTCAGACAAGCAACTCTACAAGCCTTATGACTTTAGAGGGTTGATTAAGACCTTTGTCTTTGGTCGTAACTGGCGGGATGACGATTCGTGGTGGTGCTCAGAGGAGGTCGCGATGAACGGCGAAGTAGCGGGAATTTGGACACTCCCGGAGCATGTGAAAAACGTTGAACCAGGGCATTGTGCTTTTCTGCTCGCCGGGAAATCAGCAGTGATTAAGGAGATTCTATGCCGCTAGTCAATGGGTGGGCGTTGTATTCAACGCTGGAGAATACGTTCAGCCAAAACTTCGTTACGTGGAATGCAGATTTGGAGCAACTTTTGGCCTCGGCGGCTGGCTCACCAGGGGTTTATTACGTAGTCCCAGTGAGCCAGCTGGTGATGGAAGTGGTTATTACACTTCCGGGGCCGCCGACCGCAGTGACTGCGAGTTAGAGGCGCCCGCAATGGGGGAATTATAGGCGCCTACGGCCTCGTCAGTGTCGCCGTTTTTTCATCCATCTTGATTAGTCCTGCTTTTATCGCGCCAGCAACAATAGACTCGAAGTCACGAAGGAACGGAAACGCTGCGTGAATGAAGGCATAGGCCTTTGAGTAAGGAACTGGAGAGTTCTTGACCACGAAGTCAACCAAGCGTTCGGCCTGAATTGAATTCTCAGTTCGACCAATCTTGGAAAAGACTTTGGGCATATCAACTTCGAGATCTGAAATCATTTTGACTGCGAGGATCAAGTCGTCCCGCTCAATCACTAACTCGTCTCGGCATGAGGCGGCCAGGATCATGGCAAGCTTGTGTACATGGGTTTGCTTGCGGGCTAGGTAGCTCCGATACCAGTCTGGGTGGTGGGATTTTTTGAAGTTCTCTGAATGCTTCTCGTACCAGGTTTCGCCCCACTCTCTGGCTTCTTTTGATAGAACGTAAGGGCCGACAAGGTTCGTAGCTATATACTCGAGATCTGCGCGTAGCTTCTCTTGGGTCTCCTTCAGCCCTGGTGGGATGTGATAAATGGGGTAGGCGACAAGCTTGGCCTTTTCCTCTGTATAGACAAATAGACACCTGGAAGTGAACCCTCCACCGATGACGTATTCAGGGAAATTACCTGCGATCCATGAGGGCGTAGTGCAGGCAATAAGATTGATCCAGGGGTTTTCTACTTTATCGTTGCCAGAGTTTTTTGTTACCTTGGAAAAACCTCCTTGTTTAGAGTCCCAGAGAGTTACTAGCAAATCAATCATTTCACGATCAGTTGGATTAATAAGGTTGCCAAACTCACTGGACTCCAGGGTCAAAGCACACTGGGTGTGGAAATCACCTTCAACATCGAAAGATTCTGTTGAGGTTGCGAAGGCGGTTACTAGAGCAGGCCAGGTAACGATATCAGGGCCGAAGGTTACGCCAGGAACCTTGTGAAGGATATCCATTGCGATGGCTACGGTGGTGGACTTGGAGACAATACCGGGAGGGGCTACGAAAATTATATAATGGTTGCAGCACCAACGATAGTAGCCCATCGAGAGCCAGACACGTCGACGGAGAGCGCCAGCCACGGCGGCTACACCAGACCAAAAGTGCATACGCTTGGGGGCTTCGCTGAAGCCAGCATATTCAACGTAGGCAGCAAGCCAGTCAGGGTAGTTGCGAGCCATTAGCCTTTCTCCCCACTACAAATACGAGGTTTAATTACACAAGGATCTAGGTTCATGCACAGGCTCCCCAGCTTACTTCCGACGTTTTGACGCTGAACGGGATAACAAGGGGGTCTTCGTAGGGAACTGTGATATGGCCGCAGTCCTGAATTCTGCCCCGCATTTCGGGCATTGAACTAGGATACTGACCTGCGAGACTATCGTGCACTTGAAGCAACACTTGCACATCGGGCAGCGTTTCGAAGATATCCATCCAGATTTTGTTGATAACGACGCTGACGGTGGATTGGGGGATCCAAGCGATGGCTTCGGGGATGATTGAATCCACTCGGTCAAAGATGTACCAGCGATAGCCAAATCTGTTTTCAATGAAACGGGATTTGTTAACTTGATTCTTAACTCTATCATGCCAGCGTTTGATACCAGGATGCGCACCGAACCATAAGGCTTGAGCGCGTTCAACTTCTCTAACAGTCCATCCGGTATGAGCAGCCATAGTGCGTGGCTGGCCGCCGTAGTTGGTTCCATGACAAAATACCTTGGCAAATTCTCTGAGCATCTTCATAGGCGCCCGCCATGAAGGATACTTAGGATGGGTCTCGACCAGCTCAGAAAGGTCAGGAACCGTTTTGTTTTGAAGGACATAAGCGTTCATTAGATGAACGTCAACGCCTTGGTGTAGTGCAGCTTTAAGCATCGGGTCGTCGGCTTCCCAGACTACAACTTGTAGATCAGCTCGATCTAGATCTCCATCGAAGAAGGTGTGTCCTGGATCAGGTATGAACATTGATCTGAGATTGGGAAACGTATAAGGATCTCCGAGGCCGGCGGTGGGCCCTCGAGCAGCCGCTTTTCCCATAGACTTAGATTTTTCAGAAGGAACAGTCTGTAAGTTCGCTCCGCCGCCGAAAGCATTAGTGGAAGACGACAGTCGATAGGTTTTAGGCGCAGACTTACCTGATGCAGATCCTCCGATATTATAAGCACAACGCATTCGATTGTCTTCGTCAAGCGTGGCTTCGAGGAACGACGACAGGAAGATGCTAAGCGTTCGACAATCAGCGATTGCGTTGACGAGAGGTTGTAAAAGTGGTTCTCGTTTAGCGATGGTTTGGAGAGCTTCGTCATTTAAAGTGGGCCTCGCGGGTTTGCTTTTGGTCGCCCGAGTCATGATGGGGGGTTGTTTCAGATCATCGTAAAACAAAGTGTGCATTTGCTTTGGGCTGGCAGGGTTGAAATCGTGTCCAAGGAGATCGCGGATAAAAGTCCTGCGTCTCTCAATTTCTCCAGTGACTTCCACCGTAAGTTTTTCTCTCTGAATAAGGTCGATTCTAACTCCTCGCTGCATCGTCTGCAAAACGGGCCAAAATAGTTTCTGTTGGAAATCATGGACTTTCTCCAAGCCAAGTTTAGTTACCAAGTCGAATTCTACTCGACCGCCTTCGTCAGTGTAGACGCAATCCTCGCAGTTGTAGTACCAGAGTTGTTCTTCACCTAGACGTTTGTCCCAATTTTTCCCTTCGTCCTTCCAATAAACGTAATAATTGCAGTACATCGACGCCTGAAAGGCTAAAGACTTTGGCAAGTCGGAGAAGATCGAGTGCTGGGAGATCATACAATCTTGTACTACGTTCGGTACAAAGTGCCAGTGACGCCATGTGTATTGAGAGTCGTATAGAATGTTTTGACCTACAACTTGAGCGTTAGGATGGCAGAGGACTTTCTGTAGCAGCCATACTATTTCTCCTTCGTGTTCAGCGTTCCAGTATCCGTCTCTGGACTCGACGCACATGAAGGGGATGCAGATGGCGTCGGTGAGGGACCAACTGAGCCCGGCGCAGGCGATGTGGCCTGAGCGGGTTTCGAGGTCGAAGGACAGGCGCTGGGAGGCAATGGCCAAGGATCCCAGTAGGGACGTGAGAACTCCTTTGGCCTGATCAAATGTTGGACGAATGATGAATTTCCAATCGGGCTTCGGATACGGGATGCCAGAGCGGAATCGAGCAGCTC
>Ga0182030_10008724_pt1 | contig 20904 bp, 18 predicted proteins | sample 812S3MmetaG_FD_121299 | JGI IMG/M metagenome (GOLD analysis project Ga0182030, IMG submission 121299) | Permafrost microbial communities from Stordalen Mire, Sweden - 812S3M metaG (Illumina Assembly) | ecosystem: Environmental > Terrestrial > Soil > Wetlands > Permafrost | place: Sweden...
GCCGGTAGCATATCCCTGGGTGCAGGCGTAAGCCAGGGTGCGCCCGTTGGGGTTCCACGCCGGGTTGTTGGCTTCGCCGGCCGCGCCGGAGAGCGACATCACGTCGTTGCCATCCAGGTTCATGCGGTAAACCCGCGCGTGGCCTCCACGGTCGGAAACAAAGGCCAACTCGCTGCCGGTTTTGGGATTGACCTTGGGCTCCACTTCCGTATCCTGAGTGCCGGAAGAAACGCGGCGGGTGTGGCTGCCGTCCAGGTCGGCTATATAAATCTGGCGGCGCCAGGAGAAAACCATCTGCCGGCCATCCGGCGTGAAGGAAGGCGTGGTGTTCAGGTCGTCGCCGGGCAGGTGGAAATTCATCCGCTGGGGCGGATTGAGCGAAAACAGGAAGATCTTCGGGAAGAATTCGGCGTAGCTGGTGAAGGCAAGGAGGTGTCCATCGGGCGATACGGCGGGCGTCATGGCGGCGGGGCCTCCGCCCTTGCCGGCCAGCCGGGTGACCTGCTGCTGGTTGGAGCCGTCCGGGTCCATCATCCAGACATTCTGCTGGCCTGAGCGGTCCGAGGTGAAATAGATTTTGGTTCCCAACACCGGCATGCCGCCAAACTTCCGGATGATGTCCGCGGCGAATTCGTGCGCGTCGCGGCGCGCGCCGGGTTCGTCAAGCGTCGCGCCATAATGCGCTGCCAGCACGGTGCCGGCGGCGACCGGCTGCCGCAGATCCACCAGCCAACCATAGAGCGCCAGTTGGCCGTCGACAATGGCGGTATAGCCCATCACGATGTAATTGGCGGCCACCGGCGGCATGGCCCACTCGGCCGGCCGCAATTCCTGCGGCTGTTGCGGAATGGTCTTGGGATAAAGACTCTTGGCCTTCAACTCCAGCAGGCCGGACTCGTCCAAATCGTCCCAGAGGGTCTGGTTGAAGGCCGCCATCAGGGGCTGTGCGGCCGCAGGTCCGCGGAAATCCGGGACCGCCGCGGAAACCCCGGTGTGGCCGGTCAGGGTGAGCGATAGATCGGGCTGCGCCCACAGGGTTGCCGCACCCAGCAAGAAGAAGAGCGCTTTTGCGCATCCGGTCATGAAAGAAGGGTAGCAGAACCGTTTCACTATCCTCAGGCGGATGGAACCGGCCCTTCCTTGCACAAAGCACCAGACTTTCGTAAATCTGTCTCCAGTGCTTGCATTTCACTCCAAAAGGTCCGATTATAGAATTAAGAGAGATAGGATTACACCACTAGTAAGAGGTGCTATGAACGAAACGGCGATCGGTCTTTTGCGGGAGCATACGTTCTGCCAGGGCTTCTGGCCGGACCACATTGAGCGGCTGGCGGTGCTGGCGAGCGAAGTCCGCTTTCAGACCGGCGAATTGATTTTCCAGGAAGGAGATCATTCGAGCCTCTTTTACCTGCTGATCTCCGGTAACGTGGCGCTGGAAGTTGTGACTCCGGGCCATCCCGTGCGGGTTGCCACGCTGATTCCCGGTGAGGTTCTTGGGTGGTCGTCGTTGACCAGCGACACCGGCAAGCAGTTCCAGGCTCGGGCGCTCGAAGACGTGCATGCCCTGGCTTTCGACGGGGCGCGGCTGCGGCACGCCTGCGAGCAGGACTACGCGTTCGGCTTTGCGCTCATGCGCGCCGTCGTCACCGTGATGGCCGAACGGCTACACTCCCTCCGTGTGCAATTGCATTGCATTCATACTCCGGTCGGGGCCGGCGGCTAAAGCCGGAAGGCGGAATTGACGATGAATGGAGAGGTGCTGGAAGAAAGCGAGCGGTCCGGCGGCCGGGCCGGGTCGCCGAATTGCAACGTGTCTGATTCGCCGGGAGAGTATCGGTCGCGCATCGTCTCCGCCGATGAAGCGGTGGCCCAGGTGCGGAGCGGCCAGCGTGTCTATATCCATAATGGCTGCGCTGAGCCCACTGAGTTGGTTCGGGCGCTGACCCGTCGCGGCGCCGGCCTGCACGACGTGGAACTGCTCCACATGGCGACCATGGGGGTGGCCGATTACAGTCTGCCGGAATTCGAAAACCACTTTCGAACCCATTCCCTGTTCATCGGAGCCAATGTGCGGCAGGCCATTCAGGAAGGCCGCGGCGATTACACGCCGATTTTTCTGAGCGAAATCGAAAACCTGTTCGCGTCCGGGGTGCTGCCGGTGGATGTGGCGCTGCTGCAGTGCACGCCGCCCGATGCCCACGGATTCATGAGCCTGGGACCGTCCGTCGACGTCACCATGGCGGCCGCGGAATGCGCGCGGAAGGTGATTGTTGAAATCAATGACCAGATGCCGCGCACGCTGGGCAACGCGTTTCTGCACGTCAGCCAGGTGGATGCCTTTATCGAGACTTCGCATCCGCTGGCCGAGTATCCGCAGCACCCGGTCACGGAGCAGCAACGCGCCATCGGGCGAAACATTGTCGGGTTGATACCCGATGGCGCCACCATCCAGACTGGAATTGGCGGAATCCCGGAAGCCACGCTGGCGCTGTTGGGGAACCACAAGGACCTGGGCATTCATTCGGAAATGGTTCCGGATGGCGCCATCGACCTGATCCGCGCCGGGGTGGTGAATGGCGAGCGCAAGACGCTGCATCCGCGCAAAGTGATCGCCGGATTCGTGCTGGGCAGCAAGCGGCTCTTTGATTTCATCGATAACAACGCGATGTTCGAGTTTCACCCCACGTCCTATTGCAATGACCCGTTTGTGATTGCGCGCAACGATCGCATGGTGGCCATCAATTCAGCCATCGAAGTGGATCTAACCGGGCAGGTGTGTTCGGACTCCATGGGCTTCGCTCCGTACAGCGGCATTGGCGGGCAGGTGGATTTCCTGCGCGGTGCGGCGCGGTCGAAAGGCGGAGTGCCGATCATCGCGCTGCCCTCCACTGCGAGGAACGGCACAGTCTCACGCATCGCGACCAGGCTGCAACCGGGAGCGGGAGTAGTGACCTCGCGCGGCGATGTGCACTATGTAGTGACCGAGCATGGCGTCGCCTACCTGCATGGCAAAACGCTGCGCCAGCGTACGGAAGCGCTGATCCAAGTGGCCGATCCGAAGTTTCAGGATCACTTGGAAGCCTTTGCGATCGATGCCAAATTACTCAGCGGGAATCGCTCGACGGTCGCGGTGTAAGTCAGAGAGTCAGAAGCGGGCTGCCACGAGTCAAGGTTAGGTACTTGCCGTCCTTACATCAGCTCTGACCGTGAGCCCCGATACACTCTGGTTATTATTGGTTTGTTTCTTTGTTGACTCGGCAATAGAACTCCAGTAGTATTGCTTGCATGGAAAAAAAGTTGTTCTGCCTCTGACTCTCCTGGCGTCGGCCTTCCTCGGCAATCTCTTAGCCCAGTGCACCTCGATGGGCATGCAAAGTGGCTCACTTGACTATTGTAACTATGTGTCCTATGGGTCTTGCGGTTCGGGCGATACCTGCGCGTATGAGCAGTGTGGCCCCAACTGGACTTATACGCAGGGGTGTATCAGCCAGGTCAACGTCACCTGGGGCTGTAATGGCAACCTCGCTAATTAATTAACCGACCATTCAGATTAAGGGCGAGTCGCTCAAGGGAGGGGCACCCAGGTGCTTGAGTATCTTCGTTTCTTCCGTAGTCGGAGCCTTTGGCAGGTCGCGCTGGTGCTTTCGGCGGCCGTGATCGGTTTTGCTGCCCGTTCGGCCTTGCTGGAACATGCGTCGGCAAAGCGCGAATTGATGGTCGAGTACGCGTTGCAAGACGAATCCGGTAAAGCGCGCCCTCAAGTGGGCTATTCGATATATTATCGGTCGGACGGGGCCACGGTGACCGCCTTCAAGAAAGCCCAGTCCCCACGTGGCTTGTTTCGTGGGAAGCAGATAATCTCGCTGCCTGCGGAGAAGGCGTGGATGATGTTCGACCCGGAGACAAGCCTTGTTTTTACAAGGGAGCTGGGTCCGGATGAGGTTCGTTTCGCCACACTTCGCCATCCGCACCGCGTCGACTCGCAGGAGGGCTGCATGGGCGAAGTGGCGGCCCAGCTTGGGCCCGGCAAGGATCGGACCTGTGAGCGTGCCGAGACTCCTATCCTTGGCTATAGCGTTTGGAGAGCCCGCGGAAGAGGCGGACCCGCAGGCAGGCAGATCGTCTTCGAGGCATACTTGGCCCCGGCCCTCGACTGGCTTATGCTTGAGCGCGTCGACCTCGAGGGAGGCAGCGTCCTGGGCCGGATCGTGGCAGTTCAGGTCCAAGAGGGACGCCAGGATGATTCGCGGTTTAGGGTGCCGAGGACGGCTAGGGTTTCGACGCAGGCTGAATTCATCAGAACATTTAGCTCCTTCAGGGGGCTGCCCGGCTGCGACGAGTGCGAGCGGCGCGGGGAGCAAGCTGACCACCTCGCAAAAACCATCCCTCCTGTATATTAATCAAGGTGAGGGGTTTGCGTCGCCCCGCGGGGTGGCGCCCCGGCGTAGCTGCTGGATGGAGGCTCAGCAAGTCGTGTTCCGGAGCAGACGCCATTGTCACCGGGCCGTGGCAGTTGCTGGCCCGTATCTTCGTGCTACTGGAGGGCGTACGTGTACAGACTGAACTTCTCAACCAGGGCGGCCTTGATATGTTTACTCGGCGCAGTTTTTCAAGCCGCGGCCCAGCACCAGCAGAAGCCGGCTGGATCTTCCGTGCCACCCGAGCTGAAATTCGAGGCGGTCTCGATCAAGCCCTGTAAGAGTCCCCCTCCCGGTGGCGGCCAGCTCAGCGCTACACCCGGAAGGCTGAGAGTCGAGTGCGCGACGGTCGATGACCTGATACGCGGGGCGTATGTTGTGTATCCCACGGGGAAGCCTTCGCCCGTGGTGAGAGGATCGTGGACTCCGTTGTCCGCGCGCCAGAGATCCCAACCCATCAAAGGTAGCGCTGGGTGGATCAAATCCGAACGGTTTACGATCGATGCTAAGGCGAATGCGCCGGCCGGCACGGAAATGATGCAGGGGCCCATGATGCAGGCCGTACTCAAGGATCGATTTCGATTGACAGTCCATCAGGAGGCGAAGGACACACCTGTTTATTACTTGACGATAGGCAAAGGCGGGCCGAAGGTTCCGGCATCGAAAGAGGGGAGTTGCACCGTTTTGGATCCGGCGAAGCCACCGCCACCGCTGAAAACCGGACAGCCTGCGCCTGCTCCATCATGCGGCGGAGTGCGCCGCTCCAAGGATGGCGGTGTTGACCTGTACGGTGTACCCATGGGGCACCTATGTCTTTTCTTGTCGGACGCCATGGATAGGGACGTTGTCGATAGCACCGGACTAAACGGCACATTCGATATTCATCTGGAAGTGCCGATGGAGCAAATGATGCCCGTCATGTTCCGAGGGGCAACTGCGCCGCAACCGGTCGATGCGGCGGCCTTGTCCGCGAGCGACCCAACTGGTTCGATCCCCAACGCTATACGCAAAATCGGCCTCCAGTTGCAGGCGGGCAAGAAGCTCGCGGAATACGTCGTCATCGACCACGTGGAAATGCCCACGGCGAATTGAGCCAGCTTTCCGCGCGGGCGGCGCCGCCCACGCCACCTATGGCTTCAGCTGATAGCTCTTACCCAGCGGGCCGGCGCCGGCCAGATAGCGGCGGGCGCGCACCAGTTCGGCTACCTGGCGGACATGGCCCAGATCATGCAACACCCATTCATGGAGCATTTGTGACAGTGTGATTTCACCGGCTTCCTGATGCAGCGCCTTGCGATTGCCGGCCGAACGAGGGAGCGTGCGCAGGAACTCCATGTTGGTTTCGCGCTGCTCCTCGAAATGGTCGAACGAATCCTGGGGATCTGCCTTGCTATACAGGTCATAGAAGAAACTGGCGTCATCGGGCTCCAGCTTAGGCAGTTTCTCGGCCAGGAAACGGTCCACACGCAGGCGGTAGCAATGGCCTTCGGAATGCGAAAGGTGCGCCAGCACTTCGGCGATGGAGAAGCGGTCTGGCGCCGGCTTCCAGCGCGCATCTTCTTCGGAAATGTCGGTCATTAAGTCGCGCAGCATGGCCGGCGTGGCTTCGAGCATATCGAGACAATCCAGGGAATCGTCGTTCATGAGATTTATCCTACGATGCTTTCGCCGCCGTCCACCCGCAGCGTGTTACCGGTCAGCCAATAAGTGGCCGGGTGGCACAGCGCGGCGATGGCGCGGGCCACGTCTTCCGGCTGCGTCAGGCGGTGGTGCGGATTGCGCTGGCGCGCGATTTCCATAATCTTTTCGAAGCCCGGAATCTGGCGCAGCGCATTCGTATCCGTGACGCCGGCCAGAATGGCGTTGGCGGTGATGCCGGCGGGCGCCAGTTCCACCGCCAATTGCCGGATGTGCGATTCGATGATGGCTTTGGCCGCGCTCACCGGTCCATAGTTCGGAATCACGCGCGTGGAGCCGGCGCTGGTCATCGCGAAGATGCGCGCGCCGCGGTCCATCAGGCCGGCGGTGAGGCAATCCTGCACCCAGTAAACCAGCGAATGGCCCATCACGTCGGCGGTGAGTTCAATCTGGTGGCGCCCGGCATTCTCCTCCGAGCCTGCCAGCGGTTTGAGCGCGCCAAAGGCCAGGGAGTGCATCAGCACGCGCAGAGTGCCGCCGGGCGGATCGGCCAGGCGTTTGGCCACCTGCTGCATCACCTCAGCGCGTTTATCGTCGAGCGCCGCGTTGATGTTGAAGAACTCGGCGTCGCGGCCCACATCGTGGATTCTCTGCTGCATTTCCACAATGCGGCCCAGTTGATCGCGGCGGTCCAGATGGATGCCGAAAATATTCATGCCGGCGCGGGCCAGTTCCATCGCCGTGGCTTCGCCGAATCCGCTGCTGGCTCCCAGAATCAGGGCCCAAGGTTGTTTCATCATGTGAGTTCTTCGATTTGGATTTCGCGTTCGTCCGCGCCTTCCGCGCGGATTCGAATTTCAGTGCGCCGCGCGGGCAGCAGGGCAGGGAAGCGCTCGCCCCACTCGACAAGGACCGGCGCATCCCCGTCGAACAATTCGTCCAGCCCCAGCGTGGCGGCTTCGGCCGCTTCCTCCAGGCGGTAGAGATCCACGTGATACGCGCGGCCTTCGCCGTAATCGTGGATCAGCGTGAACGTCGGGCTGGTCACGTCGCCCGCCGCCGCGGCGCCCAGGCCGCTGACGATGCCCTTGGCCAGCGTGGTCTTGCCGGCGCCCAGATTGCCAATCAACAGCACCACTCCGCGCACCGGCAATTCTCGCGCCAGCCGCTCACCGAGCGCCACCGTCTCTGCTTCAGAGCGCGTGCGATAGATCGTCACATGCCTCCACCGGGCCGGCCATCGCGGCCGCCAGGCTCACCGCGTCGGAGAGATACTTCAGCAGATCGGTCGCAATCAGAGACTTTTCGCCGACTGCGCGGGCGCCCACTTCACCCGCCAGTCCGTGCAAGTAGACCGCGGCGGCCACGGCCTCGGACGGCTGGTCCGGGAACTGCGCCAAAAAGCCCGCGATCATTCCCGTGAGGACGTCGCCCGTGCCGCCCGTGCCCATCGCCGGCGTCCCGGTGGGGTTGATCCAGACGGCGCCATTCGGGAAGGCGATGATGGTCCGCTCCCCTTTCAGCACCAGCGTGACGGAGCGCGCGGTAGCCAGCGCACGAGCCGCGCCCACACGGTCCTTCTGAATGGCTGCCGTGGAGACGCCGGTGATGCGCGCCATCTCGCCGGGATGCGGAGTCAGCACGCGCACGCGTCCGTTGCCGCTCGGGATCTGGCTGGTCAGCGCGTCGGCATCGAGCACCATCGGTTGCGGGTAGCGCTCCGCGGCGGAAGTCACCAGTACATCGATATCCGCGTGGCGGCCCAATCCCGGTCCCATCGCGATCACCGTTTTTCCTTCGGCCAGCGGATCCAGGCGGGCATTCAGGGCGACGGAGCCCAGCGACGTTTCCGCCAGCGGCTCCGTCATCAATTCAGGAGCGTGCGCAGAGATCTCGGCGATGGCGCTAGCGGGCGAAGCCACCGTCACCAGGCCCGCCCCGGCGCGCAGCGCGCCCAGTCCACACATCGCGGCGGCGCCGGTCTTGCCGCGCGAACCGGCCACAATCAGCGCATGGCCGAAAGTTCCCTTGTGTCCGCTGCGCGGCCGCGCGGCCAGCAGGCTGCGAAACATCCCGGGCTCCAGCAGCGCCAGCCACACATCCTCATAGAGCGATGCCGGGCTGCCAATGGCGCCCACTCGCAATTCGCCAACCTGGTCGCAATTCGGTGGCAGCACGTGCGCCGGCTTAGGCGCGGTGAATGTGACGGTGGCATCGGCGCGCGCACATTCTCCCGCGCGCTCCCCTGAATCGGCCGCCATACCTGAAGGAATATCCACGGCCACCACTTTCGCCAGCGGAAAGCCGGTGTTGATTTCGCGGATGGCTTCGAGCATCCGTCCCGTGGCGGGCCCGGTGAGCCCTGTGCCCAGCAGCGCATCCACCACCAGCGTGGCTGTGCGGGCTTCCGCCGGAATCTTGCTTTCAAACGGGCAGCCGCAGGCCTTCAGCATGCGCAGGTTCGCGGCCGCGTCGCCTTTCAAGTCTTCAGGGGCAGCCAACAGCACAACGTGCAAAGCGCGCGGATGGAAGCGCGTGAAAATCTGCCGCGCAATCGCCAGACCGTCGCCGCCGTTGTTCCCCTTGCCGCACAAAATCGCGATCCGCTGCGCGGCAAGCGGCGCGAACCGTTCGGCCAGAAACTCCACCACCCGGTGAGCGGCATTCTCCATCAGAACAATGCCCGGGATGCCGGCCTCGGCGGTCCGGCGGTCCACTTCGCGCATTTGCGCCGCGGTCAGAACTTTCATATGCGCCGCGCCACCACCATGGTCATATCGTCCTGCAATTCTCCTTCGCCGGTCCACTGCACCACCGCTTCCATGGCGCGCGCGATGATCTCCGACGAATCGCTGCGCGCATACTTCATCAGCAGGTCCTGCAGGCGCTCCTCGCCGAACATTTCGCCGTACGCATTTTCGGGCTCCACAATGCCGTCGGTGTAAGCCACCAGCATGTCGCCGTGTTCCAGGCTCACGGTCTTTTCTTCATACGTCGCGGCGGCAAAGGCCCCCACCACGGTGCCGGTTGGTTCCAGCAGGCTCAGGTTGCCGTCGCGCACCAGCATGGGGGAAAGATGCCCGGCATTGGTGTAGGTCAGGGTGTGCTCCGCTTCGTCGTACATCGCAAAGTAGAAGGTGGCGTACTTTTCGGGAGCCGTGGTGGCGTAGAGCAGACGGTTCAGATTCGCCACCATATAGGCCGTGGTATGCAACTGCCCGTTGCCGTTGGGGGAGCCGGCATTGTTCGAACCGGAAAGCTGCGTGCGCATGGTCGATTGAATCGTGGCCATCAGCAGCGCCGCGGAGATGCCCTTGCCCGCCACGTCGCCAATCGCAAATGCCAGTGAGCCATTGGCCAGCGGCATGAAATCGTAGTAATCGCCCGAGACCATGCGGGCCGGATGGCAGACGCCTTTCAGTTCCAGCGATTTGACGAACGGCACGTCCTTGGGGAAAAGCTGGTTCTGCACGTCGCGGGCAATCGAAAGCTCCGATTCCAGCCGCTCCTTTTCCTTGGCCACAATGATCAGGCGTCCCAGATTCTCCGTCATCGTATTGAAGGAAGTGCCCAGCTCCGCCAGTTGATCGTCGCCATGCACGGGGATGCGATAGGAAAAATCGCCGTCCTTGACGTGCTGCGTGCCTTCGTAAATCTCATGCACGGCGCCGGTGATCGATCGGCTCAGCCGGATTCCCACACCCAGCGAGCCCATCTCCACCAGGAAGAAAAGCACGCCCACTACAAAGAAACCGGTCAGGGCCATCTCCGCCCAGTCCAGCTTTTGGAACACCGTGCCCAGTACCGCCGAAATGCGGGTGCTCACCGTCAACACAAGTCCATGCTTGTGGTTCGGCGATTCCCAGGTTGCGACCTCAATCGGATAGAAGCCGGTGAGCGGAAAATCCAGGCCGTTGCGTGCCACCGGGATATGCGATTTGTGCGTTTGCCCGGGTACCACCACCAGGCTGGATTCGTGGAGCGGTACGTAATTCACGTCGCCCAGTCCGTTCACCAGGTTGCTCAGCAGATCCTGCGTGATCGGCGCCATCACCGTGACTTCCTCGCCGTTCGCCGGAACGTGCGCCCAGGCGTACAGCTTCTGTCCCTTGCCGTCCTGTTTGAGGATCAGGCCGGACGCCTGCTTCCACTCGGATGCCGGATGCTGCAGCGTACTTGTGGGCGGATATCGGAGCTCGTGCTCGCCCGTAACCAGCATTTCGACACTGGGGAAAAACCGGTGCGTCTGGGCGGCGAAGCGGTTCATGGATGTGGAGGGATCCCTGGAGGGAAACCGTGCTGTTGCTTCCGCCTGAATCAGCAGCGCCTGCTCCCGGTGGTTCAGTTCGGTGTTGACCAGGTAAACCGCCATCTGCCCGATCACCGCCCAACCGGCAAAAACCACCAGCGTTAGAATCAGCACGATGGGCACCACCGCGATGAACAGATAAGCCGCAATCAGCCGGTTGCGCAGCCGCCAGATGGCCTTGCGAATGCCGCGCCGCGCCACGCGGAACAACACCGCCAGCCCGACGAAGAACGCTGCCAGCCCCACCAGCGACTGCGCCAGCGTGGAGATGCCCGAAAAATAAAGCACCACCCAGACTGCCAGCAGGAACAGAAAGGCGTTCTCGACGAGCCCCAGCCCGTGCCAGTATCTGCCCATGCCTTTCCGCATAACTCCAGACTAGCGTACCAGCATGGCGAAGGGTACAATCATTCCATGCACCGAAGGACTCTTCTCATTTGCGCCATCTTCCTGATTGCCACGGGCATCAGCGCCTGGGCCGCCGACGTCACCGGCGTTTGGGCAGGCAACATCACAAGCCCCGAAGGTGAATACGCGCTGACCTACACTTTTAAGCAGGAGGGAACCAAGCTCACCGGCACGCTCACCGGCCCCACTGACCCGCTGGAGATTCAGGAAGGCAAAGTCGAAGGCGAGAAGATTTCCTTCTTCGTGCAAGTGGACTTAGGCGCTGGCATGGTGAAGTTCTCGAGCAAGGGCACCATTAAGGGCGATGAGATCTTGCTCACCACTACCAACGACGCCGGCATGGACCTGGGCGGCGAGCATAGCCTGAAGCGCCAGAAATAGCGAATCTGCCGAATTACCGGAAATCGATTCCCGCAATCACCATCTGCGGCATCATCTGGTTCCAGCTATCCGGTATATCGTCGAAAGCCAGCCGGAACGGCCGGAATTCCCTCGGCGCCAGTCCACCCATCTTCTTACTGATCACGGCCACCCGCCTGCGCAGAATCACCTGCCCGTAGGGATCGAAAAAAACGCAGTTGATCTCCACCGAGTTGAGCACCCGGTCGCCCGCGTTCAGAAGGTCGCCGGTAATCTCCATCACCGATTGCTTTAAGTAGCTCTCGTGCGCTTCCATGGCCGGCGCTTCGGCGGTCTGCCCGTCCGCCGCCACGAACTTGAGAAACTGGACGTACTCGCGCGCCGATCCGCTCAGCGGCGGCGGCCCGGGCAGCGGCTGCCGCGACGCGCGATCCAGATACCAGAAACCCGCCAGACCGGCCGCCGCCACCAATGCGATGACATACGCCATCGGCGGGATGGTCGGCGGCTTTTTCGCTTGAACGGTTGGTTTACTTTCCGCCAACGGTCATTTCTCCCATCTTGATTGTAGGCGCCGCGATGGAGCCGCGAAACTCCAGGTCGGAGCCAATCGTCTCGATGCCCTGCAGCATCTCCGCCAGATTGCCAGCAATGGTGACTTCCGAAACTGCGTACGCCAATTCGCCGTCGCGAATCCACAGCCCGGCCGCGCCGCGCGAATAGTCGCCGGTAACAATGTTGACGCCGAAGCCGATCAGCTCAGTCACGTAGAATCCGTTAGCAATGCCCGCAATCATCTGTTCCGGAGATTGGACGCCTTTTTCCGCATAAAAGTTGCCATGCCCGATGCCCGCGTTTCCGGTGAGCCCGCGCGACGCGTTCCCCGTGGTCTTCATCCCCAGCTTCCGCGCGGCATAAGTGTTCAGCAGATAGCTCTTCAGCACCCCGCGTTCAATCACCATGGTGCGCCGCGAGGGCACGCCTTCATCGTCGAAGGGCGAACTGCCGAACAGCCCCGGCATGGTGGCGTCGTCCACAATGGTCAGGTTTTCACTGGCGATTTTCTCGCCCAGTTTCCCGGCCAGGAACGATTCGTGCCGGTAAATCGCCATCCCGTGGACGGCGTCGCAGATGTGGTCCAGCAGGCTGCGCGCGGTGCGCGGCTCAAACACCACCGGCACTTTTTGCGTCTCCACTTTGCGCGCGTTCAACCGCCGCAGCGCGCGCGAAGCGGCAATCCGGCCCACCACTTCCGGCTCTTCGAGCGAGCCGAAGCGCCGCGAACTGGTGTCCCAGGAATCGCGCTCCATGCTGTCGCCGTCGCGGGCCACCGGCGCGGTCGCGATGGAACAGTAGCTGCTGCGGTATTCGTCCGCGAACCCCCGTGAGTTGGCGAACACATGCCGGCTCAGGTAGGAATCGAAGGAAGCGCCTTCGGAATTGGTGATCCGCGGGTCAGCCGAAAGCGCGGCCTCTTCCGCCCGCTGCGCCAGTTTCACTTTGTGCGCGGTTTCGAGTCCCTCCACGTCTTCGGAATAGAGCTTCAGATCGCCCGCGCAGCTTCCCAGTTCTTCCCGTTCCGGCAAACCGGCGTGCGGGTCTTCGGTGGTGATGGCGGCCAGTTCGATGGCCTGCCGCACCAGCATCTCAATGCCCTCGGGCGTCAGGTCCGACGTGTAAGATGAACCCGTCTTCTTGCCGATCAGGATGCGCAACCCGGCCGCCGAAGATCCGGCCTCTTTCAAATTCTCCAACTCGCGCATGCGCACATTGGCGGTGAATTCTTCTCCCTCGCTGATGGTGCATTCCGCGTCGGACGCGCCCGCCGCGAGCGCGCGTTGGATAATGTCGTTGGACAAAGCCAACAGGTGATTTTCGGTCAAGCCGTGCCTCCCACGGTCATCTTGTCTATCCGGATGGTCGGAATTCCCACGCCCACCGGCACGCTCTGGCCTTCCTTGCCGCACACGCCGATGCCTTCGTCCAGCTTCAGATCGTTGCCCACCATGCTGACGTATTTCAGCGCTTCCGGACCGTTGCCGATCAGCGTGGCGTTGCGCACCGGCCGCGTCAGTTTGCCGTCTTCAATTAAATAACTTTCCGACGCCGAAAAAACAAAGTTGCCGCTGGTGATATCCACCTGGCCGCCGCCGAAATTGGCGCAATACAGGCCGCGCGGCACGGAGCGGATGATGTCGCCCGGATCGCTCTCACCCGCCAGCATGAAGGTGTTGGTCATGCGCGGCATCGGAATGTGCGCGTAACTTTCGCGCCGGCCGCTGCCCGTCGATTCCGTGTTCAGCAGCGTGCTCGACAGCTTATCCTGCAGATACCCTCGTAGCACGCCGTTCTCGATCAGCACATTGCGCTGCGTGGGATGGCCTTCGTCGTCCACGTTGAGCGATCCGCGCCGGCTGGTCATCGTGCCGTCGTCGATCACGGTGCAGAGTTCGCTGGCCACTTTCTGCCCCATCCGTCCGCTGAATGCCGAGACTCCCTTGCGGTTGAAATCGGCTTCCAGGCCGTGGCCCACCGCTTCGTGCAGCAGAATGCCGGGCCAGCCGGGCCCCAACACCACCGTCATTTCGCCCGCCGGAGCTTCCACCGAGGCCAGCATCGCGATGGCTTCGCGCGCCGCTTCGGAAGCGAAATGCTCCGGCGTCTTTTCCTTCAGAAAATAATCCAGCTCCACGCGCCCGCCGCCGCCCGAATGGCCCCGCTGCGGCATGCCGCCGTTCTCCCGCGCCAGCGTCGAAACGCTCAACCGAGACATCGGCTGCCGGTCCAGCGTCAATACGCCCTCGCTGGTCGCCACCATCACGTGGCGCAGGTTGTCGGCATAAGCCGCCTGCACCTGGAAGATGCGCGAATCGTACGCGCGGGCCGCGCGGTCGGCGCGCTTCACCAGTTCCACGCGCTCCGCGAACGCCGTCTCTGTGGGCGCCACCAGCACTGGGTACAGATTGTGTCCGGGTCCTTCGCGCAGATCCACCTGGTCCGTCTTGCTGGGCCCGTTCGCAATGCAGGCAGCCGTTTTGGCGGCCTTCTTGACCCGTTCGGGCGTCAGGTTGTCGCTATACGCGTAGCCCGTCCGTTCCCCCGAAATCACGCGGATGCCGACGCCCATCGACACGCCCTGCGCCGCACTCTTCACCATGGATTCATCCAGCCCAATGGAACTGGTCAACAGATATTCAAAGTAGAGGTCCGCATAATCTCCCCCCTGGGACAGCGCCTCAGCCAGGTAGCTTTCCAGGTCCTGCCGTGTGATCTGGAATCGCGAGGCGAAAATAGAATCGGAAAAACGCATATCTCTATTCTAGTGGGTAGGAGGGTTGCGCCGGAGGGCGACGAGATTCTTCAACGCGGAGTCGCGGAGGAGCGGAGAAGCTGAGAGAGAACTGAGAATGAATTTTGACCGCGGAGGTTCATGGACACGGAGAAATTGAAGAAGTTTCAGATTTCTCTTCCGTTGGTCGCGTTTCCTGAGGATGAGGAATGAAACTCTTACTCCTCCCGCGACCGACATTCCTATGAACGCAGGATGTAAGAACGGGCACGCTGCTCGCCCTTCTTCTCTCGCATTTCTTCTCCGCTCCCCCGCGGCTCCGCGTTGAAGTCCTTTCCTTCCCAACCCGGCTCTTCCTCCCCACGCTATACTCAAAGTTCCCGTGTTCCATTCCATTCAAGAGCAGGTTTCGAGCGCGTTCCACGCGCATATCCAGATTCGCTACGGCATCGATTTGCCGGTCGCCATCGAACAGCCGCGCCAGAGCGATCTGGGCGATATGGCCGTGCCCGCGGCTTTCCAACTCGCCAAACAGTTGCGCCAGGCGCCGCGCCAAATCGCCGCTGAACTGGTGGAAGAAATCGGCTCCATCCCCGGCGTAGCCGCCATGGAAGTGGCCGGCAACGGCTACATCAACGTCCGCCTCGATCGCGCGGCCTACGCCGCATCGCTGCTGGCCGGAAATCTGGATGCGGCGCCCGGCGCCGGCGAAAAAATCATAGTCGAGCACACCAACATCAATCCCAATAAGGCCGCCCACATTGGCCATTTGCGCAACGCCACGCTCGGCGACACCTTCGTGCGCATGCTCCGCGCCCGCGGCAATCAGGTGGAAGTGCAGAATTACATCGATAACACCGGCGTCCAGGTGGCCGACGTCGTGGTCGGCTTCCATTACTTGCAGCACAAGACGCCCGGTGACATCCGCGCCATGCTGGCCGACCCTGCCGTCCGCTTCGATTATTATTGCTGGGACCTCTACGCCGCCACTTCCACGTATTACAAGGATCATCCAGAAGCCATGGAGTGGCGCAAGGCCACGCTGCACGCCATCGAAGCCGGCTCGGGCGAAGTGGCCGAACTCGCTCACCTGGTGGCCGACGCCATCGTCGAAAAGCATCTCGCCACCATGCTGCGCTTGGATGTGGAGTACGACGTCCTACCGCGCGAGAGCGAAATTCTGCACCTGGATTTCTGGGCGGCCGCCTTCGAACTGCTCAAGCAGCGCAAAGCCATCTATTTCGAAAACGAAGGCAAGCACGCCGGCTGCTGGGTGATGCCGGGCCTTTCCGAAGATGGCAAAGTCATCGTCCGCTCCGATGGCACGGTGGTTTATACCGGCAAGGACATCGCCTATCAGCTCTGGAAGTTCGGCCTGCTCGGCAAGGATTTCTATTACAAACCGTTCCACACCTACGCCGATGGCCGCGTCCTCTGGGTCACCACCGATCAGCCGCAGGAAGCCGGGCACCAGTTCGGCCACGGCGCGCGCGTCTACAACGTGATCGACACGCGGCAATCCTATTTGCAGGACGTTGTAGTCGCCGGCCTGCGCGGCCTGGGCTACCTCCAGCAGGCCGACCGCTCCGTGCACTTCAATTATGAGATGGTGGCCCTTTCGCCGCGCTGCTGCGCTGATTTGAACATTCCGCTCAGCGAAGAAGACAAGAAGCGCCCCTACGTGGAAGTCTCCGGCCGCAAAGGCCTCGGTGTGAAGGCCGACGACCTGATCGACGAACTCATCGGAAGGCGCTCGGCGAGGTGGTCTCGCGGCACGAAGAAAACAGTGCGGAAGAGAATCGCAAGGTGGCGACGCAGATTGCCATCGCCGCGCTGCGCTATTTCCTGCTGAAATTCACACGCAATACAGTGATCGCTTTCGATCTGCAGGAGGCTCTCAGTTTCGAAGGCGAGACCGGCCCCTATGTGCAATATTCCGCCGTGCGCGCGCGCAACATTCTGCGCAAATTTGAAGCCGCTGGCGAAACCATCCCTAATTTCCAGGCCGAGCTGAATGCCGAAGCTCTGGGCCGGCAGTTGCAACTGGAAGATTTCTGGCAGGTCCTGCTGGCCGCCTCAAAAGCCGACGCCGCCGTGGAAAGCGCCGTGGCCGCCGGTGAGCCCGCTCATGTGGCGCGGTATGCATTCCAACTGGCGCAGGCCTTCAGCAACTTCTATCAGAAGTACAGCATCATCCACGAAGAGAACCGCGAGCGAAAAGTCTTCCTCTTGTGGATCACGGATTTCTTCCGGCGGCAGTTGGAGCGGACCGCGGGACTATTGGGGATTGAAATTCCGGTTTATATGTAGAGGCGACGAAGATGACCGCTGCGGCATCCGGAACCCATTACAATGAGTTCATGAGTGTTGAAGAGATCGAGCACGCGATTCGCGCCCTGGACGCGAATGAGTTTGCGCAGATCGCTGAGCGTTTTCACGCTCTGGAGCACGAACGCTGGGATGCGGAGCTTGATCAGGATGCCAGCAGCGGCAAACTCGATTTCCTGATATCCGAAACGCGCAGCGCTCGCACGAACGGGCAGCTTATGGACTGGCCGCCGCCGGAATGAAGTCGCATACCACTCCGCGGTTTTGGAGATTGTTTCATGGCTTGCCGGTGGAAGTCCAAGAACTCGCCGTAAAGCGTTCCGGCTGTGGCAGGCCGATCCAAATCACCCTTCATTGCGGGACAAGCGCTTGCAGGGCCGTGAAACCTTGTGACGGTGCGGATTGGAAATCATTGCCGGGCGCTCGGCCTGCTGGAGTCCGGGATAGTGGATTGGTTTTGGATCGGCACCCACGCGGAGTATGATCAATTGGTACGAGGGCGATCCTGATGCCGTCGAATGACTGGCAGCAAGACTTTAGCCTTTCTCCGAGATCTAAGACTCTTTCACCCAGCCATCGCGCGCCAGCACAACTGCCCGCCCATCGTCACCAGCCACAACGCCAGCGCGACCCGCAGGGGACGCTGTGGCAGCACCGTTAGCAATTGCGCGCCCACCAGGGCTCCGAATACGCCGCCCGCGGCTAGTTTCAAGGCAAGCGCTCCGTGATAGTTGCCCATCCCCAAGCTGATGCCGCCGCCGGCCAGCGAAAGACCCAGACCGAATAAAACATCCGTGCCCACCACTTGCGCGGTCGAGATTTGTGTCAACGTCATCAGCACCAGTGAGCCGAGGGCCCCGGCGCCTGACGAGGAAAACCCTACTTCGGCGCCGATGGGGGCGGCAATCCAGGGCAGCCATCGCGCGTGGTCCCGCGCAGGCCCAGCGGGGCGCGGCGTGAGCAGGCGGTAAAGATTCAGAGCCGCCATCAGAATGATGGTGGCGCCCAGAATGGCGAACAACGGGCCGCGATTTTGTGACTTGCTCAAGCGCGCCAGAAAATAGGAGCCTGCCAATACTCCCGGCAGTCCGCCCGCCAGCAGCAGCCCCAGAATGCGGAAATTCACCTGCTTGCGCGCGAGATAAACGGGCGCCGCAACCAGCTTGACGATGGCCGTGAAAAGCAGAGCGGTTCCCACACTTTCGGCCGGTGACACGCCCAGAAACAGAATCAGCGCGGGCGCCGTAATGACGCCGCCGCCCACGCCCGTCAGGCCAATCAATACTGCAATCAGGAATCCCAGTACAATTTCCATATCAACTCTGGATGTGAATGCCGCATTCGAGTTTCTTGCCGGACCACCGGCCGGAGCGCGGATCGCCGGAATCTACCGGCAGCGACGTGCACGGCTGGCACCCAATGCTGGTATAGCCCCGTTCATAGAGCGGCAGCCGCGGAATCTCGTGCTGCTTCATATATTGCCAGACGTCGCGCGTGGACCATTCGGCCAGCGGGCTGATTTTGCGCAGCACTTTGCCGGAGGGCAGTTTGAAATCGGCGGCCGGTTCCAGATGGATGCGCGATTTCGATTGCTCGCGCCGCAGACCCGTGAACCACGTGTTATAGCCTTCCAGCGCCGTGAACAGCGGCTCTACTTTGCGCATGCCGCAGCAGCGGTCCGGCGCCGAGTCGTATAGTATGCCGAATTGCGATTCCTGTTGCGCCGTGGTGAGCTGGGGCGTCAGATTCACCAGTTTCAGCTTCCAGTGCGCCGCCATCTGGTCGCGATAGGCTAGCGTTTCCGCGAAATGGTAACCGGTGTCGAGGAACAGCACGGGGATGCGCGGGCGCCGCGCTAACAGCAGGTGCACCAGAATCACGCATTCCGATTGGAAACTGGAAGTGACGCACTCCGGCGCGGGCCCCGCCGCAAGCGCCTCGTCAACCAATCGATTGGCTTCGGCAATAGCGTGATCCATACTCAGATGCCTCCTCCGCCGGAAACGGTATCGCCCGAAACCAGGATGCCCTGTTGCTCCAGGTCGCGGACGGCGGTGGCAGCATCGCGCTGCGGTGCTCTCGGCGTTACTAGAATCGCCAGCATGCCTGCGGCTTTCAGTGCACTGGCTGCGGACGGACCGCCTGCCACCGCGGCCGAGCAGCCGCGGTCGAAAAGAATGCGCTCCAGGGCGATCGCATCATCTTGTGTTGCGGTTTCGATGACTGCGCCGCCGTGCCCCCATCGCGCCATCCGTTCGCTCGCGGTCACCGGCCCGGTACTCCGGCCCGTGCCCGCTCCCCGTCGGATCATCCCCGCGGCAACTGTCGCGTTGGTCTCGGCGTCGATCAGGATCAGGCTGCCGGTTGTGCGGTTGCGCTCGTACGAATCGAAGAAGAGCGGTTTGGTAGTGACAATCTCCACCACCCCGATGCCGTTCATCTCCAGCGTGTGCGCCGGTTCCGCGGCCAGCGTGTGGATATTCAGCCGGTGCCTGACAGCCACTTCCGCCGATACGGTCTGGGTGGCATGTTTCAGCAGATACCGCCGGCGCGGATCGAGCGCGCGCTCATCCATCCAGACCAGGTGGGATTCGATTCGCGTCGCGGACTGCGGCCGTTCGGAACCGGCAAAAAGCAGATCCCCGCGGCTGATATCGAGGGCGTCTTCCAGTTCCAGCGTGACCGGCATCGGCGCGAAGGCTTCAGGCAGATCGCCGTCGAAGGTTGTGATGCGCTTGACGCGCGATTGCCGGCCCGAAGGAAGTGCCGTCACCACGTCACCCGGATGCACCGCGCCCGAAGCCACTTGCCCGGCATAGCCGCGGAACGTGTGATCGGGCCGCGAAACCAGCTGCACCGGCATGCGGAAGCCCGTGCCGGTCTGCAAGCCGCCCGTCTCCACCGTTTCCAGATGTTCCAGCAGTGTCGGGCCGTCAAACCACGGCATGTTGCCGCCCGCCGTCACCAGGTGGTCGCCGGCGCGCGCGCTCATCGGCAGAAAGTAAGTTTCCGGCGCGCCCAGTTTGGCCAGAAATTGCGTGAACTCTTCGCGGATCCGCTCGAAGATCGCGCGGTCGTAGCCCACCAGATCCATTTTGTTGACCGCCACCACGAAGCGCGGAATCCCCAGCAGGGAACAAATGAAAGCGTGGCGGCGCGATTGCGGCAGCACGCCCTGTTGCGCGTCAATCAATAGAATCGCCAGGTCCGCCGTGGAAGCCCCCGTCGCCATGTTGCGCGTGTATTGCTCATGGCCGGGCGTATCGGCGATGATGAACTTGCGGCGCGCCGTGGCGAAATAGCGGTACGCCACGTCGATCGTGATGCCTTGCTCGCGCTCGGCGCGCAGGCCATCCGTCAGCAGCGAAAGGTCCACGTCGCCCGCCGCGCGGTTGCGCGTAGCCTTGGCGGCCGCTTGCACCTGGTCTTCAAACACGTTGCGCGAATCGTAGAGCAGCCGGCCGATTAGCGTGCTCTTGCCATCGTCCACGCTGCCGCAGGTCAGGAAACGCAGCAGGTCTTTTTCGCTCTCTCGAGCCAAGTATTGTTCGAATGCCGGTTCCGGCAGGGCGCGGGCAGCCATCAGAAGTAGCCCTCGCGTTTCTTGATTTCCATGGAGCCGTCCTGGTCGAAATCGATCACCCGGTTTTCGCGCTCGGAACGGCGCGCGGCAATCAACTCTTCGATGATCTTTGGAATGGTATCGGCGTCGGAGCGGATGGCGCCCGTGCAGGGGCTGCAACCCAGCGAGCGCATCCGGCAGCGCACCAGGCGCGGCTTTTCGCCCGGCAGCATCGGGACAAACGGCTGCTCCACCGGAATCAGGCTGTCGCCGCGCACCAGCATCGGCCGCTGTTTGGCGAAATACAGCGGCACAATCGGAATGTCATTCGCGTGGATGTAGTGCCAGACGTCCAGCTCCGTCCAGTTCGAAAGCGGAAACACGCGGATGCTCTCACCAGGCCCAATGCGGCTGTTGAAGAGGTTCCAAAGCTCGGGCCGCTGGTTCTTGGGGTCCCACTGTCCGTGCGTGTCGCGGAAAGAAAAAATGCGTTCTTTGGCGCGCGATCGTTCTTCATCGCGCCGAGCGCCGCCGATAGCTGCATCGAAGCCGCCCGCCCTCAACGCATCCAGCAGCGCCTGCGTCTTCAGCA
>Ga0182030_10008728_pt1 | contig 20896 bp, 15 predicted proteins | sample 812S3MmetaG_FD_121299 | JGI IMG/M metagenome (GOLD analysis project Ga0182030, IMG submission 121299) | Permafrost microbial communities from Stordalen Mire, Sweden - 812S3M metaG (Illumina Assembly) | ecosystem: Environmental > Terrestrial > Soil > Wetlands > Permafrost | place: Sweden...
TTCTCCCAATAAAGCTGAAGCGGGGAAGGCAGGCGTATTTCGGTCGAAACCAAGCGAACCAGCAGATTCTCCCAATAAAGCTGAAGCGGGGAAGGCAGGCGTATTTCGGTCGAAACCAAGCGAGGCCGGCGGCGAGTCGCGCGGAGCGTACTTCCCGTACGCGAGCACGCTCGACGCCGGGATCGCGAAGGGATCGACCGAAAGACGCCTGCCTTCCAGTCATTTGTCGGCCATTCCCCGCACCTGTCTCTTGGCCGTTCGCTTGGCCTCCTCCTGCTGCAACGTCGGCGCGTTCTCGAGTTGGTCGAGCATACGGTCGTCCTGGTCCACGCTGGGCGGTGGTGGGCTTGCATCTTCTCGCGGCTCCGGTCCGGCGTCCGGTGTTCGCGGTGGCGAGCCGCTGTCTTCACCCGAATCCCGCCCGTCTCCAGCTTCCTTCGGTGGCTGCCCCCCGGAGTCCTTCGACCCTCCCGAATCGGAGCCGGCAGCATCGGGCTGTCCGCTCGCGCCGTCACCGCCAGAGTCCGGTGGACCGGAGTCGCTGCCTGCGTCCTTCTTGTCGTCAATCCTCCGAAGAGCGATGGATCGGTTCCAAGCTGCGTCGCGCCCGATCGAGTCGCTCGCGTCCGCTTCCCCCGGCGAGAGCACGAGAGCGCGATCGTAATCCCTTACGGCGCTTTCGTAGTCGCCGTCGAGAAACGCGAGGTTGCCTTGAAGATAGCGGGCGCGGGCGCGAAAAGCTGGGCTCGTATCCAGGCTTTCGGCGACAGCTGCGACGACCCGACTTGCGCATTCGGTTTCGGAGTGACGTTTCGATCTCGATGCTTGGTCGACACCTGCGTCGATTTCTTCCTCGCCGAATCGGCGACCGAATCGTTCGCCGATGCGAAATAGAGCAAGTCCTAGGTCGAATGCTCCGCTCGGGCGCAGTCTCAAGAATTCGGGCGTGCCGATGACGCCTTCCTTGCACTGCCCCGTCGACAGGTACTCCTCGAGGCGAGTGGCGGCGCTGCTGGCATCGCCAGCATCGAGGTCTTCGAGAGCGCGCGAGACAGCTGGCGCATTCCGATCGAACGGTCGCGACGGATCCCATCCACATCCCGACGCAACGAGCGAGACGAGCGCGAGCACCGCAAAGGTCCCGAGGACGGCACGACCCGCAGGAGCATATTTCTCATTCGCGAACATGAATCCTCCTGCGGCGCGGCGCTTCGCCGATAAGCCCCTCAATGATGAGCAGCACGATGGCCAAACCTAGCGGCCACGCGAACTCTTCGCCGTAGATGGTTTCCACCCGTTCGCCCAGCTCTTCACGCATCATGGTTTGCAGCCCGTGGGCCACCCGATCGATGCCCGTATCGCCATGTTCCGCGCGAACTATCGTGCCGCCGGTTTCCTGCGCGACGCGAGCGAGCTGGGCCTCACCTTCAGCCGACAGTTCAGTCGTCAGCGGCTTGCCCGAATCGTCGCGCCGAATTCCTCCGATCTTCCCATCGGGCTTCACCTCGGGAATGACCTCTGGCGCCCGACCTCCTATTTGAACGACGTCGATGCGCGTGCCTTCACGTGCACAGTTGCGCGCCACTTCCACCGGATCCCCCTCGAGATCCTCGCCGTCCGTCACGAGAACGATGACCTTCTCATGCCCGGTGGACTTCGGATCGCGAGCGAATATCTCGCGCGCACGCTCGAGCGCTCGAGCCGTCGCGGTGCCACCGACCGGCATGTCGTTCGGGTCGAGCTGCCGGAAGAATTCAGCGATGGCTCCGCCGTCGCTCGTCAGAGGAAGACTGATCGGCTCGCCCGCGAATGCGACTGCTCCGAAACGTGCGCCAGACAGGTCTCGAATGAGCCTCGCGACCTCCGCCTTCGCCCGCGCGATGCGACTAGGAGTGATATCGCGCGCGTACATGCTCTTCGAGTAGTCGAGCACGACGACGACATCGAGATTGGTCGCTGGGATGACCTTGGTTCCGCGCCCGAACTCCGGACGAGCGAGCGCAACGAATGCCATCAGCATGGCCACCGCGAGAAGCGACGCCTTGAGCGCGCGTCGGGCGGTCGCGTCGTAGCTGTAGAGGGGCGCGAGTAGCTCGGGCGTTCCGAACACCGCACGCGTGCGGGACTGTCGAAGCCCGGTCCACACGAGGCCTACGGCGTAGGCGATGAAAGCAAACGCGCAAAACGCTGCGACCAGCAGTCCAACCGCGGACGTGAAGTCGTGGCCCCACCTCATGGGAACCTCCTCACCAGCACCAGGCGAACGAGCGCTTCGAGCGCGAGCAGCACGGTTGCCGGTATGAGCACGAATGGGAAGAGGTCTTCCATTTCCGCGGCTCGCGCTTCAAATTTCGTCTTCTCCAGCCGATCGAGGATGGAGTGCATGCTCTGCTCGAGCCCCGATCGATCCGTCGCGATGAACGCGTCGCCGGATGTGTCGCGCGCAATCGTCCGGAGTAGATCGGGGTTCACCGGGAATCTCTGGCGTTGGTAGACGGGTTGGCCGAATAGATCCGTGCCGACCTGAACGTCGACGTCGTCACCATTGCCGATTTGAATCGTGTAGATTCGCACGCCTTCCTTTTGAGCGAGATGGGATGCGTACTCGGGCGCAATGATGCCGGCATTGGAGTCGCCGTCGGTGAGCAGTACGATCGCCTTGCTCCGAGCATCGCTTCGGCGCATGCGGGCGACGGCGGTGCCGAGCGCATCTCCTATCGCGGTAAGGCTTCCATCGATGACCCCGAGGTCGATCTTGGAGACGAGACTTGCGATGAGTGCGTAGTCGAGGGTCGGCGGCGACAGAACGAACGCCTGCTTCGCAAATACGACGACTCCGATGCGGTCCGTACGTCTTCGGCGAACGAAATCGATGAGAACATCCTTTGCCACGTCGAGGCGCGTCGCACGAACGCGCGGGTCACGGGACGTGATGCTCGGAGTCAAGCTCGAGCTCGGCGCATCCATCAACGCCCTCATAGAACCGGATAGATCGAGTACGAGCACGATGTCGATCCCTCGCTCGTCGCGCGATTCTCCTCGGAGCAGACTCTGAGGACGCCCGAGCGCGACGATGGCGAGGACCAGAGCGGCTCCGCGGAGTACTCCCGGAAGGTCGCGCAGAGGGGTACGCCAGCCACGTGGACCCTTCGTCAACATGGAGACCGATGGAATGCCGAGGCGCGGCACGCGTCGGTCGGCCCCGAGGGTCATCCTCCAGACGACGAAAGGCACGAAAATAAGGCCGACAACCATGGCAACACACGCCCCGGCGCGCACGAGCCATCCGATCGCGTCCGCCGTGGACGGATTGGGGGCGAGAAGCCCTGGCCACGCTGCCCAAGTCACCGAGGACCAGCTCTCTCCCCGTGCGAGCAAGGGTATGGAGAGCGCGACGGCGACCACCGTGGCCGTCAAGAGGGTCACCGCGAAACCGCGAAGTGTACGAGAGGTCATGACCTGGCCTCCGCTCGCATGGGAGGCGCGTCAGGCGTCAATTGGGGCATCGTGTCACGGACGACGTGTTCGGCTTCACGCAGGGCGCTCTCGCAATCGCTCAGAGTAGGCGTGAGATCTGCGAACTTGACGAGGTCACAGTGCTGCAAGAACGCGGCGATCTCGGCTAGGGGAATCGAAAAATGGGGAGCATGACGGAGGGCCGTCAATGTCTCGTCCGTTGTCGATTCGAGGCCGTCAAAGCCGAAACGAGCACCGAGATACTGGCGTACGGCGTCGTTTACGCGATCGAAGAATTCTCCGTGGCGATTCGCTTGAAGCAGCCCGGCGTGGCGAGTCTCGTCGAGCCGCTCCAGTGCAACCTCCCACGGAGGACGCGGCGGTGGCGGCGGTGCCACGGCCCGAGGGCGTTTGGCCCACTTGGCGGCGAGCCACGCCACGGCACCCCCGAGGGCAACGCCGATCGCGATCCATTCGAGAGCGCGCTTCATGGCCTCCCAAGGCTCGCGCTGAACCAGACCCGGAGGGTTCGGCTTCGGCTGCGCGTTCGGTGCCGATGCGGTCGGGTCCTCGACTATTACGGAGTGCGGCTTTGTACATACGGTCACGACGTCGCTATTCGCGCGCGCGATCGACACGGGAAGGGCTGGCAACACGAGAACGTGGCGCCCCGGTTCCTTCGGTAACGCGACGAGCGGCAGCTCGAGTGTCGTTTGACGCCGTCCGCTCTTGGCGTCGAGGTCGATGCTCGACAATCGAGCTCCCGCTCCCCCGTCCTGATCGGGAAGCTCGAACCCTGCAGCTGCGAGTGCCTTGGCGGTGTCGCCGTCGCGTTGGATCTCGATCCCGCGGGGCAGGACGGTTTCGCCCTTGCCGTGGATCACCACGACGCGCAGCGTCGCCTCGTAGCCGCTGACGGCGCGTTCCGGGAAGGACTCCGTGACTTGAGGGTGCTGCGCGCCAGAAGGGGTCGTCTCGACGCACTCCGCACGGGAGAGTCGAGGAGCAAGGGAGAGAGCGGTCGCGAGAGCGACCATACCGACGAACGTTCTCATCGGCGTATCCTCCGCGCTCGCCTCGCAAAGAGGTCTCGAAGCGGACTGACGAACGAGCCCCCCGTTTCGATAACCACCGAGTCGAGTCCGAGGCGGTGGAACGTCGAACGCCGCGCGGCTGCAAGCTCACCGATGGATCGAGAGTACCACTTGCGTACCGCGGGATCGCCTGTGTCGACGACGACGCTTTCTCCGCTTTCGAGATCTTCGAAGGTCGCGAGCCCCACGTCGGGGATGTCCCGGTCTCGTGGGTCGACGAGAACGACCGGAATCACATCGTGTTTGGCGGACGCGAGGGCAAGAGCGCGCTCATACCCAGTGTCGTAGTAGTCGCTGACGATGAACGCGACGCTTCGCCGACGCGACACCCGAACGAGCGCTTCGAGAGCTGCCCGCAGATTCGTCGACGCTCCGAGCGCTTTGCCGTGGGTCGACGTTGTCGTAGGCACTGCCGGCGGGTCGAATCCGAGAATATCTCGCACCACGCGCATGACATGCTTCTCGCCCTTTTTCGGCGGCACGATGCGCTCCACCTTGTCAGTCGCAAGAATCAAACCGATGCGGTCGCCATTGCGAATGGCACTAAAGGACAGCAGCGCAGCGACCTCGCTTGCGACTCGCAGCTTGGCAGCGCGACGCGTGCCGAACCGTTCGCTCGCGGACAGGTCGACGACGAGCATGACGGTCATTTCCCTCTCTTCGACGAAGACCTTCACAAAGGCGTCGTTCATCCGTGCGCTGACGTTCCAGTCGATCGTGCGCACGTCATCGCCGAGCTGGTACGGACGGACCTCCCGAAACGCCAAACCCTGACCCTTGAAGCTCGAGGTGTAGGCCCCCGACAGCTGCTCGTTGGCGAGTCGGGCGGTGTGAATCTCGATCGTGCGGAGGGCCGCGAGAAGCTCCTTGGGTATCACGGCACCTCGACGACCTCGAACACTCGCTTGACGATCTGCTCGCTAGTCACCTCTTCGGCATCAGCTTCGTAGGTGAGCACAAGGCGATGGCGAAGCACGTCGGGCCCGACCGCCTTCACGTCCTCCGGCGTCACATAGCCCCGATGTCGTAGAAACGCGTGAGCACGCGCCGCGAGATTCAGCGCAATGCTGGCGCGCGGGCTCGCGCCGAATTCGACGAGAGGCGCTAGATCCTTCAGACCGTGCTTCGCCGGTTCCCGGGTCGCGAATACGACCTCGACGATGTAGTCCTTGACCTTGTCGTCGACGTAGACCTGCCTGACCACGCGTCGCGCATCGAGAAGCTCTCGGGGGGTGACGATCGGTTCAGCCCGGACCGGTTCGGTTTGGGTCATCCGGTCCATGATCTTCCGCTCCTCATCTCGCGTCGGATAGGAGACCTTGATCATGAGCATGAATCGATCGATCTGCGCTTCCGGCAGGGCGTAGGTCCCCTCCTGCTCGATCGGATTTTGCGTAGCCATGACGACGAAAGGCTCGGGCAGCGGGTAGGTCGTATCTCCGATCGTGACCTGCCGCTCCTGCATGGCTTCCAGAAGGGCGCTTTGCACTTTGGCTGGCGCTCGATTGATTTCGTCAGCCAAAACGAGGTTCGCAAATATCGGGCCAAGCTTGGACGCAAACTCCCCCTTCTGCTGATTGTAGATGACCGTGCCGATCAAGTCGGCGGGAAGCAGATCGGGTGTGAACTGCACGCGCGCGAACTTGGCAGAAATGGCGTCGCAGAGCGTTCTCACCGTGAGCGTCTTGGCGAGGCCTGGAACCCCCTCGAGCAGGACGTGACCTCCCGTGAGCAACCCGACGAGGATGCGCTCGATCATGTACTGCTGGCCGATGATGACCTTACCGACCTCGTTCGTGAGGCGATCGACGAACACGCTTTCCTTTGCCACTAGCTCGTTCAACGCTCGGACGTCGTACATGGGGCTTGGGTTCTCCGGGGTATGCGAGCGCGAGGGCTCGCGCGGGGCTTTCTAACACGGCGCGCGCGCTGTCTGCGGCAATCCGCCAGACCTCGCTGGCGGCCAGGACCGACGAGCCGTGCCGACTATTCCCGGAACCGCCGCGGGAGCCTAAACTACGCTCCGCGCGCCCCTCGCCCAAGCGCTCGCCTGATGAGCCCGCAGATCGCAGCCGTGCGCGGGATAACTTGCGTTCGCGGCCCTCCCCGCGATCGAGGATCCGCTCTATCTCGTTTCGCGGATTGCCGCCGGCCCGTCAAGAACCTCGCGCACCCGCGTTGCCAGCCCGGTGAGGGTGTAAGGCTTCGCTAGGAATTCGATGCCTTCTTCGACGACTCCATGGTGTGCGACCGTGTCCTCCGGGTATCCCGAAGTGAAAAGGATCTTGAGGTCTGGGAGCATCCCGCGAGCCTTGTCGGCGAGGCTGCGCCCGTTCATGCCCGGCATCACGACGTCGGTGACCAGGAGCTTCACGTGTGCGGGAGCGGTGCTCGCCGAAGCGCCTCCGAGAGCGGCGAGTGCCTCCTTCCCATCGGCGCAGGGGCATACGGTGTAACCCTGACGCTGCAGCATCCGAACCGCGACCTGTCGCACGTTGGAATCATCCTCGACGAGCACGATAGTTTCGGTGCCTCGCGGAATCCGCTCGTGATCGGCGGCAGAAATCCTCGGTCCTGCGTCCTCCGCTGCGGGCAGGTAGATAGTGAACGTCGTACCGCGCGATGGTTCCGAAACAACGTCGACGCAGCCTCGGTTTTGGTGGACGGCTCCGTAGACCATCGCGAGGCCTAGACCTGTCCCCTTTCCAGTCTCCTTGGTCGTGTAGAAAGGTTCGAACACATGGGCCCGGACTTCTTCCGTCATTCCCACGCCATGGTCCGATACCGCCAGTTCGACGTAGGAACCAGATTCGACCCCCGCGTGCTCTCGAGAGAACCACGGGTCGAGATGGGCACTTCGCGTCTCGATCCGCAGAGTTCCCCCGTCTGGCATGGCGTCCCGTGCGTTGACGACCAAATTGACCAGTATCTGCTCCATCTGGCCGGGGTCGATACGCACTGATGCGATGCCCGGTGCGAGAGTCGTCTCAAGGACGAAGTTCTCTCCGAGGAGACGCTGCAGCATATTGTGAAGCTGGACGATGAGATCGTTGAGACTGATAACCTTTGGAATAATGACCTGTTTCCGGGAGAACGCGAGCAGCTGGTGCGTCAGCTTGGCGGCGGATTCGGCGGCCCTATCGACGTCGCTGAGAAGTTCATGGATGGCGTCGTGTCGGTCGACCGTGCTCAGAGCGAGAGACACGTTGCCTTGAATGGCCGTTAAGAAGTTATTGAAATCGTGGGCGACGCCGCCGGCCAGGCGCCCGATCGATTCGAGCTTCTGCGCATGGCGAAGGCTTTCCTCGAGCTTCAATCGTTCTGCCTCATTGCGCTTGCGTTCCGTGACGTCCGTGTTGGTTCCGCTCACGAGAAGCGGGGCGCCCTTGTCGTCTCGCTCCACCACGTTGCCTCGCCAAAATATCCATCTCCACGAGCCGTCGCGCGCGTGCATTCGGAATTCGATCGCGTATCCGGATGAGATGGGATTGAAGAGCGATGCTCGGATGCGTTCGATCGTGGCTGAAATCTCGTCTGGATGGCAGAGCTGTCTCCAGGTATCGAAGGTCATGGGAAATGCTTGGTCGTCGTAGCCGAGCATTTCGTACCAGCGGGGGCTGTAATAAGTCTGGCCGGTCTTTACGTTCCATTCCCAGATAGCGTCCGCGGTGGCCGAGATCGCCATGGCCAGGCGACGCTCGCGCTGTTGCCTGGCGTCCTCTAGCGCTTTTTTCTCAGTGATGTCGCGCGCCGCGGCAAAATATCGAGGACCGTCCTCTGTGCGAAAAAGAGTGATCCGGACGTCGACGGGGAAGTTCGTTCCATCCTGACGCTGGTGGTAGCCCTCGAGAGTGACTCGTCCTCGCTTCCGGACTCCATCGAGCAGCTCTTCGAGTCTCGCAGGCGACACCCGAGTGGCGATGTCACGCATATTCAAGCGAAGAAGCTCTGCCCGCGAGTAGCCCACGCTCTCTGCTGCGGCGCGGTTGACGTCCAGCAGTTTTCCCTGCTCGTCGTAGACGAAAATGGCGTCGGCACCCGCGTCGAAGAGATGGCGAAACCGTTCTTCGCTTTCGCTGAGGGCCTGTTCTGCATGTTTTCGGTCGGTGATATCCCGCATCAAGACGAGGCGCGCAGGACGGCCCAGGAAGGTTGCGGCGCGGCCCACGGTCTCGGCGTGGATCCTGGTCCCATCGCGCCGGACGAGTTCGATGTCGCATGGACGCGGGGAAGGGAACCGCTGGTTGTCGAGCACTCGCTGGCGCGACTCGGGAGTAAACGGAGTCGTCGCCATACCGTCGCGACCTACGATCTCACTGGGATCCGAGAAGCCTATGATGTCGAGAAAGGCCTGGTTGACGTCGAGCACCTTGCCGTCGGCGTGCAGCATGATCCCTTCGCGAGCGAGTGACGACAGAGCGCGGTACCTCTCTTCACTGAGGCGCAGCGCCTCTTCGGCTTCCTTCTGCGCCGAGGTATCGCGCACTGAAGCGATGATGAGGCATTGGCCGGGGCCCGATGCTCGATGAAGGGTTACTTCCGACCAGAACAAAGTCCCGTCGAGCCTTCGGCTCCTCCATTCGAAAGTGGTCGAACCTTGTTCGAGCGCAAGGGCGATCTTCTGTTGTGCTTCGAGCTCGGAATATGGGCTTTCGCCGAAGCTCAAGGAATTGGCGGATATCGAGAGCGCGTCACCGGGTTCACACCGAAACATCGTGCACATGCGCGCGTTCACGTCGATGACGCGGCCGGCTTCGTCGTGAACGAACACGGCGTCGTTCGCGGCGTCGAGTATCGCACGGTAGTACTTTTCCCTCTCTGGCAAGGAGGGAGAGGTGGTCGACCACGTGCACGATTCTGGCAAACGCGTGTTTCCGTCGTCGCTCAACGCCACCCTCCGTGCCACTATGGGATCACTCAAGACATCCCGAGCGTTTGCCGCCGCCAGGCTTGGAATATACACGATATCGGTCTCGCGCGACGACGGGCTCCGGGGCGTAGCGGGCGCGAGCGAGAGGACCACTCGACGGATTGCGATCGATCCAACTGGGCCAACCATCGGTTGCCCGTTGCGGAACATCCAAGAGGCAGACGAGACTCACTTGGCGACTGATCGGAATACCCGGTGACCGGAGTTACCGTGGGCGCCTCGGGTGGCGTCGCAAAGATCCAGCGTTGCTCAAAAAAATCGATGAAATGGCGATTGTATTCGTTCAGTTACTGTCGAGATGTCGCGTCGCCAGTGTTCGGTCGTGTAAGGTTGTAGGGGCGGTGGTTGAACGGGATTCGGAACAGACTCGGGTTACCCTTACGAGCGAGGCGAAGGGTTCTTCCAAGGTCCACCCCGGGGATGCGTGCCTCGTAATCATTTACGGGCCGGATCTAGGCAAGCGGGTCCGGCTTGGGATGGCCGCGTTCGAGATCGGTCGGTCGCCAAAGAATGATCTCTCCATCGATCAGGAGAGCGCGAGCCGCCATCACGCGCGGATCACGTTCGATGGGACTTTCTATTGGATTCAGGACCTTCAGTCGACCAATGGAACGTTTGTGAACGACGGGCTCGTTCGGGAACACAAGCTGCGAGACGGCGATCAAGTGCGCATCGGCCGGTCGATTCTCAAGTTCATGACCGGTGAGAACGTGGAGGTCCACTACCACGAGGAAATCTACCGTTTGATGACTGTCGACGGGCTCACCGACATCTTCAACCGGCGCTACTTCGACACCGCCATCGAACGCGAATTCAGCCGCGCGCTTCGTTATGAACGCCCTTTGTCGCTCGTACTTTTTGACATCGATCACTTCAAGCGCATCAACGACACGTACGGGCATCTCGTCGGCGACGGCGTTCTGCGGCAGGTCGTTTCGGCAGTGAAGCCTCGACTGCGCCGAGAAGATATATTCGCCCGGACCGGAGGCGAAGAGTTCGGAATTCTGCTTCCCGAAGTGACCATCGAAGGCGCGCGGGCGACGGCTGAAAAAGTCAGGCGCATCGTGGAGGGCACGCGCATCAAGGTGGACCCCGAAGAGGGCGTTTCGTGCACGGTGAGCCTCGGAGTCGACATCGCTGGCGGTGAGACGGATTCGCCCTCGGAGCTATACAAACGAGCTGATGAGCATTGTTACGAGGCGAAGCAGGCCGGTCGCAATCGAGTCTCTGGGTAGAGAAGGTCGACGTCTTTCGGCCGATCCCTTCGCGAGGCCAACGTCGATCGTCCTCGCCTACGGGAAGTAGGCTCCGGGCGTTCGCCGCCGGCCTCGCTTGGTTTCGACCGAAATACGCCGACCTTCTCCGCTTCACTCCGACGCATCTGTCGCTTTTCCCCACCTTTGCGGCTTTGCGGCTCTCCCCTAACCTCATTTGGTTTCGACTGAAATAGGCCGGCCTTCTTCTTGAGCTTGTTGACTACTGAGCGGCGTTCGAACACCCGCACGTCGGTGGCACCTGCGCTCCTGCAGCGATCCACCGGCTGACTCGCTCTAGCTCATCGGTGCTGAGCGTGCCGATCCCACTGCCATCGGCGGACATGGCCCCTCGGGGAGGCATGGGAGCGCCCGAGACGATGGACGAGAGCGCAGCGCGCTCAGCCGATGTCAGGGCTTGCCATTCGACCTCGAGCTGCATGTTCACGTGGGTCGGATCGGCCGCCCCACCATCGCAGCTCGGCGCGAGCGGGGTGGACGAGACTGCCACCGGATCAGCCATGAGAAGCTTGTAGAAAAGCCAGCTATTTCCGGGATTGCCACCGGCGGGGCTGCCCGCGCCCGGGTCTATGAGAGGCATGTCGAGTCCGAAGCGGGTCGCGGGCGGCTGAGCTGCAGAAGTGGGTCCCGTATTTGCGCCATGGGCTGCTTGACCGAGTGCGGTTCGAGCCAGCGCCGTGGGCGAATCGAGGCCAAGGCCGTCGGCGGGCAGGGAGCCGCCGTGGCACGACGAAGTCCCGCACTTGTTCGTGAATATGGGGCCGATATCCCGACAAAAGTCGACGCTTTGGAAAGGCGACGGAGCGGAAGCGCTCGTGGCTGAGTCTTGAACGAAAAATGTGATGGAAAGCGGCGATGACTCGAGCGTCGCTCCCTCCACCGAGCGCAACCCATTGCCGTCTGCCGGGCTGCTCGGAGCGATGACCTCCAATCGATACACGGCGTTCGTATCGAGGTATCCTAGCGGCGTCAGGGACACGACGCGCGTGACGGGATCGTAGGCAACGATCGTGGTCACGGTGCCGCCGTTGAGCTCACTGAGAACGAAGGTCTGTCTCACAATGCAGAGAGGCGACAGAAGCCGATCGAATGCGAGCTCGACGGCTCCGTTGGGTGCGAGAGGCCGTACCGCCGAAATGTTCGCGGCGACCAAATGCACGGGGGGTCCTACCTCGATTGCCTCATCGTGCGTCGCCCCCTGGTCGCACGCACAAGTCAGCCCGGCGATGACCGTCAGCTGTCCGAATAGAGCACCAGCTGATCGCGAACGACATCTTCGTTCACGCCAGTCCGCAGGCTCTCCTTCAGACAGTCCGCCAACGTGAGCAGCAGCTCGTCGACACCTTTGTCCTCGATGAGCTTCTGTAGGAGCTGCCTGGCTTCGCGACTTTCGTCCCCTCGCAGGAATTGCCGGACGGTGTCCAGGGAGATCTCGCCCTGGAAGTCCAGGTACATGTTCTCCAAGAGATATCGCACGAGCTCTTTCACCGTCGCCCTCCTTTACCTCAAGATCGCTGCCAACCGTCGAAGACGTTCGGCCCCACTCAATAAAATCACAGTCCGTGGATTTTCGGCGAGCTCGAGCTTTCGAGCGCATCCATTGCGGTGCGCCCACGATCGAACCCAAAGCCGCAACCCACGAGCGTGCGACTGACATTTTTGCAGGGGGTAGACTCATATCGCTCGCGGGCCGAAACGCGCAAGGCCGTTTCGCAAAAGCACGCACTGGGAGGTCGCACATCAGCCAACCAACCCTCCACGGGCTCGGTGTTGGCATGAAAATGGCTTACGCCGGTTGGGCGGACTTATCGGCAGCGCCCCAGAGCGCCGTCGCTAGGGGCGTGACAGACGAGGCAGGGGCGTGGGTTTCGCCGTTGTTCGCCAGCGCATCGGGTGAGGAACCCGGGCGGGTGCGGGTCAAACCCAGCGCCGATGCCCAGCGCCCCATGGCAGGTGACGCAGTCTCGTTCCGTGTGGCAGCTCACGCATCCGTCCAAGCTGCGTTCCGCTTCGAACGCATGGTGCCCAGGCCTCGCGGGAGCATCGCTCCAGATCGACTTCGGAGGATGGAATCGTCCGCTGTCACGGGAACCGGGAGGGCTCGCTTCGGCGACCCCGACCCTCAGATGGCAGTCCAAGCAAAAACTCTGCTCCCGATGGCAACTCTGGCATCGCTGCGTGCCCATCCGGGCCTCGATGGGGTGCATGTTCAGATAATCGTTCGGATGGATCGCTCGAGGGCGAACGCGCCCGTCGTGGCAATCCGCGCAGAATTCGTCCTTGTGGCAGCTTCCGCAGAAGGTCGAATCCTCGCCTGCGACCTGCTTGTGGCGCTCGAGAAAATCGGGCGTATGGGCCGCATCACGCAGCCACGGCGGAGGGAACAGCGTCCCAGATGCAAATGTGGTCTGAATCCGGCCTCCCGCCGCGGTCGGGTGGCACGTGTCGCACGAGTTCTTGGCGTCGCCGCGCGAGGCGGCGTCGGGCATATTGTGGCAGCGAAAGCAGCCTTGCATCCTGGGAAGGCTGTCGCGCGTCGCGAGGTCGAGCCGCTCGACGGCGCCGTGGCACTGAGCGCAGCCAATGTTGCGGACGGAGTGGGCGCGATGGCTGAAGACGAGGTGAGCTCGAGGATCATCGACCTGCCGGATAGCGGGGCCATCGTCGGCCGAGTATCCGGCGTGGCACTTGGCGCAGCTCTCTCGGTCGACCGCCGACGCGGGGACATGCTGATGATCGACTTTGTGACAGGAGTCGCACACGCGCCCCGGCGGCAGCAAGCTATCCTCGGCAGACGAGCTGGTGGTCGCGCCTGCGTGACATGTGACACAGGTCGCTCCGATGGCTGGCGAAAGATGACGCGCGTGGCTAAACAGCAGGGGGATGCTCTGACGGGGGAATACGACCGGGCTGGGGCCCGGGTCGGGATCGTCAGCGCCAGGGGGGAGCCAAGTTCGGCCGGCGGGGCGAGTCTCTCGCAGCGGCCCCGCGTCGCTGCCTGCGCTGGCGACAGCTGCGGACGCTGCGAACGCGATCGCAGCGACGAGCAGGACCCAGAGGGGAGGTCGCAGCCGCCGAATCGTCATGGGCACTCGACGCATATCAAGGGCTCGACGCGAGTGTCAGCGAAAACATCAGTCTGAATCGCTGTTCGACCAATCGATTCATATCCTGTTCCCATTCGACCATGGCTTGAGCGCGTGGCGAGAATCTGTATCCGAGCCCCGCGACGCACCCGAGGCTGGCGGCGCTTCGGTCCGGTCTCAGGCGGTCATCCCAATGCCAGAGGCCCACACGGGTTCGCAGGATATAGCGAGCTTCCAGCATTCGTTCAGCGTGAACGTCGGCACCCACGCGGTCACCTTCCTCGCCGAAATCGCCGGCCGCGCGGAGTCCGGCGTTGGTGGTTCCCGAATGCCAACGCAAGGAGCCGGTGAACCCTTCGTTGAATGCGTGCCCGTTATTCGGCGCAATGCCCGCGCGGTCGTACGCGGTTCCGACGTCGGTCGGGAGCACGGGGACCGCCAGAACGCGCAGCTTCGCGCTCGCAGCGATGGCGACGTGGTCCGCGGGGGTTGCGTCGGCTCTCAGGGCGACGTCGTTTCTCGGCTCAGCGGCGAAGAAGTTCCAGACGCTGTCGGCGTCGAACGACGGCACGTAGTAGTCGTATTCAGCTCCGAGGCTGAGCCGGGGGTGGACATGCGCGTCGATCGAACCGTAGAGATGAGTGACTGCGGCGCGATACGCGTCGTAGACGCATCCGCCCTGGGCGGCCCCAACGTGGGTCCATGTCGCGTCGATCGATCCACCGATACGCTCGGTCGACGTTCTCCAACCGTCGATGGTCCTCGGAGCAGCCCAACTCGGGTCGAACCCGGCGACGTTTGACGTCCCCGTGTTGTACACCTGCCTCGCGGTAAGCCGTCCGTGGATCCACCGGATGCCAACGGTCTCGATGGCGAACCCGATGGCGGGAGCAGCGCTTGCCGATTGAAAACTCGGAGCCAGAGATGCGGCGAAGCCGTCGCGGCTGCCTCGCCACACGCCATCGCTCTCGAAGCGCGAGCTCGACAGGGCGAGCCCGCCCCTCTGTTCTAGCCCGCCATACACCTGGGTGCGCAAGAACAATGGGGTAACCGCGTCGATCTCTGCGCCATCGAACGACCACCACCCGAGGACATCGGTGACGTACTGTCTGCCGAGTCGGAACCCGAGAATGCCGCGCAGTAGCCGGCGGCCTTCGAGATACGCAAACATCACGTCGACCGAATTGGCCGCGCCTCCAGGCACGAAGGCATCGGTCTGGGATGGGTCAAACGTGGCGCCATTCAATCCGAAATCGGAGTCGTACCGAATGCGAGCCCGGATCGACACAAACGGAGCGATGGGATCGTAGCCCGCCGCGTGGGTGAGATTTTCGGCGCTGAGCCCGAGCGTCGTCACGAACCGCTGGCGTGATACCGTCACCTCTCCCGTGGGCGAACGAACGTCGTAGAACTGCGCAGCGGAGTCGCTGGTGATGTCGTAGTCTGTCGCTTTGGCCCGCGCCGACCATAGCGCGATCGCCCCGCTGAGAGGCCACGCCATGCGCCAGATTGAAAACGGACGTGGACGCCAATTCATCGATCGCGCTATCACTTTTACCCGGATCACGGCGACCCGATATGGGTTGTCGCTCGCGTCGAGCTTCGGATGCCCACCTCGCAGAGCTCCCGGAGCTCTCCACTCTCAGTCGCCCCAGATACCATGCCTGAAAGTCAGCAACGATACCGCGTCATAGAAAAGCTCGAATCGGGAGGCATGGCGGAAGTATTTCGCGCCGAGAGCGAGGGCCTGCAGGGATTTCGCAAGCAGGTCGCCATCAAGCGCGTGCTGCCGCACCTATCGTCAAAGACCAAGTTTATCTCGATGTTCTTGGACGAGGCGAGGCTGTCGGCGCAGCTTTCGCACTCGAACGTCGTCCAGGTGTTCGATATCGGAGTCGGTGACAACGCGTACTTCATCGTCATGGAGTTCGTCGACGGGGCGAATCTCAAGGTGATCGTCGATCACCTGCACAAAGTGGGGCGAGATTGTCCCATAGAGATCGCGGTTGCGATCTCGCTGGCCCTATGTGAGGGCCTCGCGTATGCGCACGAGCTCACCGACTCGAACGGCGTCCCGCTCCACATCGTGCATCGGGATATGTCGCCTCCCAACGTGCTTATCACCAAGCACGGCGAGATCAAAATTGTGGATTTTGGTTTGGCGAAAGCCAATAGCCAGCTCGAAAAGAGCGAACCTGGAATCATCAAAGGAAAGTTTTCGTACCTATCTCCTGAGGCAGCGGTAGGCGACGAAGTCGACGCTCGTTCGGACCTATTTGCGGTTGGAATCATTCTCTGGGAGCTGCTTTCTGGCCAGCGACTGTTCCTCGGTGAGACCGACTTTCAGACCGTCAAGAAGATTCAAGCGGCTGTCGTTCCGCCGATTACTCAATTCAATCCGCGTGTCCCACCCACGCTAGACCGCATCATCGCGCGGGCGCTTGCTCGAGACAGATCTCAGCGATACCCAAACGCACGCTCGCTGGGAATGGACCTCTCGAAGTTCCTGTTCGAGTATGGCGTGCCGGTCAGCGCATTCGACATCGAGACGCTCGTCCGTGGTGCTACCAAGGAGCGACAGCGTCACCGCGTCCCGCAGCCGAGCATCATCGATCGGCTCATCGAAGAAGCGTTGCTCGAGTTCACCTCGCTCAAAGACGACAAGGCAGCCCCTGGCGCTGGGGCGAAGCCGATCGATGTTCCAGTCATTCCGACGCCGATTGCTCCGGTCACTCCGGGACGTCGGTATGCGGTGTCGTGGATCGACGAGATCTCGAGTGATTCCCGTTGGCAGGAATCGGGGCTCAGTGCCTCGCTGCCGGCGGGGCTGTCTGAAGGCAACCTCGCCGCGCTCGAGGACGACGCTCCGCCTCGAGAGTTCGACGGCCATGTCGCTGGAGCCGACGAGCGCGTGGCGAACGAAAGTTCGTTGCCGGGAGCGGTGGATTCCGCAGCGAACGATCGTCGCTCGGCGGCGACATTCGGCGCACCGGGGGAAGCTCTAGCTCCCCGAGGTGAACCGACCGCTCAAGGATTGAAGTCGCCCACGTCGGTGGGGGTTGGCGCGGCGGTCGTCGTGGCTGCGGTCGCGGGGGCTATAGCCTGGTTCGCGCATTGGATTCCCCATCCGTGAGTTGCGCATTGCGTGCGCGCGATAGAGTCATCGGATGGCACATCGTCGGTCTTTCGATGTTTGTGGCCTGCGCCCACTGTGAGCCGTCGAGGGTTCCGTCACCCGCTCGAACAGCTACGATTTCGGAGGAGGCCGCGGGGTTGCAGCGCTGTCCCGAGGAAATGGCGCTGGTCGACGATCGGGTGTGTGTCGACCGATGGGAGGCGTCGCTCGTCGAGGTCACTCCGAGCGGCGACAGAGACTTCTCTCCGTATGAGTCTCCCGATGGATCTGTCGTTCGTGCGGTGAGCAGACCGGGCGTCGTTCCCCAGGGATACATCTCGCGCGACCAGGCGGAGCAGGCGTGCGAGGCGTCGAACAAAAGGCTCTGTACGGAATCGGAATGGATGGCCGCCTGCGCGGGCGCACCGGCTCGCACATACCCGTACGGAAACGTCTGGGAAAAAGGGGCTTGCAATGACTCCGGGTTCGCTCCTCTGCAGCACCTCTATGGCAATTCGCGATCCGCGTACTTGCAGGGCCCGATGAACGATCCTCGCCTCAACCAACTGACGGGAACCGTCGCGAAGACGGGGGAATTTCCTCGATGTGCTGGGGACCTTCGAATCTACGACATGGTGGGCAATCTGCACGAGTGGGTGAAATCGCCCCGGGCCACGTTTCGAGGCGGATACTATCTTGACGTGCATCTCAACGGCCCGGGCTGCTCCTATCGGACGACGGCTCACGCGGCGGCGTACCACGACTATTCGACAGGTTTCCGCTGCTGCGCCGAGCCCCGTGCCGCTCGAGCAAGCTATACCCCACCTGAACGATGATTCCTGGACGCGCCCGGCTCGCGAGCTTCTTGCTTTTGCCCGCCGTTCTCGTCGCCGTCGGGGTCCTTGCGTTCTTTACGATTCGAACGACCCTTCAGGTCGAGCGGCTGCGCCAGCAGGCCGTCCTCGAGGCGACGCTGGCGCTAGCGAACGAGAAGGCCGACCGTCTCGACAAGCAGATCATCGAACAGGACAATGTAGCGTTTGCGATAGCCGACCCGCAGAGGATACCGGAGATCGCCCAGCGGTGGTTGCCGACGGCGAGGCGCGAGACGCCGACGGTTCGTGCCATCCTCGTACTCGACGAGGCGCACACGGTTCGTGAGTTCGCGTCGCGCGCCGGTGGCTCGTTCGCCGACGAGGAGGCGTTCCGTCGACTGCTCGTTCAGCGGATGTGCGCGGACATGGAACTGTCGAAGCTCGCGGTCGACGAGCTGCATCACCTGCACCGGACGTATCGAGGACAGAGCTTCCTCGTGAGCTATTGGCTTCGCAATGTGGTCACCCCCGCCGACGTGGCGACGAATTCCTCTGGAACCTCCCATCGGTTCTTGGTCGTCGCCTGGCACGATATCGGTCGCATCGTAAAAGATACGATGCCGTCGCTCTTCTCCGAGGCGTCGTCGCCGAGCCGCGTCAACGTGATCGACGAAGACGGACGCATCGTGTACGGCCCGCCGCTTCGAACTGGCGAATTCACCGTTGCCGTGCGCTTTCCGACGACTCTCTATGGCTGGCGCGTTCAGGTTTCGCCAAGCGGCAGTGACGAGCTGACGTCACGCGTTCAAAACCGCGCGCTTCTCGAGTTCGTCATGATGGTGTTCGCTTGCATCGTCGTAGTACTCGGCGTCGCGACGATATTGCTCGCTGCCGAGAGAGAGCGCCGGATCTCGACTCTCAAGAGCGAATTCGTAGCCAATGTGAGCCATGAGCTGAAAACGCCGCTCGCCCTGGTGCGGATGTTCGGCGAGATGCTTCAGTCCGGCCGCGTCGGGAGTGACGAGAAGCGTCAGCAGTACTTGGACATCATCGTCGGCGAGAGCGAGCGCTTGTCGGCACTCATCGAGAACGTGCTCGATTTTGCGCGAGTCGAGCGAGGCCGGCAGGCGTACGATTTCGGCCCGGGAGACGTCGGAGAAGCGGTGACCCGGGCGGTGACCGTATACCGCCATCAGGCGGAGCGTGAGGGCGTCGAGGTCATCGTGGAATTCGATGGAGAGCTCGTCCATCCGCGCGTCGACGTGAGGGCCATTCAGCTTGCCGTGATCAATCTCATCGACAATGCGCTCAAGTACGCTTCTGGGTCCAAGACCATCCACGTGCGCGCGTCTCGGACGTCGAACCAAGTCGAGATCCGCGTCACCGACAACGGTCCTGGCGTCGCTCGGGAGGATCGAGAGCGCATCTTCGAGCGCTTCGTGAGGGGAACCGCAGCGGGAACCAAGTCCGTTCGCGGAAGCGGAATCGGCCTTGCTCTCGTCAAACACATAGCCGAAAGCCACGGCGGGCGCGCGTGGGTGGAGCGGGCAAGCACCGGGGGTGCGAGCTTTGTCGTGTCGCTCCCGGTCTCCCGATCCAAAGCGGCCGATTCAGGAGCGTCCGCCGTGCCCGATCCATCGATGGATCGACCGGATGTCCCGCCGCCGACCGAGCGCCCATAAACCACCCCGTGAGATCTGGGGTTGGTCGATGCGGTTCAAGCCTTCATCCGCCGTCGATAGCGATGCGATGGGCTACCGTAATCCGCGTGCGAATCCACACGTAGGCGCCGGTCGAATCGGCAATGAAGGTAAGATTTATGGGTTCGCCATTCACGGTCAAGACGAAGTTGTCCAGGGTGGCTGGGACGAGGACTGGGACATATGGAGTTCCGTTCACGTCGAATGACGGGATGTCGATGGACAGCGTTGCCCCATTTGCGGTGACTGTGACGGGGCCAATCCCGCTCGGGTCCTCGTATGAGCCCGCGTAGGCGGGGAACAGACTTGGATCCGGCTCGACGCCTGGAGGAATGGACGTGGTCGGACTGGGCAGTCCGGCGAAATGGAAAAGGGCGAACGACGTGGACTTAGGCAACACGATGTCGTCAGCGTTCGCGAACCAAACCATCCCGAAACCGGTCGATGGCACGAGGCTGAAGTGCGCTGAGAAGCCGGGGATATTGCCTCCGTGCTGTATCAGCGTTGTGGCGTACACGCCGCCTTCTAGCGAGAATCCTCGTTCGATGAACAGGCCGAACCCGTAGCTTTCGACGTCGGCCTGGGCTCCTCCGATGTCCAGCGTGCTCACCTGGGGCGATTGCATCGCGAGGCGCTCGCTATCTGCCAGAACCGACGCGTTTCCCGAATAGAGAAACTGAACAAACTTGGCATAATCGACGACACTCGAAAACGCGTAACCGGCGGGGCGTGCCCACGCGTTGTCGTACGAGTCGGGCGCCACATCCAAGGGACCGCCGTCGGGGGCAGTCGATAGGCCGTTGCTGTAGTCGCCATCGGCTATGACGTCGGCCGGAAGGAAGAACGTCCGCGTCATCCCCAGGGGCGAGAGCACTCGGTCGCTCATCGCTTGGCGATAGGGAACTCCGCCCACCCTTTCGAGCGCGAGACCTGCGAGATAATAGTCTGGATTCGTATAGTTAAAGAATGTGCCCGGCGGGTCCATGAAGTACTCGCTCGCGGCAAATGCGCTGCTCGTGAGAAACTGAGAGAGCGCCGAATCGTCGGTGGGCCCGTCGACGACAAGGTAGTCGTAGAGGCCGGACTGGTGCGAGAGAATCTCTCGTACAGTGAGCGCGGCGAGGTCGCTTCCGGCGTCGCTGCCCGCATCGCCGCTACCGCCGATAGCCACGTCGGGAATCACGCTCACCAGCGCGGCGTCGAGGCTGATCTGCCCAGACTGCACCAGTCCGAGCAGCGCAGTCGCCGTGAGCGCCTTGGTCATCGAGCCGATACGAAAGAGCGTATTTTCATCCACTGAGGCTTGGCTGTTCGGGCCTTTCGAGCCGAAGCCATGGGCGAAGGTCACCTGCCCATTTTGGATGAGTGCGACCGCAGCGCCGGGAACCCGAGCCTCCCGGCGTTCCTCGTCGAACGCCGCGGCAAA
>Ga0182030_10008729_pt1 | contig 20894 bp, 15 predicted proteins | sample 812S3MmetaG_FD_121299 | JGI IMG/M metagenome (GOLD analysis project Ga0182030, IMG submission 121299) | Permafrost microbial communities from Stordalen Mire, Sweden - 812S3M metaG (Illumina Assembly) | ecosystem: Environmental > Terrestrial > Soil > Wetlands > Permafrost | place: Sweden...
AGGCGCGGGCGGTGGTCGGGCTGTTTCCCGCGAATAGCACGGGTGACGACGACATCAACGTGTACGTCGACGACACTCGCCAGGCGGTCAGGCGGCGCTTACATCAACTGCGGCAGCAGAAGTCCAAGGCACAGGACCAGGCGCAGCTTTGCCTTGCCGATTTCGTCGCGCCAACATCAAGCGGCCGCGCCGACTATCTGGGAGCATTTGCGGTTACCGCAGGCATCGGCATCGACGAGCACGTGGCGCGCTTCGAAGCGGCGCACGACGACTACAGCAGCATCATGCTGAAAGCCCTGGCGGATCGCTTGGCCGAGGCATTCGCAGAGCGCATGCACGAGCGGGTGCGGCGCGAGCTTTGGGGTTACGCCGCGGCGGAACGCTTCGATGGCGCCGCCCTGATGCGCGAGGAGTATCAAGGCATCAGGCCGGCCCCGGGCTATCCTGCCTGTCCGGATCACACGGAAAAAGCCACGTTGTGGCAGTTATTGGACCCGGCACACAACGCAGGCATTCGACTGACCGAATCCTTTGCGATGTTCCCGACGGCGGCGGTCAGCGGATTCTATTTCTCCCACCCAAAGGCGCATTACTTTGGCGTCGGGCAGATCGATCGCGATCAAGTCCTGAGCTATGCCCAGCGCAAGGGCATGAGCGTGGCCGAAGCCGAGCGCTGGCTGGCGCCCAACCTGGGCTACGATCCGGACTCGAGCAAGGCGGCAGACGCGGCCTGATCTTCGCCGCCCGAGACCCGCGAGCGGCGCGCAACGATCAGGAAATGCACCGCGGCCCAAATGCCGCACAAGGTCAGGGGCAGCAATGCCAGGCGCAGGGATTCCGCTCCGAATCGCGGCTCCAATGCATCGCTGAGGATTCCGACCAGCTGAGGCGCGATCACCAGATTGGCAATGTTGGCCAGGAACAGCAGCAGCGCGACTGATTGCGAACGCATTTCGGCCGGAACCAGATTCTGCACCAGTGCGAATATTGGACCGAAGGTGCAGTACGACAGCGGTATGAAAATCCACAGCATCGCCACGGCCATGTTGGTCGACGAGGTATAGAAGGCAATCATCGAGGGAAGGATTCCGGCGGCGATGACCAGCGCCGTGAACAGCGGCACGGCGCGCGGACCGCGCTTCTCAATCAGCGGCATCGCCAAACTCGTCGCGATCAACGCAATCGAGCCGCCAAGTCCGTTGATCAGCGATAAGGTATCGCCCGCCGCCCCCAAGGAAAGGTTATGCGATCGCACCAGGTAGGACGGCGTCCACCACATTAGCCCCCAGGCCCACAGCGTAAATACCGAACCGCCGATCAGGCAGTGGAGCAGCGTCGGATGCCGCCACGTGTACTCCAGGGTTCTCCTGAAGCTCACGGCCTCTCGGGCCCGACGCACAGAGGCGCTGTCCAGGCGCCCCCGCTCGGGTTCGCGCACGGTCATCCAGATCAGCAGCGCCAGCAGCACTCCCGGCAGGCCCAGCACGAAGAACGCCGAGCGCCAACCCCAATGCTCGCTGATGGCGCCGGACATGGCGCCGATCATCGATCCCAGGGAGGCGCCAAGCGAGAAGATCGACAGGGCCAGCGCTCTGCGCTCGGGCGGGAAATAGTCGGACACCAGGGATTGGGAAGGCGGTGTGCCTCCCGCCTCGCCGACTCCTACGAGGATGCGGGCGACCATGAATTGCGCAAAGCTGCGAATCAGCCCGCAAGCGGCCGTCGCCACCGACCACGCGCACAGCGCGGCCACAATCATGTTGCGGCGGCTGCGCCGGTCGGCAAGCAGCGCAAGCGGCAATCCTGCCGTCACGTAGAAAATTGCCAACGCGACACCGGTCAGCAACCCGACGGCTGAGTCCGACAGGTGCAAATCCGCCTTGATCGGTTCGATGAGCGTCGAGATCATGAAGCGGTCGGCGATGTTGAGCGCATAGACCGCCGTCAGCAGCAACAGAACATACCACCGCGTCGCGATGGACACGGACGACCGCGCGGAGTCGGGAGGCGGAACGGAGTCGGGGCGCACCCCCGCATCCTAGCGCACATTGAAAGACCGGGCGCCGAGCGTGCTACGCGGGAAAACCAGCGGATTCCGTTTCTAAAACGCGACGCCAATTCGAGAACTTGCTCACAGTTAGCGAATTTCCAGGGATTCCTGAGCGTCCGCAGCCGCTCCGGCGTTGTGAACTGTGATCTGAACAATTCCGCGAAACCGTGAATTCCCTACCCTCACCTTGTCAAATCGAAAGTCTTGATCGAGCGGCTTACGGAGATAGAGGATGGCTACTGGCGCGACAAAGATTCAGCATGAGGCGGTGGAAAGCGGCGTGGCTTCCGGCGCACCGCCGCCGCGCCCGAAGCAAAAACGCCAGGCGCTGTTGATCACCTCGGACGATTCCCTATGGCCCCAGGTAGGCGCGGTCGTTACCAGCGAGGTGGTGCTCAAGCACATCGACTCCGTGGACCAGCTATTGAGCACGATCGAGCCTGGGTACGCCGCAATCGTGATCTGGGACGGCCGCGGCGAAACCGACATCGCGACGCAACTTGCGAAAATACAGCGGCATTCGCCACGTCTCGCCGTTATTGCCGTCGACACGGCGGCCATGGCGGCCCAATGGACGCGTTTGGCGCAGCAGAATCAGATCGTCTCGATGGTGGTGGTGCCGTTCAGCGCACAGTCCTTCAACGATGCGATGGGCCGCGCCTACGACGAGGTGCAGACCCGGATCGAATTGTTGGGCAAAGCGGATGCGCAGCCGGGACAGGCATCTGCCCCTGCCGTCCGCAAGACCGCCTTGATGATCGGCGCGGGGGTGCTGGCGCTGGTGCTGGTGGCCGTACTCGGGTACTTTCTATTCAAGAACTCATCCCCGGCGCCCATACACGCCGTCGCGCCGGCTGCGGCGCCGGCTGCGGCGCCGGCTGCGACGCCGGCTGCGACGCCGGCTGCGACGCCGGGTGCGGCGCTCGATGCGGCGCGGGCCACGGCGCCGGGGCAACACAGCGGCGCTGATTCGGTGGATGCGCTACTGGAGAAGGCTGCGCAAGCCATGCTCGAGCGGCGCTACATAGACCCGGCCGACAACAGCGCTCTGGGGTACTACCACTCGGTCCTGGCCTATGATGCGAATAACGCCGAGGCCAAGCAGGGACTCGATCGCCTGGCGGAGCTGTTGCTGAGCAAGGCCCAGACCGCGCTCGATCAGCAGCACGTGGATTCCGCCCTACAGGCGTTGGAAATCGCGCGAGGTATCATTCCCGGCGATCCACGGGTTCAAGCGCTGGATGCGCGGCTTTCCAAGATGCGCGCCGATCTCGGTTCATCGCTGATTCAAGCCGCCATCGTCGCAGGCAACTACGAGCGCGCATCCGCATTGATCGAGGAAGCCGGGCGCGCCAAATCATTGACGCCTCCCCAGCTCGCGCAGCTGCGGGACGACCTCAAGCACCGCCAAAGCGAGTCGGATGTGGACCGGCTGCTCAAGACGGCCCAGGTCCGCGTGCAGCAAGAGCACTTGGTCGACCCTGCAAACGACAGCGCTGCGCATTATTTTGCCCTGGCCAGCAAGGCCGGCGCCGGCTCGACGGCATTGACCACGGCCATGCACGAATACGGCCAGCATTTGATGGTGGCCGCACGCTCTGCGCTCGACCAACATCGCCTGGATGAGGCGGACCGGCTACTGGCCCAGGCGCAGCTATGCGATGTGCCGGCGGCCTCAATTGCCGAACTGCAGCATGAGGCAGGCGCTGCGCGCGCAGCCCTCGCGGGGGAGAAGCGCGAGCAATCGCGACTGGTCGATCTGGTCAAGTCCCGGGTTGCGCAAGGCAGCCTGCTCGAGCCGGGCCAAGACAGTGCTGTGTTCTATTTGGCCTCGTTGAAGGCTGCGAATCCGCAGCACGAAGCCTTGCCCGAGCTCTCACATACTGTGCAGGCACAGCTCCTCGCTCGCGCCAGTTCGCAATACGATCAGGGACACGTGGCCGAAGCGCAGGCGAGCCTGCAGGGCGCCCTGAAGCTGGGCGGTTCGGCGGAGGCCAGCGCACTGCAGGCCAAATTGGCACAGGCGACGGCAGCCCCCGCGGGCGCGGACCTGCCGCTGAAGCTGCTCCGGCCTGTGGCCCCTCAATATCCAGTGGACGCCGCCACCCGCGGCACCGAAGGCTGGGTGGACCTAAGCTTCACGGTGTTAGCCAACGGGCGTACCGGCAACATCCAGGTGACCGACAGCTCGCCGCGCAAGGTGTTCGATCGCGCGGCAATGGACGCCATTAGCGCGGCACGCTATGAGCCGATACCCAAGGATCAAGCGCAGGTCACGCGCGCTACCAAGCTGCGATTGACCTTCAAGCTGGACAAGTGACGCGACCCCATGACATCGCCGAATAAAGCCGCTGCAAGCGAATCGCTGCGCCGCGGTGCAGGCGCGGCGCCGGGCCTGATCGTGCACGATGATCTGGAACTACGCCTGAAAATAGCGGACCTGCTGCATCGCGCGGGCGCCAGTCAGCGATTCGACAGCGCCACGCGCAGTGCGTTCGAGGCCATTCCCATCGGCGACTTGCGGCGCTACGCCACATTGTTCCTGGTGCTGGAATTCTCGGCCGAAGGATCGGATGCCTTGCTGACATTGAGCCGTTTGCACGACCAGGCGCCGCGACTGCCGGTGTTTGTGATTGCTCGCGGCGGCAATGAGCGCCATGCGGTGCGCGCCATCAAGGCGGGTGCCAGGGATTATTGGCCCATACACAGCGTCGATCCGGCGGAAATCACCAGTGCGCTGCGCGCCGTCGATGCGCTCAAGCCGGAAGCCGCGATCGAGCGCCAAGCCGAGGCAACCAAGCCCGACGCCTCGGCCAGCTCAGGCTTGTGGGGAGTGCCGGGTTATCGAATCATCAAGCGCCTGTCCGAGTCGCATCTGAGCGAGGTGTACCTTGCCGAGCACTGCGACTCTCCGATGCTGGTGGCGGTGAAACTGCAACGCATCGCGGATGTCTCCCCGGAGCATCGTCAGCGCTTCCTGCGGGAATGCGACCTACTGTCGAAGCTCAATCACCGTGCAGTCGCCGATGTGATCGACTTCGGCGTAACGGATGAGTTCTGCTTTTTGGCGCTCGAGTACTTTCCCTGCGGCAGCCTTCGGGATCGATTGCGCAATCCGGTGAGCGAGGTGGAGGCGGTGAACTACGCCTTGCAGATCGCCGAAGCCTTGCACGTCGTGCACCTGGCCAGCATCGTGCACCGCGATCTGAAACCGTCCAATTTCATGCTCACCGAGGACAATCGGCTGGTGCTGATAGATTTCGGCCTGGCACGCTCCGGCACCGCCGCGTTCGCGATCACGCGTCCCAATATGAGCGTCGGGTCACCCTACTACGTCAGCCCGGAGCAGGTGGACGGCCAGGAGCCGGACGTTCGCTGCGACCTGTACAGTTGCGGAGCGGTCATCTATGAGATGCTCACGGGCAATGTGCCGTTCCGCGGCAAGAGCGTCGTGGAGATCATCGAGCAACACCGCGCGGCGCCGATTCCAAGGCTCCCGTCCGCACTCAAGAAGTACCAAGCGCTGATCGATCGGCTGCTCGCCAAGAATCCGGCGGAGCGCTTTGGCTCAGCGCAGGAAGTGATCGTAAGCCTGCGCGCGCTGGCGCCGGCCGCTGTTTCTCGGAGACCGAATACATGAAGAGCACCCGCATGAAGAGCACCCGAAAAAAATTCTCGCTCGGACGCATGTCCGCCAAAATCGCTGCCGTGCTGATAACCGGCATCTCGGTCGCGTTCGTCGCGGCGGTGCTGGTGCCGGGCCTGCAGCTTGCGAATACGCTGGCCAATAACTCGGCCGCGCTCAAATTCATCGTCGAGCAGCGCCGCTATCCATCGGCGATTCGCAGCTCGATCGAGTCGGTGCAAGACCGCTTGAATTCGCGCGGCTATGTACAGGCACCGCTCGATCAGTTGCGTGCCGACTCGGAGGCTCTGGCCGGCGCGATCGACACCATGGCTCACGCGCAAAGCGCCGGTTGGTTCGATGCGGCGAACAGCACCGCCGCGCTGGCCGAGCCCGAGCTCCAGCAGCATGTGGCGGTGCTGACCAGCACCTGGGGCAACTATCGCAAGCTATTGGAACCCCTGATCCAGTTCCACGGGGTGCCGTACCACGACAACGAAACCTCCGGCTCGAGCTTGAATCAGGCGGGGAGGGATCTCACCTCGGATGCCAATGAGGCCTTGCACGCGGCCCGCAAGGCCGTCCCGCAGATCGACGCGGAACTCGGCAACATCGCCCGGCAGCTGCAGACGGGCAGCGCCCGCGCCGCGGAGAAATTGCGCCTGGTGATGTTCGGTGGCCTGGCAATCGCCGTGGTGCTGGTAGCGCTGGTCATTCTGCTGCAGGTCGCGCGCCTTGCGCAGGAGAAGGTGGTGCGCGAGGCGCGCAGCCAAAGCGAAAACATATTCCGTACCGTCAAGGAGGGTCTGTTTCTTCTCGACAAGGACTTGATCATCGGATCCGCCTACTCGGCGGCGATGAAGGAGCTGTTCAACCGGGACGATATCGCGGGGCTGACGTTCGATCAGCTGCTGAAAGGCCTGGTGCCGGAAAAGACCTTGAATACCGCGATGAAATTCGTGAATGTGCTGTGGACCGAGCGCACCAAGGAAAAGCTTGTCAAGAGCATCAATCCACTGGGCGAGGTCGAGGTGCGCTTCGATACGGAGTCGGGGAATGCGACCACGCGCTACCTGGAATTCGATTTTCACCGAGTACGCACCGGCGAGACGATATCCCACGTCCTGGTGTCGGTGTCGGACGTCAGCGCCCGAGTGGCGCTGGCAAACGAACTGAAAGGCTCGCAGGAAAAAGCCCAGGCTCAGATCGACACCCTGCTCGGCCTGATGCAGGTGGACCCGGCCCAATTGAGCTCCTTTCTGAACGATTCAGACGCGTCCATGAAAATGGTCAATGCCGTCCTGAAGGAGCCCGCGCGCGAGGAGGCAGCATTCCGCAAGAAGCTGGATTCGATTTTCCGGCAGGTGCATTCGGTGAAAGGCGAGGCGGCAGCCATCGGTCTGGCCTCGATCGAGACCCGTGCGCATTCCTTCGAAGACGACCTGCGGAACTTGCGGGAAAAAGCCAGCCTATCAGGCAACGATTTCCTGCCCTTGATCGTCAAGCTCGACGACCTATTCACCCACATGCAATCGATACGCGACCTGGTTTCGCGCCTGTCGAGGCTGGAACTCGTGGCACGGGACATGGTGCCGCCGCCCGACCTGTCGAACATCCCGAAACCGGCGGATTCAAAGGCCGGCGTGGGCGGCGAAGTCGCTGCGGCTCTCGATCAGCTTACCCAGCGCGTGGCTCGCGACGCCGGCAAGATCGCGCGGCTCGAGTGCGTCGGCTTGAACGAGTTGCCCGCGGCCTATCGTAGGGTGGTCAAGGACATTGCCGTGCAGGCGGTGCGCAATGCAGTCGTGCATGGCATTGAGCCCCCGGCTACGCGCGTGGCGGCGGGCAAGGCCGAATATGGTGTGATCCGCATCGAAATGCATCGGCAAGACGACAAGGGTTACAAGCTGACGTTGCAGGATGACGGCCAGGGCCTGATGACGGAAAAGATCATTGCCAAGGCGCTGGAGAAGGGACTGGTCACCCCCGCGGAGGCAGCCTCTCTCGACGCCAAGGGTGTCATAAAATTCCTGTTCAAGTCCGGATTCTCCACCGTGGAGGGGGCGAACAAGGATGCCGGCCGTGGCGTCGGCATGAATCTCATTGCCGACCTGGTGCAACAGGCCGGCGGCAAGATCAGCATAGCCAGCGCAGCCGGCCGCTATACCCGCTTCACGGTGACGTTACCTGAAGCCCAGCAAAGCAAAGCCGATACGGAAGCCGCCTAAATGACCAGCACAGCCGCTCCTTTGAAAATGATGATCGTGGACGATTCGAATATCATCCGGCGCCGGATCGAGCGCTCGCAACAGATCGAGCGTCTCGAGGTCGTCGGTTCCGCGGCCAATGGGCGCGAGGCCGTCGCGCTGTTTCACCGCACGAATCCGCACGTGGTCACCATGGACCTCACGATGCCGGAAATGGACGGCATCGAATGCGTGGAGCAATTGGTGAAAATCAACCCGGACGTGTTGATACTGGTCATCTCCGCGCTTGCCGACAAGGCGACGGCCGTCGAAGCGATCGAGCGCGGCGCCAACGGATTCTTGTGCAAGCCGTTCACCGACCGGCAGCTCAACTATGCGTTGGAAGAGCTCCTGTCGGAGGCATGAAATGTTTCGCGAGTCGGAGCTTCGAACATTTATCGATGGAACCACGCGGTTCTTCGAGACCCTGACCAGCCAGCCGGCCTCCGTCGGCTCGCCCTACCTGGTCACCGACGGAAAGCCGGGCGCATACGAATATTCCGGGGTAATCAAGGTGTCCGGAGCGCGCGAGGGCGTGGTTTTCTTCACCGCGCCGCGCGGCATGCTGACGGTCTTGCTGATGCGCATGCAGGAAACGGACACCAGCGAGGAAACCATGCGCGATCTGGTCGGCGAGGTCGCCAACACCATATCCGGAAATGCACGACGCGATCTGGGCAAGGGATTCGTGATCTCGGTGCCGAACGTGGTCGCCAACGGATCCGATCCCGTTGTCATGCCGCACGCGCGCTCGTTCGTGATCCCCATCAATTGGCGCACCCACGCCGCCAAACTCGTGGTCTGCCTGCAATAGGGGCGCGACAGTGCAGGCAGAGTAGGTAAATCAACAGCTTGCGGTTCGCGGCAGCAGATTTCTTGCGCCGCAGTATCGGTCGCTATCCGCAGATCGCATAATTCGATTGCGGAATCTGCTGCGCGCTCGTCCCGATGGTCAGACAATGCGTCCTGAAGTCGCCAGACGCTCAACAAATAAGACTCTGATTCAGGACCCCCTATGCAACGATTCACGATATCGCTTGATGAAAATCTCGCTGCCGCCTTCGACCGGCTCATCGCCGAACGGGGTTATTCCACCCGCAGCGAGGCCGTTCGAGATATTTTGCGCTCGCGATTGCAGGACAACGAAGAGCGAAGAAACGACAAGGGTTCTTGCGTCGCCAGTTTGTCGTATGTCTACAATCATCACGAGCGTGAGTTGTCCGAGCGACTGACGAGCATTCAGCATGCCCATCACGATCTGACCGTGTCGACGATGCACGCTCACTTAGACCACGATCAATGCATTGAGACCGTCCTGCTGAAGGGTGCTGTCAATCAGGTGCGCAAGTTTGCCGAAGAGATGATCGCCGAGCGAGGGGTTAGGCACGGACAACTCAACCTGGTGAGCGTCGAACTCGGCAAACCGCATAGTCACGGCGGCGCAATCCACCGCCACCTTAAACCCCGGCTGTAACAGCCGCGCTGCAGTGCAGCACTGCTCGGGCTTTGCAAGAGTGGCGCAGGGTATATGCTATGCGCGTAAGAGGAAAATTATATTCCTCTTAATTGATATGCACTCGTGGGTATTTCTTCTTACTAGCTGAATCCGAATGCAGAGCGTGATCGAAATCTAGCTCGAAGTCGGCGAACCGATTGCGCTGATACGCGGATGAGCTGGGCAGATAAGCATGGGAAGAATGAGCCGCATGTCTCAAGAGCGCGCTGCATCCAGAAGCGGTCGGCCCGCGCGCATGGGCATTTTGTGTGGCTTGGGTACCTTGGGCGCGCTTTGCAACTCGCTCGCCGGCGCCGAGATCACGGCGCAATCTCAACTGGCGGATCAGAATTCAAATGCAAGCGCCGCTTTGACTGAAATTACCGTGACTGCAGAGCGCCTCGAGCTTCTGGGAACCGCATCGACCGCGAGCGAGGGCGTTATCGCGGATGAGGAGATTCAGCTGTTGCCGGCTTATCGGCCGGGGCAGGTGCTGGAAACAGTTCCGGGACTCATCGTCACCTTGCATAGCGGCGAGGGAAAGGCCAATCAGTACCTCATGCGGGGTTATAACCTCGATCACGGCACCGATCTCGAAACCTACGTGGACGGCATGCCGATCAACCAGCCCACCCATGCGCACGGTCAGGGTTATACCGACCTTAACTTCATGATTCCGGAGCTCGCGGATGCGATCACTTATACCAAGGGCACCTACTACGCGAATGTGGGCGACTTCGGCGCGGTCGGGTCGGTAAGGGTCGGCTACCGCGATGCGATTCCCGATCAAGCGGCCGTGACCGTGGGCACGCTGGGGTTTCAGCGCATTTTCAGCGCGGGCTCCGAAGCTTTTGGCAACGGACGCCTGTTAGCCGCCGTGGAGGTGCAGCGCTACGACGGCCCCTTCGTCGCACCCGATGACGCGCGCAAGGAGAATGCGGTGCTGCGTTACAGCGAGGGAGATGATCACAATGGCTTTTCGCTGACCGGCATGGTTTATCACCAGCTCTGGACCAATACCACAGACATTCCGCTGCGTGCAATCGAGGAGGACGTGGTCCCGGATCGCTTCGGCACGCTCGATCCTACCGATGGCGGCCGAGCATGGCGTGCAAGCCTGTCCTTTAACTACCGAGCGACCATGGGCGACGGCCAATTCAGCGCCAGCTCCTTCTTGATCGACAATCAACTGCATCTATGGAACAACTTTACCCATTATCTGATCGATCCTGTTCATGGCGACCAGGAAGATCAGATGGAGAATCGCCGCGCGCTCGGTGGTCAAGCCAACTGGACGCTGCCCGTGCCCTTGGGTGCGATCCCAAACCAGATCTCAGCCGGCGTGCTCACGCGCGACGATATCCTGCACGTGGGGCGGTTGCCCAGCGAGGACCGGGTACCGCTGCCGGTTTCGGATGCGCCGCCGTCCTATTCGAATGACGATCAGGTGTACCTGTTCGCGGGCGCAGCCTATGTGCAGGCGATCACCCACTGGACTTCCAGCTTTCGCAGCGTGCTCGGATTTCGCGACGACTACCAACATGGAACCGACATCGACTATCTGTCGGTATTGCACGAAACCGCGGGGTACACCAACGGAGGGACGGTGTCCCAGTCGCTGCCCCAACCCAAAGGCAGCCTGATCTATACACCGTCCGAATCTCTCGAATTCTATGCGAGTGCCGGCCGAGGATTTCACAGCGCGGACGTTCGAGGCGTGAACCAGGATACCAGCGTGGATCTAGGCCTTCCTCACACTCCGCTGCTCGCTCGGCAGGAGGGACAGGAAGTCGGAGTCCGCGCAGCGGCCGGGCGCAATCTCACCATGACCTTCGCGATCTACAATTTATGGCAGCAGTCCGAGACCATCATCGATCCGGATGTCGGGCAGGACTCTGCCGGCCCTCCCAGCCGACGCTACGGTTTCGAGTTGAATGTCACGTACAAGATTTACCGATGGCTGGAATTTTACGGCAGCATATCGGCAGACCACACACGCTTCACTCGTCCATTCGACGATGGCACCGGCCATGAGGGCACTTACATCACCGATGCCCCGGTCGCGACCGGGGCGTTGGCGCTGTACGTGACCGACCTCGGACCTTGGAGCGGCGGCCTGGATTACCGGTATCTGGGCAGCTATCCCTTGTCTTCCGGTCCCTGCAACAACGCAGCGGCCGTCAAGGACTTTCCCAATGTGGCCACTTCGTGCGCCAACGCCCCGACAGCGCTTGGCCAGGTCAACGCACAAGGTTTCGGCGAACTCAATTTAGCTGTGCATTATGCGTTGCCTGCAAATTGGAGCACCTCCTTAGGGATATACAATGTGCTCAACACCCACGCCGCTGCCGCGCAGTTCTGGTATGTCGATCGCCTGCAAAACGAGATCGGTGCTTATCCAGACGGACGGGCCGATATCCACGAGCATCCACTGGAGCCGATCATGGCGCGAATCACGGTGGCAAAGAGGTTCTGAACTTGCCCCACCAGCTGATTGATTTCGCACGTTTGCTCGACCCAGTGCCATCGGGCGTCTTTTTTGAGTCGCACTGGGAAAAGCGGCCGTTGCATTTAACTCGCGCCGACGCCAGCTACTATGATGAGGTGCTGACGGTAGCGGACCTAGAGCGCATGATCTCAAGCCCCGAAGCGCGGTATCCCGCAATCCAACTCAGCAGAGGAGGCGCTTATTTTCCACCGGAGGCATATGGCGAGGATGTGCGCTTCGGTCCCGACAATTTCACGGGCGTGCCGAATGTGCAGAAAATCGCCGCGGAATACCGTGCCGGTGCCACCATCGTGCTACCGGCTCTGCATAGGACGTGGACGCCGCTCAACAACCTTTGTACGCGCATCGAAAAAGACTTCGATCACGTGGTTCACGCCAACGCGTATCTGACGCCGGGCAATACGCTGGGATTCGCTCCTCATTACGACACACACGAGGTTTTTGTATTGCAAATCGCGGGTACCAAGCACTGGTGCGTGTATGAACCGCCCATTGAGCTACCGCATCGCAAGCAGCCGTTCTCGCCCACGGGGTACACGCTTCCCGCCCAACCGCTGCTGGAAGTTGATCTCGCTCCTGGTGATTTGCTCTACCTCCCAAGGGGCCACGTTCACACCACAACCACACCCGGCGGCCGTTGCGCGCACGTCACGATCGGCGTCGCCGTGTATACCTGGCTGGATTTAGCCGCGGAGCTGTTGCAATCCGGCATGCAGTTGCAGCATTTTCGCCGGGCGTTGCCTCCCGGATTCGCCAGCCGCGCCGGTCTAATCCCGGAATTGGCAGCCGAGCTTTCGGTCGTGCTGGACCAACTTCGAAACTCGGCCGACAGCCGACGGCTCATCGACATGTTCTTGCGCCGCGTGAACTCAAGCCGCCGCCCCGAGCGAGCGACATTCCAATCGAACGTCGCCGTGATCGGTGTGGAGACGCCGCTCGAAGCACCGGCACCCGACGAATATCGCATCGCGCAGCGCGGTGACAAGTTCAGCCTGGAGTTTCAGAAGTGCCGGCTATTGCTGCCCAGGGATGCATTGCCCGCCTTTGAATCCATGTGCAGGACTCGGACATTCAAGGTGGTTGATCTTCCAGGTCCCCTGGACATCGAGGCCAAGCTTGCGCTGGCGCGCCTGTTGAACGAGAGAGGTTTCCTCAAGCTTCAGCCTGCGTGATGGCGATATTCCGCCCGCGCCCGCGATATATTTTTCATCCCCCGCATCCGGAATGCGTCCGCCTCCGAAAGTAGTTGGGACGGACCACTTAACTAGGGGAGCTCAAGCCATATGAATCGCAATTCCACGTGGATCGCCGCAGCCATTGGCGCGGCAATCCTGCCACTTGCCGCATTCGGCTCCAGTCATCGCGAGGCGCCGTTCATCACCAGCCGTCCGAAGGTCGACGGCACCGACTTCTACATGTTCAACAGTTATGAACCAGGACGCGCGGGGTTCGTCACCCTGATCGCGAATTACCAGCCGTTCGAAAACCCTCAAGGCGGTCCCAACTATTACACCATGGACCCTGCCGCCCTCTACGAAATCTCCATCGACAATACGGGCAGTGGAAAAGAAGCGCTGACCTTCCAATTCCGCTTCACCACTGTCGATAACGGCCTGACTGTTCCGGTCGGTGCCTTGTCGATACCGGTACCGCTGAGCAATATTGGCCCCATCAGCGCCACCAGCATGGCCGCACAAAACGTGGCAGAGACCTACACGCTCACCCTGGTGCGCGGCGATCGCCGTACCGGCACGGTGGAATCCGTCACGGACGCGTCAACCGGCAGCACCGTCTTCAACAAACCGTTCGACAATATCGGCGCCAAGTCCATTGCCAACTATGCGGCGTACGCGGCGAACTTTATTCGCTCAATCAACATACCGGGATGCAGCACGCCCGGCCGGGTGTTCGTCGGCCAGCGGCAGGATGGATTTGTCGTCAACCTGGGCGAGACCTTTGACCTGGTCAATATCAAGTATCCGGTAACCCAACTGGCGCCCGCCGGCGTGAACGCGCGCAATATCGCGCCGAATTCCTTGGCAGGCTACAACGTGACTTCGATTGCCATGGAAGTTCCGGCTTCCTGCCTGGCGGCAGGCAGCGACCCCGTTATCGGCGGCTGGACGACGGCCAGCATGCGGCAAGCGGCCGTTCTAAACCCGCAACCCCAGAGCCCGAAGAGCGTCGCCAGCGTGGGCGCCGTGGCCTCGGCGACCGGCCCAGCGGTTCAAGGCGGCGCTTGGTCGCAGGTCTCTCGGCTAGGAATGCCGCTGGTGAATGAAGTGATCATCGGGCTTCCCGACAAGGATCTGTTCAATGCGTCCAGTCCTTCGGGCGATGCGCAGTTCGCCGACTATGTGACCAATCCGTCGTTGCCGGTGTTGTTGCAGGTGCTGTTCGGATCGGCCGGCGTTATGGCGCCGAATGTGTATCCGCGCACCGATCTGGTCGCCGCGTTCTTGACCGGCATCAAGGGATTGAATCAGCCGCTGAGCGTGACCCCGGCAGAGGAGTTGCGCCTGAATACCAGCACGACCGTCACTCCCATCGCCTCGCAGAACGATTTGGGAGTCCTCGGAGGCGACTTGTCGGGCTTCCCCAACGGCCGCCGTCCCATCGACGATGTAGTGACCATCGAGCTTCGAGTTGCGATGGGGGTTTTGTTGACGCCCTATGACGGCGGGCCCACCGATCCGGACCCCAAATCGGACGCGTCTCGTCAATTGGGCTATACCGATGGCGTCGAGCCCAATCCTGCGAACTACTTGACCACATTCCCGTTCTTGAACACTCCGCTGGCAGGCTCTCCCACCAGCTCCAACGACTAGAGGGGAATAGATCATGAACTCAAGGACTTTTGTCTTATGCATGGTCGGTTTGTCGGCAGGATTGTTGGTGGCCGCGTGCAGCAGCAATAGCGCCACGCCGTCTACAACCGTCGCGCCGACGCCCCCGGTCTCGCAAACGACGACTCAGGCAGATACCAGCCAAGTGCTCGGCATCGCGCAGGAAACCTCCGAGGTCAATTCGCCATTTGTCGTCAACGGCGGGGCTTTTACCTTCACGGATACGAGCGATACGACCTATCCCATACCGATCAATACGATGTAAATGATCGGCAGCAACTTAAGTGGGGTAGGTCACAGCCGGCTTCGGTATACCCGAAGCCGGCTGGTTCTCGCGACACTTTTTGCCTTGGCGCAAATCGGGTCGGCAAGGGCCGCGCCGCATGTCCCAGAGAATGACGCGGTGATACTGGCGGAGCTCCCCGCCGGAGCCCGCCACTCGAATGGCGCCGCGCGCGCGCTGACCGCGACCCGTCTCGATGTCGCGTTGCCGCTGGCGCAATTCGATATCACGCGAGCCCGAGCCACCGGTGATCTGCGCTTTCTAGGCTATGCCGAAGCGATCCTGGCGCCTTGGATGAATCAACCGAACGTCGCGCCGCAGGTCTTGGTGCTCGACGCGACCATTTTGCAAAGCCGGCATGCATTCAACGCGTCGCTTGTCGAACTCGATCGAGCACTGAAGGCGCGTCCCGACGATGCGCAGGGATGGCTCACGCGCGCGACCGTGCTGCGAGTCCTCGGCCGCTACGACGAAGCACTGGATTCCTGCCACCACCTCGCCGCGGCGGCCGACCCTGCCATTACCAGCATTTGCGAGCAAGGTCTGCGGGGCTTGACCGGCCACCTGCAGGCGGCTTACGACGCGATCGCGGCTCTGCCTCAGCAGGAACTGCCGCCTGAGGCGCAGGCTTGGCGCTACTCGGAGCTCGGTGAGATGGCGGAGCGCCTGGGTAACGATGCCGCGGCCGAACTGTGGTTTCGAGCCGGATTGAAGCTGGCGCCGGACGATTTCTACATGCGCACGGCCTGCGCCGACCTACTGTTGAGGCACGGTCGCGCGCCCGACACGCTCGCTCTGCTGGCAGGTTACGAATCGATGGAGCCCATGCTGCTGCGTGTAGCAATCGCGCATCGGCAGCTTCAAGATGGCGCCGCCAAGCAAGTCGACGCTTCATTGGCGAGCGCCTTCAATGTCGAACAACAGCGGGGCGATCCCGTTCATCGCCGCGAGCAGGCGCGTTTTCTGCTCGATGTCGACCGGCAGCCGCTGGCGGCGTTGGTCGCGGCCCAGGAGAATTGGCGTGTACAGCGCGAACCCGACGATATCCTGATTCTGCTGCGGGCGGCGCTGGCAGCTCACCAACCGCAAGCGGCGCTGCCCGGCTTGCAATTCCTGAAACAGCACGGACTCGAGGACGTGCGTCTCGATCCCTATCGCGTTGCCACGCTATGAGTCGCGGTCTCGGAACCCGCGCCGCGGGCTTTTTGGCCATGATATTCGCCGCATTCGCGGCGCGCGCGCACATTGCCAGCAACGGCTTCCTGGTCGCGCATGTCAACGGACAAGGCGTGACCGGCGCGTACGAACTAGCCGTTCGCGACGTTGAGCTGGCCATCGCCGCGGATGCGAATGGAGATGGAAAGATCACCTGGGGCGAGTTGCGCGCCGCGGAACCGAGGCTCGTGCAGTATATCTCGCAACACCTTTCCATCGCCGCGCAAGACCAGCCCTGCAAACTGACCTTTCAGGCGATGCAAATCAATGACCGGGTTGACGGCAACTACGCATGGTTGCCGTTCACCGCGTATTGCCCGGCGGCGGTGCAGCGCTTGAGCATCGACTATCGGATGATGGAGGGCATCGATCCATCGCACCGCGGCCTGCTGACGCTGGCTGCGGGCGATGTGGTGCAGACGGGTGTTCTTGGCGGCACCAGCACGCGCGCCGGCTTTTCGGTGCTTGCGCCGTCGCGTTGGCGAACTTTTGTGGAATACTTTCAGGCCGGCGTTTGGCACATCCTGAGCGGCATCGATCATTTGCTCTTCTTGCTGTCCCTGCTCCTGCCGGCAGTATTATTGCGCAGGGGTGGGCGTTGGGAACCGGTTACGCAGGCGAGGCCGGCGCTCATCGGCATTTTTAAGGTGGTAACTGCGTTTACCTTGGCTCACTCCATTACGCTGACGCTGGCGGCGTTGGACGTCATAAGGCTTCCCAGCCGGCTGACCGAGTCGGTGATTGCCGCGTCCATCATCGTTGCCGCGCTCAATAACATCTTCCCGTTGGTTACCGAGCACCGGGCCCGCATTGCCTTCGCCTTCGGGTTGTTGCATGGCTTTGGTTTTGCCTCCGTGCTGGCGGACATGGGCCTGCCGCAGGGCGCCCGGGTGACTTCATTGCTGGCGTTCAACCTAGGGATCGAAGCGGGGCAGCTGTCGGTCGTGCTGGCCGTCATGCCCATCGTTTACGGGCTTAGGTCAGGTGCATTTTATCGTCGCGCCGTCATGCCATGGGGTTCGGCGGCAATCGCCGTCCTGGCAACAGTTTGGCTGGTGCAACGGGCGATTTTCACGGGATAGGGCTGTAAGATCGAGTTTGTGACCGCAGGATCTGCCATCGCCGCCGCTCTGCTGGCAGCTTTACTGTTCGGGGCGAGCACGCCCTTCGCCAAGCTTCTTGTCGGCAATGTGTCGCCCATTTTGCTGGCTGGATTGCTTTATCTGGGGAGTGGCCTAGGTCTGTGGATGATCCGGCTGCTTCGCGCACCAGCGCGTCTTGTTCCGCATCTGCCGCTGCATGAGTGGCCATGGTTGCTGGGCGCCATCGCTGCGGGCGGAGTGATTGCCCCGATACTGTTGATGTACGGATTGACGCAGGTCTCGGCGTCGAGCGCTTCATTGCTCCTCAATCTCGAGACCGTGCTGACTGCGCTCATCGCCTGGCTGGTGTTCCGCGAAAACGCCGATGCACGCATTGTCCTTGGCGTGATTCTCATTGTCGCAGGCGGCGCAGTGCTTGCGTGGCCCCAGGCGCAGGCGCATGCCGCACTCGGCACGCTGCGCGGCACGGCCCTCATCGCGGGCGCATGCCTATTCTGGGCGGTGGACAACAACCTTACGCGCAAGGTCTCGTCGGCGGATGCGGACTTTATCGCAGCAACAAAGGGGCTGGCGGCCGGCACGACGAACCTGGGTCTCGCCTTGGGACTAGGCGCCGCATTGCCGCCCGCGGTGCTGGTCCTATCCGCCATGTCCGTCGGGTTTTTCGGATACGGCTTGAGCCTGGTGTTGTTCGTCCTGGCGCTACGCGGCCTTGGCTCCGCGCGCACCGGAGCGTACTTTTCCATCGCGCCATTCCTGGGCGCCGCCATCGCGGTGATCGCGCTTCATGAGCCCACGCCGACGGCCTTCTGGCTGTCGGCCTGCCTGATGGGCGTGGGAGTCGCGCTGCACTTGAGCGAGCGCCATGTACATGAACATATCCATGACCCGGTCGATCATGGACACTCGCACGTGCATGACGTCCATCACCAGCACGCTCATAATTTCTTCTGGGACGGAACAGAGCCGCACGTTCACCAACATCATCACGAAGAACTGGTCCATGACCATCCGCACTACCCAGACACCCACCATCGGCACCGGCATTAGATATGCTGCTATCGGAAGCCCGCGTTGACAGGTTTAACTGCAACACGCTTGGACTTGCGAGGCGTGTAGCCGGGGCGACCATAATGAGCATGGATTCCCGCATCGTGCTCTTGGCTAACGGGCACTTTGGGGTCGTAGGCCGGCGAGTCCTTGATCGACTGGCGCGTCAGATTGATGGATAGCCTCGAATCCAACCAATCGATGTCATCAATCCAGTCCGGTGCGATGATCACCTCGTGGCCCATCCACCAATTGCTTGTATTGACAATAACGAAGCGGATTGCCCAAGACTTCTCATCGACGATTAGACCCTGTACGTGACCGATGTCGCCGTCGCTCGCATGCACGTAATAGCGCATGATTGCGTTGCCGCTGCGCAGATGCACATCGTCATTGACTGCGCTCAACGCTCCGTTCTGCAGCCCAGCTTGCAGCACGTCGGGAGAGATGCCCGCTCCCCACAGCCCCCCGCCTCCCCAATAGGGTGCATATCCGAAGTAGCCGAGATACCCCATCTCATGCTGCCGCGAAACCGGCTTATTGGTATCGATGTCGGGACTGTTTTGGATCTGCGCCCGGGTAAGCGCGACAGGAAGTATCTTTTCCGACCAGTTTGGCTGGCCGATGCCAATCGGTGAAATCAGCACCTTGCGCTGCGGCGCCCCCTCATCGGTTTCTACAACCAGATAGCGGATGACCCAATCCTCATCATCAAAGTAAAAGTCCCTCACTCGGCCAACGATGCCGTCGGCCGCGCCGATGGTGTAATCCTCCATATCGCTCATGCTTCTTAACATACGTCCTCGTCCGGGAAAGTGTCGCGCGGCTACTGCCGGGCATACTGGATGTTCAACGGTGCTCGCGTCTGTTCGGTTGCGCACGCTGACCGCCACCAAGGATTGGCCGCATAATCGCGATGCAATTCGTCGATTAACGGAAGATACAGCTCGCGCCGCGGGTGCTGCCGGGTTTCTCTCTACCTAAACATAAAGACGACGATTGCGGTCAATGCGAGAAGCGCGGCGGCCTGAAAGCGATAGTCCTTCCATAGCGGCACCAACCGCAGGCGCACTTGCTCTGCGCGGCTGAAGTCAAGCTTCCACATGGTTGCGTCGATCGAGTCCTTGGCCAGGGCCGGCGTTCGCCGGCTCACACATACAAGAATGGCGACGTCAAGCAGGGTGAGAATGGGCGCGGCGTAGAGGAAATGAAAATGCGTCCAATGCAAGACCACGTTGATCAAGAACAAGGCGAAGCCGCACGCCGAGCCCAGAAGCATGGTCACTGCGGCGCCGTTCGCGTTTGCGCGGCGCCAAAACATGCCGACCAGGAACAGCGCGACGACCGGTGGCACGGCGTACGCCAACACGGCCTGCAGGTATTGCCAAAGTGAAGGAAACAGCTGCAGCTGAGGCGCCCAGGCGACGGCCATCCCGAGCAGAGCGGCGGTGGTCCAGCGGCCGACTTGAACCACCTGCACATCCGACAGATCGGGTTTGAATTGCTTGACGACGTCCATCGTGATCAATGTCGAAGCAGAGTTGAGCATGGACGCGACCGACACCATGGTCGCCGCGATGAAACCGGCCACGACCAAGCCGACCAGACCGGGCGGCAGCAGCTCTAGTATCAGTTTTGGATAGACCATGTCGGGCCTGGGCAACTTGGGAAACAGCAGCAGCGCGCAGATGCCTGGCAGCACGATCAAGAAAAGCACCGGAAGTTTGAGCAGGCCGGCAAACAGCGCACCCCAACGCGCGTGATCGATGTCTTTGGCGGACAACACACGTTGCACGATTGACTGGTTCGTACACCAATAATAAAAGCCCAAGAGTGGAATGCCCAACAGTAATCCCGGCCAAGGTACGCCGGAATCGCCGATGGGTCGAATCAGCGAAATTGCCGCAGGGTCGACACCGCTCATGACTGTGTGCCAACCCCCGGCGCGGTGGAAGGCACCGATCGAAATCATCAGCGCACCAACCATAAGCACCATGGCCTGGACGGCTTCGGTGTAGATCACCGCGCGCAGCCCACCCAGCGCCGCATACAATCCGGCCGCGCCCGCCAGCACGGCGACGATTGTCCACAGTGGCCAATGGGGAAAGAGCAGTTGGCAAACCAGCGAGCCGCTGTAAAGCACGCCGGCCGAGTCCACTAACACATTAAGAAATAAGGTCAACAGAGCAAAGTGCAACCGCACCCGGCGGTCGTAACGGCGCTCGAGAAATTCCGGCATCGTAAAGATTTGACTGCGGATGACAAACGGCAGCAGAAACAGGCAGAAAAATACCAGAACGACGACGGCCGACCATTCGTAGTTGTAGACTGAAATACCCGTGGCGTAGGCCCCGCCAGCGAGTCCGACCAACGCGGTCGCGGACATATTCGACGCCAGTAAGGCCAAGCCAATAACCGGCCAATGGCTGCTGCGGGAGGCCAGGAAGTAATCCACCGGCCCCGGGCGCCGGC
>Ga0182030_10008731_pt1 | contig 20892 bp, 17 predicted proteins | sample 812S3MmetaG_FD_121299 | JGI IMG/M metagenome (GOLD analysis project Ga0182030, IMG submission 121299) | Permafrost microbial communities from Stordalen Mire, Sweden - 812S3M metaG (Illumina Assembly) | ecosystem: Environmental > Terrestrial > Soil > Wetlands > Permafrost | place: Sweden...
CCCGACCGGACTCGGAGAGCCGAATATGGGAAAACCGTCCGTTCGGTTCGATGAGGGGCGGGAGAGAGTCGGTCATTGGCCTTGTGCCTCTCAATCCGACCTCTCCTGCCTACTCTACCGATATTTCCAACTGAAATGACTAACAACAACTTGCCATGCTCGATCTTGCAGAGATCACGGTTGAGACTGCGTGCGGCTGACGCTTTTACTGCCCAAGTATCCCGCGTGGCTAATGCCCAGGATGGCCACCAAACCATCCGGCAACGTAGGCAGATGATCCAGGGTGGGATTGGTCACGATGAGCATCTTGAAAATCATGGCAAAAAAGCAAATCACCGCAATGATGGTGAAATAGAACATCTGAACCTTTGCCAAATCAATCCGAGCGGTGTTAATCAGCTCATCCCCTTCAAACATGTCCGTCAACCGGGCATCCGCCAAATTCTGATTCGCATACAGAGTTCCCTGTTTGTTGTTATTGATGGCCTGTTCCGGTTCGTTGACCATTTGCGCCACTTTCTGCGTCACATCCGGCGCCGGTTCCAGGTCCTTTTTTGTGCTCAAAATGAGCGAAGCGCCCACCAATGAAGTCGTGCTGATGCCCAATAACGCCCACAAATGCCAGTCAATCCCGATGTTCAACGCGTCGACCACCGTGTTTCCGCCCGGCAGACCATCGGCCATCGCTTTGATTCTCATCAAGGCAAAAGTCAGAAAACCGCTCAAGATAATCGCAGTCCAAATCACCATTTGGAAACGGGCAAGGCTCATCAAATTGCGTTCATTAATCAGAATGCCCAGCGGACGGTTGGTCGTCGCCAGCCCCAGCACCATCATCATCAGCAGCATGGAGAGCGTCACCAGAAACAGGTTCAGTCCGACTGGCGCGAACCACCCCACCGCAACCATCACCGCCAGCAAAAACAAAATGGCGAAAGAGGTTTCGCCAGCGCTCAACCCTCTGACGCTTACATGCGGTTTATCGGCAACCGGGACCGGAGCGACGCTGCGCTTGAACAAGCGGATGACCTTACGACGGGAATGAACTCTATTTTCCACTTCCCGGATATAATCCGCCGCATCCTGGCGGGTCTTGATTCCCTGGTGACGCGTCCGAATGGCGGTGCGTTGGGCCGGGTCGGAAACCTTCAAGTCACAGGCCAGGGCCAGATCCAACATGGATTGTTGAGTGGCAGTCAGAGGGGTATTTGCATTGGCAGGCATATATTTTCCTCAGGTAAGGGCATTGGACGCAACTTGCAGAGTGGTCGGCGCATCGGTGCGTGGCGTATCCAGGTTCAAGGCCACCTCCAAAGTGTTGGCCACCCGGTCTCTCGCTGTCAACGGTTGCAATCCAAACCGCTTCTCAACTGTCGCGAGAATGGATGTGTGATCGAACCTCGTGGCAGGATCGTTCGGATCACTGCCAATGAGCGTTCCCTTTTGCGTGTAGGCGGAAATGACAATGGCCGGCACTCGCACTCCGTAAAGATTAAAGCCGAAACTGTGAGCCGGATTGGCATAAGAAGCATCGTCGCCGGTGGGAACAGCCGCTGGCGGAGGCACATGATCGAAGAAGCCCCCGTGTTCGTCAAAGGTGATGACCAGCATCGTGTCCTGCCACAGGTCGGAATTGCGCAATGTTTCATAAATTTCCTTAACAAGTCCATCTCCTGCGTTGACGTTATCCTGCGGGTGCATCGAGTTGCCCTGCACAAAATCGGTGTCAAGAAAACCGCCGTAGCGCGGCTCGATAAAGGTGTATTCCGGCAGCGCCCCGTCCTTCACGTCTTGCGCAAAGTTGGAGTACTCCCGGAACTGCTTGGTGAAGGGATCAATGTAAGCCATTCGCAGGCTGTCAATACCAGCGGTTTGCGGCAATCCATCATGGTAAATGCGCCAGTCTTTGCCGGCATTGGTCAAAAGATTGTAGATCGTCCCATTCTTGAACGAATAACCGGAAACCGTGGCTTCCGTGGCCGGACTGTCGGTCAGACCGCCCGAGGTCGCCGCATGAACGAAAAAACGGTTTGGCCAGGTGGGGCCCGGCAGGGAAGAAAACCAGAAATTAAACAGGGCGAATTCCTGCGCCAGCATCGCAACGAAAGGAACCTGGCCGGGAGCAAAACATTCCAGCACCCGGAACCCCTGGGTCGGAACTCCGGCGCCGGCGGCGGTTTGGTTTCCGCAATAAAGAAAGCCATTCATGAGCGCCGGATCAACTCGCGGATTGGAGCAGAGATTCCCGGTCGGATCAGGACCGTAAAGTTGCTTCTGCACATCGCAAAATTCATGCGGCGGATCAAACGGCATGGTCGGCGCGGCCGTCGGGCTGATCGTAACGGGCGGCTGCTGTTTAGTGAGCGGATCGGGGTAGTTGCGAAATTCGCTCCCGGTCAAACCTGCAATATCCGGGTTGATCGTCTTCAGGTATCCCAAAAGATGATCGAAGGACCGGTTTTCCAGCATCAGGACCACGAACCGCCGAATTTTTTGCAGGTTATCAGCCATAAAAAATCTCCTGGTTAAAATGCACCACTATTCCACCGGCTACTTTACTTGATTAAGGCAACGTCTATGTGTGGCACTATTGTTATGACAGTGCAAGCAGAAATTGAACAAGTGAATTCCCCGGGTCAGCGGCTCTCGCGGGCCTTTTGCAACTCCACTTGCCAGTCGGCATTGGTGGGACTAAGCCGCACCGCTTCCCCTAGATGGCTGACGGCTTGGGCCCGTCTTCCCGGCTGTCCCAGCAGACAGCGGCCCAGACAGTATTGGGATTCGGCCCAGCCGGGCTGCGCATTGACCAGTGCGGAGAAGTGGCTGGTCGCCTCCGGTATTTGGCGCAGATTCATTAAAGCCACTCCCAAGTTGAAGTGCGTGGTCAAATCGGATGGGTTCAAGCTCAAAGCCATGCGGCCCGCCTTCACTGCCTCATCGAATTTCTTGTCACGCAACGCCAGCGAGCACCAGAGTTTGCCCGCGTCTTCGTTTTCAGGACCCAGTTCCATGGCGCGTTTGGCGTGGCCCACCGCTTCGTCCAACCGCCCGCACAACTCAAGCTCCCGCGCCAACTCGGTTTCAAGTTCTGTGTCGTCAGGGTTCTCTTTAAGCGCCTGTTCCAATCGTTTCACACTCTGCACCGGGTCGTTTCTGGACTCCGACGCCGCCAGCCAAACCGTGGCTTTGAGATTGCCAGGGTAATGGGTGAGAATATTCGAAAAGGAAGCGGCAGTATCCTGTTTCATGTAGACATGTGAACACAAAGCGGACGCCATCTCCGTTTGAAAGGTATTGGGCCTGATCCAAAAAGACGCATAAAGATTGACCAGCCAAATTCCCAAAACCACTGCCATCGCAAAACGAACTTTCTTTCCCCGGCCAGTCCAGAACTCAAACCCCAGCGCCCCCATCGCGCAGAACGGCAGCAGCACCGGAAGCCCGTAAAAAGCCTTGGTCTGCGCATACGACGGCACTTCAAAGCTCATGGCAAAAATGGCAAAGGCAAACATTCCCGCCAAACCCAGCAACAAACACCATGTCAACTTGGCAGCGCGGCTGCATTGAACCAAAACGCGGACCAAGCCGGTCACCACCAGCACGGTGGGCGCCAGCGCAAGAATAAACCCTGCCGCCATCAAATCGTAATTCCAGGGAGGCCGCGCCCAAGTGTCGCCCGAGCCGCCCAATAGGCCGTCGCCCCAAAGTGTCGTATATAAAGCGTCCCAAAAACTGTGGAAGCCGCTGTAAAATGGACGGGTCAATGAATCGCCAAAGGAGAAGTAGTAAGCTGAGGTTTGGAAGCCTTTTATTTGCCACCAGGGCCCGATCACAATCGGATTCCAGTTGCCCGTGAAAGGATTGCCATACTCGTGCCACAGCCTCAAGTAATGCCATCCGCTCACGAGCAGGCACATCAAAAGCGGTACACCCACCACACGCAGCCACACACGCCACCCCCCTTCGCGGCGCATTATTAATTTCAACATTAATCCGCCCAGTATTGCCGAAACAGCCAGCAAGGCCGAAACTTTGCTGCATAAGGCCAGCCCCAGCACAATTCCAAGAATATAGTGCCAACCCGGCCAAGGCCGCCTCTCTTGAAAAAGATGCACTGCCAGGCACAGCGCCCCAGTAACAAGCATCGCAGAGAGCGTTTCGTTGGTGGTGAAATGCAGCAGATAAACTTGCGCCGGCAAAAACGCCGCCAGCGCCAATCCGGCCAGCGGCTTCCTCCAATCGTCAGGGAAGATCAGCCGCAGACCAATAAAGACCAGCGCCAAATTCACCGCTCCTATTGCCAGGCTCAGAAATCGTAAAACCATCAGACCCGACGGTTGATAGACTTGGCAATGGGCCAGACCCAGCAGCGCCGCAGAAATGAGATAATAAAGCGGCGGTTGAAACATTTCCGCGCCTTCCCAGGCAGACGGCAGGATTTGGTACTCTTGAATGTAACGCACGTAATCCAAGTGAGCCGGGCCATCAAAACCGGCCGCGGGAGGCATGGATGGGAAATTGTGCAGGAACAGCAATACCCACAACGCGGCCATCAGGATCAAGACCATCTTTGGACAACCCTTGGCAGTGCCAACAGAAACACGGCCAAAGTAATAGCGCAACATCGCCACGCCCCCAATCGCGATCACGGCGCAGAGACAAAGCCATCGCCAGCAACTTCGCAACGCGCCGCTCGTTGTCTCCAGCAATTGCAGCGGGTTACCCTTTCCCGCCCTCGGTGTCGCGGAGGCGGCCTGCGCGGCGCGCCAATTTGAACCGGACACGGAAACCTCCCACGTTTCGTCCGAGTCGAGCGAAAAGTTTCCGCATCGCAATGCCAGGCTCAACGCCGGAGGGCCAATTTCGTTCAGGACCGTCACCGAAATCTCATTGCTGCCTTGGTGAAGAAACGGCCCCACGTCCGCGTGCAATGTTTTCTTCCAGTTTTTCGAAACCGGGGCGGACGGGCGAACTACGATGCCGTTTATAATAAGTTCGCCTGCGGTCGAACATCGCCAGGAAACCAGCGCGGCCGCTGGCTGTTCCGGCAGCGCGAATGTGCGCCGAAAAGTCCCGACCAAATCAAATCCCGTATAAGTGTGTCCCTCCGCTGGCAGCGGATAAACAATCCACTGGCCCGGTCCGGGAGTTAGAAAACGGATTTCCGGATTAAAGAGGCATTTCCACGCAATCAGGGCCAGGACCGCCAACGTCAGTATCGGCACGCCCCAGCGCCATGCCGCCTGCCAGCGCGGCGGGAGAAATTCCTCCCCGTCCGGAGAAACCGGAGGCGAATCAGGATCAGATGCGGACACAGTATTCAGCGATGCCAAGCGGGGATTATTTGGCGAGCCTGCGCGGTGGTCAAGCCGGATGCGCCGTCAACCGCTCAACCGCGCCGTTGCGCAATTCCCCCACCACCGCAAAAAGATCACGTTGCCAGCAAAACGCCACATCGTCATGCAATTCAGGGTCCCCCAGAAGTTTCCGCGCGTTCCGCGAATACTGCAGTGCGCCATCCGGATCACGTTGGGCGCCGAAATAGATTTCCCGCGCGATTTGAGCCGAGTCAGCCACCGCCGTGCCCTGAAACTGGTTCCAGACCAGCTCGCACAATGCGCCCGCCGCCCAAGTGTCTTCGTAGGCCGCCTCCTCGAACGTCCCCGCGCAAACGATCAACAGTCGCTCCGGTTTTTCCGTTTGCAACCATCGTGCCACCGCCGTGAGGTTCAACACCGCGCCCGCGAGAATTCTGGTCGCCCCCCGGCAGGCCTGCAACGCCCGTGTCCCATTGGTCGTGCTCATGATGATTTCCCTGCCCGTCACGCGCGCGCCGGTAAACTCCCTCGGCGAATTTCCCAAGTCAAAATCAACTCCGCCCGTTTGCGCCGCCCGGATGCGCACCCCGTCCCGCTCGCCAGCCAGCAACGCAGCCGGACGCTGCCGTCGCAATTCCAGCGCCTGAACAATCTCACTGACCGGAAAAATCCTCAGCGCGCCGTGGTTCAGCGCCGTCACCATGGACGACGTGGCCCGCAGCACGTCGAACACCACGCAAACCGTGCCTTTTAGTTCCCGCTCCGTCAGGGCGGAAAATTCAGCCGGCGTAAACAGCACCTCCAGATTCGCTCGCATTCCCGCCAGTGTATTCAACCTCGCTCTTAGCGCAAACCTAACCCAGCGCTTTCAAAATTTCCGCGGCATGCCTCAGCGGCTTAACCTTCGGCCAGATCTTCCGGATCTTGCCGTCCGGGCCGATGAGAAAAGTCACTCGGTTGGTTCCCATATATTTGTGTCCCATGAAGCTTTTCTGACCCCACACCCCGTAAGCCTCCACAATCTTCTTGTCCTCATCAGACACCAGCACAAACGGCAGCTTAAATTTCTCCACAAATTTATCGTGCGATTTTACGGAATCGATGCTCACACCCAGCACGACCGCCCCGCGTTTCTTCAACTCCTCAAATTCGTCCCGCAGGCCGCAAGCCTCAAGCGTGCATCCGGGCGTGTTGTCCTTGGGATAAAAGAAAAGCACAACATTTTTTCCGCGCAGTTCCGACAGCGAAATCGTTCCCCCTCCATTGCAGGGTGCGGTGAAGACCGGTGCGGCATCTCCTTCTTTCAGTTTCAGAGCAAGTTCAGCCATATTCAGATGGGGTTTAAATTTAAAAATGATCCTGGGACGGCGTCGCGGCGCTGGCAGGATGAGAATTCAACTGTCGCACTCCGTCCAGTATATAAAACACTCCCGAAAGCGCCGTGAACAAACCTGCCCCTGCCATTAAATACGGCAAAGTCCCCGCCGGCCATTTCAGCAGAATCCACAGAATGGTCGCCATTTGCAAAACCGTCGCCGTTTTCCCCGTCAAATGCGCCTGCACCTTGATCTTGCCCATCGTATAATGGATCAATGTCACCCCAATCAGCAAAATCGCGTCCCTGCTGAGGATGGTCACCGTCAGCCACAATGGGATTCGCTCAAAATACCGGTGATTTTCAAAGCTAAGCAGAATGATCGCTGAAATGAGCAGAAGCTTGTCCGCCAGCGGATCCAGAATGGCCCCCAGTTCGCTCCGCTGGTTATAGTGTCGCGCCACATAGCCGTCCACCGCATCCCCCAATGAGGCCAGCCCAAACGCCAGCAATGCCGCCAGCCAATGCGCTTCCTGCCCAGTATGGGCGTAGCATATAATTTGACTGATAAAAAACGGCACCAACAGAATCCGCACGATCGTGATTTTGTTCGCCGTTGTCATGAATGAAATGTCCCTCTATCGGGCCGCGGGCGCAAGCAGAAGCTGGAATGGTCCCGCAGTTACGCAAATCAATTGCGATTTTGTTTTCCTTTTGATTTTGAAAACCGTAAACAAGGCAGAGCGAATGAAAACTTTTGCTGAACTGGGATTTCCGGGCCGCCTGATCGCCGTCGAAGGCTTGGATGGATCGGGCAAATCAACCCAGATTTATTTACTGAAACGCTGGCTCGAACTACAGGGCTTGAAAGTCTTTTTTAGCGAATGGAATTCTTCCACCCTGGTCAAAAACGCCACCAGCAAGGGTAAAAAACGGGAACTGCTCTCCCCCACAACCTTCAGCCTCATTCACGCCACGGACTTTGCCGACCGCTATGAGCGACAGTTGGTCCCTTTCTTGCGCGCTGGATATATCGTCTTGTGCGACCGCTACATCTTCACCGCCTTTGCCCGCGACACGGTGAGGGGGTGTCCGCCCGAGTGGGTCCGCGGCATCTACAATTTCGCCGCCCTGCCGGACTTGGTGTTTTTCTTCAAAGCGCCGCTGGAAACGTCCTTGAAACGCATCCTGGATGGCCGACCCCAGTTGAAATACTTCGAAGCCGGGATGGATTTGCGCCTATCGTCCGACCCCTACGAAAGCTTTCGTATTTTCCAGGGGCGCATTCTCGAGCAATATCTGGCCATGAGCGCCGACTTTAAATTTTTGGTCATGGACGCCAATCAGCCGATTGAAGAGCAGCAAAGTATCGTCCGCGACCTAGTGGCGGCCAAAGTGGATCTTGATAAATTTAGAATGCACAGGGTCTTTCCGAATTCATGAAACGCGCACTCCGTCCATCCGCTAAAAAGAAATTTCGCCGCATCGTTGTGCCCAGAGGAAAGGCCCGCCGCTTCTACGGGCAAGGGGTGCCGGGCGTTGACCTGTCCAATTTGGCCGGCAAGCTCATCGTGGTCGAAGGAGCCGACGGCTCCGGTCGTTCCACCCAAATTGCCCGCCTGGTTCAATGGCTTGAGGGCTGCGGGCATGCCACCGTGCAAGTCGGCCTGAAACGTTCGACCCTCGTCAGCGAGGAACTGGATCAGGCGCAGGAGGGGAATATTTTGAGCCATACCACTCTCAGCCTCTTTTACGCCACCGATTTTGCCGACCAATTGGAGAATATCATCTTGCCCGGCTTGCGGGCGGGTTTCATGGTCCTGGCCGACCGCTATATTTATACCCTGATGGTGCGCGACATGGTGCGCGGTATTGACCAGGCCTGGCTCGAAAACCTTTACGGCATCGCCCTGGTGCCTGACGCCGTTTTTTATCTTAATGTTGAGCCCGAGGAACTGGTGCAGCGCAATTTCGCCAAAAATCAATCGCTCGACTACTGGGAAAGCGGCATGGATTTGGGCCTGTCCCGTGATATGTTTGACAGCTTTCTGCAATATCAGGCCCGCGTCGCCGCCAAATTCAAGGAACTCCAGGCCACTTACGGATTTACCATCGTCGATGGCCGGCGCTCTCCTGAAGAAATCCACATTGAATTGCGCCGGCGCATTGCCGGCGTGCTCTCTGCATGAACCTTCCACAACCCATTTGCCAACATGGCTGAAACTACCAAAGGAGATTTTTATGCCGGCGTCGATCTGGGCGGTACCAAGATCCTGACCGGCATTTTCGACGGACAATTATCTTGTCTGGGCCGCAATAAAATGAGCACCAAAGCGGAGCGCGGCCCCGACGAGGTGATTGATCGCATCGCCCGTTGCGTGCGGGATGCGCTGGACGAGTGCGATCTGGACTTCAAACAACTTCGCGGCGTCGGGGTCGGCGCGCCGGGCGCGATTGACATGTCGTCCGGACGCGTCATTTTTTCCCCCAACCTCCAATGGCAGGACGTGCCGCTAAAAAAAATATTGGAGAAAGAACTCGGCGTTCCTGTCTCGATTGAAAACGACGCCAACAGCGCCGTCCTCGGCGTCTATGAAACCGAACTGCAAGCCAAACCCCGCAGTGTGATCGGGATCTTCATCGGCACCGGCATCGGCGGCGGCATCCTTATCGATGGCAAATTATATTCCGGGTTCAACGGAACCGCCGGCGAAATTGGCCACATGGTCATTGAAGTTGGCGGCCCCAAATGCAATTGCGGCAACCGCGGCTGCTTCGAAGCCCTGGCCAGCCGCACCGCCATTTTCCGAAAAATCCACGCCGCCGTTAAAGACGGGCAAAAGACTCTCCTGACCGATATGCTGGGAGCCGACCTGAACGATTTGCGTAGCGGCGATCTGCGCAAGGCGATTCGCAAAGGCGACAAATTTGTCGAGAAGGTCATTGAGGAAGCCGCCGAATACACCGGCATCGCAGTGGCCAACTTGATTAATGTCTTCAATCCGCAAACCATTATCCTGGGCGGCGGAGTGATCGACGCCCTCGGCGACGAGATGATGGCCATCGTGGTGGAAACCGCCGAAGACTATGCCATGAGCGGCACCAGCAAGGGCATCGAAATCGTAGCCAGTAAGACAGGTGACGACGCCGGCATTATTGGCGCCGCCGTTCTGGCTCGCAGGGCCGCCAAAGAGAAATCATAAAACGCGGCGGCGCGCCGTCTGCCGCAGGCCTTAACTTTAAGTTTTTTAACTTGAACACTAAAGCCCCAATCCGTCGTGCTGTAATTGACATCGGCACTAATTCCGTCAAAGTCCTCGTGGCGGATCGTGCGGAGGGGCGGCTGACGCCGGTTTGCGAAGTCAGCCGGCAGACGCGTCTGGGCGCAGGCTTTTATCTAACCAAAAAACTGCAACCCTCCGCCATCGCCCTGACCGCCGATACCGTGGCCGAATTTTCCGCCGACGCCTCCAAGCTGGGCGCCTTAACCGTTCGCGTCATAGCCACCAGCGCCGCGCGCGATGCCCGCAACGCCGACGAATTAGTTCAAGCCGTGCGCGACCGCGCGGGATTGGAAACAGAAATTCTTTCCGGCGACCAGGAAGCCGAATGGGTTTTCCGCGGGGTGACAAGCAATTCCGGTCTGGCCCAATTGCCCGTGCTGATCCTGGACGTCGGCGGTGGAAGCACCGAGTTCATCGTCGGCGATCATGCCGTCCCTCAATTTCGCAGCAGTTACAGCGTCGGCACAGTTCGACTCCTCGAACAATTGCAATTGGCCGATCCGCCCGGACTTGAGGCGCTGGCCGAATGCCGCACCTGGTTGAAAGACTTCCTCGTCAAGCAAGTCGTACCTTGCCTCGAACCCGCCTTGCGCGCTTGCCGCAGCCCGGTGCGCCTCGTCGGCACCGGCGGCACCGCCACCATTCTCGCTCGTATTGAAACCAAAATGCCGGGGTTTGACCGTGACAAAATCGAGGCCGCCGAGATTCCCCTGCCCCGCATCCAGGGCCACCTGCAGGAGCAATGGCAAATGACCCTGGCCCAACGCCAGCACATCATCGGCATGCCTCCCCATCGCGGTGACGTAATTTTGACAGGCATGGCCATCTACGCATCGATCATGGCAGAATTTGCATTGACGACATTGAGCGTCAGCACCCGCGGCCTGCGCTATTGGGCTTTGCTGCATTGAAGTAGTCGAAGCGCCGTAGGCGCGGCATCTTTGTAGCCAACCAACCCAAAACCTAATAAAGCCCCGTCGGGGCGGCATATTCTGAAATCCATCCCCGTCCGTATTTAAAAAATATTTTAATTCATAAAAAATCGTTGAAATTTCCATTGACGAGTATTGCCAAGTGTATTAGTGTGTTCATACACGATGCAATTGCATGTTTCAACAGGCGATGGGGTTCCGATCTACTTGCAGATCGCCAATCAGGTGAAATACCTGGTGGCTTCGGGCCGGCTGGCGGCGGGGGATGAGATTCCGCCCATTCGCGTCCTGGCCCGCCAACTGTTGGTCAATCCCAATACCGTGGCGCGCGCTTATTTGGAACTGGAGCGCGAAGGAGTCGTCCACAAGCGACACGGTTCGGGCACTTACATTTCCGACACCGGCTCGCCTCTGGCCCGCAAGGAACGTGTCAAGATTCTATCCGAGCGAGTTGACGCTCTTCTGGCCGAGGCCAGTCACTTGCAAGTGGAACCGCAGGAATTGATCCGCCTGATCAAAGACCGCAGCCAATCCATTCAACCCAAGGAAAACAAATGAACACAACCGCCGCATCTCACGCTGTGGAACTTACCGGCCTGAGCCGGAAATTTGGCTCCAAAGTCGCCCTCAACGACGTTTCGCTTCAAGTCAGGCGGGGGCGCGTCTTTGGCCTGGTCGGGGCCAATGGCGCGGGCAAAACCACCCTGATCAAACATGTCCTTGGCCGGCTTAAAGCCGAGAGCGGACTGGTGCGCGTGTTTGGTTTCGATCCCGTTTCCGAACCGGTGGAGACGCTGAGCCGGATTGGATATTTATCGGAAAACCGGGACTTGCCGGCATGGATGCGCGTGGACGAATTGCTCCGTTACACGGAAGCATTTTACCCAAAGTGGGATACCGCTTATGCTGAGGAATTGCGCCGGCAATTTGGACTGGACCCACGCGCAAAAATCAAGACCCTCTCTCGCGGGGAAAATGCCAAGGCCGGCTTGCTCATTGCCCTGGCTTACCGTCCGGAATTGCTCCTGCTCGATGAACCCAGCTCCGGTTTGGACCCGGTGGTGCGCCGCGATATTCTGGAGGCCATTATCCGCACGGTGGCCGACGAAGGCCGCACCGTTTTCTTCTCATCTCACTTGCTCGAGGAGGTCGAACGGGTGGCGGACGATGTAGCCATGATGTTCAACGGGCAGATCGTTCTCACCGGCGCATTGGACGACGTGAAGGAGAATCATCACCGGCTGATTCTACGCTTTAATTCGCCTCAATCGTCCGCTCCCATAGTCCCGGGTGTCCTGAGAATCACCGGCAGCGGCCAGGAATGGACGGCGATTTGCAATGGCAAACGTGAAGAAGCCGTGGCCGCAGCCGCGCGCGTCGGCGGACGAGTGGTGGCCGAGGACTCGCCATCCTTGGACGAAGTTTTTGTTGCCTGGGCTGCGGCAAAATCCAAATAGGAGAATTCTTATGCGTACACCCGCCGCCGCATTGACCTGGGAACTTTGGCGCAGACATCGAGCGCGCTTGATGACCGTTATCGGAATCGTTGCGGCATTTGCCTTGGTTTATCCGAGGCTCTGCGCATGGGCGGGCTTTAATCCGGACAGCCCGGACGCTCTGAATGAGATCGCCAAAGTGATCGGGCCAATGAACGAGGCCCCCGCGCTGGCTCGTGTCGTTCGAATCCTATACTACCTGTTTCTTGCCATGGGACCGACAGCGGCGATGGTCTTGACTCTTCTCTATGTGACGTGGGTGTCGACCTTCACTGAATTCGACCCAAGAACGAAGGACCCAATGACGTTTCCCGCGCGTAGATTCACGCTGCCAGTTTCGACTCCCTTTCTGTTCTGGTGGCATTTCCTGGCGGGGATGACTTCTATCGTTGTGCTTTACGCGAGCTGGATTTATGGCGTCCGCATTCCTTCCGTCGAGACCTTCGCGGTGTACAAAAACTGTTTAGGTTGGATAACCCTGTTGGCAGTGGCCCAAGGGATTGTCTGGTCGCTTGCCGCCTGGCCGGTCATCCGAATGCTGGTATTGACTGCGGCGCTTTTTGCCTTCCTCTTTTCTCCAGCTCAAGTCCAATTTTTTAAATCTCCGATGGTATTGCCCCCACTATTTCTGATGGGCGCAGTGTTTGCTCGTGCCGGCCTGCAAAAAATGCGGCACGGTCAATGGCAAGGACGAGCCCTGGAATGGATGTTTCCAACGCAAACCGCCACCGGGAAGTTGCACGGACCAAAGCGATTTGCTTCGCCGGCCCAAGCCCAGTTATGGTTTGAATGGCGCCGTTTTGCGCGCCCATTATGCTTTTATGCGGCGGCCCTAGCCGTGGTGCCGGTGGTTGTTCACCTGATGGTGCGCTTTGTTGCCGGTCTCGGACCTCTTCAGGATGCAACCCTGTTCGGAGGCATCATGGCTCTGGTTGCCATACCTCCATTCGTTCATTTTTTCTTTGCACTTTCGCCCACCCGGACAGACCCGCCCTTCCTTATGATTCGCCCCCTGACCAATGGCAGCATGACGATGGCGGCTTTGAAAGCAGCGGCCCTCAGCACCGTTATTTCGTGGCTGCTGGTTTGCGCGATGTTAGGCGCCATGCCCTGGCTGGGCGACGTTCATGCGGCGTTTCGAAAAATGCCCGTTCTTCCTGGAGTCCTGGCCGCCATGTTGACCGGATTAATATTTTTGACGTGGCGTTTCGTTGCGGTGAACCTGTGCATTGTCTGGTTCGGCAAGCGGTGGATGACCGGCCTGCAGGTGCTCGGTATTTACGCGGGTGGGTTTATGATTCCGATCCTGAGCCAAAACGACGCGTATGCGAATTCGCTGCTGCGGATACTTCCCGGCCTGCTGGTTGGCTTGTTGACTCTTAAATTCCTACTGGCTTTTCTGAGCTTTCGCCTCTCGCTGAAAAGACGCCTGCTCGCTCCGTCGGCCTTGGTTGCTTATTTGGTGGTGTGGGGCCTGCTTGCCGCAAGCTTGCTGGCGATATTGTTTTTCGTGGCCCGCCCCCCCAGGGAATTGATACTTCCGGCGTCATTGGGGATTGTTTTACTGGTGCCGCTGGCCAGGGTCGGCTTCTGTCCACTCGCGCTGGCGCGGAGTCGGCACACCTGAGCAGGTTTCAAGGATTAGAGGTTTCGACGGGGAAAAAGAGCGGCCCCGGCCCGTTGGTCTGCCGGCCAAATTCCAGCAGAAAATTTTGGATTTTGTCAGAAAGAAGAAAATCCGACAGCGCGCGCGCTCCGGCGAAATTCGCTTCCGGAAACTTTTTTGGATTCGTTTCCATAACGATGAAAGGACGCCGCATGATCGGATCGCCTTTGACCAAAATTTCCATTCCTTCGGCATACATCTTGCCCATTTGCGCCGGGATGTAGCCTACCACCACGTATGCGTTGGTCCGTCTGGCGAATTGCAGAATGTCCCATTTGGACACGGTGTCGTCTTTGATCAACCAATCGCCCCTGGGTTCGATTCCCGACAAGCTCCACAATGTATGGGTCAGTTCGCGGCTGCCGATGCCTTGAAAATCAACAAAACGCGCTTTGGCGGCGGCGATTTTGCGCAAGGCCGCAGCGCCGTTCGTCATGCCCCGGATTTGCGCCGGATCGGCGGGCGGGCCGGCAATGCACAATTCATTGCGCGTCCAGGGGCGCATGTTGACGCCAAATCCATCCGCCACGAGATCGGTCGTGATGTCGCCCGAATGCATGGTCAGCAAATCGACCTTCCCAGCCCGCATAGCCTGGTCGAGAATCGGGCGCGGGCCGGTGACGACAACTTCCGCGCGATAGCCCGTTTGCGCCTCAAACATTTTGGCGAGCTGCGGCCATAGGCCGGTCATGGTCATTCCCCCGATGACCGCGCATCGCACAACGTGGCTGTCTGTCGGCGGTATCGATTTGCGACCGCACGACGACGCGAGAAGCCACGCAAACATGGCAAGACAAACCGGCAATTTATTCTTCATTAATGTCAATAATTGGCTGCACTGGCGTCGCTGGCCGTGCCCGTAAGCCAGCGCACATCCAGCCGTCCGGGATCCCCCACCCCGCAGCCTGCGTACGAACCCGCGAAACCCCGCACTTCCCCGGCGAGAAACAGCAGATTGATGTGCGCCGTATGGCGCGCGACGATGCTGTACGGCCGAACCGAGGGATATGTGGACGCGTAAGGCCCTGGCGCGTCGCCCAACGCGACGACGCAGACGGGCATTTTGACCTGGCTGAACTGCGTGGCCAACGGCAGGTTCCAAGGCGAGAGATTCATATTCATCCCGTACGGCAAAAAATAGGGATCGTTTAAATTGGTATTGAGCGCCGTGGGACAAATAAAAACCGACTGGCTCTGGGGGGCTGGCGTTGCATGGTTGGTGACCATTTGCGCGAAGGAGGGCAGGCTGAAATAGATCGGCAACGCATTAAACCAATCATCCGGGCGGTCAATTTGGTTGAGCGTTTGCACGCCCTGGCCGCGGCGCGGCAAAAAATCGTCATTGTCCTGGGCATACAAATAATAGGCCACGCCCCATTGGCGAAGGTTGCTCACGCATTGGGTGGCTCGGGATTTTTCCCTGGCTCCAGCGAGGGCGGACAACAGGAATGCGGCCAGAATGCTGATGATCGCAATGACCACCAGCAATTCAATCAGCGTGAACCCGCGCCTTACCAATTTCCTTTGCACACGCCCCGCAGTTCACCAGAACCGCCCGTTTTTGTCAAAACGTTATATTTTTTCCGATATAACGGTTGAGGAGAGATTTCGCTCCTGATGGAACTCAAATTTCGTTTTGGCCGAGGTACCATAGCTATACCGTACCTATGGCGCTCAACCCAGCGCCGTAGGCGCGGTATCTTTGTAGCTGACCCGCCTTAAACATTATCAAGCTCCGTCGGAGCGGTATACTCTGGTTATGTTTTGAAAATGTATCGCTGATCGTAATCCACGCCGAATTTTTCCAGCATTTCGACATATTCGTCACGAAATGATCTCTTGGCGTGATGCTTTTGCTGGTTCTCGATGTAGTCGATGACCGTTCCCAATTGAGAACGCGAATACGAAAAAGCGCCAAATCCTTCCTGCCATGAAAACCGCCCGGCGACCCAGCGTTTTTCGTTGATAAATCTCGAAGAATTCGCTTTTACGTCCCGCATCAAATCTGAAAGCGACAGGTCCGGCATCAAGCCAACGAGCAAATGCAGATGATCCGGCATATTGTTTATGGCAATCAGTTTTTGCTTTTGCCCGGCAATGATGCCTGCGATATATTTTTGAAGTTCGTCATTGTGTTTTTGCTTGATGAGATTTTGCCGGCCTTCCACGGCGAAAACTACGTGAATTTAAATTTGAGTGTAAGTGTTGGCCATGCGTGAAAGATATCGCTCCTGACGGAGCTCACAATTGTCGCAAATTGGGTTCTATAAATATGTCGCGCCTACGGCGCTGTTTTCAGCCTCGTTCAATCATTTCCAATAAAACGTTAGTGCTTTCATAAGTTATCGATCAATTAATCAAACAATATAAAATTATTAAAACTAAATTACAGACGAATACAGTCATTCCCTATCTCTCTTCCGTTGCGCCCGCCGCTTGGCGTTTAACAGACGGCTGGTTGTCGTAATCTGGTCCTTTGGCAGTTCCTTTTCCGGGACCTCCGGCTGGGCGGTTGGTTCCTTCCCCGCTGGCGGCTCGACCATAGACACAAGCCTTTCCGGTCGGAAAAGATCAGGACTCGGCGTCGCAACTGGTGTCGGGCGCTGGGCACGGATTTGCTCGCGCCGGTTAAGCAGCGCGGCCAGCGATTCGTCCGCTTCCTTCGTCCGCGGAATGCCCTTCCAGAAGAAAATCCGCCGCCGCAACCACTGGACGGCGCGCATCCACTCGGCTGGGTCTAATTGCACCCGGCGCACGGCCACATCAATCGGAAATAACATAATGGCAAATCGCAACAGCCAATCCCGCAAGTCCTGCGGCTGAAACGTTTTTTGGCGGTCGTGCAAATAAGGATTGTCTGTGCGCGGATCGAGAATCTTGCCGCCGCCCAACTCCGCCAGCCGCCGCAGCAAATTCAGATTCGGCCCCGAATCATCGAATTCCGGCGAATAGTTGACACTCAAACCCAGCGCCTGTGATTGGCCGGTGGCGCGATCGGTCAGACTCATCAAGTAAGCGCCTATTTCCTTTGTCGGAAAAACCGCGTCGTAACGGCCCGGCCCTGTTTGTTGCAAGGCCAGCACCTGCCGGTCTCCCTTCGGGCTGATGACCACTGTTTGCAGATTGAGAAAATTGCGGTAATTGCCCTTCGCATCGATCGCCTCGACACTAATGTGGCCCTCCCCCTTTTCCACGGCCACCTCTGTGTTGAAATCAGAAGCTTCGATGCGCCGCAAACTCCATTGGGCCACTTGCAGCCAGAACTGTTGGAACTTTTCCCAACCGAGCCAGTTGGCCGCCCACTTGGCCCGCGCGTCGGAGGTGAACGCCACCGTCCGCCCCAGCCCGAATTGCCAATGGGCCAGGAGCGGGTCTCCTTTTGGCGTGATCAGCGGCACCTCAGCCCGGCCCTTTGGCGTTGCGCACACGTAGCCCAAAAGCTGGGGAAATTCCTTCGGTCCGATGCCTTTGACCAATTCGCTCGCCGCTCGCATTTGCGGCTGAAACGGTTCTTCATAGATGGCTGACTTCAGTATGACTGACGCTTCCTTGACAAAAATCTGCGGCAAATCCGACGCCGCATCCACCTCCCAGAAACGCCCGTGTCCGGCCGCCGCCAGCCATGACATGGTATCGGGGGCGACGTGGCCGCCGATCATCACCGTGCTGATGGTGATCTTGTGAGCCACGATGTCGTCCACCAGGGATTTTTGCGGCGCGGCCGGATCGCCGTCACTGAACACAATCAAATGTTTGACATTAGCCGTGGACGCGACGAGCGCATCGCGCGCCATCTGCATGGGCCCCTGGAAATCCCCCATGTCGCCGGGGTTCATGCCGGATATTTGGCGGCCCATGTCAATTTTGTCGCCCACTTTGGCCAGGGGGAACAGCCAGCGGTTATTGCCGTCCCAAAGCACGATGCCCATTTCGTCCTGCGCGCCCAGCGCCGCCAGAGCGGCATAGGCGATGTCCCGCGCCCATTGATTCCCATTGGGAAACTCCGTGGCATGGCAAACAATGGCCAGCGCGCCTTTAGGCAGCACTTTCTTGCTGCTCAATTCCATATCAACCGGCAGCATTTCTTCCAGCGGCGTGCCCCGATAGCCGCCCGCTGCATAAGTTTGGTCCCCTCCAATGCAGACCAGTCCCACCCCGAAATCCCGGACCACGCTTTCCAAGAGCCGCATCGCCTCCGGTCCAAGATCGCCCGCCGCCATGTTGCTCAAAAATATCGCGTCATAACTTTGCAATTCAGCCAGGCTGTCCGGAAATTTGTCCGTCAACTTGACTTCCAGCCGGCTGCTGCGCAATGCCGTCGCCAGCGCCTGATCCTTTTTGGGATCGTTTGAAACAATCAGCAACCGAGGAATCCCCACCACCGTGGTAAAGGCCGTCGCCCGATTATTCTGCGGCACGGTGTCGCCCGGCGCTTCCAGATGCACGTCGTATTGGTAAAACCCCGATTGCGACAGCGTTTGCGGGAAGGTGAACAGATTTTTGCCGGCGTTCAATTCGACTTTTTGTTCACCGAGATACGATTCGTTACGATAGAGGCGGATGGTCGCGCTTTGCGCCTGGTCAGCCTGGGCGAAGATTCTGACGTCAAAGGTCTGCCCTTTCTTGACAGAGCTTGGAGCGGACAATTTCTTGACGGAGACGTCATTACCGCGACTGACCCCGAGGGGCACAACATCCAGGCTGACGCCCAGGGGACGGGCTGCCGCCAAGGCCGCAATGGCATCGCCCACGTTCTCGTTGCCGTCAGACAATAAGACCAGGCGCTTTTGGCCGGTTTCTGGAAAGGCCGCGGTGCCCAGGCGAATAGCGCTGGCGATGTCTGTTCGGTCCGCCCCAACCACGGCCTGCACCTGGCGAAGATCAACTTGCGCGTTGGGCCTGGATTCGATGGCGGCGTCACCTCCGAAAACCAGCACGCCGGCAGTGTCATTGGCTTTCTTCTCGCGGGCGGTTTGATTGACAAAATTGCGCGACAGATCCTGTTGCGGCGAAGGAATGCTTTGTGAACGGTCGAGCATGTAAAACACGGTCATGCCTTCAATGGGCTTTTTCCATTGCAACCCTGCCGCCGCCAGTCCCAAGGCGAGCACCACCAGCCAGCGCAGACAAAGCGCCGTCCATCGACGCCAGGGGCCGATTTGCACATCCGATTTCCACGACAGCCAAAAGACCCACGCCATTGCCGCCGCCACGGCGAACAACCACATTGGATGGGTGCATTGTAAGTTCATCACATGGAAGCGCCAGGCGGGGCGGTATTTTTGCGCACAAACTTTTGCACGCGGTTATTCATGGCATCGGCCACGTAAAGATTGCCTTTGGAATCCAGCGCCAGCCCCCACGGATTGCTGAATTGCCCGGGACCGCCGCCGGGCCCGCCCAGGATTTCCAACGGCTGATCTTTTGCGTCAAAAACCTGCACCCGGCTGTTGCCGAATTCGCAAACGAATTGCAGCCCGGACCGGTCCACTTGCACATCATACGGATAACTCAACCGGCCCGCCGCCGTGCCAGCCTGGCCATACGCGCGCAAAAATTTTCCCTCCGCAGAAAAAATTTGTATGCGATGATTGCAGGAATCGGCTACATAAATCCGGCCCTGGCCATCAATGCCCAGCCCCTCCGCGCGACTGAATTCGCCCGGGCCCTCCCCCAGCCGCCCAAAGGAACCGAGGCATTTTTCCCCATGCGCAGTGAAGCGCTGCACCCGTTCCGACAACGTGTATTCGCAAACGTAGATTTCCCCGTGCGCGTTGACCACTGCGGCCCGCGGCATGCCCAATTCACCAACATTGGTGCCATGCGCGCCCCATTGCGCGGCCAGTTTCCCTTCCGGAGTAAAATGATTGACACGGGAATAATGCGGTTCGACCACCACTATGTTTCCGTCCCGGTCACGGCACATTCCCTTGGGCTTGCCTTTTTCAGTTTGCGGCATTTGCCAGAACGACAGGCAAACGCCCTCCGGCGAAAATTTTTGCACGCGTCCCGTCATATCCACCACGTAAAGGTTGTCTTTGGCATCAACCGCCACTGAGCGGGGCTTGTTCAGTTCTCCCACGCCCGCGCCGCGCGTGCCAATAATTTCGACGCGGCTGAAAAACCGGCTTTGCACCGGCGCGCTCCTGCGCTGATCGTCCGAACATCCCGGCAGAAGGAAAATGGCGCACACCGCCAGCACGAGCGGCGCACTCCGCATCGAACGCCATGCGTTGAAACTGACAGCCAGAAGCAATGGCATCAGGGCCAGTCCCATCAGCAGCAAACAAAGCGCATTGACCTGCGTGTTATGGCCGTAGTGCAGCAAATTAAAAACGCGCAAGGAAAGGCTTTCGCCGCCGGGCGGCACGATTAAAACCAGCGTTTCAACATCCCACAAGCACAACAAATAAGTGATATACCAGGCCGCGGCCACCCGGCTGGAAATCTGCGGCCAATGGACATGCCGCAAGGTTTGACAGGCAGTTGCCCCCTCCAGCCGGGCCATGGCCGCCAGGCTTTGGTCCGTGCTCCGCAATGCCCGCGCCACCGTGCTCCAGCCCAGCCCCGCGTAGCGCACGGCGTAGGCCAGAATAACGATGGCCGCGCTTTGATAAATCGCCGCCAGGCCGCGCCGATTGAAAATCCAGATCAAGGCGATGCCGAGAAGGACCCCCGGCAGAAAAAACGGCAGCCACAGCACTGCGTCCAATGCCATCCGCCAAGTCAGGAGCGCCAGCGCAATCACGAGCGTCGCGGTCAGGCTTGCATAACTCACGGAGTGGATTGCCGCCGACTGTCCCGCCGCCAACGCAGGCCAAAATTGCCGCCAAGTCTGGGAACTGCCGGCCAATTGCCAGAGCGGCACGCCGAGCGAAAAC
>Ga0182030_10008732_pt1 | contig 20892 bp, 16 predicted proteins | sample 812S3MmetaG_FD_121299 | JGI IMG/M metagenome (GOLD analysis project Ga0182030, IMG submission 121299) | Permafrost microbial communities from Stordalen Mire, Sweden - 812S3M metaG (Illumina Assembly) | ecosystem: Environmental > Terrestrial > Soil > Wetlands > Permafrost | place: Sweden...
CTCTGTTGTGCTATTCTCGGTCAAGCGAAGGCCCTTTCCTGCTATCCAAACACTGTCTTATCAACATGTTTGTAGCAGATTGGGCCTTTCGTGTCTGTGATCTTCATGAATTATTCGGGCTAGCTCAAGTCTCCCGTTCATGAACGGTCGCACCACGGCCAGCCGGGTTTCACCAACCGGAATTGCTTCGTATATGCTGGGATGCTGCGGGTTGCCCAAGTCCAATAATTTGTGGCCTACATATTCGTATTCGCCGCGGGCGTGCAGGCCCAGTGGTATGCGGTCGAGTGTCGCCAGGGTGTCGAAGATGGTGCGCGGAGCTTCTGGCGTGATGAGGGCGGGTTTTGTTGCGGTGTTTGCAAGGCGTGCATCCGCCTTTGAAAGCACCGCTTGCAGCGTGCCGATACTGAATTGATGGCGCAAGCCGACAGTGAGAAAGTTCAAAGAGCCTGGGCCCAAATCTTCGGCAGTACCCTTGTCAGGATCAATCTTGCCAGAGTTTGCTGTGGTCGTGGTTCGGCCCAGTGTTATGCGCAAATCTGTTGCAGAGAATTCTTTTTCCAGCACTAACTGCTCAGAATGGGAGTGTTCAATGATTTGCGGAGTGGTGGAGTTCGCGACGGCCGCGCGTGGATCTTCAGAAAAGTATGCCTGCCCAATGCTGAACGAAGCTGAGGGCAGAATGTGGGAAAAACGATTGTTCGGTGTCCAGGCAAGCGTTGCCTTGGGGCTTACAAAGCCTGTCCACATATCGAAGGAATCGGCAGGCTTCAACTTATCCATGTTATTGATCTCGATAACTTCAGGACGTAACCCGACATAAATTCGCAGATGTTTTCCTAAGTCATCGTGAAGAGCAAGATAGGGAGCCAGTTCGCGGATAGTTATGTTGTTCGATAGTACTTTGAGAAACGGGCCGAAGATATGTGCGTTGTCGGAGCGATAATGATCCAGATTATCGCGATGAATGTCGTCCTCGTGGTAGTCGAATCCGGCCATGGCTTCTAACTTCGGACTGAAAGTGTGGGTTACACGTGCCTCCGCGCCTTCGACTGTGCGAAACTCGCTTTGCCGGATGAGACCTTCGCCGAAGTTGGAAAACAGCGCCAGATTATAAGTGCGGATGAATAGAGAGAGGGCAATCTCGTCGCTTGGGTTAAACTTCCAGCGGTCGTCTGCTGCAAGAATCGCAGTATGTGTCTGGTCTTGCTGGCGGGCATCAACCGTGTCATTCAACTGCTTGCCAAGTCCAAGCGGTACAACGTTTCCCTCATGGGATTTTCCCCAATAACCAATCGAAAAGAGAGTGATCTCATGATTGTCGAGGTCGATCACACGCTGTGCATTCCACTTGTATTGCTGGCGGTGTTCCATATCTTTCAGCAAGCCGTTTCCGTAATTGGCTTCGATGGCCAACCATTGTCTATTTGCGGAGTTTGATGGGGCGAATCCGGCTGTCAGATCGATGTCGCGATAGTCGCCCGTGAGGGTGAGAAAGCGCTGGAGTTGGGGGCGCAGGTTGTAAGTGGCCGCCAGATTCAGTGCATGATTTCCTTCGAGGACATTGAAGGCGCCACCGTCGGTGGCAACACTGCTTAGCGCGCTGGAGATATAAATATTCGGGTCAGCGTAACCATTGCCATGTGCATTGGCGGAAAGATTATTCGTAACCAGATAACTTCCTACTGCAATGTACTGCGCAATGGGTTCGCCGTGATCGCCAGCCACACCGGGAACAAAGTATTGCGGTGCCTTGATGCCACCTGCCGCGGTTTCAATAGGCAGGCCAGGAATGCTGACGGGTGCACCGGGTCGCCCGGGATTGGCATCCAGCAACTCTTCGCGGACCAGCACTTTCTGCGAAGGGTCTGGCGAGGTCATCGTAACTTCACTTATGTTTGCGGTTACAATCATCTCTTCAGAGGCGGTGGTTACTCTCTCCAGATGCAATAGGATATTTGAGTTCTCTGCATACAAATTGATCGTACGTGCGAGTGGGGCGAAATCGGAGGCTTCTACGCCTACGTTGTAAACTCCCCATGCAGGTAACGCGACTGTGAAGGAGCCATCGGCTGTAGTTGTTACGGTCAGGTGCGCACCAGAGGCGGAATCGAGTCTGACGTGCGCACCAGCCAGTGGCTTTCCAGCAGGATCAAAGACCATGCCACTGACTCGAGTCGATCTGGTTTGCGGAGCTGCTGCAACAATGAAGACTGACAGGAGGAAAAATAGAGCTACAAATCTAATTTTTGTGCCACCAGTTATCACAATTGTTCCTTTGCTACTAGTATTTCAGAGCAACAGCGTTTGTTCAGCGAACTGAACCTGCCTGCAACGCACACGGCTGCGTGATTAACCAGCTTTTTCTGTCAACTCGGCCCAGCGGGCATAGAGAGCATCGTTCTCGTGCTGCGCTGCGTCGAGTTCGAGAAGTGCCGCTTGCAGGGCGACCGCGTTGGTGGCTACGTCGGGGTGTTCGACGTGGTCACGAGAGGCTGCGAGTCTTGCGTCGGATACTTCGACTCTCTGTTCAATCGCTGCAAACTCACGAGCTTCAAGATAACTCAACTTCTTTTTTGAGGAGTTAGAAGAGTTAGAAGAGACAGTAGAGGCCGATGCTGCGCTGAGTTGGCGGCCAGTTTTGGATTGGGCAGCTTGCTCCTGATCGACGAGCCAGTCTTCCCACTGCGCAAAGTCAGCAAACTGGCCGGTGTGGCCGCGTCCGTCGAGTCCCAGAACCGTTGATGCCACGCGATTGAGAAGATAACGGTCATGTGTAACCAGCACCAGCGCGCCGGGAAAGTCGAGCAGATTCTCTTCAAGAATTTCGAGTGTGGGAATATCCAGATCGTTGGTTGGCTCGTCGAGCAACAGCACGTCGGCTGGCTCCAACATCAGTTTTGCTATCAGGACACGCGCACGCTCTCCGCCGCTGAGATTGCGAACGGGTTGATTGAGTTGCTCACCGGTAAACAGAAACCGTGCCGCCCAACTGGCTACGTGTACCACGCGGCCTTGATGAATAATCGAGTCGCCCTCAGGCGCGAGAGCGCGACGCAGGGTAAGACTCTCGTCGAGTTCGCGCATCTGACTGAAGTAGACCAAACGCAGCGCATCGGCTTTGCGGATGGTGCCTGCTGCGGCCTCGATTTCTCCACGCAGCAAGCGCAGAAAAGTAGTTTTGCCGCTGCCGTTTGGTCCAACCAGACCAACCTTCATGCCTGCTGTAAGCACAAAGTTCAAACCCGTAAAGAGTCTCCGACCCCTTTGATCTTTTGGATTGACCTCTGCGGCGGTTTCAATATTGGCAGGAACATCGCAGGCCACATCGTTGAACTCGACCAGCCGCTTGGTCTTGCGTTGGCTGGCTTCAAAATCAATCCCCGCCGAGTTGACGGTGGTGCGCGAGTTCAACTCCGCCAGTTGGCCGATCATGGCGTTGGCTGAATCGATGCGAGCCTTTGATTTGGTGGTGCGAGCCTTGGGTCCGCGACGCAGCCACTCGATCTCTGTCTTGACCTGATTGCGCAGACTCTCTTGCTGTTTGCTTTGCGATTCAAGATATGCCTGCTTCTCTTCCAGGAAGCGGCTGAAGTTGCCTTTGACACGTAGCAAACCGTCGGCAAAGATGCGATTGAGTTCGATGATCTGGCTAGAAGTAGATTCCAGAAAGTACCGGTCGTGGCTGACGGTGACGGCGGCAAACGATGAGCTGGTGAGCAACTCTTCGAGCCACTCGATTCCAGCCAGATCGAGATGGTTGGTCGGCTCGTCGAGCAGTAACACTTCTGGCTCACTGACCAGAGCTTCGGTGATGGCAAGCCTCTTGCGCCAACCTCCAGAGAGCTTGGCGGCTTCGGTGTTGAGATCGGCAAACCCGGCGCGTCCGGTCAACTCACGCAGACGGCCTTCACGCTCGCTGTCAAGCACGTGTGCGGCGGCCAAGGCGGCTTCAAGAACCTGACGAATGGTAACACCGGGAGAAAAGCGCGAGTCCTGCGGTACATAGGCGGCACGGGCTCGTTTGCGCACGGCCACTTCGCCGGAATCGGGTTCAACCTGTCCGGCCAGAATGGCCAGCAGCGTAGATTTGCCCGCGCCGTTGGGACCGATCAGTCCGATGCGATCGCCGTCTTCGACGGTGAGTGAAATATTTAGAAAGAGCGGCTTGGCGCCGAACTGCTTGGTCACGGATTGCGCATTGAGAATAGGAGGCATCTACATCAAGAGTACCGTGCCGGGGCTGTGGGCGGTGTCAGTCTATTTGCCAAACGAGTAAGTGACTTGATAAAGGCCGTTGTCGATGCCCGGGTTTTCGTTGGCGGTGTTGTGGTTGGAGATGTGGTGGAAGCGATACTCGGCGCGGATGGATTTTGTCCTGGTGCGGTAGAGTTCAACGCCAGCACCAACGTCAAAGGTGAAGTTGAAGGAGCCGGCATTGGGAATGGGAATGGGCTGAGTGGAGTACATATAACCACCGTGGCCGATGAGGAAGGGCTGCGTCTTGTGGCGAGGTAAAAAGTTCCATTGAAATCCGACAGGGGAGACGCCTTCGCCGATGGTCCATTGGCGGGTGCAGGTTACAACCTCTGTGCCGCTAAAGGTCGTGGTTGTGCCTTGATTAGAAAAATCGAAATTGTAGCTCAACAATGCTGGAGAACAGGCAGAAACCTGAACATCGTTCAAGACAGTTGTCTGGACGTTTGGGGAGGTTTCGTTGAGCACAATGTGTACGACGGGGTCGCTCTCCAAGGCTACCGGCAGTAACTCGCCGTTATATTGCCAGTTGACGATATGGTTTATCAATAGACGATGACTGTAGTAGGCACCAAAGTCGAGTAGTTTGCGGTTCTGCGCAGAACCCAGCAACATATGGCTGGAATCGCCGGAGTATGCGCTGAAGACTCCGAAAGTGTTGAGGCGGGCATAGTAGGGAGCTACCGATTTGACCTGCGCAGATAGAACTGCCGACCCAGCCAGCAGCGCAAAGATCGCAACTATAGGAACAAACCGGTTGGCGAGGAGCTTAATTCTATCTTCATGCTTTGACAAAAGAATGATCCTTTCAAAAAATCGGACAGCAGGGAATTGTAACGCATATACTTACCCATAACGACTTTATCAAAGAAGGAGGGCGCTTATGGATGAATCAGCGATCGAATACGCCCGCCAAAGCTATCCCCGTTTTCTGAATGAACTGAAGGCGCTCCTGCGCATTCCCTCGATCTCGACCTTGCCGGAGCACAGCAGTGACTGTCGGCTGGCCGCTGAAACTTTGATGGTGGAATTGGCGCGCATCGGCATGGAAAATGTCCGCATCATTGAAACCGCAGGGCATCCGATGGTGTACGGCGATTGGCTGAACGCCAAGGGCAAGCCCACCGTGTTGTGTTACGGCCACTACGATGTGCAGCCTCCCGACCCTCTGGATGAGTGGTTAACCCCGCCATTTGAGCCGACCGAACGTGAAGGCAATCTTTATGGACGCGGCGCGGTTGACGACAAGGGACAGATGTATATGCATCTCAAGGCCATCGAATCGCTGCTGGCAGTTCATGGTGAGTTACCGTTGAACGTTCGCGTGCTGCTGGAGGGTGAAGAAGAGATTGGTGGCGACGGAATTTATAGATTTGTTGCCTCCAAGCCGCCGGAGTTGCAGGCAGATTTTGCACTCGTCTCTGATACTGAAATGTTTGCCCCAGGGCTGCCGACTTTATGTGTTGGCCTGCGTGGCATGATCTATACCGAGATTGAAGTGCGCGGTGCTCATACCGATCTGCACTCTGGAATGTACGGAGGCGCGGCACCAAATCCATTCATGTCTATGGCACATATCCTTGCTGGACTGAAGGATGAGACGGGCAAAATTCTCATTCCCGGTTTTTATGACGACATTATTCCACCGAGCCGCGAGGAACTGGCTGCATGGCGTAGTTTGCCATTCGACGAGGAACATTACCGCGCGGTCGAAGTTGGTTCCCGGCAACTGGCCGGTGAGTCTGGTTTCAGCGTGCAGGAGCGCACCTGGGCACGACCTACGCTGGACGTGCATGGCATTGCCGGAGGTTTTACCGGCGCGGGTGCCAAGACTGTGATTCCAGCCAAAGCAACGGCCAAGGTGTCCATGCGTCTGGTTCCGGGCATGACTCCGGCTCGATCCTACGAGTTATTCAAGGCTCATGTTGCGCGGCTTGCACCGCATAATGTAGATGTCGCGGTGCGCCTGATTCACTCCGGCGACCCTTGCATGATTCCGGTAGGGAATCGCTACGTGCAGGCGGCTACACGAGCGTTGCGTGAGGTCTGGGGAAGGGAAACGGTCTTTATTCGCTCTGGCGGTTCCATTCCCATTGTCGGCGACTTTGATCGTTATCTTGGGATTCCCAGCGTGATGATGGGCTTTGGCCTGCCCGACGACAATATGCACGCACCCAATGAGAAATTCAATCTGAAAAACTTCGAGTTGGGAATTGAAACGCTGATTTGTTTTCTGCAGGAAGCTGGCAGCTAAGCAGTTGGCAGAATATCTTCCGTCGGATGAATCTGGCACAGTTTTGCAAGGATTCTTCGTCCTTGCAAAACTGAGTTTCCGTCTTGCATCAACTTCTCAATGCTTGTCTGCGAGCCTGCTCACCCAATCCAAACCAATCGGCGCAAAGTCATCAAAAAGATCATTGTGGCCGTGATCGGGAAGGGAAGTGAACTGCCTGGGTTCATTGGCAAGCTCAAAGAGTTGTTTCCCCTGTATTGGCGGGATAACCTCGTCATCTGTGCCGTTGACAATCAACAGCGGCACGTGAATGTTCTTCATTTTTTTGAAGCTCTCAAACCTGTCAAGAACCATGAAATATGTTGGGAAGAACGGAAACTCCTTTTGCGCCACATCTGGAATGGATCTGTAAGGAGCCAGCAAAATGAGTCCTCGAACTGGAAACTCTTCGGCGAGTTGCGTGGCGACGCCGGTTCCGAGAGAGTGTCCGAAGAGGATGATGTTCTCGCTTTTGACTCCTTGCCCCGCCAGCGCGTAAAGGTAAGCTCGCCCATCAGCATAAAGGCCAGCCTCGGTTGGCTTGCCATGCTGGCCGCTGTACCCGCGATACTCAGCGACAAGGAAGCCATAGCCTGCATTGATATATGGCTTGGCAACCTCCGATGCTGAAGCCAGATTGTCACCGTTGCCATGAAAGAAAACGAATGTATATGGCTTGCTGGTTGCGGGTGCGTACCATGCGATGAGATCAAGCCCGTCCGCCGTTCTTACATGAAGTTCATTGAGGGATGGGTTCGCGTGAGCGCTGGTTAGAGATACGTAGGTATGGCTTGGAAAATAGAGAAGACTTCTTTGAAAGACACAAAAGAGAATCAAGAAGAAAAGATACAGCCCGACAAGAATCTTCAATAACGTTCGTATCATGACGTCTCCATGTGCCACTGCGACTCGAAGCAATGCAAAATTGATTCTATCTTTCAAGAGCATGTTGCATAATTTCCGCCCGACATTTTCCGATCTTCCATTCGACCTTGCTGTTTAGAGCGTTTTCCGAAATAGTGTAGACCGGAATTCTGTCGCTATCCCAGCCATTCCGCTGAAAAACGCGGAATGGATGGGGCACGGAAGTCTATAGCAAAAGCGAAAATGCTCTAGCTCTTTTGGAGATTGTCTTCATCTTACGCATGTCTCAAGTCCCACCGCAGGTGTTTGCAGAGAATTACCTTCCACAGGTGCACACTGGAGTTGGTGAGAAAGCGCGTGATTCTCCATTGCGCTGTCATTTCGCAATCTGACCGAGAAGAAACAGGTCGTTTTTGGCTGTGAAACTGTGGAGCACCACCTAACAAAAATAAAATCATGGATTTACAACAAGCGTCTTTACAGTTTCACAGAAACTGTAAACTGTAAAACTGTAGACCAAGCGCCGATTGCTGAGCCTGCCGCGATTGCAGGTTCTGAAGGAATAAGGGGTACGGCGGAGGCGCAGAACCATGTCGTAGTGCGAGTGCGTTGGCACGCACGTGCAAAATCTGGCGGATTCGATGAGAATAGAGTTGGAAGAGTTTCGATTGATGATGAGGAACGCTTGACACCTACGCATATAGAGACGATTGGATGGACCGCGCAGCAGTTTGAGCGGCTGGTATTGGACAGCAGACCTACGGTAGCTGTCTTTGATTGTGATGGAACGCTCTGGGGGGGCGACTCGGGCCATGGCTTCATGGTTTGGTCGATTGAGCAGGGGCTGGTCTCGCGCTCGACCAGCGACTGGATCGACACACGCTATCGTGGCTATCTGGCGGGGAACGTGAACGAGTTGGATATCTGCGGCGCGATGGTGCAAATCTACGCGGGACTCCGGGAGCAGGAAGTGCGTTCGGCAGCGGCAGTGTTTGTGGAAAAGTTTGTGCTGGGCCGCGTATTTGCCGAAATGGCTGCTCTGCTGGCCAAGCTGCGCGAGGCAGGTGTTGAGCTATGGGCAGTCAGTTCCACAAACAAGTGGGTGGTGGCTGAGGGTGTGCGCGGGTTTGGCATTGCCGAGAACCGTATATTGGCTGCCGAGGTGCGCGTGGTAGATGGACAGATTACCAGCGAGCTGGTGGATGTGCCAACGGACGCTGGCAAGGCTGCGTCGTTGGTGCGCGTCGGGTTGCTGCGGCCCGTTGCGGTCTTTGGCAATTCAATCCACGATTTGGCGATGCTGGAGATTGCGCGCAATGCCTTTCCGGTAAACCCATCGCCAGCATTGATTGAGTCTGCGATTCGCAAGGGTTGGGGCTACTTCAGGCCGCAGGCTGCGGAGATTATTGATGCGGTGGTGGGCGGCGAATAGCTTCGATTTGTCTCTTCGATGTTGTGATTGTCTATCGAACAGTGCATAGGTATAAAGGAAAGAACAGGCAATGAGCAAATGACTGGGAAAGTTATGACACGAGTTGCTATCATTGCCGCTCTCAATCGGGAAGTCGCTCCACTTGTTCATCGTAATAACGGTCGATATAAATGCGATTCGCTGTCGTACCCAAAAGGGATTGATGTTTGGACGAGTGAAGACACAGTGATTGCGATAGCGGGCATGGGCGAAGGTCGCGCCTCTCTGGCCTTCGAGGCAGCACTTTCCACTGGACCAATCTCAGAAATTATCTCCGCTGGTTGGGCTGGGGCTTGCCTCTTGGGTCAGAGCGTTGGCAGCGTTGTAAAGCCCTCAACGATTGTCAATGCACGGACCGGCGAGCGTTTTCAGTGTGCAGGCGGCGACGGAAGCGTGCTGGCGACAGTGGCATCCTTTGCCGGGACCGAGGAAAAGCACCGACTCAACGCAACCTATGGCGCAACCGCCGTCGAGATGGAAGCCGCGACCGTTGCACGGCTTGCACAGATGCACGGACTGCCGTTTCGTGCCATCAAAGCTATCTCCGATACATCTGACTTCGATTTTCCTGAGATCGAGCGATTTCATACACTAGACGGGCAGTTTCGCGAGGCTGCTTTTGGCGCATACGTCATGTTGCGCCCCTGGTTGTGGAGGCCTGTTCTTCACATGGCCAAGGGCAGTAAACTAGCTGCTGAGAGTCTTTGCGCGGAGCTCAGACTCCAGGTCAGGCGCAAGGATCGAGAAATCTAGGAAACTATACAGATGAGTCAATCGACAATCCATTCGGAACTTCAGACCGAACCCGTCGTTGAAGAGACAATTCCGTTAACGATGAAGGCTGTGGTTTATCACGGTGTGAACGATCTGCGTCTGGAGACAGTGCCAGTTCCTGCGATTGGGCAGGGTGAGTTGCTGGTGAAGATTGCCAGCTGCGGTATCTGCGGAACGGACTTGAAGAAAATCTCCACGGGATCTCACTCAGCTCCACGCATCTTCGGACACGAGATGGCTGGAACCATTGTTGCTGCAGGCGCGGGCGTTGCAAATTTCAAACCTGGCCAGCGGGTGATGGTCTTTCATCATGTTCCATGCGGCACTTGTTACTATTGCCGCAAACATACACCGGCCCAATGTGCAGTCTATAAGAAGGTGGGCACGACGGCGGGTTTGGAGCCATCTGGCGGTGGCTTTGCAGAGTATATTCGCGTGATGGACTGGATTGTTGCCAATCGCGGCGTAGTGCTGATTCCAGAGGGTGTTCCATTTGAGCAGGCAGCTTTTATCGAGCCTGTGAATACGGTTCTGAAGGGTGTGAAATTGCTGAATCTTGCACCTGACGAGACGGTGTTGGTGATTGGGCAAGGTCCGATTGGCCTTATGCTGGCCGCGTTGGCGCGACGTACCGGGGCGCGCGTACTTACTTCTGACTTATATCCAGAACGCCATGCTATTGCCGCAAAATTCGGTCTGCATGAACCAATTCATGCGGGCGCTGAGGATGTAGTTGACCGTGCACATGCAGCCACCGATGGACGTGGCGCGGATGCTGTGATTCTGGCTGTAGGTGGGTCGGCACTGATCCAAACTGCAATGGCTGCGGCGAGACCAGGCGGCAAAGTGATGTTATTTGCTCAGACGCAGCATGGCGAGGCGAGCTTTGATCCGGGCGCAGTATGCATGGACGAGAAGAGTCTCATCGGGTCTTACTCATCGTCGTTTGAGATATTGGATGAAGTTACAGATTTAGTTTTTGGAAGTTATAAAAATGGATTCGATCTTACAGAGTTGATCTCGCACCGCTTTCTTCTCGAAGAAGCGGTTGAAGCAATAAATGTTGCATCCCACCCCAAAGCAGACTCCATGAAGATTATGATTGAGCCTGTGCTTGGCATGGGAGCAAAGTAGGAGGGACTTGATGGCGACAACGATGAAGGCCGCAGTCCTTCACGGACGCGAAGATATTCGAATTGAGCACGTACCAGTTCCCGAGGCAGCGCCGGGAGAACTGATTGTACGCGTGGGAGCGGCGCTGACTTGCGGAACAGACCTGAAGGTCTTTCGCCGAGGTTATCACGCACGCATGATCGTGCCTCCGGCGCTCTTTGGCCATGAACTGGCAGGAACCGTGGTTGAGGTTGGCGAGGGAGTTACTGGGTTTGCGAATGGGGATCGAGTCGTCGCACTCAACTCTGCTCCGTGTGGCGAGTGCTACTTCTGCGAGCGAGACCAGGAGAATCTCTGCGACGATCTGCTCTTCAACAACGGTGCCTATGCTGAGTTCATCCGCGTTCCTGCGCGCATTGTTGCAAAGAATACGCTTCATGTGCCGGAGCACGTGCCATTGGAACACGCGGCGTTGACCGAGCCATTGGCATGTGCGGTGCATGGATTTGAAGATTCGCATCCACATCCGGGCGATATGGTGGCCGTGATCGGCGGGGGGCCTCTGGGACTGATGATGATGCACGTTGCTGCGCTTGCCGGCTGTGAAGTAATTGCTATCGTCAAACATGAAGGTCAGATTGAAGCGGCGCGGCAACTGGGTGCGGAGCACATCGTGCAGACGCCCAATATACGCAAAGCGATCCGAGAAGTTCATGCACTTACGCCAAACAATCGCGGCGTCGATATTGCCATCGAGGCGGTTGGCGCACCCGAGGCGTGGCAAGAGGCAGTCGAGTTAGTGCGCAAGGGTGGTACGGTGAATTTTTTTGGCGGGTGCGCGGCTGGTACCCAAGTTACTCTGGATACCAATCGCATTCACTATAGCGACATTACGCTGCGGGCAACCTTTCATCACACGCCTGCGATTTGTCGCAAGGCATTGGAATTGATTGCCTGCGGTCGTTTTCAGTCGCAGGCGTTCATCACAGGCCATGCCCATCTCTACGAACTCAACCGTGTCTTTGAGAAACTGATGAATCGTGGCACCGACATCAAAACTGCCATAGTGCCTTGAGGCAAAACGATGACTACTGAACCCGTCCAACTGAACAAGACAGCTATGGATCAGGATGCGTTGATTGCTCGTGGCTGGGCTGCGCTGCCTGCCAGCTATCGCATCCCGGATGTTGCGCCCACACTGCAACAAGCTCGTGCCTATTGCCAACAGTTGGCCGAGACCCACTATGAGAATTTTCATGTAGCCACGTGGTTTTTGCCCAAGGCTTTGCGTCCGCATTTTCACGCTATATATGCGTATTGCCGTATCTCTGACGACTTGGGCGATGAGGTCGGCGATACGTCGGTAGCCTTGGCTCTGCTCGATCTGTGGGGCCGAGAGTTGGACGCCTGTTATGAGGGTCGTGCACAACATCCGGTCTTTGTTGCGCTGGGCGAAACGATTCGAGCCTGCTCAATTCCCAAGGAACCATTTGCGGATCTTTTGACAGCATTTCGCCAAGATCAGACTGTAACTCGCTATGCTTCGATGGAGGATGTGCTGGGTTATTGCCGTTACTCGGCGAATCCTGTTGGAAGGTTGGTTCTATACGCTTGCGGAGAGGTGAGTGAAGAAAAGTTTCAGCTTTCCGATGCAACTTGCACAGCGCTGCAACTGGCCAACTTTTGGCAGGATGTACGCGAAGATTATGCAAGAGGACGCATCTATCTTCCGCAGAAGGATATGGAATTTTTTGGCGTCAATGAGGATTACATCGCAGATCGTATTGTTACGCCTGAGTTTTGCAGACTGATGCATTGCGAAGTGAATTATGCTCGCAATCTCTTTGAGCAAGGGCTTCCACTTATAGGCATGGTGAAACGTGATCTGGCGCTTGATTTGGATCTCTTCAGCCGCGGTGGACTGGAAATTCTGCACGCCATTGAAAAGAACGATTATGACGTGCTTACTGCTCGACCTTCGATTTCAAAGCGAACCAAGCTGGCTCTGGCTTTACGTGCGGTTTGCGGCAAGATGCTGCCGTTTCTGAGCTTTTCACTTTCAACAAGGAAGGCTGCTTGACTTACGCGCTCATTGTGGACGAACTACGTTTGGATGGAGCTTATGCGGTATGTCGTGAGATCGCCAAGCGAGAGGCGAAAAACTTCTATTATTCTTTTGTTGCGTTACCCAAGCCACGTCGGAATGCGATATGCGCTATCTATGCATTTATGCGCAAGGCCGACGATCTAGCCGACGACGAGAGCCTGCCTGTTGTTGAGCGACGACGGCGTTTGGATGCCTGGCTGGCGGACTGGCGTGGGGTATGTCATGGCGGTGACTCTTCAGATTCGGTCTTTGTTGCAGTTCGCGATGCTACGGAGCGATTCAGTATTCCGCTAAATTTGCTGGATGAGTTGGTCGCGGGCGTAACTATGGATCTTGATAAAGCTTTCAACGATTCGCCTGATACTTATGCAACTTTTGACGACCTCTATCGCTACTGTTATCTTGTCGCCTCGGTCGTTGGACTGGTATGCATACGTATTTTTGGTTACACCGATCCGAGGGCTGAAATGCTTGCTGAACAGACCGGCATAGCCTTTCAACTTACCAACATCCTTCGTGATGTCGCCGAGGATGTCCAGCGCAATAGAGTCTATCTTCCACTAGATGACTTGGCGGCTCATCATGTCTCATTGGATTCTCTGCTGCACCGTGCTCCCGGCACGCCACCATCGGTTAATGAGTGCGCTCTGCTTCAAACGATCGCCCAGCGAGCGGATGAATTCTATAAGTCAGCAGAAGAATTGCTGCCGATGATCAACAGCGAAAGCCGCCCAGCGTTGTGGGTGCTGGTTTCGATCTATCATGGGCTGCTTAAACGTATTGAGAAAGCTAATTACGATGTGTTTACCAACCGTGCCAGCGTGCCGTTACCGCAAAAGCTCGGTATTCTTGCATTGGGCATGGCGCGGATGGGTTGCGTCAGAATATTTTCCAGATAACCTGACTCTGAAGGATATAAGTTGAGTATCTCGCTGCAAAACTCCGAGAAAACAGTAACGGTTATCGGCGCTGGTGTGGCTGGAATGAGCGCGGCATGCGCGCTGGCTGAGGCTGGTTTCTGTGTTCAGTTAGTCGAGCGACGCGGGTATCTGGGAGGGCGAGCTTCATCCTATTTGCATCCGGGTGTGTGCGAGGTGATTGATAACTGCCAGCATGTGCTCTTTGGCTGCTGCACCAATCTCATGGGCTTCTATAAGCGCATAGGCGTTGAAGATCGCATTCACTGGACCAGTGAAATGACGATGATTGAACCAGGGGGAAGGCGGTCGCAGCTTGGGCCTTCCTGGCTACCGGCGCCAATGCATGGTTTGCCAAAATTGCTTTCTGCTCATGCCTTCTCAATTGCAGACAAGATAGCACTGGGGCGAGCTTTTAGTGCGATGATGCGTCCGGGGGTGATGAAATCTACCAGCGAGTCACTGGGGGATTGGCTCAAACGCAACGGTCAGACTAAGGGAGCACTGGATCGCTTTTGGCGATTGGTAATTGCCAGTGCGCTTAACGCTGAGATAGATAGCATTGCCTTGCCTTATGCGGCGAAAGTAATTCGCGAACTCTTTATGAATTCAGCCAAAGCAGGCAGCATGGGAATGAGTCGCGTTCCATTGAGTGAGTTATATGCGAATGTAACTCCATTTTTGGCAGAGCGCGGCGGTAAGATACTGCTGAATACTCACGTCGAGGGCGCGACCTGGGACGAGTCGCTAGCCAAGTGGACGATTCAGACGCGTACGGACGAACTAACTTCAGATTTTGTGATTGTGGCGCTGCCGTTTGAGGCAACTGCTAAATTACTGCCGCATCTGCCCATTGCGGAAGGCACTGAGAAGCTTGCTCAAATGATAGATCAACATCAGCACTGGCCCATTTGCAGTGTGCATCTGTGGTTTGATCGCGAGATTACTGAGTTAGAGCACGCAGTACTATTGGACCGAGAAATTCATTGGATGTACAACCAGTCGCGGTTGCAACCCGGTCGGGATGGGCATTACATCGAGTTAGTGATCAGCGCAACGCGATCCTTTGCGGCACTAGACCGCAAAGATGCAATTGAATTGGCGCTAAATGAACTGGCAGAGTTTTTTCCGCTTGTTAAAGAAGCAACGTTGGAGAAAGTTGCTCTGGTCAAGGAAGTGCGTGCTACGTTTGGAGTTCCTCCTGGAATTGATGCCGCGCGTCCCAACGCGGTCTCACCATGGACAAATCTTTTCTTGGCAGGGGATTGGACAGCAACTGGATGGCCTTCAACGATGGAAAGCGCGGCGCGGTCAGGACATCTGGCTGCAGAGGAAGTTTGCAGAAATAACGGCGTGCCTCGAACGATTCTTGATGCCGACCTACCGCCGGATGGTCTGATGCGGATGCTTCGGTAGGTGAAGTGGTACGACCTCCTTGACTTTCTGAAGTTTGATGGTTTCGATATACGCATCTGGGGCTGGATTCCGGCCCCACAAAAGCAACCCCCCTTCCAAACTCTGACTGCGCTCGACGCGAATCGACATCACTCTGGCTCGATCGGCGGCAACTTGCGGGCAAGGACAAGAGCGTCATCGGGCGGTGCTTTCAAAGGCAGCGGGAGTTCGAGGGTCCCAAGGTGGCGGTTCTGCTCATCGAATACGCCCAAGCGCAGCGAGACCGCATTCACCGGAACATCCACATCCTGATGCATACGCAAGCCGCCAATGAGAATATCCCGATAAGCGGCAGGCTTGAGATCGTTGGTGGTCTTGAAACCGATGTGAGTGAGAACGGAGCCGTCATCGGCGAACGTTGTGACCATGAAGTCCAGAATAGCCCGTCGCATATTGCCATTCGGAACAAGCGCCACCTGCTGACCCGCGATCGCAAAATTGATTGCATAGCGCTGCAACTCGATTTTCTTCTGTGAACCGGCGGCGGATTCAAATGCTTGAGCAGTGGGAGCTTTTACCGGCTTGCCCACCGGAACCGCTCGCACCGCAAAGTTGAGCTGGCGTGCTTCAGGCGCTCCGTGTTGCATTGCGTGCAGGCCAATCTCCCGTTGCAATTCCTTGGGATCTTTGATTGGCTCATTCTCCGGATTGGCGAAATAGCCCCGGCGATAGGCAAGGCGGCATCCCTTTTGCGCTAACGACACGCGCAGCTTCCTGTAATTTCCGTCCAAGTTGGGGTTGTCAGAAGTGTAAGAGATCGAATAGTACGTCGATCCCTGCGCGACCGCTGTCTCAATGGCCTTCTGAATCCCATTGGTATTGTAGAAGGCCTTGCCTCCAGTTCCATCCGCAACAGCATCCATAGTGGCCTGCTCGGCAGCCCTGCTGTTATGTTCATCCCGCATTTGCTGTTGCATGGGGGACTCGGGCTGGATGCCAGCTGCAGTGTTCGTCCCTCCGGCGGTCGTCGAACCCGCGATAGCCGGCACTTGCGATCCGGGAGCGGGACCTATATTGGGGTCAAAATGGTTGCCCGCGCTGTAGGCCGAGTCAACCTGGATACCGCGAACATCCACGGGGTAGATCGCGGCGTGCGCATCTGCCAACAAACTGGTCATTTGCCGCAGTTGTTCGCTATAGTTGCGCACCACGCCCGACATTTGGGTGGGCGTGTCTCTGTCTATTTGCGTCTCCGGGAAAAAATGGCTGGGAAACGATCCCGACAGCCAGACGATGTTCTTTCTTCCCGGAAGTCCGGCCAGATAGCGGGCCAACTGCGTAAATCCATCGACCGTGCGGCTGACTCGCCAGTCGAGATCGTTTGCGCGGTATTCGGCCTGCAATTGAGCCAAGCGAGCAACGGCTGGTTGGAATGTGGCGTCTCCCGCCGCAACTTCTTGAGCCATCCGAATCTGGTTCGACAAATCCACAGACGGATCGAGGTCGCCGTAGGATCGCCAGCCGCTCTTCTTTTTGCCGGCGATCATGGCGCTCTTGCCGGTAACCGTTGCGGCCAACATATTCTCATCCGCAGTGAAGCCATGGAGCATTTGCACATTATCGGAAAGAGTAAAGATGGCAAACTGCATATCACGGGGTTTATTGCTCAGGAATTTGAGCAGTTGTGCCTTGGCTTGCAGCAGATCCGCGGTGGATGTATTGACAAGGTCGATCACCACAGCAACCAGGGGCTTGTCCCCTGGCGGCGTCGAGTTGTTGCTGAAGACATTGGGGGGCAACTTGATAGCAGCGACCGGCGCGGCGGCGTCGTCCGCTGCCGCGCCATTGAACTCATGAAAATACTTAATCTTCTGGGGCTTTTTGTCTTCGTCGATCTTAAAGTCTGTTGCCGGCAATCCTTTCACCGGGTATCCGCCGAAGTCGGTAACCAAGACATCCACGACCACTTCCTTCGTGGCTGTTTTGAAAACATAATCGGACGTAGCTTCCTTATCGGTTGCGGTCGTGTGGGCGGCAGATTCCGTTGAAACTGGCGCATTCGCCGCATTCGAATTCCCTGGGGGGAAGCCAGACATTGCATCTGGAGCCGTCGATGTTGCGTGAAGCGCGGCTTGGAGATCCGATTCTCCCGTTTGAGCTACGTCTTCGGAATCGAGTTCGCCCACTGGCGGAGCAAGGCCTGGTGCATCTGCCGCCATGGCCAGGAATTTTGCCCGTTCGGCGGTCGGCTCGGGTGGCAGATCGTAAATCTTCAAGATGGATCCATCGAGCAATGCGAAACGGTTTCCATCCGGAACTAGAGCAAAGTTGGGGTTCTTCATCACTACGGACTTGACTCGAGCAGTCAAGAGCAGTTTTCCACTCACAGTCTCGAAGACTCGAATGTCCTGTTCGACATTGGGCGACCCATGGTCGTCTTCGTCAGTTGTGATCAGCGGACTGGCTTCGTGGGATGCCGTGATAGTGCCGATCGCGAATCGGCTACCGTCCTCGCTGCGCGTCAAACCCGGGAAGTGATTGAGTTGGGGCCATTTATCACGCCAAAGCGGATGTCCAGTGACAGTAAAGACGCTCACATTGTAGTCGTGGCTGTCGAAGGAACACCGGCCGATCAAGACCGCGTTGTTCGCCGGAAAGACTAGATCGGGTTCACAAGGCGACTTCACGCGGGCCACGCGTTGCCGTTGCCCTGAGTTCGGTCCGAACCGCACCAGCGAGATCTTGTCTACCGCATTGCGCGTGAAGTCAGCATAGCCCGTGCTGGTGGCATGAAACTCTACAACTCCGGGTGCCTGAAGCGATTGCTCCACGGCGAGAGAGTTGGAGTTCAGAAAATCGATTTTCACCCGTGCCGGTGGGCTGTTTTCAGACCGTTGTTTTTGGCCTGTTGCCTCACTTTTTGTCCCGCTGGAACCCTCCAAAGCTGTTTCAACGATGATCTGTTTTTCGTCCGGTGTAGGGTCTACCCATAAGAGATCGCCAGGGAAACTCTTCAGCAGAGTTTCATGAAGGTCTGAATCGAGCACATAAAGGCTGTTCGACCTGCGCAATAGAAGGTGCCCTGGTGACAGAGGCCAGAGGTAGGGGCGGAAGTCATGCAAGTACCAATCGGTTTCCGCGACCACCTTCGAGCTGGTCAAGTCAAAAACCGCCGCGTGAATAAAGCGGCACGGATGAGTTGGGGGACAATCCGGATCTCGGTGCATCAGCTTTCGCTGCGCATTGTAGGTCAAGAGAAGGGTATTGTTATTCAGAAAATGAACGGATACGTTAGCTCGAAAGCTGAACCGTTCTATCGATGCTAGACTGCGGAAGCTCCAAGCCGACAAATCGATCTCTCGTGTCGGCGGCGCAATAGCCGAGTCGAAGTACGCTCCTTGGCCCAAAGCAGAGATAGAGAATGTTAAGCAGAGAAGCATCAAACGAAGCAAGCGGAATACAAGGGAACATTCTCTCGAGTTCAAGGGTATCCTTTCGACTTATCATTGTGCGCGAAGCTCTTTGACCATGTTTGAACGCTGAATCCCGTGCGTTCAATGCGCTCATTGGCTCAATCATCCGCAGAACTTGATCTGCCTGTGTCATCGGTAAGCACACTCACTGGCTCCCAGCAACATTCTGGAAGGCTGTATTCGGCGGTTGAACACGGCCGACGACCGCACGATGCCACAGATACTGAAATCATCCTTCCATCTGCGGTTGTCAAAGTCAACGATAAAGTTGATCTTGCCCACCAAACGTACTCCTTAGCTAGCTGTTCTAATGCGAATAGGTAACGAGGATGACGAAGGGCAACCGGGTGCAGTATACGGTTGAGTTCAAGCAAGAGGCAGCGCGGCTCGGGCCACAGTCATGCAGCAGTTGCCCGCAGCCTTGGCGTTGTTGTGCAGGCCTTGGCCAATGGGTAAAGCCCGACTGTCCGAATTTTGCAAGAGGCTCCAGATTAATGTTTTTTGAGGAGGAGACGATAAATGGGATGTCGGTCACAATTATGCTGGAGCTACATGGTGACATTGACGATGCAAGACGAGAAGTACTCCGTGGCAGAAAAGACTCTCGACAACTAACGGGCAGCGTTTGAAGGGTTTTTGAAGCAAATCCACGCAGCAATGGGCAAGCACAAGACGCAGCTGACCCCATTGTTGGTGCGCTGGCCAAACAGCCTAAAAGTTTTTGCAACCCGTGCTGGTCGTAGCGATCAAAACATCCCCGCTCAGTTGCTGACCATGGTAAACAACTCTTTCTCTGATCACACTCAAATTGCAACCTCACCAGCGTATTCCACGGCTGTATAACCCAACAGCTACCTGATTCGACTCGTTCCCGGTGCGTTCAGGCCAAAACAGTTTCAGAAGCGCAATTCCACTCAACTTTCGGGCGTACATTTCCGATAAGCAATATACCGGGATATCCCGGCAGGGAGTTGTATATGGCACTGATGGCTTGGAGTGAAAAGTACTCGGTTGGCGTAAACGACATCGACAGTCAACACACTGTGCTATTCGACATTCTGAATGACCTGCACACCGCAATGATGAAAGGACAGGCGCACAGCCTGACCGGCCCCATCCTGCGTAAGCTGATCGAATATACGCATACGCACTTTACCTCAGAAGAAGAGGTGCTGGAGACAACCAAATATCCGGGCCTGGATGACCACAAAGTCAAGCATCGCGAGTTGCTCAAGCAGGTTGAGGAATACGCCGATCGCTTTGATCGCGGCGAGATCACACTCAACCTTTATCTGCTGAATTTTTTGCGCGACTGGCTCACGAACCACATCATGAAAGTAGACCATGAGTATGGTCCATGGCTGAATGAGCATGGAATGAAATGAGTGGATACAGGTACGGTTGAAATTGTGCCGGCTCGGGCTTCCAGGAACTACAGTCGTATTTAGGCCTTGTACCATTTGTGCCGCACAGCTAGGGATGGAGAACGCACATGGACAGTATGTCATCGAACTATGTGCTGGCTGCTGTCCATTTTTGACTTGCGCTTGTTTGCCAAACCACCTAGCGCAGGAGGAAGACAATGAATACTCCGCCCGATAGAAGCGAATTTGGCGTAGGAGTCAAGATACTCGACATGGATCACCGAGAGTTGACTGAAACCTTCTCTGCGCTTCACGCTGCCGCGAACAAAAACGTAGATCGAGGCCAAATCAGCATACTGCTGCAAAAGCTGGCTGACTTTACGCTTACCCACTTCGCTTTGGAGGAGGGAATGATGGCAGCTACAAGGTATCCAAAACTGGCATTGCATCGCCAGAATCACAGACGCATAATACGGCGAATCAAAGAGATTGCTGCCCAATATAAACACAGGAACTTGGTTCTGGAAAAACGTTCGCTCAGTTTTCTTGCACAACTGCACCACACCCATGTCCACAACGACGACCTGCACTACAGTCTCTGGCTGAATACGATCGGCAGGGACTAGACAGTGCTAACCGATCCTAGCCCTCGAATGAAAGCTGCATCGTGGCAAACATTGACGAATCCGGTTTTGGCTCCGAGGCCAACTCGTAGACAAGCCGTTCCAGCACCAACCGCTTATCAGGCGGAGAAGAGCGTAACTCCAAATCAGCGCGAGCGATCAGTCGCAGTGCCCGCGTTAGATCGCGGCGGCTCTTGTAGCGTCGCGCCTGACGAATCAGATCGTCGGCAGCAAACGGTGGCATACGGAAGCCCTGCCACAA
>Ga0182030_10008733_pt1 | contig 20891 bp, 20 predicted proteins | sample 812S3MmetaG_FD_121299 | JGI IMG/M metagenome (GOLD analysis project Ga0182030, IMG submission 121299) | Permafrost microbial communities from Stordalen Mire, Sweden - 812S3M metaG (Illumina Assembly) | ecosystem: Environmental > Terrestrial > Soil > Wetlands > Permafrost | place: Sweden...
ACCGGGGAGCGGCAACAGGCTTCAAGCACCTTGCGATCTTTCCTCGAAAGGTGGACTTCTCTTGCTTCGGGTATCATCCCGATCTTGAATCATGACTCACGTTCCAAGGAAAGAGGGTACTAGCGCGGGGAGCCTGCAGGCCCTAGACACAGCAGATCCCCGGGGGTACCTCGCTGAACACGTGGACGCCGCGTCAGACTGGGCGACCCTGCGAGCCGGGGATCGCCGTCGATCTTGCGAGCAGCGTCGTGGGTGACGCGTTTTTGACCGGATCGCGCCGGTCTTACGACTCTTTCGGGGCCGAATCCTCCGCTCATCACCTCGGGCGGCCGAGAATCGCGGCTTGGATTCGGAGGAATGCTGCGATTTTAATGTGCAGGAAAATCGACGCCCGAACCCAATTTCGGGCAAATCCAGCCGCATCAATTCCGGCGTTTTCTATGTCCTATCAAGCGCTTCTGGCATTACGCCCTCTATTTTTACCGTCAGACGGCGACCGCTTTGCGGAAATGTGATCAGTTCGAGCAGTCTGGTTGACTTATCTAGAATTATGATTTGTTTTCAGTGCCTTGTGGCGGGAAGATCGCCGAGGCCTGGAATAATCGCTTGTTCCCGAGATAATAGATTGCTAGGAAAATCAAATACGCGGATTATATGCTTGGCACCGAATCAGAACATTTTGCGAGACCCAATGGGTAGGAAATTGAACCTCGGAGTCATGTCCGTCGATGAGCTTTGGCTGCTTCACGAGGAGATAAGCCAGGTCTTGTCGGTCCGTTTGACATCGGAAAAACGAGAGCTTGAAAAGCGGCTGGCGCAGCTTCGTCGCGAAAAAGAAACGAGCCGGCCGGAGCCCGTGGATGGACAGCCTTCAAAAGCAGCGCCTCGTGCGCGACGTAAGTATCCGCGGGTATTTCCGAAATACCGAAACCCGAACGAGCCTTCGGAAACCTGGTCAGGGCGTGGAAAACAGCCGCGCTGGTTAGCTGCTGCTCTCAAGACCGGTCGAGCGATCGATGAGTTTGTGATCAGAAACGCGGAACCAGACCGGAAAGATGCGCGCCAGCGACGCGCATCTCAGGCTTAACGATAGGTACGATCTCGAACGCTGCCGGGTTTGGGAGGTTCTGGATGAGGCTTGCATCAGGGGCAACACTCTTTTTTGCCTTGGTTGGTTCTGCCTTGGCGGGGACCAGCGGTTTCGCTGATGGCAAGCTGAGATTTGCGCAGGCCGCGGATGCATGTTTTGCCAATTGCGCGAACGAAAATGCATCTTGTAAACGGGTTTGCCCGACTACGCTTAGCACGCCCTGTCTAAGCGCCTGCGATAGCCAAATGCAGACCTGCAAACTGAGCTGTCAGAGACGGTAAAGAGGCCTGCCTGATCCCAAGCAGGCTTTTGCGCAAGCCCGCTTACTCTTGGGTTCAGTCCCGCCATTTCGATCTGTTTTGGCCTGCACTTCGGCTCGCGGAACTCGCCTGTTCGGGCGGGGACAATGGCGGAACGCGGTTTTTCCGCGGCGAGGCGAATGGCGAGTCCGCCGGCCGCCCGACGAATGGACCTGGCACGTGTCCCTGGCACCGGCCGGCGACGGTAATCCTCCGGATCGCAAGCGACGCCCGTTTTAGTTGATCACTCCCGTATTCCCCCCGGTTCGCGGGGCAGGCGGGTTTTACGATCCATTAACCAAGATCATTTACCAAATATTTACGCGCCAAAATTGGCCCTGCCGCGCGCTGTCCGTGGAGCCTTTACCTTTGTTGCTTACCCTTAACCCAGCGACGAGGCTAGCCACCTGTTTGTTGGCACTGGTGGCCGTTTCCGGGTGCAGCGGTTCCGCCGCGATCGGTCCCACCTTGGCGACGCTGTCGAAAGATCCGTCACAGCAATCACAGCCACTTGGTGCCTTTGCCTACGATCGGGCCGCCGGATCTTCCGCCATCGCGCTCCCAACCTCGGGATCGCAGGCAATCCCGATAACCGAAACCGGCGATGGCCGAATGATCGGCGGATCGCCGCCGCGCCAGAAGTCAGACAATTCCGATGCCACCGTGGTTTTGAACCTGTCGGGCGTGCCTCTGCAGCAGGCCGCCAAAACGGTGCTGGGCGACATGATTGGCGTCAATTATATGGTCGACCCCCGCGTCGAGGGGGTCATAACCGTTCAAACGACAAAGCCTGTCACCAAGGCCGACGCGCTTGAGCTTTTCCAGGCAGCTCTAGTACCGGTTGGCGCCGTTCTGGTGGAAAACCGGGGCATCTACCGGATAGCGCCCGCCGACCAATCCGCGACTGGCGCGGTTTCGACCGGCCGCGCTGCGCAAGACAATGCCAGCGCGACCACCGACCCGTCGGTGACGGGCGCAATTTCGAATGATCGCTCCCTGCCTGACAGTGCTGTCGGCAGGCGTGATAGCGCTGTCGGCGGAAATGGCGTGCGCATTGTGCAACTAAAATATGTTGCCGCTACCGAAGTCGCACGGGTCCTCGAGCCCATGATTCCAAAAGGTTCCATCGTCCAGGCCGATGATGGACGCAATATCCTCGCACTCAAGGGATCTCCGGGCGAAATCGACAGTATGCTCGATACAATTTCGATCTTCGATGTCGACGTGATGCGCGGCATGTCGTTTGCCGTTGTTCCCGTGCAGACCTCGCAACCTGAAAAGCTGGTGGATGAATTGAAGGCCGTTTTCGCGTCGGACAAGGAAGGCCCATTGAAGGGGCGGGTGAAGTTCATCGCCAATACTCGGCTGAGCGCGATTCTGGTTGTGACACCCCAACCGAGCTATCTGCAGCGCGCTCAGATCTGGATCAAGCGGCTTGACGGAAAATCAAGCGGGGCAGAGCGCCAGCTCCACGTCTACCAAGTGCAAAATCGGCCCGTAGCGGAGCTCGCGGGCGTCCTTCAAACAATGTTCCAGGACCAGATGAAGGTGGTGCACCCAACGGCCAAGAATGTGTCGCCGCGATCCAAGCAAATCAGCCTCACCGCTGCGGCGGGAGGTGCCCCCGGGTCTGGCGCACCGGATTCGACGCCGCAAGGCGGCCAAAATGCCGGGGGTCCTGGCGGCAGCGGGGATTTGCGAAACCTGGCACGGTTGTTGAACAATGATCCCGAGGCGTCCGCCGCGGATCCGATGGACGGTGGCTCTGCAACGACCGGATCTGGAAGCGAACCGCCGCTCAAAGTCGTGGCGGATGATACAAAGAATTCGTTGCTCATCATGGCCGATGACCGCGATTACCATCGCGTTCTTCGAGTGATTCAGAGTTTGGACGTGGTCCCAAGCCAAGTCCTGATCGAGGCCGTTATTGCAGAAGTCGACCTCAACGACGATCTTCAATATGGCGTGCAATGGGCGCTTCAAAATAAATGGGGAACGCCAACAGCGAGCTTTTCGGGCGCTGTTACCGGCGGTCTGGCCGCCGTATTCCCCGGTTTCAACTATGCACTCAGCGCTGGCAGCGTCGCGGCAACTCTGAGCGCCTTGAATTCGCTCACTCACGTCAACGTGCTTTCGACGCCGTCCCTCATGGTTCTGGACAATAAAACGGCCAGGTTGCAAGTCGGCGATCAGGTTCCGATTACTACCCAATCAGCAACCAGTACGGTCACCGCCAGCACGGCGATAGTGAACTCGATCACAATGCAGGATACCGGCGTGATTCTGTCGGTGACGCCCCGCATCAACGAAAGCGGCCGTGTGCAGCTGGAGATCGAGCAGGAAGTCAGCAATGTGGTGGGTACCACGACGTCTACCATCAACTCGCCTACCATCCAGCAGCGCAAAGTGAAAACGTCCGTCGTCGTCAATGACGGCGAGGTCGTAACTTTGGGCGGCATGATTCAGGAGACGACTTCAAAAACCAGCTCGCAGATTCCGCTTCTCGGCAGTATTCCCGGAATCGGCGCGATGTTTTCCAACAAGGACAATTCGGTTCAAAAAACCGAGCTGCTGATTTTGATCACACCCCGCATCGTCAGAGACGGCTCGGAAAGCCGTCAGGTGACGGAGGAGTATCGACGGAAGTTCGGCGAAGTGTACATGGCCCGCAAATCGACACGCGAACAAACACCGGCCAACACCATACAACGGTTGACGGGACAATGAGGGGAGCCATGACACGATACGACGCTGGGTTAGTCTTCTTGGCCCGGTGCGGCCTGCTGTGGGGGCTTGTTTGCGCGCTAGGAGGCTGCGTGACTGATTCAGGTCAAGCCCTCAGTCCGCCACCGCCCTATATGTTGCTTCCCACGGACGAGATGATGTCGTGCAATGCCATTGCCGCGTCGTTCCATTTCGCGGCGCGGCGTGCCGCTCGCCTGGAATATTGGATGTCGGTGGGGCGCCTAAAGGGGTATGGCTCTGACGAATTTCCGCGCGATGCGCCGAGGGAACTCGTCGACGAGCGCAGACGGCTGGATGCGTTGACTGATCTGCAACGATACAAAGGCTGTTTCGTTCTGGAGCCTGGACCTAGTGTGGTCTATGAGCGATCGAAACTTGAAGGCTCGATGAAAGCACCGCAGTCGCCGGTCATTCTAAAGTCACGCGATTGACGCACCTGTCGCTATCTGAAGGACTCTGGACGCGGACCTGCTTGTCAGCTGCCGATCGCACCTCCAAACCGCAAGCAGCTGCGTTGCGGAACCTGCGCGCCGTATTGAGCCTCGGTCCCAGGCGCTAGATCGCCATGCCGCCATTCGCGTATGAGGAATGGCCGGCCGTTTTCGGCACCGAGCGAAACCAAAGCTTCGCGGACGAAACGGGCGCCGTCGCGCGCCGATACATCCGCGCGGATCGTCACCTCGCCCGTCGCCGGCGGGCCGTGCGTGACCCCTGGCGGTTTCTGGTCAAGATTGAGGAACTGGCGCAACACGGGCGAAGCTGCTTCGCCGTCGGGTTCCGGCCGCCCGGAGTGTACCGTCACGAAACGAAGGGCCTTGCGAAACAAACGAGGCGAGATACCGTCGATTCGATCGAGTTCCATGATTGTCGTAAAGCCGGTTTTTTTGGTGTCGTCCGGCGTATCGCCGGCTGATCGGGCGTCCGCCACCTTCCGGCCGGGATCGCGATACTCGACGATGTTTCCCGCGATTCGGGCGCCCGCCGACTGATCGGACGTCAGCGCGCTGAACAACCGCGCAAGCAGTGCGGGCGACGCCGTATTCAGGTCGACCTTGCCCGCCTCCTGCTCAAGGGTGACCGTGACCTGCTCGCCACCGGGCATCTGGCACCGTAACGGAAAATTAATGCTTTGGCCCGGCTTTGTATTTAAGATTACCGTGATTCCAAGATTGATTGCGCTTTCCGCAGCCGCCGCAGCAATCGTCGCGGAAGCGAGGCTTGACGTCACCTTGGCTCGATACCGCGCGCCAACGATGACTGCTATTCCCAGCAGGGCAATAAGTCCCAAGCTCCAGATCACCGCAACCAGCGCGAAGCCCCTGCTCGAATTCGACCGGGGGCGGAAAGGACACGGGTAGGGGCCCTCCGACCAGCGGTTAGGTCCGGCAAATCGACGGAATCGAGCGGATAACCAGCTTGCCAACTCGGGAGGCCTCTCGCGACGGCGGTCCAATGCTCGCCCTCGTCAGGTATCTAGGCCGAAATGGCAAACAAAGCGTCAAACACAGCATGTGTTAATCAAAATCCCTTAGCATCGGTAGGATCACAGACCGACCCTGTCGGGACAGCCGGGGAACCTGCATGCCATTCGAGATCCAGCAATTGCTTCCTCCAGAGCCCTCACGTGCTGGAAGCGCCGGCATCCCAACTCCAAAGGATCCTGCATTCGCGCAAAATTTTGCCGCCCTTCTTGAGAGAGAAGACCTGGTCGACACCGCGGCAATTTCAAGGGCCCGGCGGGCCGCCGAGGCGGCATCCGAACGTTTTGACTTTGTTCTCGTGAAGCTTGGTCTTATTTCGGAGAGCGATCTGTGCATCGCTTACGCGACCTATTGTAATCTGCCCTTGGTTGGTCCGGGCGATGTACCGGGCCAGCCTGTTCTGGCGGACCGACTGAAGCTCCCCTTCCTGAAGGCCAACCGGATTCTTCCGATTTCGTTTGATGGCAAGCGCCTGCTGCTAGCGACTGCCGATCCTTTCGTGGAAGATGCGATCAAGGCAATCACCTATATGCTGGATGCGCGGGTCGATATTGTCGTCATCGCTCCGGCCGAAATCGAACGCGCGCTGCGGACACTTTATTACGACGCGAGTGGAGAACTTCATTCCGCCGAGGAGCAAGTCACGACGCCAACCAGCGGCGACGGCAGCGAATTCGATATCGAGCGTTTGCGGGATATTGCTAACGAAGCTCCGGTCATCAGGCTTGTCAATCAGATCATCTCCAGAGCGGTCGAGCGGGGGGCTTCCGATATTCATATCGAACCGGGGCGCGACGCGGTCGCAGTGCGCTATCGAATTGATGGCTTCCTGCAGCAGGAACGGCTCGTTCCCGCGACACTGCGGGCCGCGTTCACCACCCGAATCAAGATTATGGCAAAGCTCGATATTGCTGAACGGCGGCTACCGCACGATGGTCGCATCAAGACCGCGGTTCGCGGCGTAGAGATCGACATTCGCGTGTCAACGCTGCCGACGGTCTTTGGTGAGAGCATCGTGATGAGGATACTCGACCGTACGCGTGTCGAGCTTGATTTTACAAAGCTTGGCCTTGATGAAGAAAAACAAGCGAGCTTGCACCGCTTGATGTCATTGCCGAACGGAATCGTCCTTGTCACGGGTCCGACGGGCAGCGGCAAGACGACCACCTTGTACACCGCGCTGAAGCACCTTAATCGACCGGAATTAAAGTTGTTCACCGTGGAAGATCCGATCGAGTATCAGCTGTCCGGAATTAACCAGATCCAGGTTCAGCCCCAGATTGGTCTCGACTTTCCAGCGGCCCTGCGTTCGATCCTGCGCCAGGACCCGGACATCATCATGATTGGTGAAATTCGCGATCTGGAGACGGCGCGGATCGCAATTCAGGCTGCCTTGACTGGGCACCTGGTATTCTCGACCCTGCACACCAACAGCGCTGTCGCCGCTATCACGCGCCTGATCGATATCGGGCTGGAGCGCTATCTCCTGGCTTCGACAGTTTCAGGAGTAATGGCGCAGCGTCTGGTTCGCAAGCTTTGCCAGCATTGCGCGCGTCCGCACAGAGATGTCGGCGATGTGCATGGCAAATTCAAAATGGCGCTGCCCGAGGGCGTGACGATCGATTTGTCGGGCGGCCTTGAACCGGCAGGATGCGAAGCCTGCGGCGGTACCGGCTACAGCGGCCGTACGACGATATCCGAGCTGCTCATAATCGACGACCGCACGCGCGAGGCGATTGGCAGGAGAAGCCAGGACCAGCGCGCCATCGAGCAACTTGCGCGGGCGGCAGGCTTCCGTTCGCTTTATGAAGACGGGCTTATCAAGGTGGGCATCGGTGAGACGACGCTTGAGGAAGTTCTGCGCGTCACGCGCGCCTGGTGATGGAGATTCATTCGTTGGCCACTTATCATTACAGGGCTTACAATGCGCAAGGCATCATTACGGCCGGCACGATTGTCGCCGACGGCACCGATGCGGCGATCGATGCCCTTTATGGTTCCGGTCTTACCCCGTTCGAAACTTACGGATCCTCCGACGAAGGATTTGATCGAACCGGCCAATCACCGACCACATCCGGCGAAGTCGCAGTTCCACTCTGGAAGCGCGAGCTATTTGAGTCCAATCGCTTCAGCCTGAAGGAGCTTTCCGCCTTTACCGTTGAGCTTGCTTCGCTGACGAATTCCGGATTGCCTGTCGACGCTGCATTTCGCATCATCGCGGGTCCAGGCGCCTCATCCAAGACGATTCGTCTCGCCAATGGGCTTCTGAAAGACGTACTCGCCGGCTCGCAACTTTCCGAGGCAATGGCACTTCGTCCGGAAGTCTTTCCTTCCGATTACCGGGCCATCTTGAGCGCCGGCGAAGCCGGGGGCATGACCGGCCAGGTTCTCAAGCAGATTGCGGAGTTGCTGGCGCGGCGGCTTGAGACTCGCGGCAAGATCTCGGCAGCGCTGGTTTATCCGCTTATCCTGATCCTGATGTCGCTGGTCTCGGTTTTGGTCGTCGTACTGGTGCTGGTTCCGAGCATTTCACCGATCTTTACGGACGCGGGTCTTCCGCTTCCCGGCATCTTGCACACGCTTTCAGATTTGCAGGAAAATTGGGTGGCGTCGGCGTCGGTACTGGGTGTTGGCGGTATTGCGAGCGCCGTGCTTTGGAACAGGGCGAAACACAATACCGAGATGATGCTGGGCCTCGATCGATTGAAATGTTCGCTGCCGGTTTTCGGCAAGCTGATCCAGGCCCGCGAAGCCGGCGGTTTCGCGCGTGCCCTCGGCACGTTGCTCAGCGCAAGGGTCCCGCTGATTTCTGCGATGCAGACAGCCCGCGCGCTGGTGACCAATCGATACCTGAATGCTCTTTATGATAGAGCAATTGCACGAGTCCCGGAGGGAACCCCGCTGCACCGGGCATTCGACGGGACTGGCCTTCTTCCTGCAACATCGCTCCGCCTCGTGGCTGTCGGCGAAGAGTCCGGACAACTTGGCCCAATGCTCATGCAGGTAGCAGCGGTTCTCGAAGCCGACCTGCAGCGACATATTGAGCGGATGGTTGGCCTATTGACCCCGGTTTTGACGCTGGTCGTCGGCGGCAGCATCGGCGCACTCATTATGCAGGTGATGAGCGCGGTGTTATCGATCAACGACCTTGCATTCCAATGAGACGCCCTGCGAAACCATCAGCCGGCTTCACGTTGGTCGAACTGCTCGTGGTCATGGGGATCATGGGGCTGGTCCTCGCCGTGGCCGTGTCCGCCAAACCGAACACGGCGGCAACGCGTGTAGCGGTCACCGCCCGTGCAGTTGCCGCGACGTTGCAACTGGCTCGCGCCGAGGCTATGGCGAGCAATGCGGAGACTGTCGTGCGCATCGACGTGCAGAAAGGCCAATTCGGCCTGGCGAGGTCAATGCATGCTTTGCCCCGGGGGATGACGGTTGCGATGACGGTGGCCGAGACCGAGCGCCTCGGAGATAGCGGCGGAATGCGTTTTTATCCGGACGGCCAATCGAGTGGCGGCGAAATCGTGCTGATGCTCAAGGGACAGGCGTCGCGCATCGCTGTGAACTGGCTCACAGGCGAACCGCAGCTGAGCCGATGAGCAGAACAGCCTCAATTCAAGCTTCCGGCCGTTCAACCAGAAACCACGGCGAGCGAGGTTTTGCGCTGATCGAGATCCTCGTCGCATTCGCCATTCTTGCCCTCGGCCTTGGCGTGATAGTGACCGGCGTTGCGATTGCGATGCGTTCCGACGGCCACATCCAGACCAGCCGTGCTGCCATCCGGCTGGCCCAGTCACGTCTGGAGGCGGCAGGGATCAGCGACGCGCTTTTGGCAGGCCAACGCGAGGGGCGAACGGCAAACAATTACAAATGGCGGGAGACGATCACCGCCGTTGACAATGGGGCAGAGCCGCCGCAGCCGCGAGCCGTTAGCCCAGGCCAAACGGCAGCCGGCACTGGCATCAGACCGTTCTGGGTTGAGATCGCGGTAGAGGCGGCGGATGGCACCGTCGAAAGGCTCGCGGGATTGAAACTTGGTCCGGCAGCGACGCAATGATGTTCACGCCTCAGAAGAGATATGCGCGCGCTGCACGCCACCGGCCAGGCGAGCGAGGCGTGACGATGATCGAATTGTTGCTGTCGCTCGCGATCCTGGCGGTATTGACCGGCTTTCTCGCAGCTGGATTGTCGATGGGGCGTCGGGCCTTTGATGCCGACCGGGTCAACGCGATTGGAAGCGAGACGGACGCCACGATCCAGGCCCTCTCCAGTTTGATCGGGTCGGCACTTTCGGTCCGGGCAAACACCGGTGATCAGGACTCAAGTGTCTTGTTCGACGGTCACGGGGAGACCATGTCGTTTGTCGGATTGAGCGAGGGGCGTTCCCTTCGAGGCGGGCCGCACAAGATCAGCCTACGGCGAAACGGCGATGACCTCATCGTCGAGATGATCGCTTCGGGAAACGAGGTGAAAAAGCAGGCTCCGGAGCCGCTACCCCTCCGGATCGTGCTTCTCAGCGGTGTTCGAGAAGTTCGTTTCGGATATTTCGGCCGGATGAGCCCATCGGCGCCGCCCGGATGGCGAACCAGCTGGGTTGGCGCGGCACATCTGCCGGATCTGGTTTCAATCCGTATCGATTTTCAGGACGAGCGGCGCACCGAACCCGCCACGATCGTCGCACTGCGTCAGGGATAATTGAAATATGAAGCCGCAAACGATCCTTGCGCCGACGCCCTCGTTACCCTTCGTAAAGATTTGGTAAATAGAATACCTGATCGAAACAGAGGTGTTGACCTAGAAGGACAGTCATCGCTATGGCTGATGTGTCAGCTACACGCTCCGACGGCTTTCGCGTGCTTGCGACGCGGTGGCGGGATTTTTCACGATGGTGGCTGTCGGAGCTGCGCACGGCGATCCCGTCGGGCTGGATCGATGGCGAAGCTCCGCCGAGATTGCTGATATGGCGGGACCGGGATCTTGCCATCTGCAGATTGACGTCAGCCGCGGGCTCGGCTGAAACCCGGCTTCCGTTGCACCGCTTTGGCGCAGCCGCGCTTGACGCATGGCTTGCGGAATGCGGCCTCAGGCGCGATCAGGTGATTGTCGGGCCAGTGGTCGGGCGCGATCTGTTTTTGCAGCGCGACCTGAGCGTGCCGAAGGCCGCGCTCGGAGCTTTGCCGAAGATCCTGGAGCAGGAGGTGTTGCGGCGGACGCCATTTCAACTCTCGGACATATGGCATGCCGCCCTCCCGTCTGCGGGCGCAGGGAGGGATGCGCAGGCTATGTGCCACTGGATCATTCGCAAGGATCGTGCCAAAGCGGCGCTGGCGGAACTTGGTCTTGATGCAGACGAAATCGACTTTCTGGCGGCCAGCGACGCAAATGGCGCGGTTGTGCCTGTGATTTTCCTGCGAGCGGTGGGAAATGAAGATCCGCCCTGGGCGCGACGGGCCGTCAACATGCTTGCGGTGACCGGATTATGCGCGGTCATGCTCGGGCTCGTCGCCTTTGAGTGGTGCCAGGCCAGCGTCGCGACGGGGATCGAAGCATCGCTCTTGGAGGCCCGCGAGGGCGCGCAGGGCGGTCAAGGTGGTTTAAACGAGGCCACGCGTCTGTTTGCGATGAAAGCCGATGTGAGCATCCTTGAGATATGGGACGAATTGTCGCGCGTTCTGCCCGACGACACCTTCCTAAGCGAGACTCGCATCGCAGAGGATAAGGTTATGATGGCAGGCTTTTCGTCGGATGCCGCTCGCTTGGTGGGAATCATCGATCGCTCGCCATTGTTTTCTGGCGCAAGCCTGATCTCCGCGATTACGCCAGATGCGACCGAACAGAAGGACCGTTTCAGCATCAGCTTCAAAGTGCGCGATGGGCGAACAGCGCGGTCCTCGGGAAGTACCCGGAGTCCCACGTCATGAACAATCCCATTGCCAGGAGAATGCCGCGCGGAGCGCTGTTTCTCGCCTTTAACCTATCCATCGCCGTTTTCCTGGCGCTGTTTGTTTTGGTGCCCGTATTGACGCATTTTGCCAGCAGGAGCGAAGAAATCTCGGAGAATGCCGCGCTGCTTGCCCGTTTTCAGAATATCGCGCGTAACGCGAGGTCCATGATGAAAACGACTTCGCAGGCGGGTGATCCGTTCCTGCCAGGTAATGAGGAACGGCTGGTGAGTGCCGATCTGCAAGCCAGCCTGAAGGCGATCGCCACAACCGCAGGTGTGCGCTTTCTCAGCATTCGCGGTCTCCAGGGTGGCCAGTTCCAGCAGCTGCATCTGATCACCGTCAGCATGGAAATGGAAGGACCTTTACCGGCGACGCGGAATGTAATTGCGGCCATCGAAAAACAGATGCCTTTTCTGTTTGTGACGGCCGCTTCATTGCGAAGCGTGGCCGATGGCGACGAGGGCCTGATTCGGGCGGAACTCAAAGTGCAGGGAGCGATGCGCGATAGCGGATCGCGATCAGGCGCGGCAGAGGCGATATCCGAATGAGCGACCGGAGAACAAATTCCGACCTGACCACAATGGTGGAGTGTTGATCATGAACTCCTTCCCGCTGGCTACCCAACGCCTGATCGCGCAAATCATGACTTCGCCGCGCCGTTCGTTCACGGCCCAGTTGGCTGCCATGCTTGGGCGCGTCAAGATCCCGCGCCGTGAGGAACTTGCAGAGCTGCGGCCAATAACGCGATTGCTTATTGTCGGTTTAATGGGGTGGATCGGCTTTGTGGGATTGGCAACGCTGATAGCAGTGGCTTCGGTCGAGTTTTCTACGATAAGCTATCCCGCGTGGCTAAGCGCCGGCGCTGCGGCCTCGCCGGGAATCGAGAATGGGTCTCCGGCGGGTTTTGAAAACATTTTGCGGCGCCCGCTGTTTTCGCGCAACCGGCAGGGCGCATCGGCAACGGTAGAGGTCGCGGCACCGCCTTCGTTGCCGGCAATGTTGGACCAGAACATCACGCTGAAGGGGGTATTCATCAACGGCGCGTTGGCAAAGGCATTTCTGACGTCGACGCAAAATCCGCTCGGTGTTTGGGTTCAGGCGGATGAAGAGATCGCCGGCTGGCGGGTCGTGGCCGTCAACTCCGAAAAGGTCCTTTTGGACGCACCCAACGAAAAATTGATAGTCGAACTCAGCGTCAACGGCAGCTCAAAATGATTCGTGCTCTGCGCAGGACGGGCGGCCGGACCGCCCTATTTCTAGCCACCGCGTGGCGTGCGCCCGACCGCCAGCATGCGCTTGTAGTGTGGTGCCTGATAGCGGGCGCGGTTTGGCTGATGGCAAGCCTTGCGGGCGATCCGGTGTGGCCCGGATTGACAGTGGCCGGACTCTATCTCCTGGCCGTGTTGGCGGCGGTCTGTGCCATTGATGCGCGCTACGGTATTATCCCAAACAGCCTCGTTGCCGGGTTAGCGATTGGCGGATTGCTTCAAGCATTTCTGCCGGGTCAGGGCGAGTTCCTGCAGCGGGGTTTTGAGGCCGTGATGTTTTTTGCGGCAGCAAGCCTATTCCGGGCTGCCTATCGCTGGCTGCGGGGACATGACGGGCTGGGCTTTGGTGACGTAAAATTCGCAACCGCGGGCGTGCTCTGGATCGGGATTGAAGGCGTCCCGGAGTTGCTCTTGGTGGCCGTTTTCTCGGCGCTGGCAAGCCTTGTGATCCTAAGGGCCGAGGGATGCGAACTCAAAGGCAATCAGGCGATCTCGTTTGGTCCACACCTTGCCATTGGCCTTTGGCTGACCTGGATTTTCGGTCCATTGCAACTCGGCTTGTAGAGCGGTTACCCCCGCCGCGGCTCAGGGGGGCGGTGTCCGAGGCCCCGGATTGGCCGAGGATTGGCCGGGAGCGGAGTAAAGTGAAGAGCGTGGGGTCGGTCCGGAAAATTCGCAATGGTCAAACGGCAGGCTCGGGTTAGGCCGAAAGTTCAAGCCGCTCCTCTAATGTCAGGTCCGCTCAGAAGGTCTTTCAGCTCTCTGGCAGGCCGCGGCCGGCTAAAAAGAAACCCCTGAACTTCGGTGCAGCAAACCATGCGAAGATGGGCCAACTGCTGTTCGGATTCGACCCCTTCCGCAGTGACCAGCATGCCGAGATCCGTTCTAAGCTGAAGTTTGCGGGAGCAATTTTCCGAAAGTTGAATCTCTCGGATCGCTTAGGTCGAAAATCGCTTCCGAAAAGTGTCCATGTAGATATTCACAAATCCGCGGATTTGTGATTCGATTCGGCGCTGGTTTCAACCAAAGGGTCTGTGTCCAGTAACGGAATCGGTGAATTTTGAAAATCCGAATCGGATCAACCGGTTGCGCGTTTCGCTGGTGAAAACTTCAGTCTAAGCAGTGTGATTGCCCGTACAATTGATAATGCGTCTCTTTGATCGCACATGTTACTGGTAAAGGATCGGTCGATTTTTATCCTGTCAAACTGGAAAGGACTGAGATAGCCATCAGCAGAGCGAACATCTCCAGTAATTCCGTCATCCGGCTGGTGTTTAAAAAAGGCTCAAGATCGAGCGGTCGAATGCAGCTTGTGGATGCGGAGACGTCCACAGCACTGTAGCTGAATGCCCGAGGAGCTGCTGACACCAGCGTAGGCTGGGGTCTTCAGCAAAAAGCAGCCCCAAGGAAACGGCGGGTGACATTGCAAATCCGAAAACTGCGGTACGCATTACCAGGCTCGCGCACGCAGAATGTTACTGGCGGCGGGTTAACAACTCATTCTTCCTGCAGGCTGAGGCTTGCGCCGGGAGCGCTGAGCTCGTCGAGCTCGATATCAAGGGGCTCTTGCCAGCCCGGCATTTGAATGCCGAAAATGGTTTCCAGCCGGGTCATGTCCAGGCGGGAATTGAGCGGGCGGGCGGCCTTGGTCGGGTAATCCCTGGTGCCGATCGGAGCAATTTGACGGACGGCAAGTTGAACGCCTCGGCGGTGCAGTCCTTCAATGATTGCAGATGCAAAACCGTGCCAACTCGTCTCTCCTTTTTGCGATAAGTGAACGAGGCCGTCGGCCTCCGCGAACCTGCGCCTGATCAAGACGCTCTCTGAACCTTCCTCATCGGGGCGGCGGTTGCTGATGATCGAAATCAGCGCGTGCGCAATGGAGCGGGCTGACGTCGGAGCGCCAATCTGGTCAGCGACGACGCGCATTTCCTGTCGCTCGCGCGCCAGTCTTACGATCGTCGTCAGGAAATTCTTTCCTGTGGAGGCGTAGATCCAGGAAGTACGGATGATGAGATGATCTCCGCCAGCGTCACGAATTGCAATCTCTCCGGCAAGTTTGCTCGCACCATAGACCGAGAGCGGACCGGTTGAATCGTCTTCGCGCCAAGCGCGATCACCTGACCCATCAAAAACATAGTCAGTTGAAAAGTGAACCATGGGAACACCGCGGCCCGCAGCCCACCGCGCCATCGCTCGTGGAGCCTCGACGTTGATGCAATAGGCGAGTTTGCGTTCATCTTCGGCCTGATCGACCGCGGTGTAGGCCGCGGGATTGATGATAAGATCGGGCGAAAGAGCGTTCAGTGCTGGAAGAATAGATTCCGTGAGACTTAGATCGAGGATCCGCCTGTCCGCAGCGAGTACAGTGCCAATCGAGCGAAGTGGCTCCCGAAGTGCGCGTCCCACCTGACCGCTGACGCCCGTCAACAGGATGCGCATCATGCCGGCTCATAATTCGGTAATCTGTTGATATTCTGCAGAAGTGGGGCGGCGGCGTCCCGTTGAGACAGGTTCGGGGCGGCTGTACGCCAGTCAATCTTCAGCGCCGGATCATTCCAGCGAATCGTAAGTTCGTCAGCTGGACTGTAGAGCTCGTCGCATTTGTAGTAGAAATCGGCCGTCTCCGACAGGACGGTAAATCCGTGAGCAAAGCCCCGCGGTATCCAGAGCTGCCGGAAGTTATCGTCGCCAAGTTCAACCGTGATATGCTTGCCGAATGTCGGGCTGCCGATGCGGACATCGACCGCGACGTCCAGGACGCGACCCCGCATGACCCCGACGAGCTTTCCCTGAGGCCGTGGATTTTGCAAATGAAGACCACGAAGCACCCCACGGGACGACCTGGACAGATTATCCTGAATAAACGGGCCTCTGACCCCGTGGGCTGAATACCGCTCGGCCTGATAGTGTTCGAGGAAGAAACCTCTTGGATCTCCGAACATCTTAGGTTCGAAAATGACAACTTCCGGGAGCTCGGTCTTGATGACGTTCATGCGCTCGGGTTTTAAGGTTGGCTTTGACCAGTTAACTCAACAAATCACATCTATATTGTGCATTGCAACCCGTCTTGATAAATCTATTCCCGATCGAAGAAAAGAGGACCGATGAAGGGCATTATTCTGGCTGGCGGAACCGGATCGCGGCTTTATCCGGTGACAACTGTTGTATCAAAGCAGTTATTGCCGGTTTTCGACAAGCCGATGATCTATTATCCGCTTGCCACGCTGATGCTGAGCGGGATCCGGGAGATCCTTGTCATAACGACCCCATTGGATCAGGCGCTGTTTGAACGTCTGCTGGGCGATGGTTCGGATTTCGGCCTAAAATTCTCTTACGCCTCCCAGGCCCAGGCCCGAGGTCTGGCTGACGCCTTTATCGTCGGTCGCGATTTTGTCGGCAGCGATTCGGTGGCCTTGATTCTGGGTGATAATATCTTTTACGGTCACGGATTGCCCGAGATGCTCGCAGAGGCCACCAGGCGCACCAAGGGCGCTACAGTGTTCGGCTACACCGTCACGGCGCCAGAGCAGTACGGCGTCATCGAGCTTGGGAACGATGGACGTGCGCTGTCGATCGAGGAGAAGCCTCTCAAGCCGAAGTCGAACCTCGCCGTCACCGGATTGTATTATTATGATAATGACGTCGTCGATATTGCCGCGGCGATCAAGCCGTCCGCGCGCGGTGAAATCGAGATTACCGACGTTAATCGGGCCTATCTCGAACGCGGTGATCTCTATGTCCAGGTGATGGGGCGCGGCTTTGCCTGGCTCGATACGGGAACCCACGCCTCGCTGGTCGAGGCCAGTCACTTCGTGCAGATCCTGGAACAGCGTCAGGGGTTGAGAATCGCGTGTCCGGAAGAAATTGCCTTGCGGCTTGGATATATTTCGCTTGACCATTTCCACGAGATTGCGCAGCGGACAGCCAAGAGCAGCTATGGCGAATACCTATTGTCCATCCACAAGTCATTCAAGAGTTGACTCCGTAAAGCACGAGATCTTTCAAGAATGAATTTCAGGGGCTCGACCATTTTCGTTACTGGCGGCGCGGGGTTTATCGGTTCCGCCGTGATCCGGCATCTGCTCGATGATAGCGAGGCGTTCGTCGTCAATATCGACAAGCTAACCTACGCCTCGAACCTCCAATCCATTCCCCGGGCGACCGCAGCGCGCTATGTGCTGGCCAAGCAGGATATCTGCAACGGCCCGGCAATGCGCGAACTGTTTGAGAAATATCAGCCGAATGCCGTGCTGCATCTTGCCGCCGAAAGCCACGTCGATCGATCGATTGATGGCCCCGGCGAATTCATCCAGACCAACATCGTCGGCACGTTTACGCTGCTGCAGGAGGCGCTTCGCTACTGGCGGAAGATCGAGCAGCCGCAACGAAAGTTGTTTCGATTCCTGCACGTTTCGACCGACGAAGTATTCGGTTCGCTGGGGCAGGAGGGGCTGTTCACCGAGACGAGCCCATACGCACCGAACTCGCCGTATTCCGCGAGCAAGGCGTCCTCAGACCATCTGGTGCGCGCCTGGTGGGAGACTTACGAGTTGCCTACGATCATCACCAACTGCTCGAACAATTACGGGCCCTATCATTTTCCCGAAAAGCTGATCCCACATATGATCATCAAGGGCCTGGCGGAGGAAGATCTGCCGGTCTACGGCGATGGCCAGAATGTGCGCGACTGGCTTTACGTGGAGGATCATGCGCGTGCCTTACGTCAGGTCCTCGAGTTCGGCAGGGTAGGGGAGACCTACAATGTCGGCGGACGCAACGAGCGCAGTAATTTACATGTCGTGGAACTGATCTGCGGCCTGCTCGACACCATGCAGCCCGCCGCGTCAGGCGCCCGAAAGCGGCTCATCTCGTTTGTCGCGGACCGCCCCGGGCACGATCGCCGCTATGCCATCGATGCCTCCAAGCTGGAGCGGGAACTCGGATGGGGCGCGAGGGAGACGTTTGAGACGGGTCTTGAAAAGACGGTGCGATGGTATCTCGCCAACACCGCGTGGTGGCAGGAAATCCTGCGAACAGGATATCAAGCGAACCGGATTGGATTGGCGCCGGTTGCTTTAAAGGAATAATCGAACGCTGTTATCCCGCATCAAATCGGCGCCAGGCATAAGCGGGGAACCCACCAAAGACGGGGCGCCGGCGACACCGGGTTTGCCGGTTCCGCAGGTTGCAACTCCAGGGTCAATCGGCAACGTCGCCAAGGCGCCGACAATTTGTCGATTCCGCCGGGGATCGCGAGATCAGGCTTTTGACAATCACGAACTCGCGGCTACGATCAGTCCCACCAGCGGATCAGTATTGCCTCGCTCAAAGCGCGGCTTTCCGCACTTTATCAGGCAAAGCGTCATATTCGCCGCTGCCTCTATCGACTAGAGTTCTGGAATGAAGTTCCTAATTGTCGATGATCATTCGATTGTAAGAGACGGATTGGCGGCCTTGTTTGAGCAGGTTAGCCCCGACTTCGAGGTGGTTCAAGCCCGGGATGCGGAGGAAGGCCTGGGATTGTTGGGTGATTGCGACAATTTCGACCTGGTAATTCTCGATCTCTTTATGCCCGGGGTGGATGGTTTCGAGGTGATTTCGGCGTTCGGCCGCAAGCGACCGGAGGTTCCCGTGGTCGTCTTATCCTCTTCGGAAGATCCGGCCGACGTGCGCAAGGCCTTGGCCAGCGGTGCGCTTGGTTATGTTCCCAAATCGGCCAGCCAGCACGTGCTGCTTTCCGCCATCAAACTCGTCATGAATGGAGACTTGTACGTTCCACCACTCGTTCTTTCAAAAAGTTCCACATCCGACTCTCGGCTCAACCGCTCGCACGATGCCGCCCAGGGAAAATTGCTTACGCCACGGCAAGTCGAAGTGCTGCTTCTGCTCTGTGAGGGCCATCCCAACAAAGCGATCGCCGCAAAACTGAATCTCTCGGAAAAAACCGTCAAGGCCCACGTTTCGTTGATCTACAAGTCGCTGAACGTGGCCAACCGGATGCAGGCGTCGAAGGTGGCGCGCGAGACCGGGCTTATTTGATGGCCAGCTGGCGCCCCGAGGCGACGTCGGCTTGATTGGACACGCGCATGGCGTTGACGATTACCGCTCTGAGTTTGCTGTTGTGGACCGGCTTGTGAAGCAACACCAGGCCACTGGCGCGCGCCTCGATCAATCGCTCTTCGGCGGTGTCGCCGGTAATAAGCACGGCGGGAATTGGCTGTTTGCATTGGGCTTGCAGTAGGCGGATAACGCTGATGCCGTTTTCTTCGCCGCGCAGGCGGTAGTCGCAGATAATTAAACGCGCACGTGCATTGCTTTGAGCCAGCTTTGTCAGCGCTTCGTCACCCGAAGCAACGGTGAGGACGCTGTAGCCCCAACCTGTCAGCAGCGCATCCATCGCTTCGCGCACCGCGGCCTCGTCGTCGATGACTAGAACGAGTGCTCCTTCGGCGACGACGTGGGTTTCTTCGGTGGAAGCGAGCGACGAAACCGGCCCCGATTCCACTACCGGCAGGCCGATACTAAAGCAAGACCCGCGGCCAACCCGCGAACTCAAGCGGAGTTCGGAATCCAATAACCCGCAAAGCCGCCGCACGATGGCAAGGCCAAGGCCGAGGCCTTTGCTGCGGTCGCGTTCCGGGTTCTGCAACTGCACGTATTCCTCAAACACCCTTTGTTGGCTTTCGGGTGGAATACCGGCTCCGGTATCCCAGACCTCAAGCCGGACGGTTTTGCCGCGCTTGCGGCATCCGACGACAACGCGCCCTTGGTCGGAATGCCGGATCGCGTTGGAGACTAGGTTCCGCAAGATGCGTTCAACGAGGTGCGGGTCGGAGAAAATGACGGCGCCGGTGGCTGGTTGACGAATGACGATGGATTTGTCTTCGGCCTCTTCCGCGAAATCCTGACAGATGCGCTCAAGAAGGGGCTGCAGCACGAAAGCCTGTCGACGTACTTCCACGACGCCGGCATCGAGCCTGGAAATATCGAGGATTGCGCTAAACAGGTCACCCATTGCCGAGGTCGACACTTCCATGCGGTCGAGGATACGCGACGCCGCCGTTGGAAGTCCCGGTACGGCTCGTAACGCGCTCACAAAAAGGCCCAGGGCATGAACCGGCTGGCGCAAATCATGGCTCGCCGCCGCGAGAAATTGCGATTTTGCAAGACTGGCCCGTTCCGCAACTTCCTTCTGTCGCTGTAAATCAAACGCCAGCTCTGCGGCCTTGATCCGGAGCCGGACAAGTTCATTAAAGTTGCGATTGGCGCGAACCCCAAGAACCCCCATTCCCGTCACAAAAATCGCCATCAAGAGATACATCATGGTGGCTTCCGGGAACACCGTCCTCGATGCGATACCCCAAAGCAGACTTGGCATCGTTGTCGGAAAAAACAGGGCGAAGAAGGCCGGCAGATAAGAACTGAAGGCAGGGATGGCGCCCGCGGCCACGCTCAGCGTCACAATCATGACGACCATCTCGAGCGAGAATTGGCCGCTGCTCCCGGCCAACGCAACCGATGCCCAACCCCAGCCAATGCCCTCAGCCAGGCTGATTGCGACGAACCAATCCGCCCAGCCTTTCCAAAGCGAGCTGTCGGGCGAGCGGCGAACGTAGCCATGGCGCAAAGCAATATGGGCGGCAGCGCAGGCAACGATATACAATGCCCAGGCGATGCCGACCGCCGGGTCCAAGGCGCCGAGCCTTGCGAGAGCGCCGGCCAGAACAATCGCTGCCGCTGCCGCGGCCACGACGCCCGGCACGACGTTCTGAAACAGCGCATCCACCTGGTCGGAGCGAAGCCGGTTCGTTGGTGAAAGCGACGGTTCGGTTGTCATTGGCATCTCATCCAGCAGCAAGGCGCGATAGTGACACAAATGGCAGATGATTCCTGAAAAGCGATTTGCGGTGCCGTGGCGCAAGTCAACCGCGGCTTAGGTCCTAGGTCTTTCGGCGAAAGCTAGGACCCTTGTTCAATTGACCACGTTGCCCAGGAGAGATTATGTCGCCCGAGGCACGTTGGCACTCGAAATTCACTGAAATCACTGCTCCACGACGCAG
>Ga0182030_10008734_pt1 | contig 20890 bp, 22 predicted proteins | sample 812S3MmetaG_FD_121299 | JGI IMG/M metagenome (GOLD analysis project Ga0182030, IMG submission 121299) | Permafrost microbial communities from Stordalen Mire, Sweden - 812S3M metaG (Illumina Assembly) | ecosystem: Environmental > Terrestrial > Soil > Wetlands > Permafrost | place: Sweden...
CATGCAGTTCATCCCAAATTCGCCGAGGCCGCCGAGAGGGACGATCTGCAGTTTTTTATCAGACATGCGTGAGCTTATTTGAGGTTAGCAGGATCGGCGGCGCTAGGTTGGTGTATGCTTCCCTTGACAGAGCGCTTTGACAAAACCTAAAGGAAGGAGATTCGATATGAAAAAGACGGTGATTTTATGTTCCCTGGCCGCAGCCGCCATGGGATATTGGGCGGGCCACGTAACGACGGCTTCGGCCGCCGGCAACCATGTTTATGAGTTCCGCAGATACACGGCGGAGCCGGGCAAACTGGAGGAGCTGCAGGCCCGCTTCCGCGACCACACGGATTCCATTTTCAAAAAATACAATATGAAGAGCGTAGGATATTTCGCCCCCGAGGACGATCCTTTGTCGAAAAATACGTTCCTTTATATTTTGGAATTCCCAAGCCGCGACGCAGCGAAGAAATCGTGGGACGAGTTCCGCGCCGATCCCGAATGGCAGAAGGTGCAAAAGGAAACGGAAGCGAACGGCAAACTGGTGGATCACGTCGAATCGATTTTCGCGGATCCCACCAGTTTCTCCAAGCTGAAGTGACGATCTCGCCGGAGATGAATCCGGCTAGCGCGGCAACAGACTTTCGAGAGTTTTCAGAACCACGGGATCGCGCTGCAACTCGATTTGATCGCCTTTTTCGACGCCGAATTTCAGGTTGACGATATCCTGTTTGAGTTTGCTTTGGATGGCGTCGCGATCGTGCAGCCAATCGCTGATGCCCGGACGAATGTCGCGCGCCGATAGATACGCTTGCAATTGATCGAGAATCGCGGGTGTGACTTCAAACGCAGGATCGATCGGATGACTGGTCACGTATTCGCCGGCGAACGTTGTCAGCGCGCCGGTGGCGGCCAGCACTTGCAGCAACCGGCTTTCGGGAGCGCGAAACACCAGTTGATCCGGCTGAATGCCTCCGCCTCCGCGTACTTCGCGGCCGGCTTCGGTGTAGAACACGCCCGGCTTGGCGGCGAGGCTGATATCGAGCGATCCACTTGCCAGCGGCTTTTGAATAGAACGGCCGCTTGGCGTGTAATAAAACGCCACGGTCAGCGCAACGCCTGTGTTATTGCTCAACGGCAGCACGTTCTGGACCAGTCCTTTGCCGTAAGATGGTTCTCCAAAGACGGTCGCGCGGTCGTGATCCTGCAAAGCTCCGGTGAGAATTTCGGCGGCGCTGGCGGTGCGCGCGTCGACCAGTACAGCCATCGGAAATTTGTAAGGAGTGGCCGCGTCGGGCACGCGCACCTGCTGCTCTTCCTGATTCCTGCCGCGGATGGAAAAGATCAGTTGTTTCGGTGCCAGAAACAGCGACGCGATTTCGGTGGCCGCTTGCACGCCCCCGCCGGGATTTGCGCGCAGATCCAGAACCAGCCCCTTGAGATTCGCGCCGCCGATCTTTTCGATCAACTCTTTTACCAACGCGCCCGTGCGCTGTTCGAAGCTCTTAATGCGCAGGTAGCCGACGCCGGGAGCGATTTCGAAATCGCGATCGACGCTGGGAGTATCGATCAACTCGGGCGAAAGCGTCAGGCGGAACACGCGGATGTTGCCGGGATGGCGAACATCGAGCGCGGCAGCCTTCTGCCGGGCGTACGACAGAAGCTCCACGATCTGCTCGGGCTCCAGCGGCGCAATCGCAATGTTATTGATGGCCAGGATTTCGTCACCGGCGCTCAAACCGGATTTGGCGGCGGGCGATCCATCCATGGTCTGCAGAATGATGACGCGTCCCGGAATGATGCTGACGATGGTGCCGAAGCCTTTCACCTCGCTCTGCTGCATCTGTTTGAGCTGTTCGAACTGGCTGGGATCGAAAAACGACGAATGCGGATCGAGCGTGCGCAGCATTCCCGGAATCGCGCCTTCGTAGATCGCGTGATCGGGCGTGACGGGGTCGGCCGCTTCGCTTTCGACGGTCGCAAAAACGTCGACCATCTTCGCGAGTTCGGGAACGAGCGCGGCTGCCGGATCGTCCTCGGCGCGGAGAGGCGCTACGAGCAGGAGCCCCGCGAACAACAAAGCTATGGCGCAACGCCGCATCGTTATCTATTGTCTCGCTTTATTGACCGGGCTCTTGGCCGTAGGACGTCGCCTGCCGTTCGCGATGACGCTCCAGCGCGAGCTCGATCAAACGATCGATGAGTTGTGGATAAGGCAATCCAGAGGCCTCCCACATCTTCGGAAACATACTGATGGCCGTGAAGCCCGGCAGAGTGTTGATCTCGTTGATCAGGAATTTGCCAGTGGCGTCTTCGAGAAAGAAATCCACGCGCGCGAGGCCTTCGCAATCCACGGCGCGATAGCAATCGATCGCCAGGCGCTGCATTTCGCGCGTCTGCTCGGGTGTGAGATCAGCGGGCAGAAGCGCTTGCGACTTCCCTAGAACGTATTTATCTTCGTAATCGTAAAAATCTTTCGACGGCAGGATTTCGCAGGGAATGGCCGCAACCGGCTCGCGATTGCCCAGCACCGCGCATTCAAATTCGCGGCCCGTGACGCCGCGCTCGACGATGATCTTGCGATCGAATTTCGCGGCAACCGACAGCGCCGCTTTCAGCTCCTCACAGTTTTTGACTTTCGAGATGCCGACCGAAGATCCAAGATTCGCGGGCTTCACGAAAAGAGGAAACGGGAACCGTCCACAGATCTTTTCGAGCTGGTCGTGATATTCGCCGCGATAGGTCACCAGGTAATCGACCACGGGCAAGCCGCGTTCCACGCACAGACGCTTCTGAATCTCCTTATCCATCGCCGCGGCGGAAGCAAGCACGCCGGGGCCAACGTACGCAAGATTTGCGAGCTCCAGCAAGCCCTGCAGGGTTCCGTCTTCGCCGAACGTGCCGTGAACAATGGGGAAGACCACGTCAATGTCGGGATTGCCGCCCGGTTCCGGCACAATGGGGTGCGGATCCCAACGGCCTTCTTTCGTAATGAGGATGCGCTCGACGTCGTACTTCGCGCGATTTATCGCGGCGATGATCGCGTCGGCCGAGCGCAACGATACTTCGTGCTCGCCACTGCGCCCGCCGCACAACACCGCCACTCTTAGTTTCATAAAATTCGTTTCCCTAAAGCACTCATCACCAGCTCCACGGCGAGCTGTGCCGTGCGGTTCACTTCGTCCAGCACTGGATTCACCTCCACAATTTCCAGGGAAGTCATCGCACCGCTATCGCACATCAATTCCATCGCCAGGTGAGCTTCGCGATAGGTGATGCCTCCGCGCACGGGCGTTCCCACCCCGGGAGCTTCGCGCGGATCGAGCGCGTCCATATCGACCGACAGGTGAAAGCCCGCCGTATCGGCCGTCGCGATCTTGATGGCCTCTTTTATCACGGCGACCATTCCACGCTCGTCGATGTCGCGCATCGTGAACGGATGCACGCCCGCGCCACGGACGTTCAGGCGTTCCACGTCGTCTATACTGCGCAGTCCGATCAGCACGACGTTTGACGGGTCGACCGCCGGAACATGACCACTCATGTTTATCAGTTCGCGCGGTCCCCATCCGATCAGGCAAGCGAGAGGCATGCCGTGGACATTTCCGCTGGGGCTGGTCGCCGGAGTATTCATATCGGCATGCGCATCAATCCAGATCAGGCCCATTTTCCGATTCGCTTTTTGAAAATGGCGCGCCATGCCGGAGACGGTTCCGATGGCCACCGAATGATCGCCGCCGAGCACCAACGGCAAGCGCCCCTCATTCGCGGCTTTCTCGACCATCTCGGCCAGCCGCGCGCAGGTGTGCACGATCTGCGGAAGATAGCGCGCTTCGGCGGGACCGACGGGCGTGGTCTCCGGTTGATCGACGCGGACGTTGCCCAGATCTTCCACTTCATAGCCGAGCGCCGCGAGTTTGTCGTTGAGTCCGGCCAAGCGCAACGCCGAGGGCCCCATGTCGACGCCGCGGCGTCCTGCGCCCAGGTCCATGGGTGCGCCGATGATGGCGATATGGGATTTCTTCATCGCGATAAATCCAGCGCCAATCTAAGGTCGCGTGCGATACAGCATTCTGGGAAACGCGATCGTCTCGCGGATGTGTTCCAGCCCGCACATCCACGCGACGAAACGCTCCACGCCCATGCCGAAACCGGCGTGCGGAACCGAGCCGTACTTGCGCAGATCCACATACCAATTGAAGGCCTCGCGCGGCAAGCCGTGATCGTCGAGGCGCTTCAGCAGCAGATCGAGATCGTGGATACGCTGGCCTCCGCCGATGATTTCGCCGTAGCCTTCGGGCGCAATGAAATCCACGCCGAGCGCGACCTCGGGACGTTCGGGAGCAGGCTGAAAGTAAAACGCCTTAATGCTCGAGGGGAAACGATCGACGATCACGGGGCGATCGGAATCTTCGGTGAGCAGCGTCTCATCGGTGTTGCCGAAATCGCTGCCCCATTGGATTTCGCTGCCCTTGGCTTGCAGCTTCAACACGGCGTCGTCGTAACTCATGCGATGGAACGGACCGCAAATCGCTTCGAGCTTCGCGACGTCCCGTTCCAGCAACTTCAAGTCCTCGCGGCGATTTTCCAGCACGCGCCCGATGACGAACAAGACCATCTCTTCGCCCACGCGCTTGACGTCTTCCAGATCGGCAAACGCCATCTCCGGTTCCACCATCCAAAATTCGGTGAGATGCCGGCGCGTTTTCGATTTCTCGGCGCGAAACGTCGGTCCGAAGCAATACACCTTGCCGAAAGCCGCGGCGGTGGCTTCGCTATAGAGCTGGCCGGATTGCGCGAGGTAAACTTTTTCGTCCTCGAAGTAATCCACTTCAAACAACGTGGTGGTGCCTTCGCACGCGGCGGGCGTGAAGATGGGCGTGTCGACCAAGACGAAACCGTTGGAATCGAAATAATCGCGGATGCCCTTGATCACTTCGTGGCGGATGCGCAAGGCTGCATGCTGGCGGCGGCTGCGCAGCCACAAATGGCGATGGTCCATTAGGAAATCGACGCCGTGATCCTTCGGCGTGATTGGATACGGATCCTCTTCCGGAACGCGCTGCAGGATTTCGGCGCTTTCGACGTCGAGCTCGTAGCCGCCGTGCGCACGCGGTTCGGCGCGCAGCTTGCCGCGCACTTTGAAGGACGATTCCTGCGTGAGATTCTTCAGCGCTTCGAAGGTCTCCTCGGGCAACGCGCTCTTGACGGCGACGCATTGGATGATTCCCGTGCCATCGCGCATTTGCGGAAAACAAATTTTGCCGCTGCGGCGAATGTTGTACAACCAACCGGCGAGCTCCACTGTCTCGCCTTCGTGGCGGCTGGCGTCGGAGATCAGAATGCGGCGAACATTTTGCTCAGGATTCATCGGGGACTCTCAATTCCTCCAATCGATCGAACACGCGGCGCGCCGCGTCCACGGGATTACCCAACGCAGGGACTTCTTTCAACTCCAGCAAGAGCGGATATTGATTCGGCTGGGAACGCAGGGCCTGCATGGCCTGCGACCAGTTGATTGTTCCTTCAGCCGAAAGCAAGGGATACAGATGCTGATCCTCTTTTCCATTATTGTCGTGAACGTGGATGGAGCGGATGCGCGACTTCAACCGGCGGTAGGCTGGCACTACGCCTTCGTGCATGTGAGCGTGGCCCGTGTCGAAGCAGACGTTCAGATTCAGATGCGTGAGCTCGAGGAACATCAGCAAGCGTTCAGCCGTCGAAAGCTCATTCGGGATGTTTTCGAGCAGCACCTCCACGCCACGCTGGCGCGCAAAGATGACGATTTCCTCGAGCGCCGAAAAGGCCGCATCCACCGCGCGATCGTTGAATTCGGCGTCCTTCATGCCGATGTGCTGGATCAGATAACGGAACGGCACCGTCTCGGCGATTTCGAGCGTACGCTTGATCTCGTCGACCATCTTCATGCGTTTGGATTTCACGGGCTCGGTGATGTCGATCACCGCGTCCGGACCCGAGAGCCCCCACACTTCGTCGTTGTACAGCGGCGAATGCAACGAATGGAGCTTGAGTGGGGAATCGCGAAACCAATAGGCGAGCTCGGCCACTTGCGCCCGATTGTAATAGTCCAGATGCTGGCGCGCGCAAAAGATTTCGACGAGAGGAATCCCGGCTTGCCAGATGCGGTCGAGCCACACCGTGGTGAGGCGATGCCCCACGAACACATGCGTGGAGAGTGCCCGTGTCATATTTACGGCCGGGTTTGTTTGAGACATTAATATCCGGCCGCCCTGCCCGAAAAGCGGCGGTCGGCGGCTCCTTCCTTGCGGCCTTTTTCGTCGATCAGAATCGCTTCCACTCGCGCGAGCACGACGCCCGGCGAATACTCAATGTGATGCCCCAGCTTTTGCAAATCCGCGGCGACACCGGGAGCGATCTCCTTTTCAAGATACAGCGTATCGGGCATCCACTGATGATGAAAGCGCGGCGCGTTCACCGCATCCTGAATATTCATCCCGAAATCCACCACATTGAGAAATGTTTCGAGCACCGCCGTGATGATTCTGGGACCTCCCGGCGCGCCCAGCACCAGAAACGGTTTGCCGTTGCGTGTGGCGATGGTCGGCGTCATCGCGGAAAGAGGACGTTTGTGCGGAGCAATGGCGTTCGCCTCGCCTTGGATCAGGCCGAACAAATTCGGCGCGCCCGGTTTCGACGTGAAATCGTCCATTTCGTCGTTGAGCAGAAATCCCAGGCCGGGGACGGTGACCGCGCTGCCGTAGCCGTTGTTCAGCGTATACGTAACGGCGACGGCGTTGCCTGCGGCGTCGACGATGGAAAAGTGGGTGGTCTCGCTGCTTTCGTTTCCTGGCAGGATGCCGGCGCGCACATCGGCGCTAGGCGTTGCGCGGTCGCGATCGATGGTCGCGCGGCGCACCTGCAGATACGCAGGGTCCAGCAATTGCCGAACCGGCACTTTCACGAAATCCGGATCGCCAAGATACTCGCTGCGATCGGCGAAGAATCGGCGCATCACCTCGGTGGAGTAGTGAATCGCTTCTGTCGATCCCGCGCCCGCCTTCTCATAGCCGCTACCTTCCAGCATCCCGAGCATTTCCAGCAGGCCGATGCCTCCTGAGCTCGGCGGAGGAGCCGTCAGAATGGAAACGTCGCGATACTTACCCTCGAGAGGAGCGCGTTCCACGGCGCGATAGTTGCGCAGATCGTCGAGCGTGACTAAACCGCCGTGCGCGGCCATCGCGCGTGCGAGCTCTTGCGCCGTCCGGCCCTCGTAAAATTCGTTGGCGCCGCCCTGGGCGATGCGCGTCAACGTTTGCGCCAGCTCCGGCTGGACCAATCGACGTCCCGCGCGAAGAGGCGCACCATTGGCGAGAAAAATGCGGCGCGATTCGGGATCCTTCTCGAGCCTCGAGCGTTCTTCGTCGAGCGAACGGACCATGGTCGCGGGGATGGGAAAGCCCTTGTAGGCGAGCTTGATCGCCGGTGCGACCAGATCCGCCCATTTGCGATGGCCGTATTTCGATTGCGCGAGCTCGAATCCGCGCACCGTTCCCGGGACGCCCGATGCGCGCCAACCGTCGATGGAATCGCGCGTCGGATTTCCCGCAGCGTCGAGATACATGTCGCGCGAGGCGCCGGCGGGCGCTTGCTCGCGAAAATCTATAAAGGTCGAGCGGCCATCCGCAAAGCGAATCAGCATGAATCCGCCGCCGCCGAGGTTGCCCGCAAAAGGATGCGTCACGGCGAGCGCGAATCCCACGGCGACAGCCGCATCCACCGCGTTGCCCCCGTGGCGCAAGATCGCCACACCGACCTTGGTCGCATGCGGCTCTTCGGTGACCACCATGGCGTGGGGAGCGCGGACCGGCTCGGCAGCCTGCATCGGGAAAGCCTCCAACATCGGTAGAACGAGCAGGACCAGCACGTTCCGTCGAGCGATGGGCATCATGGTCGATTGTACGTCGTTTGTATATGGGAAGCGTCCCCAAGGCAGGCCTCGTATGACAAATAGAAATTTTCGATGGACCCCATCACAAACTTAGAATGGCGGCGTTTACGCTTTTTCGTATACTAGTCCCTGCGTCTTACGCCACGGAGCGTGCCCATGACTAAGCTGTCATTGTTATTTTTCTCGCTGTGTACCTACGCGGCCGCACAGCCGGCCGATCTCGAAAAGCGCCTTTCCGATTTAGAAAAAGCCACCAAATCCGCGCAATCCGCCGGCGATAACGCCTGGATGCTGGTGAGCGCGGCGTTGGTCCTGATGATGACCGGCCCTGGGCTGGCGCTCTTCTATGGAGGATTGGTCCGCCGCAAAAATATTCTCAGCACCATGATGCACAGCTTCGTGCTGATGGCCGTCATCAGCGTGTTGTGGGCTCTGGTGGGTTATAGCCTCGCGTTCGGCGAAGGAAATTCTTTTATCGGCGGCTTGCAGTATCTCTTCCTGAATGGCGTCGGCGCGGCGCCCAACAGCGACTATGCCGGAACGATTCCGCAAGGGACGTTCATGATCTACCAGTTGATGTTCGCCATCATCACGCCGGCGCTGATTTCCGGCGCATATGCCGAGCGCGTCAAGTTTTCCGGTATGCTGCTGTTTACGATTCTGTGGACGCTGGTCGTCTACTTCCCCATGGCGCACATGGTGTGGGGTAAAGGCGGTTTGCTGAACGCGACGCTCGGCGGAAAAATTCCGACGTTCGATTTCGCGGGCGGCACGGTGGTGCACATTACGTCCGGCGTATCGGCGCTGGTGTTCGCGCTGTACATCGGCAAGCGCAAAGGAATCGGAACGGAGGCGCTGCGTCCGAATAATCTGGTGCTGGCTGTGGTCGGCGCATGTTTGCTGTGGGTCGGCTGGTTCGGATTCAACGCGGGTAGCGCGCTGGCGGCATCGTCGCTGGCGACCAGCGCTTTCGTCGCCACGCATTTCGCCACCGCGGCGGCGGCCCTGACGTGGATGGTCATCGAATGGTTTAGGAACGGCAAGCCTAGCGTGCTGGGCGCGATCTCCGGCGCGGTTGCCGGATTGGTCGCCATCACTCCCGCGTCGGGATTCGTGAAACCCATGCCTGCGATGTTGATCGGCATTGCGGCCGGCATCGTATGTTTCCTGATGGTCAGCGTGGTGAAGAACAAGTTCGGCTACGATGACGCATTGGACGCCTTCGGCGTGCACGGTATCGGTGGAACGGTCGGCGCCATTCTCACCGGTGTGTTCGCGACGAAGGAAATCAACGACGCGCTGAATGGTAAGCCGCTCGGTCTGATCGACGGCAACGCCGGACAGGTTTTGAACAACGCGATGGGCGCGGGTATCGCGTGGGTGCTGGGAATCGTCGGGACACTTGTTATCCTCAAGATAGTCGACTCTGTTGTCGGCATCCGTTGCGAACCGCAGGAAGAACTCGAAGGTCTTGACCTGAGCATGCACGGCGAGGAAGGCTACAATCTGGATAGCTAGGAGACCTGGGCAGCTAGGAGAGAACGATGAAGAAGATCGAAGCCATTATTCAGCCGCACAAACTGGAAGAAGTGAAAGAAGCGCTCAAGAACATCGGCATTGATGGCATGACCATTACCGAGGTTCGCGGTCATGGCCGCCAGAAAGGCCACAAGGAAGTCTACCGCGGCATGGAATATCAGGTGGATCTCCTGCCCAAAGTGAAGGTCGAAATGGTGGTTCCCGACGTGCGCGGAGAAGAAGTGATCAACGCGCTGGCCGCTGCCGCGCGCACCGGGAAAATCGGCGACGGGAAGATTTTCGTTTTCGATGTTTCCGAAGCCATCCGCATCCGCAACGACGAACGCGGCGACGGCGCTCTCTAGCCGGCTCTTTCAGGCCATTCCATGCGACTTGCGCAAGCTGCGCTGTGCTTGATCTTTGCGCTTGTCGCGAGCGGCTGCGGCGATCTGCTTTCGCTGCATTCTCTCGACTCTCCGCAAACGCGCGTGTGGGACCCGGCGATCGAAGGGCGCTGGGACGGCAAAGACGAACAGCTGGCTGTGACGCGCAGCGGCGATCATTACCAGGTCATACTGCACTCCACGCGACCGGTGGAAGAAGGGAATCGCTGGGAGGCGACGCTCACCGATCTGAACGGCGTCCGCTTTGCCGATCTTCTGGCACCAGACACCGTTGGTCACATGTTTGCGAGAGTCCAGGTGAACGAACACGAACTTCGCCTTACGTTTTTCGATTCCGAATGGCTGCGCGAACGTGTACCGCATGAGGAGGCCGACCTCCAGGACGCGCGAAAGCAGGCGGTGCTGACCGCTTCCACGCCGCAACTGCGTAAGATGCTGGCGAAATTCGCGCGTGAAGCGCGGGCGTTCGACAACCAGGAACACGTCTGGCGAAAGTAGCGGGCGCGGCTCGTTCGCCGATCACTGGCAATCGCTCACCCGGTGTTACCATGGAGATTCCCCGCCATGGCTGCCGTAGTTCCCGACATTCTGGCTCGAATTGTCGAGCAAAAGCGCGCCTCGCTGCCGCGTTTGGCGCAGCGCCAAGCTGAGTTGGAGCGCCGCGCAGCCGAGCGTCCCGTGGCCCGCGATTTTCGCGCCGCCCTGCTCGCCGCGCCGCCTTCCATCATTGCCGAAGTCAAAAAGGCATCGCCCAGCAAAGGCGTATTTACGGAGGATTTCCATCCCGCCTCCATCGCCGAAACCTACGCCGCAGGCGGAGCCGCCGCGCTCAGCGTTTTGACTGACGAAGGATTTTTCCGCGGAGGCTTGCCGGATCTGGAAGCCGCGCGCGCCGCGGTCTCCGTTCCCGTTTTGCGCAAGGATTTCACCATCCACGAACTGCATGTGATTGAGGCCGCCGCGCACGGCGCCGACGCGATTCTGCTGATCGCCGCGATCTTGACAGTTGCCGAAATGCGCCGCTTTCGCGAGCTCGCCGAAAGCCTGCACATGGCCGCGCTGGTGGAGGTTCACGATCAGGACGAACTCGGACCCGCGCTCGATTCCGGAGCCGCCATCGTTGGCGTCAACAATCGTGACCTGCATACATTTGAAGTCCATCTCGAAACCTCCGAAAGGCTCGCCGAGCGGATTCCCACGATGGCCGTAAAGGTTACCGAAAGCGGAATTCATTCACAGGCCGATGTAGTACGCCTCGGCGCGTGCGGCTTCTCGGCATTCCTTGTCGGCGAGCACTTAATGAAATCGGGAGATCCCGCGGGGGCCATCCGCGCGCTACGCTCATGAAAGTCCCCGAGCTTGCGGTTCCCGATTTTGTGGTCAAGGTTTGCGGCATCACGCGGCGCGAAGATGCGGTCGCCGCCGTGGATGCGGGCGCTTCGGCCCTCGGGTTTATTTTCTTCCCGATGAGCCCGCGATACGTCGCCCCGAAAACGGCCGGTACGCTGGGCGCAGGCTTACCCGTGTGGAAAGTCGGCATCTTCGTCAACGAGGGTCCCGCGGTCATCGAAGCGGTCATGGAAGCGGCACACCTTGACATCGCGCAGATTTACGGCGGAGACGCGCCTCCGCATGCGCGCGTGTGGAAGGCGTTTCGTGCGTCTGAACCTTTCAACGCGGCGGCTATTAAGGACTGCGAAGCGGTGTTGCTGGATGGCGCAGCCAACGGCCAATCCTTCGACTGGACCATCGCTCGCGAAATGAAGCAGCAGAATCCGGCTACCAGGATGATCCTCGCCGGAGGGCTGGACGCAGCGAATGTCGGCGAAGCAATTCGCGTCGCACAGCCGTGGGGTGTGGACGCCAGCTCGCGCCTGGAAACATCGCCCGGCGTGAAGGATCACGCCAAGGTCCGCAGTTTCGTGCAAGCGGCCCTCGAAGCTGCGAGAGAGAAGGAGAAGCCATGATGTTTCGTGACGACGCTTCCGGCGGCGGCAAAGGAGAAGCCACGATGACTTCTCAGCCGGACGCTACAGGGCACTTCGGACCTTACGGCGGGCGATTCGTCCCGGAAGTTTTGATGGCTCCGCTCGAAGAGCTGGAGCAGGCGTATTTGAAAGCTGCCGCCGATCCCGCGTTTCAAGCGGAACTGGCCGATCTTTTGCACAACTACGCGGGACGTCCTACCGCTTTGTACTTCGCCAAGCGCCTGAGCGAAACGCTGGGCGGGGCGAAGATTTATTTGAAGCGCGAGGATCTGCTCCACACCGGCGCGCACAAAATCAATAACAGCCTGGGCCAAGCCTTGCTTGCGCGGCGCATGGGAAAGAAACGCATTATCGCGGAGACGGGCGCGGGTCAGCACGGCGTCGCGACGGCCGCCGCCTGCGCGCTTTTCGGACTGGAATGCATTGTCTACATGGGCGAGGAAGACATGCGGCGGCAGCATCCCAACGTTTTCCGCATGCGTTTGCTGGGCGCGAAAGTGGTCGGCGTCAGCGCCGGCAGCCGGACATTGAAGGACGCGATCAGCGAAGCGATGCGCGATTGGGTGACGAACGTCGACACGACTTATTACTTGCTGGGCTCCGCGCTCGGCGCGCATCCGTATCCGCTAATGGTTCGCGATTTCCATCGCGTCATCGGCCTGGAAACGCGCGCGGAAATCCTGAAGCGCGAGGGACGCTTGCCCGATTCGATTTTCGCCTGCGTCGGCGGAGGCAGCAATGCCATTGGCATGTTCCACGCCTTCGTGGGCGATGAGTCCGTGAAGCTGATCGGCATCGAAGCCGGAGGCCGCAGCGGCAAACTCGGCGAGCACGCCGCGCGATTCTCGGGGGGCGCACCCGGCGTGCTGCACGGTACCTATAGCTATCTTTTGCAGGATGCCGATGGGCAAGTCGCGCTGACGCATTCCGTATCCGCCGGGCTCGATTATCCGACCGTTGGTCCAGAACACGCATGGTTGCACGATCGCCATCGTGCCGAATACACTTCCGCGAGCGATGCAGAGGCTTTGGCCGCCGCCCAACTGCTGGCGCGCACGGAAGGAATTATTCCCGCGCTGGAATCCGCGCACGCGGTTGCTGAAATGCTCAAGCGCGCTCCGGCGGCTCAGGGAAAATTGTTCGTGGTGAACATCTCCGGACGCGGCGACAAAGACACCGACATCTATCGCGAGAATTTACCGGAGCTGGACGGCTAGTATGTTTTCCCGGTCGTCTGGTTATGAGCAAACCCGCATCCCCGCCCTTACGGGACGGGGTTATAACCCCTGGCGTCAGCCAGGGGATTTACAAGCGAACATGCCGAGACAACTTACTCGAACTGAAGCCAACTGATGCCGACTCGAATTCAAACCCGCTTTCGCGCGCTCCAAGAAAACAAGCGCGCCGCTCTGGTGGCCTACGTCACCGCAGGCGATCCCTCTCCCGAACGCACGCCCGCGATTGTGGCCGCTCTGGAACGCGGAGGCGCCGACGTCATCGAACTCGGCGTGCCTTTCTCCGATCCCATCGCCGATGGCCCGGTCATCCAGGCCGCTTCGGAACGTTCGCTCAAGGCCGGAACCACGCTGGTCAAAGTATTGGAGATCGCGCGGAAGATTCGCGAGACGTCGGAAATCCCGCTGGTGCTGTTTACCTATCTGAATCCGGCGCTGCGCTACGGTCTGGAAAAACTTGCCGGCGACGCGAAAGCGGCGGGCATCGATGGCTGTCTGCTCACGGACCTCAGCGTGGAAGAAGCGGAACCCTATGTGAAGGCCATGCGCGCGGCGGATCTCGACACTGTTTTTCTCGCAGCGCCCACCAGCACGCCGGAGCGTTTGAAGCTGGTCGCCCGCTACTCCACGGGTTTCGTTTATCTGGTGTCGCGGACGGGCGTCACGGGCGAGCGTACAAAACTTTCGGATGCTGCCAGCCCTTTGCTGGCCGCGATGCGCGCCGTCACGGATTTGCCGCTCGCGCTCGGCTTCGGCATCTCCACACCCGAACAGGCCTCGGCTGTTGCGAAAATGGCAGACGGCGTGGTTGTGGGAAGCGCGTTTGTGCGCATGATCGAAAAGAACGCCAGCGACGCCGAGATCGAAGCCTTCGCGCGCTCCCTGCGTGAGGGCATGGACCGCTAGAACACGAATCGTTAGAGGACACGGTAAGGGGACTGGAACATGACCGAGGCAGAAGCCGAATGGTTGCTCGCCGAATGCCGCCGCAAAATTGATCTGCTCGATTTTGAGCTGCGGCAGATGATCAACGATCGCGCCGCGATCGCGCACGACGTTGTCCGCGCGAAACGCGTGCTGGGATTGCCCGTCTATCAGCCGCAGCGCGAAGAGCAAGTGCTGCGCCGCGTCACCGCTGCCAATCCAGGACCGCTTTCCGCCGAAGCCATCGAGCGGATTTTTCAAATCATCATCCGCGAAGTGCGCGATCACGAGGCCACCGAATTGTGAGTGGTGCCGTATACAATGACGCTGTAACTCACAACCAGCCTTGGCGCGTGGTCACCATCGCAGGCGTGGGCCTCATCGGCGGATCTTTCGGTTTGGCCTTGCGCCAAGCCGGATTTGAAGGACGCATCATCGGCGTGAGTTCTCCGCGCACGGTGAAAGCGGCCCTGGAACGCGGCGCCATTCACGAGGCTCTCCCATTGGCCGAAGCTGCCGCGCAAGCGGACGTCGTATTTCTCGCGCAACCGATTGAAACCATCATTGAAACGCTGGGCGAGCTCGATCGGTACGTGCGCCCCGGAACGCTCATCACCGACGCCGGCAGCACTAAAACCGCCATCGTCCAACGCGCCGCTGAGACGATTCATCGCGGACGCTTTGTAGGCGGGCATCCCATGGCCGGAAAAGAAGCGCGCGGCGTAGAGGCAGCCGATGCCGAGCTCTTTCGCGGACGTCCTTGGGTGCTCACTTCACCTGAATCTGAGTTGGAAGAATGGATCGCCAAACTCGGCGCGCGTCTCGTGATTCTTCCCGCGGCCGAGCACGATCGCCTGGTCGGCATGGTTTCGCACCTTCCGCAATTGCTCTCCACGGCGCTCGCGTCCACCTTCGCTCATGAACCGGACATAGCGCGGATCGCCGGCCCGGCGGCCATCGATCTCACCCGCCTCGCTTTGAGTCCCTACGATATCTGGCGCGATATTCTCGCCACCAATACCGCCGAAATCGACGCGGCGCTCGCAAGTTTTATTGCCCGCCTCACGGAAATTCGCGCGAATCTCACGAACAATCCAGCGATGGCTCGGGAGTTCGAGCAGGCTTCGGCCGCGGCCCGCGCGTTGCGGCGAATCTCCTGACACTCGCAGAGTCCGGTGATAATGTACAGGCGTACAACGTTCGTGTAGAGGCGTACCGGCAGGCGTCCTGATATGCTGAGGGTAGCGAGCCGGGGCGATATGCTGGCGCAGCGAAATTTTGGAGCGGATCGTTTTTGAAAACGACTTGAAAATGACTCTCGACGACGAAGGAGCGACCATGGAAGACGATAACAAGCTTTCTTATTTCTTTTTGGGTTTGGGACTAGGCGTAGTGGCCGGCGTTCTGTTCGCGCCGAAATCCGGCGCCGAAACCCGCGACTTTTTGGTGTCAAAGGCAAACGAAGGCGCCGAATTGGCCAAGCGCCGCGCCGAGGAAATGCGCGAAGCGGCTTTCGAGACCTATGAGCGCGGTGTCAACACGGTTCAGCGTACCAAGGAAAACCTGGCATCCGCGGTCGAAGCGGGCCGTCAGACGTATCGCGAGGCCACCAGCAACCCGACAGCCGAGTAGAACTGCTTTTGTGAATCCCCGGGCGGACCGCCGTTCCGGAATGGTAAGGAGATCGGGTGCGCGTAGCGGGCCGACCCTGGCGCGTCACGCGAATAAAACCGCGAATAAAAACGCGAAACGAGCGAGTCAATTCGCTCCTAGACTTCGCTCATAAATATGGACCAGCAAACTCTGCTCACTACGATGACCGTCTTTGTGATCGTCGCCGCTGTTGCGCTCATCATCCAGGCGGGTTTTCTTTTCGGCGTTTACAAGGCGTCGCGCGGGATGAACGATAAGGTGCAGCAGCTGATGCCGAAAATTCAGACGCTGCTCGATACCTCAAACCAGACCCTGAACGAGAGCCGCCAGCAGATCGCGGAAATCACGTCGAAAGCCAACGACATTCTCGATCTTACCCAGGTGCAAGTGCGCCGCGTCGATGAAATTATGGAAGACGCCCACGCGCGGGCGAAGGTTCAGATGGACCGCGCGGAAATGGTTCTCGACGACGCCATGATACGCGCGCAACGCACGGTGGCGTTGGTGGAAGGCGGCATCGTGAAGCCGATCCGCGAGATCCAGGCGGTGGCCGCCGGCATCCGCACCGCGCTCCTGTTTCTCACCAAGGGACGCCCGAATCCCAGCCGGGCGACCTCCGACGAGGAAATGTTTATTTAGCGAAAATCGGGACCGGAAACGGAATCCGTGAACCTGGTTTCATAGATCTCGCGAGCCCGATCAAGCGCGGCTTCCGCACTCGGCAAAATATTCTCGGGACCGATTTGTTCCACCACGTCACCTCTTCGCAGCATCTCGACAGGTTGGCCCCGCGCCCCGCACAGCAGCAGCGTACGGCCCGATTTCTTGCAGCGATCGCTCAACTGCTCCAGCGCATGCAGTCCCGTGGCGTCGATCGCGGTCATGTGCCGGAGCCGGAGAATCACAATCGGCTCGAAGCCCTCCAGGCTGGCGGTCTCTTCCAATAATTTTTCGGTTACGCCAAACAGGAACGGCCCGTGGACGCGCAGGATGGTCACGTAATCCGGTACGTCTTTGTCCTGCAGCATGTGCTCGCGGCCGCTCTCGATATCCTCCGGCGTCAAGACACCCACCCTCGTGGTCTGCGCGATCCGGTGGATGTACAACAACGATGCCAGCGCCATCCCGACTTCCACGGCCACTGTGAGATCCGCCACCACGGTCAACAGAAACGTGATGAACCACACCGACCGGTCCGGGTTGCTCAGCCGCAGGATCGGCCCGATTTCCCGCCATTCGCCCATGTTGTACGCCACCACGAACAACACCGCCGCCAGCGTCGCCATCGGGATAAACTTCGCGAGCGGCGCCAGCGCCACCACGATCACCAGCAGCGTTATCGCGTGAATGATTCCCGAGATGGGAGTGCGCGCGCCCGATCGAATATTCGTCGCCGTGCGCGCAATCGCGCCCGTCACCGGAATGCCGCCGACCAGCGGCGACGCCAGATTCGCCACGCCCTGCGCGATCAATTCCGCGCTGGAATTATGCCGATCCCCACACATGTTGTCGGCCACCACAGCGGAGAGCAAACTCTCCACGGCCGCCAGAATCGCCACAGTCATGGCCGACGGCAGCAGCGGCAAGATCAAATCCGCGCGAAACGCGGGAATCTGAAAGGCCGGCAATCCGTGTCCGATGCCTCCGAAGCGTGTGCCGATCGTATCCACGGGGAGCTTGAAAATCCCGACGGCGGCCGTCGCCGCAAAGAGCGCCACAATCGAACTCGGGATGCGGGGAAATAATTTCGGCAACAGCAAAATAATCGCGAGCGATATCAAGCCGAGCGCGAATGAAGTAAGGTCCGTTCCGCCCAGGTTTTCGCCAATCACTTTCATGCGCGCGAAAAATTCGCTGGGATTCTCCGCCGTCTTCATCCCCAGGAAATCTTTGATCTGCGTTGAAGCGATGAGCAACGCGATGCCGTTCGTGAAGCCGATCACAATCGGCCGGGGAATAAATCGCACGGCGGCGCCTAACCCCGTAAAGCCCAGGAAGAGCAGGATCACGCCCGCCATCATCGTGACCATGTACAGTCCGGAGATGCCGTGTTTGGCTATGATCCCGGCGACGATCACGACAAACGCGCCCGTCGGTCCACCGATCTGCACTTTGGAGCCGCCGAGCAGCGAAACCAGGAATCCGCCGACGATCGCGGTGTACAGACCCGCTTGCGGAGTTACGCCGCTGGCGATCCCAAAGGCCATGGCCAGGGGCAGCGCCACCAGGCCGACGGTGACGCCGGAAATCAGGTCGGCGACAAAATCCTGCCTACGATAGTTCGGGATTACCTCAAACAGCCTAGGTTTCCACCTGGACCAAACGGGCCGATCCGGCGCGCGCGTGGGTATCGAACTCACTTGGAACAATTATATCGGCTAAGCGAGCCATATCCGATTCGTAGCGCGTCAAAATGTCCCCAACGGCGTCCGATAAGCGAAATGTGCATGACGACTGACCTCCTCAAGAAGCTGACCCATAGTTTTGAGCTCCATCGGCCAAAGGTCTCCAAGGCTATCCGGGAATTCTACGCTTCGGATCCCGAAACTTTCATAGCCTCAGCTTGTGTTGTTCTGCGTGATTCCGGGGACAACCCCGGCACCCGATTTCTGTTAGCCACGCTCATCTTACGGCACGACCTTCTCCTGATCCTGTGCAACCCCAACGCCTTCACCACGCAGCAGTCGGCGGCGCTGATCCGCCAAGCGAAGAATCTGGATCCGCGCATTGAATTGAAATTGGCGAACCTGGTCGCCGGGCTGGCCGCTCCTTCCGAGAAGGCGGCGAGTCTCGCCACCCACTGCCTGGAAGTTCTCAGCGAATTGTCGGAGGACGCGGCGGCGCTGCCCGCGTTGCGCGAGCTTCTGCAGTGCCGGAACCCCCGCATCCGCAGCAAGGCCGCGCTGCTGATTGGGCACATCAGCCGCAATCCGCAATGGGCGAAGTCGAAGGACATGCACCAAGACCCACGCGTCGGGGCCAACGCAATGGAATCCATTTGGGGCCTGGATACTCCCGCCGCTAAGGACGTTTTTCGAGCGGCAGCGGACGCCGATGAGCCTCGCCATGCGATCAACGGCGCCGTCGGTTTGCATCTCGCCCGGGAAATGGAAGCCGTCACGCTGCTGTTTCGCTTCGCCCGTGACGAGCGCGCCGATTTTCGGGCCGCAGCCGCCTGGGGCATGGGCCGCACCGGCGATCCGCGATTCCTAAAGGCACTCATAGACCTCGAGAAGGATTTCGAGGAAAGCGTGAAAACCTCCGCCGCACAGGCGCTGGCCGTGCTCCATCGGCGCCTGGAAATCCTGCGGCGACTGCCGGCGATTCCCCTTCAGATTGCTCTCGCCACGTTTCAGAAAGGGGAACACGCGGTGCACATCGAGTTGGGCGAGGAAAGCGTCAGATTGCACTTGGATGCCCTGCATTTCGCGATCTCGAGCGGAGCGGCCCTGGTAGAGGAGTTCACTTTCGCGCAAGTGCAGCCGGCCGAAGCAGCGCTGTTCGAGTTCCGCTTCAACGGCCCGCAGGCCTCATCGCGGATAGTGAAAGTGGAGATGTTTACGGAGCGGGGCTGCGGCGAAGGGGCGGGCATCGAACTCGCCAACCGCTCCAGCCGATTTCCGAGATCATCCGGAGACTGGTCTGAGCGCGCGTAGGGCGCTTGTGGAAAGATCCGGGCGCTCGCGTCGGTGTGTCTTCGGACGTGCGCCGCACTAAACTAGAGCTATGAATCCCCAGCAGCCCCAACCGAAGATCCAGCTTTCGAGCACCGGAGATTATCGCGACAACTACGCCAATAGCGTCCAAGTCCGCGTGAGTCTGTGGGATTTCTTTCTGCTGTTTGGCATCGCCAATCAATCCGCACCCGACGCCGTTGCGATCCAAAACTTCCAGGGAGTTTTTCTGAGCCCGCAGCAGGCCAAGGCGCTGGCGAACGTTCTGACCCAGAATGTGTCGCAGTACGAATCGACGTTCGGCGAGATCAAGTTGGAACCGAAGGCCCCGGGATCGATTCAGTAGGAGCGGTCTGCAATGAAACGGGCTGTCGTGCTCTCGCTTGTCCTTGGCATTCTAGCGCCTGCGTTCGGGCAGACGTCGTCCGTTCCGTACGAGTCTAACTCTGATGGGCCTGGGCCAACATTTAAAAGCCGCCAGATCGCCTACTCATATCGGGGAACCTACTCCTCAATTCAGAATGTGAATTTCCGAAACTTCACATTCGTCGGTTTCGATGCTGCGGGTAAGGCTGCCGGGGACCTTACTCTTAAGAACGGTCACTATAAGGAGGAAGATCAACCCTTCGGTTCCTACTCAGTGGATTTGGATTCTATCCATTACCTTGGCGGGTCCGCAAGCTCGGGAGACTCGGTCTTAGTTCTGTTTTCATGGTTCGCGGCTGGGGGCAGTTCTAGCCAGGGAAGGACGGCGAGGATCTTTACCTTAGCTGAAAGGCATCTGCGGGCAGTGCAGGAAATTGAATGAGACAGGCACTTTGACCCGGGTCCCCAAATGGACTTCTACGAAGCAAAGTCGAAAACACTCGTAATTCATTCGGCCCACTATATCCCCGGCGACGCCCACTGTTGCGTATCTGCGATGGACGTCGTAACGTTTCGATGGAACGGTGCTCAATTTGTACAGAGCGATCTTCGTACGGAGCTATCGGACTACGGCAAGAAGCAGGGCAAGACGCTCCCTCGCTGAGCTCAAGCGCCTGGCTTTAAATTTCAGATAGCGACTCGCGCACTTTTGCCACCAGCGCACTCAGCGTGAACGGCTTTTGCAGGAACCTTGCACCCGGCGGGATTTCGCCGGCGCGAGCTCGCTCATTTTCCGTGTATCCGGACATGTAGAGGACCTTCAACGCCGGTAGAGCGGCGCTCAATTGCTCGGCGAGTCTTGTGCCGGGATGATCGGGCAGCACGATATCCGTCACCAGCAACTGCAACGGTCGCGTTTGCGCATCGGCCAGCGTGCCCGCTTCCACGGCGGTGCCCGCCTCCAGGACTTCATATTGTTCGCGCCGCAGGATCTTTGCCACCAATGCGCGAATCCCCGGCTCATCGTCCACCACAAGAATCAGCGGCTTCGGAGGTTCTGGCGGAGGCGCCGGTTCAGGTTCGCCGACGATCACCACGGGCGGGCGCGTGTCCGTGTGTTGCGTGTAGGCGCTCACGGGTTCCGGAGCAGTAGCAGGGCGAAGATACAGAACAAACGTGGAATGCGTCGCGCTGCCGGAGTACGCCAGATCGC
>Ga0182030_10008735_pt1 | contig 20889 bp, 19 predicted proteins | sample 812S3MmetaG_FD_121299 | JGI IMG/M metagenome (GOLD analysis project Ga0182030, IMG submission 121299) | Permafrost microbial communities from Stordalen Mire, Sweden - 812S3M metaG (Illumina Assembly) | ecosystem: Environmental > Terrestrial > Soil > Wetlands > Permafrost | place: Sweden...
GCGCATGAGTCGAAAGGCCGGCTGGGTGACGTAAAAAGCGCCCTTCAGGTGCACGTCGATGACCTGGTCCACTTGGGTGGGCTCCATGTTGTGAAAGGCCCTATCGCGCAGGATGCCGGCGTTGTTCACCAGCACGTCAACGCGTCCGAAGGCGTCAAGGGCGGCCTGGACGATGGCCTCGCCTCCCTCGGCGCTCGCGACACTGTCGTGATTGGGCGCGGCCACGCCGCCCAGCCCCGTGATCTCGTCGACCACCCGCTGAGCCGCTGACGTTGACGAGCCACTGCCGTCGAGGTGGCCACCCAGGTCGTTGACGAGGACCATCGCGCCACGACGGGCGAGCTCGAGAGCGTGGCTGCGGCCGAGGCCACCGCCCGCTCCGGTGATGATGGCGACGCGGCCGTCAAAGCGCAATTCGTTCATGGTCGAATCCTTCTCTTTCGATGGTTGGTAGTGGGGCGAGGAAGTCCTCAACGACTCGCGCGAGCGCGAGGGCCGGTTCGGCGCTTTGCAGGTCGTGGTCTCCCTTCAACACGACAAGCGAGGCGTTCGCAATGCGTTGGGCGAGGGTACGGCTATTGGCGAGAGGCACGACGGGGTCTTGGTCGCCACACACCACGAGGGTCGGCGCGAGGATCGAGCCGAGAAAGGGAATGCTCGACCAGTTGGAAATCGCAATCGAGTGCCAGAAGGCACCCACGAGCTCGTTCCACGATGAGGCGTCCTTGAAGGAACGAAGGCTCGCGAGCGCGCTCCAGCTGCCCAGCGTCGAGCCCACGCCGCACGAGGTTGACACGAGTACCAGCCCGCGCACCCGCGAGGGGTAGTCACAACAGAACTGCTGGGCGACGGCACCGCCGTGCGAGAGGCCGAGCACGTCAACACGATCGAGGCCGACCTCATCGAGCACCAGCGCGGTGATCTCAGCCATCGCGGTAATCGACTGAGGAAGCAGCAGCGCGGGGCTCTCGCCAACGCCGGGCACGTCAAAGCGGACGATGGTGCGACCGCTCAACGCCTGGACAAATGGGTCCCAGCTTTCGAGCGGCCTCGTGAGGCCATTAAGCAGCAGCAGCGCCGGTCCGGTGCCCTCGACTCGAACGCGCAGTAAGTGACCTTGGACATTCACGAGAGACGTGTCAGGCATTGCCGATTGGGTCGCCATCAGCGAGCGCGCACGTAACTGCCAGGTGCCGCCTCCAGCACCGGGTACACCTGGCTGCCGAGATTCATGGGCGCTGCGACGTCGGTTCCGCTGCGCTGCGCGATCCACTCACTCCAGTCCTCCCACCAGGTGCTGTCTCGAAGTTCGGCCCCGCGCTTCCACTCCTTGGGATCCTCGGGACGAGCGTCGCTGGTCCAGAACTTGGCTTTGGGACTTGGCGGGTTGACGACCCCCGCGATGTGACCGGCCGTGCTGAGGACAAATCGACTGGTTCCGGAGAAGGCCTGAGCGGTCTTGTAGCCCGAATGCCACGGCACGATGTGATCGTTCACCGCCGAGACGACGTACGTGTCGATCGCCACTTGCTTCGGGTCGAGCGTGCGCCCACCCATCTCGAGTTCGCCCTTCACGAAGGCGTTGCGCAAATAGCACGAGCGCAGGTACTCCGAATGCATCTTGGCGGGCATGCGCGTGCTGTCGTCGTTCCACACCAGGAGGTCGAACGCCGGAGGCTGGTGACCGCGCAGCCAGTTGTTGCCGACGTACTGGAAGATGAGATCGTTCGCACGAAGCGCGTCAAAGACGTGGGCCATCGTGTCACCTTCGAGGTAGCCCTGGGCGGCCATGGACTTCTCGAGACCGGCGACCGTCGCCTCGTCGGTGAAGACACCGAGCACGCCGGGAACACTGAAGTCGGTGTTGGTGTTAAGAAACGTCGCCGTCTTAATGGACGAATCCCCAGTCGAGGCGTTGTAGGCGAGTGCGATGGCGCTCAAGGTCCCGCCGAGACAGAGTGAGACCGTGTTCACCTCGGACGCGCCAGTGATCTCGCGTATGACCTTCACCGCGTCGAGGGGGCCCAGGCGCATGTAGTCCTCGAAACTGAGATCGGCCATGCTCGAGTCGGGGTTCCGGTAGCTGATCGCGAAGCAGGTGTGACCGTGTTGGACCGCCCATTCGATGAGGCTCTTGCCGGGCGCCAGGTCCATGATGTAGTACTTGTTGATCCACGGTGGACAGAACAGCAGCGGAACCTCGTGGACTTGATCGGTCTGGGCGTCGTACTGGATGAGTTCGATCAGTTCGTTGCGATAGACGACGGCTCCGGGAGTCGCGGCCATGTTGATGCCCATCACGAAGCCCGAACTATCGACCTGGGAGGGCCAACCTTTTCTCAGACGAAAATCCCTGATCATGTTCTTCGCGCCCCGCGCGAGGCTCTTGCCTCCGGTGTCAAAAGCCTCCCTGAGCGCGGCCGGATTACCAAGCAGCGTGTTGGTGGGCGCCAGCGCGTCGAGAATGAACTGGGCGGCGAAGCGGGCCTTGGCGTCGCGTACCTCGTCGAGCTCGGCCGCGTCGAGCAACTCGCTGACGAGTTGACACCCGAGCAGGTACTCCTGCTCCAGGAAGAAGAAGAGCGGATTCTCAGAGAAAGCCCGGTCAGAAAAGCGCTTGTCCCCCGTAGGGGGCGCCACTGGTGCCGTCGGCGTCTTGCCGAGCGCGCACTGGGTCGCCGCGCGAACCGCCGCACCCGTGCCCAACACCAGGCGGACGTTGGCCGCGGCGACGTCGGCCGGCTTCTTCATCAGTGACAGCCCGACTTCGCCGAGCGAGCTGAGAAACGAGACGGGATCCCTGCGCGCGACGAGGTCACTTACGTAGCGCTGCTGGGAACTGACGATGTTGCGCGCGAACTCGACAATTTGCTCGGGCGTGGGAGGATCGGGCAGGACCGGCTTGGGCGCCTCGGCGATCTTGGTTACCAGCTTCGCCGCGCTGTCGAACCAGAAGCTCACGAACTGCAGGGAAATGTCCTGGGAGACCTTGATCACGTTCAGGAACTGGTCTTCCAACGGCGAACCGCCGACGTCCTCGCGCGTGTCCTCAGTGTCCACCATTGCCATCGTAAAACCCTTCGGATAGCGGCGCCTTTCGGGCCCGTCGGGCATACTGTACATACCAGTTGCTTGACATGTCAAGCATACCTGTATTCGACGGGATTATTCGTCGCAGTCAGTCAAAGTTGTTGGTGCAAGGGTCTCACCGTTGCTCAACCCCTGGCTCACGCAGTCCCGAGGCGACCTACTTTACGGCGCGGTTGGACTCGACGTAACTGCGGTAGACGCCAAGCAGCGCGTGGCGCTGCGCGTCGGTGAGGCGCTTGTCGGCTCGGATTGCCGCCTCGGTCGCCTCGTCGTCCTGCTTCTCCGGCGTGATCAGTCCGGCCTGCTCGAAGAGGATCTCCGCCGAGACATTGAGTGCATCGGCGATGGACTTGAGAACCCGGATGGAGGGCTCGTGAAGTCCGCGCTCCACCTGGCTCAGGTACGGGTTTGAAATCTCGGTTAATGCAGAAAGTTGGCGCAGCGACAGATTTGCCATCTGTCGCTGCACCCGGATGAAACTCCCCAGTACGTTGCGGGGGTCACTATCCATTTTGCTCTCTTGCTCGTCCGTGTACAGCATCGTAGCGGAGTCCCTGTTGGGGAACTAAGCGACCTTGTCAGTCGCCAACACGCCAGCGAGCTGCAGGGCGAACTCGCGCTGAGCCTTCAAGAGGTCGTTCGCGAAATCGAACGTGAACTTGGTGACAGCCTCGGCACCGGGCAGAGCGGCGACACCAGGAATGGTGGGCAGATCGGCGACGGGAAGGGCCGAGAGGGCCTTGGTCCAGGTCTCCGCAGCGTCGAGCAGCAATTGCTGTGACTGCTTAACGGTCGAAAGCATCTGCTCGCGAATCTTCTGAGCGACCTCGGGTACTTCAGTCGTGGTTGTGGTCTTAGTTGTTACCATGGTGAACTCCTCGGAGTCTTAATCCATGCTCGGCTTTTCCGGCATAAGCACACTATACACCCCATGTGCTAGGTATGTCAAGCACCAATGAAACTCCGCGTTTCATCCTTCATTAGGGGATGATGAACTCATAACGAGACCACCAGTCGTTTTGCCGGTGATCAACGTCGCGTCCACGAGTTGCCTCAGTCGTCATCCTTCTCGCCGCCGGGCAGGGCGTCGAGCAGTTTCTTGACGAACTCCTGCTGGGAAGCCATCAGTGCTTGAGCGAAGTCGAAGAACTGATCGGTGACGTCGCCGGGGTTGGGCAGGCCGGCGAACGTCGGCGGCGTCGGCATATCGGGCAGAGCGGGCACGAGTTTGGACACACTCTCACCCCAGGCGGCAACAACTTGAAGGGTGGCGTCCTGACTTCTCTTGATCGCGTCCAGCACCTGCTCCTGGACGTGGGACGTCTCACGGGACTCAGTGTCGCCCGTCGAATTCTTCTCGTTGCTCGTAGCGTTCTCGGCTTCCATCGTGGGTACCTCTCGATCTCGACGCGTGCGCGGATTCTCCGACACGCTCTCACCCTATATACCTATGCCCGCGTCGCACGGTCGCACTGGTCGACGCAGTGGGCTGATAACGACCAGTCGGCGTGATATCGTCAGGGTGCTCGCGGACGCCGCATTCGCCTTCTGCGAACTCTGCCAGGAAGAGTTGCACCGCTCGACGACGGAGCAACGGTCGTCTCTCTGTGCGAGGCCGGACACGGCGATGCTACCGACACGACCACTTCTCTCGACGAGTGGCGCGAAGGCGCCGCCGTGGGCCGCGTAGCTCCGAGGATCCCGTCGGACAGCGACATTGAAATCGACGTCACTCTCCGATCGAACCTCGCACCCCACGTGGTACGACGAATGAGCGAGACGGTCGACCACGGCTGGCTTCCGCTGCAGCCGGGCATCGTGATCCGCGGATGATCCGGGCAGCGCCGTAGGGAACAGTCTCTGACCGTGACGCCGAATGAGGATCGCACTCGGATGCTGCGCACCTGCGCCACATCACGCACCGCGCGACCGAGATCCCAACCGGTCTCGTCGTCGAAGTGCGGACACGCCAAACGACGCTGCTCATCCAACGACGTGAGGAGGTCTGAGTCGTGCATTGGGCCACCGGTGCTGGCGTCCGGCGAGTGTCATGCGTGTGCGAGACGTCGAACGACGATAGTGCTACTCACCTCAATGTTTGGTGGTGGCCGTCACCGGCTTTACGTCGCGTGGCGCAGAGTGGTCTCGTCAATCACGACCCGAACACGTCCAGGATCTCATTGGTGATCTAGAACTCTTGGTAGACCGCAGGATCCTGATCCGCGAGGCGGCCGTCAGGTCGGGCGAGTGAGCCAATGAGGTCAATGTCGCGTTCGCTGAGCTCGACGTCAAAAATGTCGAGGTTCTCTCGTTGACGTTCGACGGACTTGGATTTGGGCAGGGGAATCGCACCGAGGTGAACGTGCCACGCCAGAATCGTCTGAGCCGCGGTGATCCCGTGCTCGCCAGCCACCTCGGCGATGATCGGGTCGACCAGAAGATGGCTGCCCCGTCCCAGCGGACTCCACGATTCAGTGAGAATGTCGTTCTTCTTGTGGTACGCCCGCAACTCCGCCTGGGGAAAGTTGGGGTGCAACTCGATCTGATTGACCGCGGGCAGTTCACCGGTCTCGGCTCGGAGCCGCTCTAGATGCTCGGGCAGGAAGTTGCTGACGCCGATGTGGCGCACGAGTCCCCGGTTCCGTGCTTCCATCAATGCTCCCCACGCCTCGACGTAGAAACCTTCGAGAGGGTTGGGCCAATGGATGAGGTAAAGATCGATTTCGTCGAGCCCGGTTCTCATGACGCTCTCCTCCACGGTCGCCAGAGCCTCGTTGAAGCGGTGGTGACGTCCCGGGAGTTTCGACGTGATGAGAAGCTCATCGCGAGGGACCATGGAACGACGAAGCGCGGAACCGACGGCACCCTCATTCTCATAGTTGACGGCGGAGTCAAACAGGCGGTAGCCGCTGTGGGCGGCCTCGACGATAGTGTCGGCACCTTCCTTTCCGGTGAGCGTGTAGGTGCCCAGACCGATGGCGGGCAGCGATAGGCCGTTGAGGCCTCGCAGGATTGGAACATTCATGGGTTCGCTCCATTCATGACGACGATCGAAGGAAGTGGAAGAAACAGGTTAACGGAGCCGAAGTGGTCGACTTCGCAGGGCGTTCGAACGTCTTGACACCGTGAGGATCGGTCCGTCCACTCGTCCCTTCAAATGCCCGGTCAAAACTGGCGACATCCAGGCTGGCGACAACCCGAGCCGGATCCACGCATCCAAAGGAGGCACCTTCCTTTGGCCCCCAAGGCACCTGCCACTCATTCGACGGTCCGTCGAGTGACGAGATTGTGAAGTTAGTAACAAGTGCGTGAACTTCCGTACAATTCAGGGCCCTAAGTCACTTGACAGTGATATTCGCCGTGTGTACTGTGTAAGCGGTTACAAGGAAGGTAAGCGGTTACAGAACTGCTGGATGCCGGCTTTGTTGGGGAAACTGGAGGCAAGGTGGTCGATTCACCGCCGACGATTTACGACGTGGCCGAACTGGCCGGTGTCTCCATCGCCACCGTGAGCAGGGCGCTTAACTCACTCTCGTCGGTCCGTCCGTCCACCCGAGCCAAGGTCCTGGCGGCCATGGACGAGCTCGAATTCATCCCCAACGTGGTCGCTCGTGGCCTCTCGAGCGGCAAGCACTGGATCCTGGGACTGGTCTTCATGCGGGCCCCGGTCGACGGCAGCGTGCTCGGCGTCGAAGAGGCCAGCCTCCTCTATACCGACATCGTCATCCGAGGCGCGGAGACGCGTGCCGCCGAACGCGGCTACTCGCTTCTGCTCAGCAGCGCGGACGACACGCATCCGTCTGGCATGCAATCGATACTGAGTTTGACCGGAACGGTCGACGGGCTCATCCTGCTGGACCGTGTCCTCGGCGACGACGACGTGGCGTACCTGGCGAAGCGGATCTCCGTGGTTCTGTTGGCGGGCAAGGGAAACTCTCCGTCCGCAGTGACAATCCGCGTCGACAACGAACAGGCCATGCGCAGCTTGGCCGAACACCTCGTCCAGGTCCATGGCATCACCCGAGTAGGTTTCGTGTCCGGCTCGAGCGACAGCCCTGACAGCGTCGCTCGAGTGGATGCCTTCCGCCAAGCCATCACGGAGTTGGGCGCCACCCTTGAGGACGTCGATCTGCTCGAGTCGGACTGGACGTCGGCCGGCGGTGAAGTTGCGATGCAGGCTCGTCTTCGTCGGCCCGAACCCCTGCCGCAGGCCTTCGCGTGCGCCAACGACCAGACAGCCGTCGGTGTGATCTACGTACTCAACGCGGCGGGTCTCAAGATCCCCGACGACGTCGTGGTGACCGGTTTCGACGACATCACGTTGACCCGCTATTTCAACCCGCCGCTCACGACGATTCGCCAATCGGGCGGACTGCTCGGCGAAGCCGCGGTCGACGCGTTGGTGGCGATGCTCGACGGATCGGAAATCGTAAACCGCACCGTCGTGCTGCCGACCGAGCTCGTCGTGCGGGGCAGTTGTGGGTGCACCATGGAAGCCGACGTTCGCTCGCCGCTGGCCGAACTCGTCACACTGCGAAGCGAGGTCGGCTCATCAAGCGCATAATCTCTCGTCGGCTCGCCCTTTACGCCCTCACCGCGTGGGTCGCGATTACCGTGAACTTCTTGCTGCCGCGATTGATGCCGGGCAATCCCATCCAGACGCTGATCGGGCGGATCACCCACCAAGTGACGCCCGCCGAGATTCGCGCGATCCGGCTTTCCTTCGGTCTTGGCTTCAAGCAGGGTCTCTTCGCGCAGTACATCACCTACATCACCCAACTCTTCCATGGCAACCTCGGAGTATCGATCACGCTCGGAGCACCCGTGAGTTCGATTCTGCGTGAAACGGTGCCCTGGACGGTTGGGCTCATCGGCGTGTCGACCGTATTGAGCTTCGCAATAGGGACAATTGCGGGCGCGCTGCTCGGCTGGACCCGTGGTTCGCGCATGGATTCACTCATTCCCACGGCCACATTCTTCCAGGCCATCCCCTACTTCTTCCTGGGCACCATCATGTTGCTGGTCTTTGGCAGCAACCTGCACTGGTTTCCTGTGCTCGGCGCGTACAGCCAGAGCGTGACGCCAGGACTCAATTGGGCCTTCATTTCCAACGTCATCCGCTACGGAGAGTTACCGGTGCTCTCGATCATTTTGAGCTCGATCGCGGGCTGGATGCTTGGTATGCGCAACATGATGATCACAATGATCGGAGAGGACTTCGTCCTCATGGCCGTGGCGAAAGGACTGCCCCGCCGAAGGGTGATCATGCACGCAGCGCGAAACGCGGTGCTGCCGAGCATCGCGAACCTGTCGCTCGCCATTGGCCTTGTGGTGTCGGGGGCGCTACTCGTCGAACTCGTCTTCAACTACCCGGGCGTCGGGAATCTGCTCCTGCAGGCCGTCCTCAATGAGGACTACCCGCTGATCCAAGGGATCTTCTTGGTCATCACCTTGACGGTGCTCGCCGCCAACTTGATCGCCGACATCGCGTACCTCGCGCTCGATCCGCGAACGAGAACGGAAGCTGCGGTATGAAAGCGCTGCGTCTGCCCAGGTCTCCCAAGGTCATTCTCGGGCTGATCATTCTCGGCTTCTTCGGTATCTTGACGGTGGTCGGACCGTGGCTCGCGCCCTACAGCCCGAGTGCGACCAATTTCATCCCGAACCTCCTGCCTTCGGCGCAGCACTGGCTCGGCACCACGAGCCTGGGCCAGGACATCTTCTCCCAACTCCTCGTTGGCGCGCGCGCCACGATGGTCGTCGCCATCGTCGCTGGCCTCATCGCGACGTGCCTCTCCATGACCGTCGGGATCGCCGCCGGCTACCTGGGCGGCATGTCCGACGAGGGGCTGTCGCTCGTCTCCAACGTCTACCTCGCAATACCGGGACTCCCCCTGCTCATCGTCATCGACAGCTATCTGCCCGTCGGCAGTCGCTCCAACGCCTTCGTCATCGGACTCATCATCAGCCTCACCGGCTGGGCTTGGGGGGCGCGCGTCTTGCGCGCCCAGACGATGTCGCTTCGCAATCGCGACTTCGTAGAGGTCGCGCGCATCATTGGCGAAAGGCCCTACCGCATCATGTTCTCGGAGATCGCACCGAATCTCTTGCCCGTCCTGGCCTCGTCGCTGCTCTTCACCATCCTTTACTCGATTGGCGCCTACGTGACGCTCGCCTACATCGGACTGACGAGCACGTCGGTGTGGAATTGGGGCACGATGCTCTACTGGGCGCAGGCGAACAACGCGCCACTTTCCAATGAGTGGTACTGGTTCGTGCCACCGGGAATCTGCATTGCCTTGGTGGGCACCGGCCTCGCACTCGTCAACTTCGGAATCGACGAGTTCATTAATCCGCGGCTCCGTGCCGCCGGCCTCACGTCGCGTCAGCGTCGCGCGTTGGGTCTGCCACGACGAATCCGCCTCGGACTCACGCCCGTGATTCGCCCACCCAGGAATCCGAGGATGACTGTTTCGCCCGCCAGGTTGGTGAGCAAATGATCGCCGAACCCCTCGACACGGAGACGATTGCGAAGGTGAGTGAAAGCCCGTCGACCGAAACCGAGGGCTCGATCGCCCCGAATGATGTCGTACTCGAGGTACGTAACTTGAGCGTCGACTACGGCGTGGGCGACAAGATGGTACGAGCCGTGAATGACGTGACTCTCAAGCTGCGTCGTTCGAAGGTACTCGGCATCGCTGGCGAGAGCGGTTCAGGAAAGTCCACCCTGGTCTACGCAATGACTCGTCTCTTACGCGCGCCGGGCGTGATCAGCGGTGGGGCCGTGACACTCAACATGACGAATGACGATGAAGCCGATTCCTCCCTCGATCTCGTCACCGCGAGCGAAAAGGAACTTCGAAAGATCCGCTGGTCACACGTTTCCATCGTTCTTCAGAGCGCGCTCAATGCCCTTAACCCCGTGTACCGCATCGGTCGAGAGTTTGACGAGGTACTGAAGATCCACCGACCGGACATGTCCAAAACGCAGCGGCGAAACCGCGCGGTGGAACTGTTGACGATGGTGGGCCTCAACGAGGATCGACTCACCCGCTTCCCCCACGAACTTTCTGGCGGTCAGCGTCAGCGGATAATGATCGCTGTCGCTCTCGCGCTCAATCCGGAGCTCGTGATCTTGGACGAGCCTACGACCGCGCTCGACGTTGTTACGCAACGCGAGATCATCAATGAACTGCTCGATCTGCGTTCGCATCTAGGTTTCGCGATGATCTTCATCACGCACGATCTTTCGCTTCTCGTGGAGCTCGCCGATGAGATCGTCGTCATGTACGCGGGGCAGATCGTCGAGCGCGCCGGCGCGATTGAACTCTTTGAGGCGCCACGCCACCCCTACACGCTTGGGCTGCTCAACTCGTTCCCACCCATGCACGGTGAGCGGCGCGAACTCGAGGGCATCCCTGGCTCGCCGCCTGACCTCTCCGATCTGCCCGCGGGTTGCAATTTCCACACGCGCTGCCCCTACGCAATGGAGCGTTGTTCCCGCGAGGAGCCTGCACTGGTGGCCCTCGGCGACTCGGAAAGGAGCGTCGCCTGCTGGTTGCACGCCGCCGATTCTTCAGAGCGTGTCCCGATCGAACTGTCGCGTCAGGTTCGCACCGCATCGGCGAGCGCCGCGCCCGGGGGGGACGAATCATGACCGAAGCCATGAGAACTCCGGTGCAATTGAGCGCTCGAAGCCTGACGCGCCACTTCACGACGCGCATACCCGGACGGTTCCTTCACGCCAAGCGCACGGTGCGCGCTGTCGAGGACGTCAGCCTCGACCTCATCGAGGGACGCGTCACCGCCGTCGTCGGCGAAAGTGGCTCGGGAAAGTCGGTGCTCGCAAGGATGCTGGCGAGAACAATCTCCCCAACGTCGGGCGAACTAATCCTGCAAGGCCTACCAATCGCCAAGCACGCGAAACGTACACTCGATTACGCGTCAAGGGTGCAGCTGGTCCTTCAGGATCCCTACGCGTCGAACAACCCGGTCCATCGCATCCGCCACAGCCTGGCTCGTCCGTTGCTGATTCACGGTGCCCACAAGAACGACGTCGAGAATCTCTCCAAGGCCGCGCTCGCTCGCGTCTCGCTGGAACCGCCCGAGCGCTTTCTGGACCGGTACCCTCACGAACTCTCGGGCGGTCAGCTCCAGCGGGTGTCGATCGCCCGAGCGCTGTGCGTCAAGCCCAATGTATTGCTCGCCGACGAGCCTATTTCCATGCTCGATGTGTCGGTGCGCTTGGGCGTCTTGAACCTCCTCAGGGGTCTCTGCGACGACGAGCACCTCGCGGTCCTGTACATCACCCACGACATCGCCTCGGCGCGCTACCTGGCTGACGAGACGATCGTGATGTACGCCGGGCAAGTTGTGGAGCGCTCGCGCGGCACGGCGCTGGTGGATGAACCGGCCCACCCCTACACCCAACTGCTGATCGCCTCGGTACCCAATCCGACCGATCCGACGAGCCAGGCTCCCGTCAGAAGCGAGCACTCGTCGTTCGAGATCGCCGAACAAGGTTGTCCCTTCGCCCCGCGGTGCTCATTCGCAATGGATGTCTGTCGCCAGAGCGACCCGCCCGATTTCAAGGTCGGCGAGGGCCACAGTTCGCGCTGTTGGTTGTACGCGAGCGAGCCCGAAGCCGTTGTCGAAGTGGCGCTTACAGAGCGCCGGCGAGAGGGGGAAGCTACGAAGACATGAACATCACCAACTAGTTGAGCGCGCGACTACCTGTGAAGCCAGTGGCGCGCTCAAGATGAAGCGCGAAGGTCCAACCGGCCTCGCGTCGTGCAACATGGACCCACACGGTTCAAATAGACGTCGGCGAAGGCCGGCTGGACACTAACAATATAAAGGATGACTATGTTTAGAAAAGTAATAGCCTATTTAACGGCCATGTCGTGCCTAGCGCTCGGCTTGGTCGTGGCGGCAGTGGGAGGCGCGTCAGCGGCCGCCAGTTCGGTATTAACCCTCGAGGGCAATACCGGAGTGACCTTCACCAATAACTTCAATCCCTTCGACTCGAGTTCGTTCGCGACGGAACTGAGCGTTCGCTCACTCGTCAACGAGCCGCTCTTTGAGTTCGATACATTGAAGTCCAATACCCAGTACCCGTGGCTCGCGACAAGCTATTCATGGGCCAACGGGGGCGAGACGCTGACCTTCCATCTGCGTCACGGAGTCAAGTGGAGTAACGGAAAGCCCTTCACCTCGGCCGACGTTGCCTACACCTTCAACCTCTTGAACCGCGTACCCGCTGCCAACGTGTACGGGGACCCCAAGATGTCAGGAAACGCCACGACCTCGGGCAAGTACCTCGTGACGCTGCACTACGCGTCACCCCAGTACCTGAACATCACGGCCATCGCCGGTACGACGCTCATCGTGCCAGAAGCCGTATGGACCAAGATCCACAATCCGGCGACCGCGGTCGTCACCAAGCCGGTGGGTACGGGACCGTACGTCCTGGGCAGTTATTCATCGACAGTGGTGAAGTACATGGCGAACCCGCACTACTGGGGTGGTAAGCCCGCCGCGAGTGAGGTGAACGTTCCGTCATACTCGACCAACACCACGGCCGCGACGGCCCTCGCCGACGGCCAGCTGACCTGGGCGGGTAACGACATCGCCAACGTGAACACGATCTTCGTGAACAAGGATCCCAAAACGAACCACACGTACTTTGCGCCTGGCAACACCGTGACACTGCAGTTCAACACCACGGGCACGGGGCCGCTCAGCGACCCACTGGTGCGCGAGGCGATCAGCGTCGGTATCGACCGTACGGCTCTTGGCGTTGAAGGCGAGTCCGGATACGAGCAGCCGGCGACTTCGTCGGGTGGGCTCATTCTGCCCAACCAGGCCTCGTACCTCACCTCGGCCGTGACCAACGACATCTCGGCGACCTCGAACCCGACCAAGGTGGCCTCGATCCTGACCGGTGACGGTTACACGAAGGACGCGGCAGGCTTCTACTCAAAGGGCGGACAGCAGATCACGTTCTCCATGGAGGACCCGACTGCGTACTCGGACTACTACGCCGACATCCAGTTGATTTCCAACCAGCTACAGGCTGAGGGCATCGACGCAACGGTCGACGGAGTACAGGCTTCGCAGTGGTACACGGACTCGGCCGACGGCAGCTTCCAGACGATTGAGCACTGGGGCAATGGCGGCTCGAACCCGTACGTGCAATATGACAACTGGCTGGACTACACCCAGTCGGCTCCGATTGGGTCCTCAGCGAATGGTGACTACGGTCGCTACGACTCTCCGGCCGCCCAAGCCGCACTCACGACACTGGAGAACACCAACCCATCGGACACGGCCGCGCTAAAGGCAGCCGTCGCCACCTTGGAGAACCTGGTGTCGACCGAGGTACCGGTTGCTCCATTGCTGTACGGAGCGGACTGGGACGAGTACTCGACGGCCCACTTCACTGGTTTTGTGACGGCGAGCAATCCCTACGCCGACCCATCACCCGGTGACCCACAGTTGCCATTGATCTTGATGCACCTTAAGAAGGTCTAACCGGCCTTCGCGCGTGCGACCCCTCCCTTCTACCCTGAGGGGGGAGGGATCGCACGCCAAGGCTGCATCCAAGAAGGCCCACAAAGCCTCCTCCGCGCGCGGCCTCGTCATCCCTCAACCTGGCGAGGCCGAGCGCAGAGGTAACCGAGCATATATTGACCACCCACTACTAGGAGATGTACCTCAGTGACTACCTCTGGCACGAACGCCGACAGCCCGCTTCGCCTCTTTCCACCAGGCTTTCTCTGGGGCACCGCGACCGCGTCCTACCAAATCGAAGGGGCCACCGCGGCCGACGGACGAGGACCCTCGATCTGGGACACCTACAGCCACACGCCCGGAATGGTCTGGAACGACGACAACGGCGACATCGCCTGTGACCACTACCACCGCATGGAGGAGGACCTCGACCTCCTGGCGCAACTCGGGGTCGGCGCCTACCGCTTCTCCGTTGCGTGGCCCCGCATCCAACCGACCGGCAAGGGCCCGGCCAACCAGGCCGGCCTCGACTTCTACCGCCGCCTCGTCGACGGACTTCGTTCACGCCACATCGAGCCGACGCTCACGCTGTATCACTGGGACCTGCCCCAAGTACTCGAAGACGAAGGTGGATGGGTCGTGCGCGACACCGCCGAACGCTACGCCGACTACGTCGACATCGTCGCTCGGGCCCTGGGCAGCGACGTCGAACGCTGGATCACCCTTAACGAACCGTGGTGCTCGTCGTGGCTCGGCTACGGCGATGGCCGCCACGCCCCCGGGATCCACGACATCGGCAAGGCGGCCGCGGCCAATCACCATCTCCTGCTCGCCCACGGCCTGGCCATCCCGATACTTCGCGCGGCCGTGCCCTCCGCCAAGGTCGGTATCACGCTCAACCTCGGCGACCACCGGCCTGGTTCGGACCACGAACTGGACGTCGCGGCAGCGCGAAGGGCCGACGGAAACCTCAACCGGCTCTTCTTGGAGCCGGTGTTTCACGGACAGTACCCCTCGGACATGCTGGAGCACTACGCCGGCTTCAAACCCGGGTTCTCGGTCGTGAGAGACGGCGATCTGGGGATCATCTCCCAACCGCTCGACTTCCTGGGCGTCAACTACTACTTCCCCTCCACGGTGATCGACGCATCGCGGGACGCCGAAGCTCGAATGGCCGGGTTCATCGTGGCTCAGGGCGAGCAGTTCCCGGACCTGCGCATCAAATCCCTCGAGACGCCGGGCCGGGACCGCACCGCCATGGACTGGGAGATCGGTTCGTTCGGGCTGACCTCGTTGCTCGTGCGGGTGCAGAACGAATACACCAACCTGCCGATCTACATCACCGAGAACGGGGCCGCGTTCGAGGACTACGTCGATCCCAACGGCCACGTGCTCGATCACAACCGGGTGGCCTACCTTCAAGAGCACATCTCCGCCGTTCACGATGCGCTCGACGCGGGCGTCAACGTCCAGGGATACTTCGTGTGGAGCCTGTTGGACAACTTCGAGTGGGCGTTCGGCTACTCGCGGCGCTTTGGCATCGTGTGGGTCGACTTCCCGTCGGGAGAGCGACTCACCAAGAAGAGTTTCCGCTGGTATCGCGACACGATCAAGTCGAACACCGTGGAGTACGCAACGTCGGTTGGGAGCGACTGAGCAAGTTCCCCTTCGCGCTCGCAGACACCAGCCTGCCCCGCCGTCGCAATCGTTGACGGGACGACAGCCCGTGCTTTCGCCGCTACGTCCGCGAGCGGCCCGGGTCCGCCTGCGTGGGAGACTCGGGACGGTGACCTCGTTTCGTTTCGACCCCGTGGATGAGTTCGAGCCATGACCGGACATCACCGGGATGGTCACGCCCACTCTCGTGTGACGAGCGGCGACATCCGTTCGCTGCTCGTCGCCCTGAGCCTTCTCACCATCTTCCTCCTGGTCGAGGTTCTCGCGGCGATTCTGGCCGGCTCGCTCGCACTCTTCGCCGACGCGGGTCACATGCTCACCGACGTTGCGGCACTGGGCATGAGCGCGTGGGCGGTTCGCCTGGCCCGACGGCCACCCCAGGGACGCTGGACCTTCGGACTCCATCGGGCGGAAATCCTTTCCGCCGCCGTGAACGGCGTGACGCTCCTGGCGATCGCGCTGCTCATCGCCGTCGAGGCGGTGCAGAGGCTCATCACGCCTCGTCACGTCGACGGCGGTGTCGTGCTCACGATCGCGATCCTGGGCGCGTTGATGAACCTCATCGTGGGCTGGGTACTTTCGAAGGCCGATCGAACGAGTCTCAACATCCGCGGCGCCTACCTGCACATCATCACCGACCTCTTCGCGTTCATCGCGACCGCCATCGCGGGCCTGATCATCGTGCTGACGGGTTGGGAGTGGGCTGACGCCGTCGCCTCGCTCTTCGTGGTCGTGCTGATGGCCGCCACCTCGTGGGGCCTGCTTCGCGACGCTGGCAAGATCCTGCTCCAGGCCTCTCCGGACAACCTCGACCTCAGCCACGTTCGGGGCCACCTGATGGACGTCGATCACGTGGTGGACGTCCATGACCTTCACGCGTGGACCGTCACGTCCGGCCAGACCACCCTCTCGGCCCACGTGGTCGTCGAGGACCACTGCTTTGACCGGGGCCACGCCCCCCGGATCCTCGACGCCCTCCAACACTGCCTCATCGAGCACTTCGACATAGAGCACGCTACGTTCCAGCTCGAGCCGTCCACGCACGAGTCGCACGAGGAGGGGCTGCATCCGTGACCACCACTCGTCTACGGCCCAGCGGCACTTCGGCGGTTCTCGATGTCGAGGAGTCACGAGAAACGAGCGAGGCAATGGTGCGATGGCCATAACTGTTTACGGCGTCTGCGCCGTCACCTTCATGATCGTGATGTACGCGCTCGAACGTCGAGGCCGGATCTACATCGTGGGATTCGCCCTGGGCTGCCTGCTCTCAAGCGTGTACGGATTCCTTTCCGGAGCGTGGCCCTTTGGCGTTGCGGAGATGATTTGGACCGCCGTGGCCATTCGACGTTACCAACACGAACTGGCTAGCTCCCGGTAACTCGCCGTATCTACAGACTACGAAGAGCGATCCCGAGGCGCGCCAGCGCATCAAGGGTTCGTACTCCCCACCAGAGAAGGTCCTTGCCGTCGATCAACACCGTGGGGGCAATAGCTCCCAGTTCGACGATGTGGCTTTCTCGAAACGAATAGGGCTCGCTCGGAATGATGATCACGTCGGGATGACGCTCGAGCACGTCATCGAAGTGCACGACGGGATAGGGACCGTCGTCGCTGAAGACGTTCGCCACTCCCAGGTGCGACAAGAGCGACGAGCCGTACGTGGGCTGGCCCAGCGCCATCCAAGGGCGGCGCCAGATGGGGACGAACGCGCTCACCCGGTGACGCAACGGCGCCGGCAACGGCTGCGCCTCGAAGTCAAATCCGACCCGGTGGGCCAACGAGAAGAGAGAGGGTGCGACGTCAACGAGGGAGCGTACGTGAAGCACGTGCACGTCAAGGTGATGCTCGAGCAGCGCCTCGTAGTCTTCGCGGCGATTCTCCTCCTTGTCGACAACGACGAGATCAGGCTGGAGTTCTACGATGAGCTCGATGTTCGGATTCTTGGTGCCGCCCACGTGCACGAGGTCGGGGCGCTCGCAGAACCTCGTGCACGCAACCGGCGTGCGGTCCCACGCGCTCAACGTTTCGGTCACCGAAGGGACGAGGCTAATGATCCTCATGACCACCTCCCAGGACAGGACGGACCTTGGCGAAGTGGAGCATCGCTCCCGTTGGAGCCCCTCGGCGAAGGTCGGGCTGGATGAGCACCAGCACCACCGAGTAACGACGATGTGTCAGCTGGCAGATCCTAAAGTCAGGCGGCTCGACGCACGCGGTCGCCGACACGAACAGTCCCCGCGCCCACGACCCTCGCACGTTGACCAACCTGATTGTCGTGCAACGCGTGGGTGTGGCGCAGGATGTCGAGTTGGCGATCCAGGTTCCCCGGCTGGGGTCTCGTGGTCATCACGCATCGCGTGCAACCCTTCAGGATTTCGATCTCCACCTCTCCCAAGGTCAGGCACAGTCCGCCCTCCAGCGGATCGAGGGCACCGGCATCGGCCGCTATGACAATGTTGGGCCGAAAGCGACGCACGTCCCACTGCAGGTCGGGACGTTCGAGCGACAGGAGCTCGAGGTCCGCGGTCGTCAGAAAGTGAAGGGGACTTTCATCGACGAAGGAGCCTGCCATCCCCTCCCACGTCTCAAACCTTGAGTCGTCACGCTCGAAGTCCTCCGGGCTTTCGAAGGTGGCGACGCCGTGGGTGCGCGCGTCGACGAGCGAGACGGGACGACCGAGCCAGCGAGTCATGGACTCGTCCAGCGCGTCGCCAGGATCGATGTCGTGCCCGCCCGGCAGTCGAACCGAGAGCCCACCATTGACGAGAGAGGCCGTCGCCTCGAGCAATCGTCCTTCACGCTTGGCCGAAAGTATGGTCCGCGATCCGAGGTCCAGGACGCCGAAGCTGCGATCTCCCGCGACGCCGTTCTCCTCAAACCGAAGCTCGTCACAGGTCTCGCCCTGCATGGATTTAACGGGGTAGCGCCAGAGCGCCGCCACCCGCGCCGATAAACTCCCGGTGTTGCGCGTCATCTCGCGAAGCCTAATCTGACCATCGTCAGGCAGACGTGTGGTGATGTCGTGCACAAAAACGCCGTTGCGTGAATCCCCAAGGGACTCACGCAACGGCTGTCAGTGCGCCAGCGAGAACGACAACGACGAATGTCGGCGCTGCGTCAATGCTCGTCTACTGCGCGGGCGGTTCGATGGTCTCAGCTAGAAGCAGATACATCTGGCGACGAAGCTCAACAATGAGCTTCTCCGCGCGCACCTTCTGCTCGGAGGTGCCGGCTTCGGCAACCTGGCTCACCGCGGTCATCACGTGGCGCATCGCCACGCGCAGGGCGATGTCGCCCTGATCCGCTCCGCGCACCAACGCCTCCCAGGGGGCCTGGGTGTGTGGATGACTCGCCAGATGGGCACGGCCCTCATCGGTCAACGTGAATTCGCGACGGCCGTCGCCGGTCTCTGACTTCACCAAACCCTGATCCTCAAGGAGCTGGAGGGCGGGGTACAGCGAGCCGGGGCTCGGGCGCCACAATCCTTGGGTCCGATCGGCGAGTTCCTGCATCATCTCGTAGCCGTGCATCGACCGCTCGTTCAACAGCGCGAGAATCGCGAGGCGTACGTCGCCACGTCGGCCCCGTCCACCCCTCATCGCGCCGTCGCGCCCGTGCATTCCTTCGCCGTGTCCGCCACCATGGCGTCCACCGCGACCGTCACGACGTCCTTGGCGTGCTGGAAACTGATCTCCTTCACCGCTCCCGGTGAATCTCTGTCGCCCACTTGGCGACTGCTCAAAATCTCGATTTCTCATGTTCGTATCCTTTCGATAGTTACGTGACTATAACGATATATCGTTATAACTCGTTTGTCAAGTAGAATCTCAGGAGTCGGGTAACCAGTTTCCTCTGGACAAGGTGAAGGTGACGGTCATGTCGAGCAACGTGCGGGTGCGCCGCCGCCGGACTCTTCGTCGATGTCAATGCGAGCACCGTGTCGGGCGACATGGGCTCGAACATCAACTTTGACGGCACGGGTGCCCCACGAAGCCGAAAAATCGCTCGTACCGCACGTCACCACCGTGTCGGGCGACGTACGGATTGACAAGACCTCCTGATTACCGCACTCGGCGAAGCGGTCGCGTTCGCGACTATTCCATGGCGAAGATGGGGTTGACGGCGATACCCATCGGATCGGCTCCCTCCCCGGCGAGCACGTGATTGCGCTTGGGTCCGATGAAGATCCCGGCCACCACCGCCGACATCGCAACGAGAGCGGCACTGATCTCAAAGGCGGTCGTATAGCCGTGCACGGCGGCTGACTGCACCACTGGCGCCGACGCAACGCGAGTGGCCAAGTAACCAGCCGTCGCCGACGCCGCGACCGTGTTGAGGAATGCCGTGCCGAGCGCGCCACCCACCTGCTGGGTGGTGTTCACCATGGCGCTGGCCACGCCCGCGTCCTCGGGGTGAACGCCATACAGCGATGTGCTGTTCATGGGGACGAAGACGAGGCCCATGCCGATGCTGACGAGAACCTCCGGCAGGAGCACGTGGGCCGCGTAGGTGCTCTGCACACCGAGGCGACTGAACCAGAGCAGTCCGAACGCCGCCATCGTTAGTCCGGTGACGATGAGGTTCCTCGGACCCGAACGGGGCAGGATCTTGCTGGCGACGCTGGCGCCCACGATTATGCCGCCCGAGAAGGGCAGGAAGGCGAAGCCGGTCTTGAGCGCGCTGTAGCCCAGAGTTCCCTGCAAGAAATAGGTCAAGAAGAGGAACGTGCCGAGCATCGCGCATCCAACGAGCAACGAGGTGAGCAGGGATCCGCCGCGACGCCTCTCTAGGATGACGCGCATCGGCAACAACGGGTGCGACGAACGAAGTTCGATAGCCACGAACGCGCCCAGCAGCGCGATGGCACCGCCGAAGAGCGTCAGCGTCAGCGAGGAGGCCCAACCGTGCGAAGCGACCATGGTGAAGCCGTAGACCAGCAGGAAGAGACCGCCGGTCGCAGTGACCGCCCCGGGGAGGTCGTAGCCGTGGCGAGCTTCCGCTCGGCTCTCCCTGATGACGCGCTGCGCCGCGACGGCGGCGGCCAACGCAATGGGCACGTTGATCAGGAGCGTCCAGCGCCACGACGCGAACTCGGTCAAGATGCCGCCGAGTACGAGGCCGATCGCGGCCCCGCCACCGGCGACAGCGCCGTAGACCCCGAAAGCCTGCGCTCGTTCACGCGCTTCGGTGAAGGTGACGGTAAGCAGCGACAGCGCAGCGGGCGCCATCACGGCGGCGAACGCACCCTGCAGAGCCCGAGCGCCGAAGAGCATGGCTTGGTTCTGCGCCAGTCCGCCGAGCGCCGACGCTACGCCGAATCCGAGGAGGCCGATGATGAAAAGCCGACGTCGTCCCAGGTAGTCGGCGATGCGCCCTCCCAGCAGCAAGAGGCTGCCAAAGGCCAGGGTGTAGGCGCTCATCACCCACTGGCGATTGGCGATGGAGATGTGCAGGGCGTGCTGGGCTGACGGCAGCGCCACGACGACGACCGAGGCATCCAGCACGATCATGAGTTGGGCGATCGCGATGATCGCCAACGACCAATAGCGCTTCGGATCGAGGTCGACGTCCGTGAGCGGTGCCACTTCGCTGAATGTTTCCGTTGCCATA
>Ga0182030_10008736_pt1 | contig 20887 bp, 10 predicted proteins | sample 812S3MmetaG_FD_121299 | JGI IMG/M metagenome (GOLD analysis project Ga0182030, IMG submission 121299) | Permafrost microbial communities from Stordalen Mire, Sweden - 812S3M metaG (Illumina Assembly) | ecosystem: Environmental > Terrestrial > Soil > Wetlands > Permafrost | place: Sweden...
CCGGCGTTGCGAGCGCCTCCGCGCGAGCATGCAATGCACGGCCCCGCAACCCCGGTAGGGCGGCGGTGCCCCGCCGCCCAAATATTGTCTTTTGCCCGAGACCCGAAACCCTTCCCCCCAGACGCCCCCTCCGAAAGCTCCCCTCATTGACATTCCCGGTAACACCGGGCCACATTCCCTTATTACCAATTGATGAATGCCAATTGATGACCAGCCACGCAACAGAAGCGCCAACCGGGCGGCACGGTCCGCCGGTGTTTGTCACCACCCGGTGGTCGGTGGTGCTGGCCGCCCGGAATCAGGCCTCCCCGGACTCGGCCCGGGCGTTGGAGACGTTGTGCCGGACCTATTGGTATCCGCTCTACGCCTTCGTGCGCGGCTCCGGGCATTCCCCGCACGACGCCCAGGACCTGACCCAGAGCTTTTTTGCCGTGCTGCTGGCCAAGGATTATTTGCGGGTGGTGGGTCCGGAAAAAGGGCGCTTCCGCACCTTCCTGCGCATGGCGTTGAAGCGATTTCTGGCGAATGAATGGGACAAACAGCGCAGCCTGAAGCGCGGCGGCGGACAGATGCTGGTGCCACTGGACACCACGCTGGCGGAGCAGCGGTTTTTGGAGGAACGCCCCGGCACACTGGGGCCGGATTCCATCTACGACCGGCGCTGGGCGCTCACCTTGTTGGACGAGGCGATGGCGCGGTTGGCCCGGGAATACGCGGACGCCGGCAAAGCCGGGGAATTTGAGCGGCTCAAGCCCCACCTCACCGCCGGTCGCGGGGAGATCCCGTACGCGGCCATCGCCGCCGCCTGCCGGACCACCGAGGGCGCGGCGCGGGTGGCCATCCACCGGCTGCGCAAACGGTTCCGGGAAGTGTTCCGCGCGGTGATCGCGGACACCGTCTCCACCCCGGAAGAACTCGAGGAAGAATTGCGGCACGTGCTGGGGATATTGGGGAATGCGTGATTTGGACAGGCAGGTGATGCGGCGCTCTGCCGAGCCGCCGCCACGCAGAAAATTTGGGGCGCTGGCTTGAAAAGGCGGGTTTCCGTCCGGGCGGACGGGTTCAGGTCATTTGCCGTGCCCCTGGAATCAGATGGAGTTGCCCCGCTTTCCAGTTTCTGACCCAGGTGTCAGATTCGCCACGCAGTGTGTGGCGAATTTCCAATTCCGCACGCAGCGTGTGCGAAATTGCCAGACCGCCGGCATCTTGCGTAAAACTGGATTTCCGACGCACTGCGTCGGAAATTGCCGTGTTGTCAGAAATCCGACGCGCTGCGTCGGGTTTTTCAGCCGGCACCAAATGTGGATAAACAAGGTAGAACTGACGAAACCACTCCAAGTTGTCCACCGAGTAACCGCGACCAAAATCCGCTTGCAATCGGCGCGACAAATCACCCAGCCACTGTTCGCCATAACCCGCCCGTTTTTCGCCCCGTTGCTCTTCCTCCACAATCTCCCGGCCAATCAGCCAGTTGGCGATGACGTGGTTGGGGTCAAACCATAGGATGGGTCATTTTGCAGCATTTCAGAACTTGTCGCGCCGGCTTGTCGCGCCGAAGTCCCGCCCTGCGGGACGGATCCGGCTCTTTCCCCAAAATCCGCGCCATCCGCGAGGGTAGGCAGTTAAAACCCCTGTTTCAATTTCAGCATTTCAGCTTTCAGCTTTTTCCCCACGTGGCAGTCCTGGGACTGACGCGGGGGTTATGGCGAATTAAGCCTGACGCGATAAGTTTTGACCACACCATTGTAATCAAATATCACAACAGCGGTTCCATTTTTTGCTTCTGCCTGTTTAACATCCACTTTCACGCTCTTATCGCTCGCGGATGCGGTAACCTGGGGAATATCCGCGGCGTCGGCTGGAACGGAATAAGCCGCATCATAAATATCATAGCCGGTAATGCCGTTGCCACTGGTTGATCTGACCGGAGTGGCGGGCAGATTGACAGCCTGTCCGTTCACCTTGATGCTGACCGTGGGCGGAACCGGACGGACGATTTTCACCTTGTCCGAACTGAATCCCAGTCCAACGATGTCGCAAAGAGCTCCCCCGCCAGAACCTTCGGCCACCAGGAAAACAGCATGTTTTTCCTTCAGATTTTCAACGGACGAAGCGACATTGATGGTGAAATTCGTAACTACCTGCGCGGAATCAGCCGGAACGTTGATTTCACCGATCTTTTTGCCTTTCCAAGTTTCATTGTCCCAGGGACCGTCCAGCCAGACGTTCACCTTGAATGCGTTCGCCGTTTTTGGCGTGAGGAACAGATTAAACACCGTTTTGTTGCCCGGCTTGGCCCCGGCAAAGACCTTCAAACCCTTCTGGCCTTTGGCCAGTCCACCAAAGCCAAAATACTTGTATCCGATGATGTTGCCGTTCTGCACATTGACCAGGGGCATGTTGTTGTCCCAGATGTCCCACGAATCCTGCATGCTCTGCGGGTTGGAAAGATAACAGGCGTATCCCGCGGAGTAATATTCATACGGATCCAGGCCGAAGATGTGGAAACCTTCCGACGTGACTTCGGCGCCAGTATATTCAGCGCCCTGGCTGCCTTTTGCGGTCCAGAGATTATCCTTCGCATAAGGGTCGTAAGCCCTGATGGTGACTTTACCGCCTTCTGACACCGGTTTTTGATCCCATTCAACCTTGACGGGCGCCACCATGGACTGACGCGCGTATCCGAATCCCCGTGGAGCCCTGTGGTAGAACACGTAATACTGGTCGTTGATCAACTGGAGGCTGCCATGCGTATTGTGTCCCGAGAAAGTTGTTTGCAATCTGGTTCCATCCTGACTGGGCACAACCGCGCGCGCATCCACAAGAACGCCGCCACTTTTCCAGGGCCCCAACGGTTCGTCACCGTAGGCGTAACGCAATGTCGCAGTGGCGCCGCCAATTCCATATTCCGGACCGGAGGATCCGCTGTAAATCCAGACATATTTGTTGCCAATTTTGCGAATTGAGGCGGCTTCAAAAAAGGCGAACGCAGCAGCATTCTCTCCTGGAAAGACATGTGTCTGAAAACGGTTAATAGCCTGGGTTCCGGGCCTGAGCGAATACAGGTTATTTTGGTCCAGCTCACCTGCCGAGGAAGTTTGGAATCCCCAGTATCCGAAAGCCCTGTAACCGATTCCAAAATCAGGATCGTTTCGATTCGTGACGTATTCAATAAACACCGCCGGGTCGAATCCCATCGTGCTGCCGGGCACGGTTCTCGATCCGTCCGCGGTCATATTGATGGGGGTAAAAGGTCCATCCGGCCGATCCCCCTTGGCCACCATTCCCAATCTGCCGCCGCCGCGACTGTGCGGGTAGAGGTAATACACCTTCTTGCCGTCTTTTCCTTTCACCTCAACCAGATCCGGGGCATACATCACATCCCACTGGTTGCCGGCTTTGTAGGTGAAAACCGGGCCTTCATCGCGCCAGGCGGACAAATCCTCGACCGGCGCCGACCAGATCCTGGTGTCCGGCCCGCAATACCCTCTGAAACTCACATCGTGGGATCCAACGATATAAGCGCGGAATTTTCCCGGGTGATCCGGATCTTCAAAAACACGCGGCTCGCCATCCGGCACATGCTCCCATAAGGGCAGATACGGATTGCCCGATCCATGATAGATGTATTTGTTTGCTTCCGCGCCGGCCTGCGGCGGATTGCCGGCGGCCATCGCCCCCGAACAGCAAAGCAGCGAAAGTGAAGCCATGAGCCACGCCACATGGGCGCGCTTGAAAACAACTGAAATGGATTTCATGGTTGATACTTCTATCAGGTGGGTGAATAAAAAAAAGCCAAAAAGATAAGATTATAAAAGCACGACCGTCGCCACCGTGCCGCTTGGATTTACCGCGCAACCGGCGGCAAGGAGTGCGGAGTGGTTGAACAACCAAGCAACGTAAACGGGTCACCCATAGGATGGGTCATTTGCAGCATTTTAGCGCGCGGCTTTCTTGTCGCGCCGAAGTCCCGCCCTGCGGGACGGATCCAGCTTTTTCCCCAAAATCCAGGCCATCCGCGACGGTGGGCCGTCAAAACCCCTGTTCAATTTTAGCTTTTCAGCATTTCAGCTTTTCAGCTTTTTCCCCAAAATCCGTGTCATCCGTAATCCGTGGTTAAGTCCTTTCCTCTCCGTGCCTCTGTGGTTCAAAACCAGCAATGACGTTCCGCTGGCCCACACCTTCCCCGCCCCGGAACTTGTGCAAACCGACCGCGGAAAATAAAATTGGGGCTTGTGTAACAAACGGCGGGGGAATCTTATTCAGAAGGTAATGAACGAGCTTGCGCCTCAAAAATGCCCGCGTTGCGGAGCTGACCTGCCGGTCGGGGCCGCCGGCGTGTGCCCGCGTTGTGCGGCGGGGCTGTTGCAGGCCTCGCAGACCGAGCTGCCGGGCGAGGCCCAAACTGCGTTCACCCCGCCCACCGTCGCCGAGCTGGCCGCCAAGTTTCCGCAACTGGAGATTCTGGAGTTGATCGGCCGGGGCGGCATGGGCGCGGTCTATAAGGCGCGCCAAAAGGAGCTGGACCGCATTGTGGCGCTCAAGATTCTGCCGCCGGACATCGGGCGGGACGGGGCCTTTGCGGAGCGGTTCGCCCGCGAGGCCAAGGCGCTCGCGAAACTGAACCATCCGGGCATTGTCACCATTTACGACTTCGGACGGGCGGACGGGTTGTATTTCTTCCTGATGGAGTTTGTGGACGGCATGAACCTGCGGGAACTGCTGCATCACAGCCGGATTTCGGCCCGCGAGGCGCTGGCGATCGTGCCGCAGATTTGCGACGCGCTGCAATTCGCCCACGACCAGGGGATTGTCCACCGTGACATCAAGCCGGAGAACCTGCTGATTGACCGCCGCGGACGGGTGAAGGTGGCGGATTTTGGGCTGGCGAAGATCATCGAACCCGAAACCGATGGGACTGACTTGAATGTCAGCCCCAAGATTGGGGCCGCGCGGCCGCACGGCCCTACCGGGGTGATGGGCACGCCGCAATACATGTCCCCGGAACAGGTGGAGCATCCGGGCGAGGTGGATCATCGGGCGGATATTTACGCGCTGGGGGTGGTCTTCTACCAAATGCTCACCGGCGAATTGCCGGACAAACCGCTGCTGCCGCCCTCCCAGAAGGTGCGGATTGATGTGCGGCTGGATGAAGTCGTGTTGCGCGCCCTGGAAAAGCGGCCTGAACTCCGTTACCAGCAGGCCAGCGAGGTGAAGACCTGCTTGGAGACCATTGCCACGACGCCGGCCCCCGGTAGCAGCCGACGTGAGGAGGCTCAAACTCAAAAGGCAAATCAAGACATTAGTCAGAGCCTGTCCCGCTCTGCGGGACCGGCTGCTATGAAAGAAAAGCCGGCGGCGGGGTTGCCCAAGTCCCGGAGTGTGCCCGTCCTCGGGCACAGCAACGTTGAAACCAATAAAACTGCTGGGTTTGTCGTGCACCCGACAGATGGAATGCGCGCAGTTCCCTCCGCTTTTGTCTTTGGGCAACACGCCCTCACGCCGGCTGCTACGAAAGAAAAGCCGGCGGCGGGGTTGCCCAGCAGATCACCCTGTCTGGTCAGCACGCCGGAACATCTGCGCACGTTCCGGGGACGGTTCCTTTCCAAATTTCAGGGCAAGGGCGAACTGAGACTGGATAAAGATTCGCTCAGCTTCGACAGCGGGTGGACGGCGGTGACCATTCCCCTGGCTTCCATCACCGGAATGTATCTGGGGCTCTTTCCTGGGTTCTGGCCGTTAAGTATCGTACCGCGGCAGTATATCGCGGTGACGTTTACCGAGCACGGGGCCGAACGCACGTTGCTGTTCACCCCCACCCCGCGCGGGATGGTTTCCCCGGAAGAGATCAACAAACCCGTAATGGAATGGTTGTCGTTGTTGCATGGGGCTGTTCTCTCCCGGGCCGGGCGCGCTTTGTCGCTGAAGCCGCCGACCGAGGCGCTGGGCCCTGCCTGGATGTGGAAGACACCGTGGTGGGTGTGGTTTCTCCTGACGACGACCGTGTTCACGGTATCGTTTGCCAGTGGGGGGCGGTTCCTGTTCCAGCGAACGCCGGGTTGGTGGGATCTGCTGTTGGGAGCCGGCGCAGCGGCCATTGTCCACGGCAGCCAGTATGCAAAAGCATGGCGGTATCGGCGGCGATTGGCGGAGTTGGCCGCGACCGGCAAATTGGCCGTCCAGCGGCGGGAGGAGCAAACTGAAAAGCCAAAGGATGAGCTTGGTCAGAGCCCCTCAGGCTTTGCGGGATCGGCTGCCACAAGTGAAACGCGGCGGGTGGCCGCGGAGCAAATGTTGCTGCGGATGCAGGGACTAAATTACCGTTCCAAAGCCACGCTGTTTGGATTGCCCTGGGTGCATGTGGCGAACGGCATTGATCCAGAAACGGGCCGGGTGCGGATCGCCCGCGGCATCATTGCCATTGGCGGCGTGGCGCAAGGGGCGGTGGCCATCGGCGGATTGGCGATGGGGGGCTTCACCTTGGGCGGGTTGTCACTGGGGATTTTTGCAGTCGGCGGCGGCGCGATGGGACTGATTGCCCTCGGGGGGCTGGTGGTGGGGTTGCTGGGCGCGGTCGGCGGCCTCGCGGTGGGATTCATTGCGCTGGGCGGCGGAGCCGTCGGTTATTGGGCGCAGGGCGGCTTGGCCATCGGTGCCCATACGATGGATGCGCTGGGGAAAGACCCGGTGGCCGTCAAGTTTTTCACTCCGTGGGCGAAGGGGGTGATGGACCATTTTCTAATCGCCAATTTCCTTCTGCTGGCGCTCGCCCTGTTGCCGATGCTCGGCCTGCCTTGGTTGCTGAAGCGGCGCGGCAACGCTCAGTCTCCAGCGATGGCCGGACCGGAGAATCATCCGCTTCCAACGGGCACGGCGGAAGCCTGGCTGGTGTTTATGGACATGGGCCGTTATGCCCGGTGCTGGGAGCTGGCGGCGGGACGTTTTCAACAGCAGACCACCAAGGAGGAATGGACTTCGCGGAACGAAAAGAGCCGCCGACCGCTCGGGCGGGTCATTTCCCGCCGGTTGATTTCCACCCAATACCAGGCGCTGGGAACGCAGGCGGAGTTGATCTTCAACACCGAATTCATCAACGCGGAGTTTGACAAGCTCTCGGCCATGGTCGAGTCGGTGACCTTCGCTTGGGAGCCGGAAGTTGGCTGGCGGGCCACCGGTTACGCCATCCGACCGGTCGGGCAGCAGCAATCCGGCGGATGGAAATACAATTTCGCCCCAGGAGTCTCATCGCGGGTCACCTCGAAGGAAGTCCGGGAGATCTGGGCGCACCTGAGTAGCGCGGAACAAGGCGCCTGCCGGCCGTTTGCCATCCTTTATGGGATCTGGAATTCGGCGACGTTCTTCCTGCCGATGGCCTGCATTTTGTTTTTCCCCATCCCGGTGCCGTTGAATTGGATCATCGCCACGGCGGTGTTGCTGGTGGGGTTGGCGTTTTATCCGCTCTGGTGGAAGAAGCAGGCAAATTTGCTCTGCGCCACCTCTTGGGCCAGGGCTCGGGGGTATCAGGCGGAATACGTCCGCCTGTTTCCCCTGGGCAGCACCGGTTTGATGTTGCTGGGCGGGCTGTGGTTGGCGCTGGTCGGCGGCATCTGGTGGCAAACCTACGAACCCGAAGGCGTGTGGCTGCCGTATCTCAGCAAATATTCACTAACCGGTCCCGGCGTGGGTGGCACGGCGTGCGTCACGGAAGTCAGACAATACGGGCAAACGCTCTGGTTGCGCGTGTCGTGCCATCCCCTGTCCCGTTCCGCCGCGCTGTCCCTGGCTTACACCGGGCCGCTGATCGAGCTGCCGTATCGTTTGCCGGCCGAAGCAACCAATGTGGACTGCCTCGTCACCACCGCCCCGCACAGCACCGGCATGATCATCGCCGGGACGAACAATTTGAGCGGGCTGACCAATTTCACCATTGGCTTTGTCCTCCCCGATGACCGGGCCGCCGCCGGGGCCGTCAAGGAGATCCGTCGCCTGGTCCTCGGCCACCCGCATGGCGTCGACTCGCCGCTGTTTGCCCTGCGCCGAACCTTGGGCAAGGATGCCAGCGGCAAAGTGATGGCCGAGGAGATATTCGGCTCCCTGCAATTGACCGGCCGCCCGGCCGGCGACAAACCGCCCATCAAAAAAACGACCCAATCCAGCGAGGCTAGGAATGCTTCAGCCCAGGACGCCTTCGCCCCCTCTCTGTAGCAGCCGAGGTGACGAGGCTCCATATAATCTTCCCGGCCACGAACCCGCCAAAGTTGTCATTGGCCATCTCCTGAACCGACGTTTCGCGGCCAACCACTATGAAGTGCGGTGGCAAACGAAGAGCGACACCGCTTTCGGATGGAATTGAGCCGGGGGAAGGGATTCACCTCCAAAAGCGCCATCCCCCTCCTCCGTAGCCGCCGAGGTGACGACGCTCCACGAGGCTGCCAGTGCAACCCATTGATTACCTGCGACTTGCGACCGTGTGAACACGTCCGGTCACGGCGTCTTCTCCATAAACCAGCACCCAAAAGCATCCCCGTTTTGCGGACAACCTTCAATTCCACCGCAACTCATTTACAGTCAATATGTTGCAACCAAAATTGGGTGTAAAAATAACCAAAAATAACCATAAATAACCAAAATAACAGTTTCGTTTTTTTTGGGCGTCCGAGGCGTGCCTTCCACCCACCGCACTCCATAGGACTCACGACCACCGTCCGGGGAGGTTCAGTGAGCATCAGCACCCGTCACGGGGTCTTCCGGTGTCCCCGGCGGCCGGAGGGTCAACGGTCGTGTTGCGGCTCGTGGGGCCGCGCGCCATGGGAGCGACTGGCTCCGGCGCGGTGAATAACCCCGCCTTGTATCCCCGGCGCGGTTGCCGCATCATCCCGCGCCAATGAAGTTGCAGAAGGCCATGTTGAAAGACATCGAGTTCTTTCTCGAATTTGTGCCGCCCCGGATCGCCCGGCGCGGGCGCGAAATGTTCGATGGCGGCAAAGTGGCCACTGTGGAGTGTGTGCAGGCGGACACATTGTATGCCGCGCTGGTGCGGGCGGGCAAAGATTACGAGGTGGGGCTGGAATTCACCGGCGATGGCTGGTCGGGAGAATGCACCTGCCCGGACAAATATGAATGCGCCCACATGGTCGCCGCGCTGCTGGAATTGCAGCGCCAGGCGACCACCGGGAACGGCGCGGCCACCCTGGCGCGCGGGTTGCCGCAGCCGCCGCGTTCGCCGCTGAGCCAGCGGATCCACGACCACCTCGGACGGGAACTGACCTTGGCGGAAAGCGGCTACATCCGCAATGTCCAGACACTCTACATCCACGCGCAACAACGGGATCTCACGGAATATGATCTGTCGGCGGTTTCGCAAACTTTGCTGCTGAGCCACCAATGGAAGCCGCTGGATCTCTGGAACGATTTTCCGCGGGACGATTATTATTTCTGGCTTTACCTGGCGTGGGAATTGCGCCGGCGCCAGCTTGCCTTTCCGGCGTTCATGGAGGGCATCACGGACCTGAGCCTGCTCCAGGCCGAGATGGGCCACCGTGAGCGCGCCCGGGCCATCGCGCACTGGCATGATTGGTTCGGCCGATTTAAAAGCCAGGGTGCCGCCGTCAAAGACATCCCGGTGGATGTGCGGTTGGTGATCCAGCCAGACCAGGCCCTGTTGGAATGGCGCAACGGGCCGGAGGCCAAATATGTGGCCATCAAGCACTCCAACGCCTCCAATCTAAACACCCGGTTCCAGCAGGGGGATCTGGCGCTCACGCCCGCATCGCTGCCGCTGTGGAGCGCGGTCTTCAAGCCCGGGAGCTACGACAGTTGGTGGGAATTCCCCTACACCGACAAAACCACGCATCCGGTGCTGAGTCGGGCGTTGCGGATGCCGCTGGCACCGGACCGGATCATCACCCCGGACGGCCAGCCACTGCCGCGCAAAGCCGAACCGTTGCAATTGCGTCTGCAGCCGCCCGCCGCGACCGGCGGGGATTACGAACTGACGCTGCTCACCGCCGAGGGGACGCCCCCGCCACGCATTTATTGCACCTTCGCTGGCCAGCCCACGTTGTATTTGACGGAGGGCGGATTATATTCCGGTCCGCCCGCCGACGCGCTGGACACCGATTGCCGCAAAGCCATTCCGGCCCCCGCTCTGGAAACGCCCGGCGGCTTGAATTTCCTTCAAACCACCGGTGTTCCGCTGCCCGAGTCGCTGGCGGCGCGCATCCGCCTGCTGCCCGTGAAGGTCAAGCTGGCCTGCAACCTCAAGCCCAATTATCCCGGCAGCAAGACCGAGTACATTTACATCACCGTCACCGCCAAAGTGCCAGGACAGGCGGTGGAAAAATTGTCACCCTACGGCTGGCATTCCCATTCCGGGGAGGAGGCGAAACCGTTCCGGCAACCGGCGAACGGGATAATCGAGTCGCCGGACCGCTCGCCGCAGCAGCATTTCCCCGGAGTGCTCGCCCCGCTGGAGATGAAATGGGACGACTATCAAGGTGCGTGGAAACTGCGCTTGTCCAAAAAAACACCGGACGTCTTCGTGCCGTGGCTGGAGTCGCTGCCGCCGGAAATTGAAGTGCAATTGTCCCCGGAACTCGCCTCGCTCCGGGACGATCCCGTCAGCGGCAGCGTGTCACTTGAAGTGGAAGAGGCCGGGGTGGATTGGTTTGACCTGAAAGTGGTGCTGAAGGTGGATGACACGACCCTCACGCCCGAGGAATTGAAACTGCTGCTCAACGCGCGCGGCGGTTATGTGCGGCTGGGCGCGAAGGGCTGGCGGCGGCTGCGTTTCAACCTGACGAACGAGGAGGATGAACAACTCGCCCGGTTGGGCCTGCACGCGGGGGATTTCTCCACCGAACCACAGCGCTTCCACGCTCTTCAGCTCGCCGACGGCGCGGCCAAAAAGTTCCTGACGCCCGAGTATGTTGAGAAGATCGAACGCCGCGCGGGCGAATTAAAAACCCGCGTCACTCCCGCGCTGCCGCCCGCCATCCGCGCCACGCTCCGGCCCTACCAGACCGACGGGTTTCATTTCCTGGCCTATCTGACGGCCAATCGTTTTGGCGGCGTGCTGGCCGACGACATGGGTCTGGGAAAAACCCTCCAAACGCTGGCTTGGATCGCGTGGTTGAAGCAGGAAAGCGCGGCCGGCGGGATTTCCGGAGACGGAAGCCGGGACGACCCGCGGGGGCAGGTGCTTGCGGAAGGCGCTACCAGTTCGGGCGGAATGCCGGGCGGCAAGACGCCGCCCACTGCGGCAGACGGGACGTCCGCCGTTACCAAGGCACTGACGGACAGGCCTGGCGGTGCGCCGCCCAGCCTGGTCGTGTGTCCCAAATCGGTGACGGACAACTGGCGGGCCGAGGCGGAGCGGTTTTATCCCGGCCTGCGGGTGCGCGTCTGGCGCGGCGAGCCGGCGGAGGAACTGACCGCCGCGCGCGAAAGCGCCGACCTGGTGGTGCTTAACTACGCACAATTGCGGGCGCTGTCACCGGCCATCGGGCGGGTGGCCTGGCAGGCGGCGATTTTGGACGAGGCGCAGTGCATTAAAAACCCCGATTCGCAAACGGCGGCCGCGGCGCGGGCGCTGACAGCCGAACACCGGCTGGCGCTCACGGGCACGCCGATTGAAAACCGGCTGCTGGATTTATGGAGCATCATGGCCTTCGCCATGCCTGGGGCGCTGGGCAACCGCACGCATTTTCTCCGCCGCTTCAATGCGCAGGATGATCCGCTGGCCCGCCGCCGGCTGGGTGCGCGGGTGCGCCCGTTCTTGCTTCGCCGGACAAAGACCCAGGTGGCCTCGGATTTGCCTGACCGGGTGGAGGAGGATCTGCTCTGCGAAATGGAGGGGCCGCAGCAGACGCTCTACCGTGCCGAATTAAAGCGCGCGCGGCAGATTATTTTGGGCCTGCAGACGAACCAGCAGCTCAACCAGGAGCGGTTCAACATCCTCACCTCGCTGCTGCGGCTGCGGCAGATTTGCTGCCATCCGGTGCTGGTGGATGCCAGCCTTCACGCCGCCGAGGGCGCCAAGGTCACCGCGCTGGAGGAGTTGCTCGAACCGCTGATGGAGGAGGGCCACAAGGTGCTGGTGTTTTCGCAGTTCGTCACGATGCTCGAGCTGCTCCGGGAGTTGACCAAGCGGCGCGAGTGGCCGCACTTTTATCTGGCCGGCGACACGGAAAACCGCGGCGACCTGGTGCGGGAATTTCAAGCGGCCCCGGGCGGCGCGGTCTTTCTGATCTCACTTAAGGCCGGCGGATTCGGTCTGAACCTGACCGCTGCGTCATACGTGGTCCTGTTTGATCCTTGGTGGAACCCGGCGGTCGAAAACCAGGCGATTGACCGCACACACCGGATCGGCCAGACGAGCAAGGTGATGGCCTACCGGCTGGTGATGCGCGACAGCATCGAGCAGAAGATCCGGGCACTGCAACGGCAGAAGGCGGCACTGGCCGCCGATGTGCTGGGCGAGGAACGCTTCGCCCAAAGCCTGACCTTGGAGGATTTGCGGTTTTTGTTTGCGGAATAGATGACGGCCAAATGGATTGCCCGCAAACCGCTGGTTCAAGGGGCGAGGGGCGTGACGTGAAACCAGCCGAAATCAGCATGGCCGGTCTGGATGGCCGACGGTTCAGCGCTGGCGATCAGGCCGACTTTGGCGCCAATCCAGTGGTCGCCGGACGCCTGGAACGGTCCGCCAATGGCGGTGTAGCCTTGGTTGTCAAAACTCCAGGCGAACCGGCAGGTTGCGCCGCTGGTGACATTGACGCGCAAATAGACCGGTGAGTTGGGCACGTCTGGGCCGGTGATTTCCCGTTCGACCGCCCCCGGCCGGTTCGCGCTCTGGCTCACAACCCACACCAAATGCAGTTCGCCGACGGTGCGGCGCACCCCCAGCATGGCGTAGTCGCAACCACACACGGCCAGACCGGCGAATTCCCCGTCGGTGGCGGGGGCGAATTCCATCCGGGTGGTGACGGTGAATTCCGGCGCGGGGAACTTTTGCAGGAGGAAGTTGGGCGCGTCGTAGAGGTTGTTGACGGCGGGCGAGCCGTCGTTGCGCGTCTTTGGCGCGGGCACGCTGGCGAGGCGGAGGCGGCCCGGGCGGGCGCTGAACAAGGCCCAACCGGCCTTCGGATTGGCGTTCCATTGCCATTGGAGGCCGAGGACGGGACCGGCAAACTCATCCGAGGTTTGCGGCGTGGTGACCGGGCTGGGGCGGCCGACGCGGGGTTTGGCATGAACGAGGACCGGCTGGCCTTTGCCGTTGTGCTGCGGGTCGTCGCCGATGACCGGCCAATCGTCGTCACGCCAGATCATTGGTTCGAGATGGACGACGCGCCCGTAGGCGCCGCGATCCTGAGAATGCAGGAACCAATCCTCGCCCGACGGGGTGTCCACCCAGGCGCCTTGATGATGGCCGTTGACCGCCGTTCCTCCCTGATCCAAGACGATGCGGTGTTCGTAGGGGCCGAAAATATTGGTGGCCCGGAAGACGGCTTGATAGCCGCCGGTGACCCCGCCCAACGAGGCGAACACATAATAGTATCCGTGGCGTTTGTACAATTTCGGGCCTTCGAGGGTGTTTCCATTGGGGAGTTTGGCCCCGTCAAAGATGACCCGGCCGACATCCAGCACCTTGGAGGCGTCGGCACTTAATTCGTGGAGCGTGAGCGGATTGGCGATGCCTGCCCGGCTTCCCGCCCAGGCGGTGACCAGGTACAGCCGGCCGTCGTCGTCCCAGAACGGACAAAGATCAATCAGCCCTTTGCCCGGGAGGATGAGTTGCGGCGGCGTCCAATCCCCCGCGGGATTGTCGGCTGTGGAAAAATAAATCCCGTAATCAGAGTCAGGGTAAAAAACCCAGAACTTGCCGTCGTGAAAGCGAATCACCGGGCCCCAGACGCCTTCGCCGTGGCGAGGGGGTGAAAAGGGACCGGCGGGCGGCTGCCCGGTAAAAACATGATTGATGATCGTCCAGTTGACCAGATCCCGCGAGTAAAGCACGGGCAGACCCGGCGCGACATTGAAACTGGACGACACCAGATAATAATCATCGTCCACCCGGACGGCATCCGGGTCGGGGTAATCGGCGAAGATCACAGGGTTTTGGTAGGTGCCGTCGCCGCAGTCAGGGATCCAAGGGGCGGCCAAGTTGTTGGAGGCCGGCGCCGCCGACAACGCGACCCAGGCGTGAAACTCCCCGGTGATAATTTGTCCGTCGGCGGTTTCCACCACGACGTCCTGCGTCACCGGCCCGTCCGCGCGCGACGTGTTGAAATTGATCTCCAACGCCGCGCCGCCGTGCGCGGCGATCACCTCCGGCGACTTTTGCACCGAGGTGCAATGGCAGGAGGTGCCCACGTTGGCGATGAGGACGGCCTTGTCCGAACGGTTCGTCAGCTCGAAGGTGAACGGGAAATCCTGGTCGTACGGCAACAGACCGAGTTGCAATTCGGGTTGGATGAATTGCAGTCCGTCCGCGTCTCCGGCCCGAACGGCCTCAATCGAGGCGCCCATCCCGGCGGCCAACAGGAACACGACGAAAAGGCCACGTTTCATGAATCGATTATGGGCAGAACCGGGCGGCAATTGCAGCAGAGAAATCGTAGGGAGGGGGGAAGACGGTGCATCCCGAGGTTGTTGGCGAGGTTGGACGGGGGCGCCAATTGGACGGACGGGCTGCGGGTTTGTCCGCGGAGCGGGATGCGGTGCGCCTGCAGAAGGTGTCGATCGGGTGCGATGGCTGGGCGGCACCCCTTCAACACCCCAAAAAAACGAAACTGTTATTTTGGTTATTTATGGTTGTTTTTGGTTATTTTTACCCCTAATTTTAGTTGTAACTCATTGTTTTAAAACAGTTTGAGTTAATTTTGGACCTTGCAGGCCTGGCGGCCTTGGATTTCGAGGTCTGCGGTACGAAAAATTCGCCAAAAACGTCGGGATGCACGGGGCGGAAGGCCGAGATCTGAGGGCCTGTCTGAAAAGCGGGGGGAAGTCCAAGATCCCCCAATACCAAGCCCAAAGCCTGAAGTCCAAGGTCCAACGCTGACGAAATCCGACCGGCTCACTTGGGATTACGGTAAGTTTGAGGGGAAAATGGGGTGGCCGACGGGACTCGAACCCGCAACAACAAGCTCCACAAGCTTGGACTCTACCATTGAGCTACGACCACCGAACGGGTTCAATATAGAATTTCGTGGGCGGGACGTCAAGTTCGCCAAAGCGACGGGGGACGGGCCCGATGCCCGTCCCCCGCTCCGGTTTACGACCGGTGTTCCTCCCGAACCCAACTTCCGGCATCATCCACGGGCTACTACGATGCGTCCGGGGAAATCTTGCGGAATAATTGAAATTTTTTTTGAGGCAAATTTTTTGGAGGGAAAACTCCCAAGTTTTACGGATGTCCCGCCGGATCGCCGGACGGACGGGGCGCAAAGAACAACTTGCGGAGGGTTTGGTTGCCGGTGTCGGCCACATAGAGGTTGCCGGCCGCATCCACCGCCGCACCGCCGGGGCCGTTGAAGCGGGCCGCCGCGCCTGCGCCGTCGGCCACACCGGTGGCTTCGGGTTCACCGGCCAGGGTGGTCACCACGCCGGCGGGCGTAATTTTGCGCAGGGTCTGGTTGCCGGTGTCGGCCACGTAGAGGTTGCCCTGATCGTCCAAGGCCAGGCCTTGGGGATTCCAAAATTGGGCGTCGGGGCCGGTGCCGTCCGCGTGGCCGGCATAACCAGGCAACCCGGCGAAGGTGGTGACCACCCCGGCGGGGGTGATTTTGCGGATGGCTTGGTTGCCGCTGTCGGAAACGAAGACGTTCCCCGCATGGTCCACCGCCACGGCGTAGGGGGCATTGAACCGCGCTTGGGCGCCGGGTCCGTCGGCCTGTCCGCCGGCCCCGGGCTGTCCGGCCAGCGTGGTGACAATACCGGCGGGGGTGATTTTGCGGATGGTATTGTTGCTCATGTCGGCCACGTAGACGTTACCCCGGGCATCCACGGCCACGCCCCAGGGATTGCGGAACTGGGCGAGGAGACCATTGCCGTCGCTGGCGCCCGGCTGACCGGCCTGCCCGGCAAGGGTGGTCACAAAACCAATGGGGGTGATTTTGCGGATCAGGTTGTTGGCGGTGTCGGCCACATATACATTGCCGGCGCGGTCCACCGCCAGGCCGAAGGGCGCCCAGAACCGCGCCTGGTCACCCAAGCCATCGGTCGCCCCGTGGGCGGCCGCCGATCCGGCAAACGTGCTGACCACGCCGGTCGGGCTGATTTTGCGGATGATATTATTGCCGGTGTCGGCCACGTAAAGATTGCCGGCCGCGTCGGCTGCCACGCTGTTGGGCAGCCGGAACCGCGCCTGCGGGCCGGGGCCGTCCGCGTCACCGGCCGTGCCGGCCTGACCGGCCAGGGTGCTCGCGTTCCAGACCGGCGGGCCGGGGACGGGCACAGGTGGGTTGGTGACGGCGGGCGGCGGCACGGGCTTGGGCGCGGGCGTCAGATTGGTCACCAGAATTACCGGGGCGGGTTTGGTCGGGGTGACGGGTTTGGGATTGGGCCAGAACATCCAGCACAATAACGCGACGACGGCCAGCCCGGGCAGTCCGGCGGCCAGCACAACGGTGCGCAATGGGAACGATTGGCCGGCGGCGCGGCGTTGACCGGTCGGGGGCAGGTTGTCCTTGAGGCGTTGCAGGTCGTTGAGGACATCGCGCATGTCGGCATAACGGTCGCGGAGTTCCCGGGCCATGCAGCCTTCCGCCACGGCCGCGAGGCCGCGATCGGCCTGGGGGTTTAAGCTGGCGATGGGGCGGGGCGGACCGGCGATAATTTGGCGCAAGACCTCCTTGGTGGTCGTGCCTTCATACGGCGGCCGGCCGGTGAGCATCTCGTAGAGCAACGCGCCGAAGGAGTAAATGTCGCAGCGCGTGTCTTCGGCATCCCCCGCGGCCACGGCCGGCGACATGTACGGGGCCGTGCCCTCCAGGCTCCGGCTGCCCACATCCACCAAGGTGTCGTTGAACAGCGTCCGGGCCAGGCCGAAATCCGCCAGACAGGCGCGGCCTTCGGCGGTCAGCAAAATGTTGGCCGGTTTCAAGTCGCGATGGATGATGCCGTTGCGATGCGCAAAGCTCAGGCCCTCGGCCACTTGCGCCGCCAGGTCGAGGATGGATTCAGAATCCAGCGGCACACCGGGTTTGATGCGGCCGGCGAGGCTGCCTTTTTCAAAATAAGGCATCACAAAATAAGGCCCCTCCGCGCGATCCGAAATTGTTTGGACCGGGATGACATTGGTGTGGCGCAGGCGCTTCAAATGCCCGGCCTCCTTGAGGAAGCGATAGACGACGTTCTGGTTGGACACGAGGTCGGACTTGACCATCTTGACCGCCACCTCGCGGTTGTTCGCCGGGTCGCGGGCCAGCAGCACAATGCCCATGCCGCCGCCGCCGAGCACCCGGAGAATCTCATACTGGTCCAACAGGGCCAGCAGGCCAGGCCGGGTGGGCGGCAACAACATCCGCTGGGCGATCAGCTCCGCCACCGGCCCGGTGAACGAGGAGACCGGCGGTCCGAAGTCGGGCGGGTTGTCACTCATGGTCCGGCACCTTTCGGGCCGGCCGGCAGCCGGGCCAGCGCCTGATCCAGCAGGGACCGGGTGGGTTCATCCAGCCAGGGCTGCGGCCGCAGCCAGTCCAGCCCGCGCCGCAAGTCGGGGTCCGACAATTGCGAGATGCGCGTGTCCAGCCGCACCAGCGCGGCGGCAATGCTGGTGTAGTAGAGCGTGGCGGCAATCTCGCGGGGCAGCGCGCCGCCGGGAACGTCCAGATTGGCCCGGGCAAATTCCTTGACCAGCTCCAGCAGCTCCACCGCCGGGGCGGGATGATGAAAGAGATCGGCGAAACTCTTCAGAAGCAACCCCTGCGCTTCGCTTAGCAGGCTCAGGCGCGCGGCGGTGCGTTCATCAAGCGCGCCCAGATCCACCAGCACCGGCGCGGCCATTTGATGCCGGAAGATGGCCGCCAGCTCCTCCGGCCGCCAGAGCTGGGCGCGGTCCTCCCCCGACGCCAGCAACGACGCCAGCTTGTTCGCACGGCTGTTAAACACCGTTTTGGCAGGATCAAATTCGGACATGGCTTTGCCCTCAGTTGGTACGGTTGGTTGGCGGGGATCTTGCATGGCATTTCAACCGCGTTTGCCCAGGCGGACGAGAAAGTTCTCCAGTTCCTGAATTTCGGCGGCGGTGGCGGCGTCCTGGCCCTCATACTCCTTGATCACCCGGGCCAGATGGCTCTTGAAAATGCGCTTGGCGCTCAGCAGCGTGTTGGAGGCGTCCGTCGGCGATTTGAGGCCGAAGCGCCCGATCAACTCGTCGTACGGCGGCGGTTCGGTGTCATTAAAAATGGGGTCCAGCAGCCGCAGCCGGAACATCTCCCAGATCTGGCTGCGGCGCGGCTGGTCGGGCCCCGGCAGTCGGCAGTCGGCCTCCATGCCCCGCAAGGTTTCGGCCAGCACGGCCCGCGCCCAAGCCAGATCAAACGCCTCCGACGGGGCGTCCGGCTGCGGCAGTTCCTGTTCGAGCGCGTCCAGCGAAACGCCCGCATGACGCACCTCCGCGCTGTTCAGCCGGTCCAGGACGAAATTCCGCAGGCTGGTCTTGAGAAAATCCCGGAAACGGCCGCGGTTCTGGTCCGCCTTCCGGAGCCAGCCGGCCTGGATCATTTTGTCGCCCGCAAAATCCTGCAGCCACTGGTCCGTCTGGTCTTTCAGGCCGGGAAACGTCGCGGCCAGGAAGATGCGCAACGGCTGCCAGTAAAGCCGGATCAGATGGTCCAGCGAAGCGGCATCCTCCCCGGCCGCCCGGCCCAGTTCGGCCCAGTTGGTGCGGGGGAAAATCGAGCTTTCTGACGGATCATGCGCCATGCGTTTCAACGACCGCCACCAGCATGCCGCAACCGCCCGCCAATGAAAAGCCTTTCCGGGACCACCCCGGTGCCCGCCGCACGGCTACCGACAAAGTCTGAACGCGAGCAAACGCTGCGCCGAGCGGGGCTCCAGCCTTGCAGCCGGGCACAGGGGGGAGATCGCTGGAAGACAAACACGAAGGGCCGGGGGCACGAGGCGGTGGCCGGATGTGGGGACGAGCCCCACCCCGGCCAAAGAAACTATGGGGACGAGCCGTCCCCACCCCGGCCAAAGAAACTATGGGGACGAGCCGTCCCCACCCCGGCCAAAGAAACTGTGGGGACGAGCCGTCCCCACCCCGGCGCAAAGAAACTGTGGGGACGAGCCGTCCCCACCCCGGCACAAAGAAACTGTGGGGACGAGCCGTCCCCACCCCGGCGCAAAGAAACTGTGGGGACGAGCCGTCCCCACCCCGGCCAAAGAAACTGTGGGGACGAGTCGTCCCCATCCCGGCGCAAAGAAACTGTGGGGACGAGCCGTCCCCACCCCGGCCAAAGAAACTGTGGGGACGAGCCGTCCCCACCCCGGCACAAAGAAACTGTGGGGACGAGCCGTCCCCACCCCGGCGCAAAGAAACTGTGGGGACGAGCCGCCCCCATCCCGGCACAAAGAAACTATGGGGACGAGCCGTCCCCATCCCGACTTTGTCGGTAGCCTTGCACCCCGCTGCCCGCCGGCCGGGCGCATCTGGACGTCGCCCCCGAACCGGCGGCGGCGGGGGCCAAAACCGGCGCAACCACTTGCGTTTCTATTGCCTGGTTACGGCTACGTCAGCGTCACCAGGTCGTGGAAACTGAGGATGTCCCCTTTTTCGCCCTTCAATTCCGCCTCCTTGAACTTGATGGCGGTGCGCGGATGCTGGTTGAGCATGCCCGTCAGCAGGTAGGGGAGGTCATACCCCCACAGCAATTTGGCGCGCAGGGGTTCGATGTGGTTTTGCACGCAGTCCAGCACCGGGCGCAGCTCAAATTTAGGATTGTGCAGAAACGCCAGGAGCAATTCCATCGGGCAATTGCCGGCGCCGCGGCCCAGGCCGGCCATGGTGGCATCCAGGAAATTCGCCCCTTCCACGATCCCCTCGATGGTGTTGGCAAACGCCAGTTGCATGTTGTTGTGCATGTGGACGCCCACCTCCTTGCCGGAGGCCCGGCAATAGCCGAGATATTTTTTGACCAGGGCCCGGACCTGCTCGCTGTAAAACGCGCCGAAACTGTCCACCACATAAATCGCCTTCGCCTCCGAATTCGCCAGCATCTCGAGCCCCTCGTTCAATTCGGCGTCGGGAATGACCGACGCGGCCATCAGATTGACGGTCGTCTCGTAACCCTTGTCGTGCGCGTCCTTGACCATGTCCAGCGCGGTCGGCAACTGGTGGATGTAAGTGGCCACGCGGATCATGTCCAGGACGGAATCCTTTTTGGGCAGAATATCCTCCTTGTAATCGCACCGTTCGGCGTCGGCCATCACGCACAGCTTCAGCGCCGTATCGTTGCCGCCCACAATCCGGCGCAACGCCTCCTCAGGGCAATACTTCCAGTCCCCGTGCTCACCCGCCTTGATCCCCTTGCGCGAGGACTTGTAGCCCAGTTCCATGTAATCCACCCCCGCCGCCACGCACGTTTCATACACCACCTTGACGATCTTGTCGTCAAAATGGTGGTTGTTCATCAGACCGCCGTCGCGGATGGTGCAGTCCACCACCTTGATTTCCGGGCGGAAGGACAGCCAGCGGCTGACGGCTTTCTCTTTACGCGTGGTTTCGGCGGCTTTGCGGGCGGATTCGGCGGTTTTCATATGAGATAACGGGCTTCCATCAACGAGGATCGCATTATCACCCGCCCCGGCAAACGATGAAAAGAAAAATCCGGCCAAACTGGCGGCCCATTTTCCGGGTCTCGGGTTTCGGGTTTCGAGTTAA
>Ga0182030_10008737_pt1 | contig 20886 bp, 16 predicted proteins | sample 812S3MmetaG_FD_121299 | JGI IMG/M metagenome (GOLD analysis project Ga0182030, IMG submission 121299) | Permafrost microbial communities from Stordalen Mire, Sweden - 812S3M metaG (Illumina Assembly) | ecosystem: Environmental > Terrestrial > Soil > Wetlands > Permafrost | place: Sweden...
GTTCCCGCCGCGCTCACGACATTCTCCTCCATCATCACACTGCCGAAATCATTCGCCCCGTATTGCAACGCCACCTGCCCGATCTTCGGCCCCTGCGTCACCCACGAGCTTTGGACGTTCGGCATGTTATCCAGGTAAATCCGGCTTAGCGCTTGCGTCCGCAAATACTCCGCCGACCCCACCGGCTCCGCCTTCAGCACCGTGTTCTCCGGCTGGAACGTCCAGCAAATGAACGCCGTGAATCCCCCCGTCTCATCCTGCAACTCGCGCAGCCGTTGCAGATGCTCGATCCGGTCCTCGATGGTCTCCACGTGGCCGAACATCATCGTGCAGCTCGAGTTCAGCCCCAGCTCATGCGCCACCCTCATCACCTCCAGCCATTGGTCCGTCTTGCACTTCAGCGGCGAGATGCGGTCCCGCACCCGGTCCACCAGGATTTCCCCTCCGCCCCCCGGGATCGACCCCAGCCCCGCTTCCTTGAATTTCCCGATCACCTCCCGCAGCGGCATCCCGAACACCTCCGCAAAGTGATTGAACTCCGGCGGACTGAACCCGTGGATATTGATCTGCGGGAACTTCCCCCGGATATGCGCCAGCATATTGAGATAAAAATCGATCCCCAGCTTCGGGTGATGTCCCCCCTGCAGCAGCACCTGCACGCCGCTATTATCGGCCAGCTCCTGCAGCTTCTCGTCGATTTGATCCAGCGTGAGCACGTAATGATCCTCGTCCTTCTCCGTCCGGTAAAACGCGCAGAACTTGCAGTACACGTTGCAGACATTCGTGTAATTCACGTTCCGGTCCACGATGTATGTCACGATCTCCGCCCCGCGTCCATCGTACGCGGCGCGTTTGATCTGCTTCCGCCGGATGTTGGCCAGCTCCCCCAGCTCCTGGAGCTGCATCCGGTAAAGCTCCCGAGCCTCCTCCTGCGAGATGCGTTCGCCGGCCAGGACCTTTTCTACAATTGACGATTCAAGAAGCGTTGCAGCCATCGGGCCAGACTCTTGCATGCCGCCGCCCTCCTGTCGAGGCGTGCGCTTGCCTTCGGCACTGGGATGTGGCAGCGTTTGCGCGGATGAGCGACAAAGACGTTGTGATCGAAGCCATTCGGCGGATGCCCGAAGTTGCAACATTGGAGCAGATCAGCGAGGAGATTGCCATCCTCGCTGCCATTCGCAAGGGTGAGGAGGCAGCGGACGCCGGGCGGGTTACGCCGCACGAAGATGTCCGCGGGAAGATTGCCTCATGGATTTCCAAGTAGTCTGGACTGATCCAGCGCTTGGTGATTTGCAGGCGATTGTCGCCTACCTCCCCGGCGCCATCTCCAGCAGGAAGCCCTTCAGATATTCCGTCTCCGGGATGTTCGCCAGGATCGGGTGATCCGCATTTTGCCGGTATGTCTCCAGCAGCCTCGCCGAGCGTTTCGCGTCCACCAGCGACTCGGAGATCATATCGCGAAACAAATCCAGGCCCACGTGGTGCGAGCAGGAGAATGTCGCCAGCAGCCCCGTCGGGCTCAGCAGCTTGAACGCCCGCAGGTGAATCTCCTTATATCCCCGCATCGCGTCTTGCAGTGTGTCCTTCGTCTTCGTGAATGACGGCGGGTCGAGAATGATCAAGTCATACTGCGTCCCGGCTGCCTCGCGCTCCTTGAGGTAGTCGAATACATTCGCCTCGACGGTTTCCACTCGCGCCAGGTTCCGGCTCGCATTTGCGGCAATCTGCGCCACCGCCTCTCCGCTTATCTCCACGGCCGTCACCGATGTCGCTCCCGCCTTCGCGCAGGCCAGCGCGAACGCCCCCTGGTTCGCGAAGCAATCCAGCACCCGCCTCCCCAAGGCCCAGTCTGCGACCGCCCGGTAATTCTCCACCTGGTCCAGGTAAAAGCCCGTCTTTTGCCCGTGGAGCAGGTCGATCTCGAACGTCAGTCCCAATATCTCCACCCGCTGGACCGCCGCGGTCCCGTGCAGCAGCCCCGTTCGCAGCTCCATCCCTTCCGCCCGGCGCACCGGCGCGTCATTGCGCTCCACGATCGTGAAATCCGGTCCCGCCAGTTCCGTCGCCTCCTTCTTCAGCGCCTCGATAATGAGATCCTGTCGCTGGTCCATCGCGAGTGTCAGCGTCTGCACCACGAATGCCGTGCCGTACCGGTCGACGATCAATCCCGGCAGCCCGTCGCTTTCGCTCCACACCAATCGGCAGGTCTGCATGTCGCATTTCCGCCGCTTCCGGTACTCGATGGCCTGTGCGATGCGCCGCTGGAAAAAATCGAGGTCCAGCTCCTGCCTCTGCCGGGAGAATCGCCGCGCCACGATCTGGGACCGCGAGTTGTACATCCCCGTCCCCAGCAGCCGGTCCCGTCCGTCGCGGATCGACACCAGCCCCCCGTTCACCGGGTCCCCGAAGGTCTTGAGAATCTCGCTCCCATAGACCCAGTCATGTCCGTGAAGGATGCGCGAACGCGGTTTTACGATGATGCCGGCCATGGGGGGATTAATACCGGTTTTTCACCCGATGCAATGGCGGAACGTAGCGCATTGGTTCTCAGTTCTTCCGCGTTTTTCCTCCATTTGCATTTTGCCCATCGTGCGATTTCGTGCGAATTTCCCCAAGCGTTCCACCCCTCGGATGAACGGAATCACCCTTCCGGTTGTCCAACGCGCAAGCCAGCCCGCCACATCCATGCCCAGATTCAGCAAATCGCGCGCCTTCCCCTTTCTTTGCTGGATTGCCTTGGCGGCATCGGTGGCCCCGGCCATCTTCCGCACCGCACGCGCGGAGGGTGCGGCCCCGTCCGCCGCCGCGCCGGTTTCTTCCCCGGCCCAGCCGGCCCCGCGCGACCTCCTGCATCAGCTCGATGACGCCTTCGTCTCGATCTTTGAAAAAGTCGCCCCGGCCGTCGTCATCATCGAGGCGGAAAAAAAGCCCGCCAAAGACGAGCAGGACCAGAACTTCGACTTCTATTTCCATTCCCCTGAGAACGGGGAGGGGGGCCATCAGCACATGCCCGATCCATCTGTCCGCAGCGAGGGGTCGGGGTTCATCTTCCGCTCCGACGGTTTCATTTACACCAATTTTCACGTAATCGAGGACGCTGACAAAATCGACGTAAAGCTCCGCGACAACCGCCATTTCGCCGCCCGCGTCGTCGGCAGCGATCAGCATACCGATATCGCCGTCCTCAAGATCGAAGCCGCCAACCTCCCGGTAGTCTCCCTCCTGGACAGCGATTCCGTCCGCGTCGGCCAGATGTGCTTCGCCATCGGCATCCCGTACAATCTGGACTTCTCCTTCTGCCGCGGCATCGTCAGCGGCAAGGGCCGGGGCAATCTCACCAACTCCGACACCAGGCCGATGTACGAGGATTACATCCAGACGGATGCCTTCATCAATCCCGGCAACTCCGGCGGCCCGCTCTTCGATATCGATGGCCGCGTCATGGGTATGAACACCCTCATCAACGGCCTCGGCCGGGGCCTCTCCTTTGCCATCCCCTCCAATATGCTCAGCAATGTCGGGAGCGAAATCATTGCCACCGGCCACGTCTCTCATCCCTGGCTCGGCATCACCGTCTCCTCAATCGACGATCCGTCATCCACCGGCGACCGCCCCCGTGGCGTCGATAGCGGGGTATTCGTGCAGACCATCGAGGCCAATGCCCCCGCCTACAAGAGCGACCTGCGCCCCAAGGATGTCATTACCACCGTGGATGGCGTGCCCGTCACGACCGCGCACGATTTGCAGCACGAGATTCTGCGCAAAAAAGTCGGCCAATCCGTCTCCCTCAATGTCTGGCGGGCCGGCAAGGCCTTCAATATCCCCGTCGTCACCGATGAGTTGCCGGCCGATTTGACCAAGGTCGCCGAGGCTCATTTTGAGGCCAAGACCCACCCCAGCGACGCCACCGCCTACGGGCTTCAGTTCCTTCCGCCCCACCCTGGTTCCGGGCAGACCCAGCCTGTGCGCGACAAGCTCAGCGGCGGCGCCCCCGTCGCCGCGGTCCTCTCCGGCAGTCCCGCCAGCCGGGCCGACATCCGCCCCGGCGATGTTATCACCAGCGTCGACGGGAAGCCCGTCGCCGACGCCACCGCCTGCCTTCAGATCCTTGCCGCCCATCGCGGCGCCACCGGCCCCCTCGTCATCTTCAATCGCAACGGCCAGAAAGCCCGGGCCATCCTTGATACTGCCGGCTTCGACAACCCATAGATAACCCATAGACCTAAAAACTTTTCTCCTTGGTTGGGCGGCCGGTGTCCTGGTTATCCAGCGGCACCGGCCGTTTTTCTAGATTCCCTCGGCGCTTAATATTTTTTACGATTAAGCCGGACATTCTCCGGAGCTTCTGGTACTGCCTCGAACTCGCGTTTTCGATGGACCAGAAGCTAATCGCCGAGATTGGGAAGAGCCAGAGGCTGGAGATCATCAACAAGCTCAAGCGGACCCAGGGCCTGTCGGTGGGAGAACTGGCCGAGCAACTCGGCATGAGCTACATGGGGGTCAAACAGCACTGCGTGGACCTCGAAACCGAGGGTTACCTGGACACTTGGCGTCGCGCCAAGGGCATTGGGCGGCCGGAGATGATCTATCGCCTCACCGACCGCACCCACGGGCTCTTTCCCTGCGCCAGCAACGGCATGACCATCGCCCTCCTGGAGAATGCCAGGGCCCTTTACGGTCCCGCGGCGCCGGAGAAGCTTCTCTTTAGCGTCTTCCAGAAGAAAACCGAGGCCTACCAGGCTAAAGTCCGGGGCGAAACCGTGGCCGAGCGCGCCGGCAAGCTCGCCCGTGTTCGCGACTCCGAGGGCTGCATGTCCGACTTTGAACACGATGCCGCCTTTATCCGCATCATCGAGCATCACTGCCCCATCCACGATCTGCTCAAAGCCTTCCCCATCGTCGCCCGCCTGGAGGCAGAGCTGTTTACCCGGGTGCTGGGCGCCACCGTCCAGCGTGAGGAAGCCCATGCCTCGGGGCTCTACCGGTGCGTTTTTACCCTGCATTCCAAGGCCGCGGGGTAACGATTGCGGATTGCGGATTTCGGATTGCGGAATGAATGTTAATGCCACCACCGGCGGCCATATTTGAAAATCCGAAATCCGAAATCCGCATTCCGCAATAGTTTCCCCTTGCCATTTCTCCCCGGGTCACTACCTTCCTCCCTCCCATGCCGAAACCTATTGCACGCAGCAAGACGAAAAAGGCCGTGGCCAAGCGATTCAAAATCACTGGCACCGGCAAGATTCTGCGCTCGCAGGCGTCGCGCCGGCACCTGCTCGCCTCCAAGAGCGCGAAGCGCAAGCGGCACCTTGCCAAGTCCGCCCTGGTGCACGACACCGATGCGGCGCGCATTATCAAGAACCTGCCCTTCAGCCACTAAAGACCACTAAAACGACCAGTCATTAGATAGCTGACGCGGCCCGCGTCCATCCGTCTGCCGGCTCCAGAGCCGGTAAATTCAGCGAGTGAGGCTGGATGGACCATAACCAACAGAACAATTCGCTGAAAAGAGGACCCGTGGGCCAATACCCCGGGACAACACATGCCAAGAGCCACTAATGCTCCCGCCTCTCGCGAGCGCCGCAAGCGCGTCGTCGACAAGGCCAGGGGTTTCCGCGGACGCCGTTCCAAACTGTTCCGCTACGCCAAGAACGCCGTCATGAAAGCCGAGTATTGGTCGTATCGCGACCGGAAGACTCGCAAGCGCACCTTCCGCTATCTCTGGATCGCGCGCATCAACGCCGCCGCCCGTGCCAACGGCCTGACCTACAGCCGCTTCATGGAAGGCCTCACCGCCTCCGGCATCACCCTGGACCGCAAGATCCTCGCTGATATGGTCGTCACCGACGAGGCCGCCTTCAAAGTCATCCTCGACACCGTCGTCAAGGCCCTCAAGGACAAGGCCGGCAAAGCCGCCGCTTAAACCAGCAAGAGCGGCGAAAGCCAATATTTAAGCCACAGTTTACGGAAAACGGTGAGACGGGGAAAATCCTCCGGTCACCGTTTTTCCGTTTTAACGATGCATAGGTCCGCCCTGGAAATAATCTCCGATTTTGCTGTTGCCGCCGGAGTCGTCGGAGCCATTGCGTATATTTACTTTTCCTTCAAAGGAGGCGGGTTCAAGCCTCTGAGAGGAGCGGACGCGGCGATCACAAACGTCCTGGCGGCTGTCGCTGTGTTTTTGTGGGTCGGAAGCCGGTTTTTATTGTGGTGGCCGCCGGTATTTTTTCATCTCGCGATCGGGACCTATATGTCTTTCATGGGATTTGTTGGTTATCGCAACTTCAAGGGAAGACAGTAGAGCGATCCACTCCCCACCGTGTTTTCACCGCGCTAATTCTTTTTCCATGGAACAAACCCTCGACCAACTCCGCACCCAGGCCCTCGCCGAACTCGATGCCGCCTCCGACGAGCAAACCGTCGAGGCCGTTCGCGTCAAATACCTTGGCCGCACCGGCTCCATCTCCCAACTGAGCGAGGGCATGAAGACCCTCGGCAAAGAGGACAAACCCCGCATCGGCAAGCTCCTCAACGAAGTCCGCACCCAGGTCACCGCCGCCATCGACTCCCGCAAAGCCGCCCTCCAGGAGGCTCGTGACGCAGCCGCCTTTGCCGATCTCGACACCACGCTCCCCGGCATCCCCGCATGGCGCGGCGGTCTCCACCCCATGACGCTCCTGCTCGACCGCGCCGTGCAAATCTTCCGCCGCATGGGCTTCGCGCTTGCCGATGGACCCGACATCGAGACCGAGTGGCATTGCTTCGACGCCCTCAACACCCCCGCCGACCACCCGGCGCGCAATGAGCAGGACACCTTTTACCTGCCCGATGGCCGCCTCCTCCGCACCCAGACCTCCACCATCCAGGTTCGCACCATGGAGTCCCAGCCGCCTCCCGTCCGCATCATCGGCCCTGGCGCCGCCTATCGCCGGGACGAAATCGACGCCACCCACCTCGCGCAATTCACGCAGATGGAGGGCCTCTACGTCGATGAGGGCGTCACGCTCGCCGATCTCAAAGGCACCGTGGAATTCTTCTTCCGCGAGCTCCTCGGCGGCTCCGCCCAGGTCCGTTTCCGCCCCCACTTCTTCCCCTTCACCGAGCCCAGCTTCGAGATCGACATCAAGGCCCCCGCCCTTGGCGGCGACCGCTGGCTGGAGCTCGCCGGCTGCGGCATGGTCGATCCCGCCGTCTTCGACTCCATCAACGCCCGCCGCGGCGACCGCGCCTACGATCCCGAAAAAATCAGCGGCTGGGCCTTCGGCTTCGGTCTCGAGCGTCTCGCCATGATCATCTCTTCCGTCCCCGACATCCGCTACTTCATCGAGAACGACCTCCGCTTCCTGGAGCAGTTCCGCTAGCCGGAAGCGCCGCGCCTCCCGCGCCAGCTCTTCAATTAGCACTCACACTTTAGCAATCAGCAATTTTCCCATGAACGTCTCCCTCACCTGGCTCCGCGAGTTCGTCTCCCTCCCTCCTTCCACCCCGCAACTCGTCGATCTCCTCACCCTCGCCGGTGTCGAAGTCGAGGAGGTCCACCAGCGTGGCGCGGACATCCCGCACGTCGTCGTCGCCCAGATCCTCGAATCCGCTCAGCATCCCAACGCCGACCGCCTCAGTGTTTGTAAAGTCGACGCCGGCAACGGCCAGACCCTCCAGATCGTTTGCGGCGCGAAGAATTACCGCGTCGGCGACAAGGTCCCGCTCGCCCTCCCCGGCGCCGTCCTTCCCGGAGACTTCAAGATCAAGGTCGGCAAACTCCGCGGCGTCGATAGCCACGGCATGATGTGCAGCGCCAAGGAGCTCGGCCTCGGCGAAGGCCACGAAGGTCTCCTCATCCTCCCCGCGGACGCGCCGGTCGGCAGCCCCATTTCCGATCTCTTCCCCTCCGATATCATCCTCGACCTCGAGATCACGCCCAATCGCCCCGACCTCCTCTCCCACTACGGCATCGCTCGCGAGATCGCCGCGCTTCGCTCCGTCGATCTGGCCCCCGCTCCATTCAAGCACGTCAGCCCCGTCGCCACCGCCTGCGCCCGCGTCAGCATCCACGCGGCCGACCTTTGCCCGTTCTATTCCGCGCGTCGCATTCGCGGCGTAAAAGTCGGCCCCAGCCCCGCGTGGCTTCGCAACCGCATCGAGGCCGTCGGCATCCGCTCCATCAATAACATCGTCGATGTCACCAACTATGTGATGTTGGAAATGGGCCAGCCCCTCCATGCCTTCGACGAAGCGCGTCTCGACGAAGGCGAGATTCGCGTCCGCCTCGCCGCCGATGCCGAATCCTTCCACGCCCTCGATGGAAAAATCTACCCACTCACCTCCGCCGATCTCGTCATCGCCGATGCCAGCTCCGCCGCGGCCATCGCCGGCGTCATGGGGGGAGAACTCAGCGGCGTGACCGATGCCACCACCGACATCCTCCTGGAGAGCGCACTCTTCAATCCGCAGGCCGTCCGCCGCACCTCGCGCCGCCTCGGCCTCGCCAGCGATTCGAGCTACCGGTTCGAGCGTGGGGTCGATCCCGCCACGGTTCTCGCCGCATCGGACCGCGCCACGCAGCTCATCCTTCAAGTCGCCGGCGGCATCGCCGAGCCTGAGATCGAAACCGCCGGCCTGCTCCCGGACACCACGCGGGCAGTGACCCTGCGCCCCGACCGTTGCTCCGCGCTCCTCGGCATCGATATCCCGGAGGCCCGCATCGATTCCATACTGACCGGCTTCGGGCTGCGCAAGAATGCCGATGGTTCGGATGCCGCAGGCGCCGCGTGGCGCATCCCCTCCTTCCGCCAGGACCTCACGCGCGAGGCCGATTTGATCGAGGAAATCACCCGCGCATTCGGCATCGAAAACATTCCCGGCTCCGTTTGCAGCCGCCCCGCCCCCGCGAGTCCCGCCGATGCCGCGCATGATTTCCATTTGGAATTGCGCCGCCGCCTCGCGGGCGAGGGCTTCTTCGAGGCCCGCTCCTTCTCGCTCATTTCAGAGCGCGCCGCGCACTCCGTTTCCACCAACGGCGACATCCTCCTGGCCATCCGCAATCCACTCATCGAAGACCAGGCCGTCCTGCGGCCGTCGCTCATTCCCGGCCTGCTCGCCGCCCTTGAGCGCAATCTTCGCGGCGGCGCAAAATCGATCCGCCTCTTCGAGCTTGGCCGCGTCTTCCTCGCCGGCCAGGAGCGCGTGCAACTCTCCGCCATCCTTACTGGCGATGCGCTGCCCGCGTCATGGTCTGGCACCGCGCCGCGCAAGACCGGCCTCTTCGATCTCAAAGGCTGTATCGAGTCGCTCGGCATCGAGGACATCGCCTTTGTCCCCGCCTCGATAGACGGCCTCCTTCCTGCTCTCCAGATCACCATTCGCGGCCAGGTCGCCGGCTCGCTTGGCCAGTTGCCTCCCGCGCGTTTGCGAGCGCTCGATGCTCCGAACCCCGTCGCACTCTTCGAGCTCGATCTCGCCCCATGCCGCCTTCGCGGAATTCCTTCTCGCATCGCATCGATCCCGCGCTTTCCCGCGGTCACGCGCGACATCGCAATCATCGCCGATGCGGCCATCCCACACGCGCGCATTGAGGAGATTTTGAGCGGCGCAAATGAGCCGCTCCTGGCAGATATCCAGCTCTTCGATCTCTTCTCTGATCCTGATGGAATCCGCATTCCCGCCGGGCAGAAATCGCTGGCTTATTCATTGACATATCGATCTGCAGAGAAGACACTCATAGCAGATGAAGTGAACGCCGCGCATGCCCGCTTGAAAGAGCGACTGAAGGCGGTGCTGAGCGTAAGCTTCCGCGAATAAGCAGCCGGAATAAGCAGCCGGAGTTAATATCCGTAGTAAGTACGTAAAAGCTCTTTGAAATCTTAGGGTGGCAGACATTGCCATGGTCGTCTTCAAAGCGCGCGTCGCGCGCCTATTGATTCGAATTTCGGCTTCGAATTTCTGATTTCGATTTTCGAATTTAAAACCCCGGCGCAATGCTCCTGCTCACCCGCATACACCTTCACAATTTACCCTGCATTGTACGAGTACAAGGCGGAAATCCCGGACCGATATATATCGACTATTAGGAGGCTTGGTCGTGGTGTTTTATGACATGCCTTAGTTGGAAGTCAGCGGCACTGCGACGGTTATCCGCCCGTTTCCATAGGGAACGGGAGCTTCGCCACAACGGCAAAGGTGGGGTAAAAAAGGCGCTTTGGAATATTGATCGCTGAGATCTGACCAGAGCGCCTTTTTTATTTCTAAATTTCTGATTTCGAATTTCGAATTTTCCTGCTCTCCTCCTCCCATCGATGACCGCCATCCTTGCACTTGAAGACGGACGTTGCTTCCTCGGGCAGCCCTTTGGCGCTCCCGTCGACGCCCTGGGCGAAATGGTTTTCAATACCTCGATGACCGGCTACCAGGAGGTTCTTACCGATCCTTCCTACCGCGGCCAGATCGTCGCCATGACCTGTCCGCAGATCGGCAATTACGGCGTCAACACCCTCGATGCCGAAAGCGCCGCTCCGCATGTCCGCGGCTTTGTCATCGAGGAGCTTAGCGACATCGCCAGCAACTGGCGCTCCGAGGCCACCCTCAACGATTACTTTCTCCGCTGGAATATTCCCGGCATCCAGGGCGTCGATACACGCGCCCTCACCCGGCACCTGCGCGAGCGCGGCGCCATGCGCGCCTGCATCACCGCCACCGCCGCCTCGCAAGACGAAGCCGTCCGCCTCGCCCAGTCCGGCGAGGGGATGGTCGGCATGGACTTTGTCCGCGAGGTCACCGCTTCCCGGCCCTACCAGTGGGACCCGGACGACAAACAATCCCGCATCTGGACCATCGTCAAAGGCGAGAACGGCGAAGGCGTCGAGATCGACCCCAACGGCGAAGTCTTCCGCAAGCTCCCCCCCATCGCCCATCGCATCGTCGCCTTCGACTTCGGCATCAAGCACAACATCCTGCGCCATCTGCGCCAGGAGGGCTTCGGCGTCACCGTCGTCCCCGCCAGCACCCCCGCCGAGCAGGTCCTCGCCATGAACCCCGACGGCGTCTTCCTTGCCAATGGCCCCGGCGATCCCGCCGCCCTCCATTATGCGCACGATACCGTGCGCGGCCTTCTCGGGCGCGTTCCCATATTCGGTATCTGCCTCGGCCACCAGATGCTCGCCTACGCCTACGGCGGAAAAACCTTCAAACTCAAATTTGGCCATCACGGCGGCAATCAACCCGTCAAGGACCTCTCCACCGGCCGGGTCACCATCACCGCGCAAAACCATGGTTTCGCCGTCGATCCCGACTCCCTCCCTTCCAACGTCGAGGTCACCCACATCAACCTCAACGATGGCACCGTCGAGGGCATGCGCCATTGCGAGGCCCCCGTCTTTAGCGTCCAATATCATCCCGAAGCCGCCCCCGGCCCGCACGACGCCACCTACTTTTTCGGCCAATTCCGCAAACTCATTGAAAAGTCAAAAGTAAGAAGTTAAAGGTTAAAAGTAAGAAGTGGCTGCCGGGCCGCCGAAGGCGGCTCAAATAAACTTTTAACTTTTAACTTTCCACCTCTCACTTTCTTCTCATGTCCAAGATCATCGTTACCCTGCCCGACGGAACCACTGCCTCCCATGAGCTGACCGAGGATGTCGTCACCATTGGCCGTCTCTCCGACAATGTCATCCAGATCGATGACATCTCCGTCTCGAGCCATCACGCGGAAATCACCACCTCCGGCGGTCATCACGTCCTCGCCGATCTCAATTCCACCAACGGCACCCGCGTCAACGATCACAGCTTTTCCGCCGGCCCGTTGCATGACGGCGATCGCATTCGTTTTGGGAAGATCGAGACCCGTTACCACTCCGAGAATCCCGATGACGCCCGCCCCCTGCCCGAGCAGGAGTCCGTCGCAGCCGCCGTCGCGGAGAGCAGCAGCCGCCCCGAGGACTTCGAAAACGCCTCCCCTTTCAAGACCAAGACCAGGAAGAAAGATCCGATCGCCAAGGGCATCCTTATCTTCGCCGCCGTGGCCGTGCTCGTCTTCATCGGCGCCGTGGTCCTTATCTTCCAGTTGCAGCCTCCGCAGTAGCAGGGGTCAACGCTTGACACTTGACAAAAGTCAAGTGTCAAGCGTTGACCCCGCCCTCATGGAACTCGACCTCTTCTCCCAGCAGCCCCCTTCGCCGCCTCCGCGGAAGTCCGAGCCCGAGTTCCATATTTGGACCGTCGCCGAGCTGACCCGCTCAGTCCGCACCGTCCTCGAGTCCGCCCTCGGCGAAGTCTGGGTTCAGGGCGAGATTTGCAACTTCCGCCGCCAGTCCTCCGGCCACTGCTACTTCGGCCTCAAAGATGAGCGCGCCCTGCTCTCCTGCGTATTCTTCCGACGGGGTCAACGCTTGATACTTGACATGAGTCAAGTGTCAAGCGTTGACCCCACCCTCGCCGATGGCATGCTCGTCCAGGCCCGCGGACGCCTGACGGTTTACGAGGCCCGCGGCCAATACCAGCTCAACGTCAATCTCGTCCAGCCCGCCGGCGCCGGCCTCCTCCAGGCTCGCTTCGAGGCCCTCAAGCGCAAGCTCGAGGCCGAGGGCCTTTTCGATCCCGCCCGCAAGCGCCCCCTTCCTCGCGACCCGGCCTGCATCGGCCTCGTGACCTCTCCCACTGGGGCGGCTATCCAGGATTTTCTCAATATCGCCAGGCGTCGGGCGCCGTGGGTGCGTATCATCCTCAATCCCGTACGGGTCCAGGGCGCCGGCGCCGCCAACGAGATCGCGGCCGCCATCCACGAATTCAACAGCCCCATTTTCGAGGATCAAATTGATCTCCTCGTGGTGTGTCGCGGTGGCGGCAGCATGGAGGACCTCTGGGCCTTCAATGAAGAGATCGTCGCCCGGGCCATCGTCGCCTCCCGCATCCCCGTCATCTCGGCGGTCGGCCACGAGATCGACTTTACCATCGCGGACTTTGTTGCCGATCTGCGCGCTCCCACCCCCAGCGCCGCCGCCGAGCTCGCCCTGCCGGATCGCGCCGCATTGCTGCGTCACCTTGCCCAGGGCCGCTCCCGGCTCCAGCGCGCCATGGAAGGCCATTTGCTCGACCGGCGCCGCCGGCTGGAGTCCGCCATCAGCGCCGCCGCGTTTCGTTTTCCCCAGCGCCTCCTCCAGGACCGGGCTCAGCGCCTCGATGCCGCGGCCGCCCTTATCGAGGACCGCACGGGGCGCGCTCTCCGGCTGCGCCGGGAAAAACTGAACGCCTTCCTTGCCGTTCTCCGCCAGCATCGCCCCGATCAGGTCCTCGCCCTGCGCAAGTTCGCCCTCGACGCCCGCCATGCCAGGCTTCAAGCCGCCCTGCGCACCTCGCTGACCCGCAAGACGAGCCGTCTCACCCAGTTCGCCGGAGTCCTCCGCGTCCTATCCCCCGACGCCACCCTCAGCCGGGGCTACTCCATCACCCTGGATTCCTCCGGCTCCATCATCCGGGCCAAAGATTCCGTCCGCCCCGGCGATCAAATCCGCACCCGCCTTTCCGACGGCTCCATCGACTCCCGGGTCCTGTAAAAGCAGAAAGTCCAAGTCCTTGCGGACCTGGGCTTTCGCAGATTCCTGACCTGTTCCTTTTTAGTTTGGCTGCACCAGGTTGTTTCCCGCGGCTTGCGTCCCGTACATCCAGCTTCCGTCCTGGTTGGAGTTACTGAACAAATCAATGCCGTTAGGACCGTTCATATCTTGCATTTTGGAATTCAACTGATCCACCGACGCGCTGTCATCCACATGCACCACTATCGCCTGCTTGCCCTTCCAGACGCCGCCCGATACGGTCGGATTCGCTGCCCATGTAACAGGGGACGTCGCGGTAGCGGGGTTGTTCGTAATCAGCGGATAGGTCGAGTTCGCCGTATCGGACATTCCGGTTTCATAGGCCCAATGATTTAACTGCTTTCCAGATGGCAGCGCCGAACTCGCGGATTGGCTGCCAACGCCGCCTGTCCCGGCGAAGCTTGGATCAGGCGGAGCCTTTCCCAACGGAGTCTCAGCCGAGCCCCCTTGATAGAAGCATTGTATCGTCGAGAGATAGGTTGGGATCAAGTCATTGAAGGCATCGTTCGAGTTCGACACCTGGCTCGTACTGCTGTTGCTGCCGTTCGCCATTGGGTAATTCGGATACTGCCCGTTGTTATCGGTGCCGAACGCGCGGCAGGCGAACCCGATTTGTTTGGCGTTATTCAACGCCTTTGTTTGGGCGGCCTTGACCTGCACGCTGGCAAAGGCAGGAAGGGCGATGCTCGCCAGCAGGGCAATAATGCCGATGACGACAAGGAGTTCGATGAGGGTAAAACCTTTATTGGTTCTGGGTATTTTCATTGGGAAGGAAGTGGAATGTTTGTGGCCCGACGGTGGATCGGTCTTGCTAAAACTACGGCCCGCAACAATGCAAATCAAATTATTTCAACCGGATTAGCAAACGATTCTCCGGTCACTCTGTTGCCCGGACTCTCTTGAACCCGCTCACGGCCAGCGGCGGAAGCCGCAGCATGAGCGAATGCGACTGTCCCTGCCATGGAATCGGCTCCGCGTACATCCCGCCATAATTGCCCACGTTGCTCCCGCCGTAGTCCCCGGCATCCGTGTTCAGGATCTCCTGATAAAATCCTTCACCAGGCACCCCCACTCGATACCCCTCGCGGATGACCGGCGTGGCGTTGACCACGAACACCAGCGGTGCCCCGGTCCGCGCCTTGCGCATGAATGCCACCACCGAGTTGTCCGCATCGTGGAAATCGATCCACTCAAAGCCCTCGTACGTGTCGTCCAGCTCCCAGAGCGCCGGCTCGCTCTTGTAGAGCCAGTTCACGTGCTGGAGCAACCGGCGCACCCCGGCGTGCTCCGGAAAGTCCAGCAGCCACCAATCCAGGCTCCGGTCGTGGCTCCATTCCGAGCTTTGTCCGAACTCCCCGCCCATGAAGAGCAGCTTCTTGCCCGGGTGCGCATACATCCAGGCGTAGAACAGCCGCAGATTCGCAAACTTCTGCCACCAGTCGCCCGGCATTTTCTGGATCATCGACCCCTTCCCATGCACCACCTCGTCGTGGGAGAGCACCAGCATGAAGTGCTCGTGAAACGCATAGAGCAGCGAGAAGGTGATGTCTCCCTGGTGATACCGCCGAAAGACCGGCTCCTTGCTCATATAGGTGATGAAATCGTGCATCCACCCCATGTTCCACTTGAAGCCGAACCCGAGCCCCCCCAGGTACGTCGGACGCGACACGCCCGGCCATGCCGTTGACTCCTCGGCCACGGTCATGATCCCCGGAAAGCGCTCGTAGCACACCTCGTTGCACCGCTTCATGAAGTAAATCGCTTCCAGGTTTTCCCGCCCCCCGTATTGGTTGGGCACCCATTCCCCGGGATTTCGCGAGTAATCCAGGTACAGCATCGACGCCACCGCGTCCACCCGCAGCCCGTCCACGTGATATTCATCCAGCCAGAAGAGGGCGTTGCCGATCAGGAAATTGCGCACCTCATTCCGTCCATAGTTAAAGATCAGCGTGCCCCATTCCTTGTGCTCGCCCTTGCGCGGGTCTTCGTGCTCGTACAGGTCCGTCCCGTCAAATTCCGCCAGCCCGAACGCATCCTTCGGGAAGTGGCCCGGCACCCAGTCGATGATGACGCCGATCCCCCGCTGGTGGCATCGATCCACGAAATGCCTGAATTCATCCGGGTTCCCATACCGGCTCGTCGGCGCGTAATACCCGGTCACCTGGTACCCCCACGATCCGTCAAAGGGGTGCTCCGCGATCCCCATCAACTCGATGTGGGTATACCCCATGTCCACCACGTAGCCGATCAGCGCGTCCGCCAGCTCGATGTAGCTCAGGTAGCGGTATCCCTGCTCAAAATGCCGCGCCCATGAGCCGGGATGCACCTCGTAGATCGACACCGGCCTCTTGTGCCACTCGGTCTTGGCGCGGGCCGCCAGCCACTCGGCATCGGCCCATTTATAGCGGTTCAGATCGAACACCATCGACGCCGTATCCTGATCGTGCTGCCCGTAAAACGCGAACGGATCGGCCTTCAGCAGCAGCCCGCCGTGGGAGGCTTTCAGCTCAAATTTGTAATGCGCCGCTTCCGTGGCGTGCGGGATGAATATCTCCCACACCCCGCTTCCCAGCAGCTTCCGCATCGGGTGATACCGCCCGTCCCACCCATTGAAATCGCCGATCACGCTCACCCGCTGCGCATTCGGCGCCCACACCGCGAAACTGCATCCCCGCACCCCGTCGATCTCGACCAGGTGCGCGCCCATTTTCTTGTAAATCTCGTAGTGATTGCCTTCCGAGAAGAGGTGCAAATCGATCGGCCCCAGGATTTGGCCGAACGAATAGGGATCCCGGAACTTCCACATGCTGCCGTCGTGCGCCGTCGCCTCCAGTTCGTACGCAAATCGCTCCTGGATCTCCGCCGGCAGGATCGCCTCGAAAAAGCCATGCTCATGCAGCCGCCCGGCCGGGAATTTCTTCCCGTCCGCAATGCGCACGACCGCGACATTGCGCGCATCGGGCCGGATTACCCGCACCGCGAGGCGCTTGCCCGCCAGGTGCATCCCCAGGACGGCAAAGGGGTCTCCGTGATAGGCGCCCAGGAGGGCATGCATGGCTCCGGGGTCCACAGTCTGAGGCAGGTCGAGTACTTCCATAGCGGGGAAAAGTTCGTTGAGAGCGTATGTCCCCTCCTTGTCGCTTGCACAGCCCAAAAAAAGCTCACGCCGCTCCCGGCGGATTCATCCGCTGTTGCTTCGCAAAAGGCCCTCTGGCAGGCCGTATGCTCCTCTCGGGGTTCATGAAATACCTTGCCGTCGTCATTATCGCGGGCGCCACCTACTTCTTTCTGGCCCAGAAGACGCCGGTCGCCCAAGGCGTTCACGCCATCACCCAGGCGCCCGAGGCAGGCACAGATTTCCTCAAGCGCCCCCTGGACCGCACCCACGAGGTCCTCGATCAAGCCCGTGCGCATGCCGACGACCCAGCCTTGAAATAGCGCACGGTTCTGCCTCCAAAGCGAATTTCTTGCATTGCCCGGGACGGTGAATTAGCGTTCCGGCCCCAATTCGCCAGGGTAGCTCAGGGGTAGAGCAGGGGACTCATAAGCCCTTGGTCGGGAGTTCAACTCTCCCCCCTGGCACTTTTCTGGCCCTATCCTGCATCGTTCTCCGCCCGGGAGTCGGACCACGGAGCCATCCTGATCACCCCATCCGCGCCGGCTCGTACCCGCCGCGCAAGTATACGTTGCGCATCCCATGCGTAAGCTCCGCCCCGATCAGTGGCCGCTGCCATCCATAGGCAATGTCATCGAGCCATGACGCCGCCAGATTGTCGCCGGCCAGGAAACGGAATCTGAAGAAATGCTCCCCGCAATCGCTGAACACGCCGCGCGGGCTCGTGCCCGGATTCGGTTCGTGCCATGCCATCGCAGGGCTGCGCAGCAACGTCAGCCCCAGCTTTCCCGGTTCGCAATCAAAGGCAAACACCTCCGGCGCAATTACGGCCAGGCCGGCTGACTTATTCCCCTCCTTCAACGGCATTCGAGTCCAATCGCGAAACGGCCTTTCCATCCCGTCGTTTTCGCGGATCAACGATCCTTTCATGATCCCATCCTCCCGGGCACCGATCTCTCCCGGCAAATCCCACTCAAATTTCAGCACCCGAAATTTTTCCATCCAGCGCACTCTCAACAGGCATTCAACCCACGGCTTGCCGAGATAGATCCGCCATTCCGCCCTTACTTCGCTATGGCCGATTGTCCCCTGCTGGACCAGGGAAGCCATGACAGGCCCCTCGTCCATTATCTGCGTCTCCTGCCACAGGGCGTTTTCCTGGTTCTCCCTGGCATAACGCGCCGTGCCATGCGACCACGTGTCCGTTCGGTCATCGTAGAGGGCCAGCCTCGGAAGCTGTATCCTTTGGACGGATTGCAAATCCATCCTTCCGCCCTCCTCCACCCGCACCGCGACTCCGTCCGGACTTTTCATTTCATGCCCATGCACGCTTACCCCCGCTACTTTCGACGGCGCGCCATGTCCGGAATCTACAATCCGGAATGTGCGCAGTTGTCCCGGACCGGCGACCACCGGAAATACCAGCCGCCCTGGCAGATCAACCAGCGCTTCCGTTTCAATAAGCTGAAAATTCACCGCCTCCCCATCTTCGTCCACCAGGCGCCATGACGGCTGCCACCCAGTCCACATCAGCCATGGCTCGAGTTCCGTATAATCGTCAAACGCCCGATCCGATGCATTCAGCAGAAAAATACGCTGTGCCGGATTCTCCTCCATTTTCGACACATGCTCGCGCAACGCATAAGTGGCCAGTTCATCCGCTGTAGTCAGAGCGCTTCCCAGTTGGGCATCCACGTCCACATAGGCGCTGCGTATGCATGTTCCTCCCATCGTATCGTGAAAATGGTGGAAGCAAACCCGCCGCCATGCCGCATCCAGCGCTACGGTGTCCTCCGCAGCAGGGGTCCGGCAACTCCGAATTGCCCATTCCGCTTGCACAAGGCGATGTTCCGCCTGCCGCACGGCCGTCTTGATCGACCGGTGCACCGAGTAACAACCGACCGCATGCATCTGCAACTCGCCAATCACCTCGGGCAGTTTTGATACTTCCGGCTCGATCGCGGCAAAAAACTTCTCCGGCGACGAAAATACCAATTCAACTCCCGGAAAGCTGTGCCGATGGCTCCGGCACCACTCGACCATCTCTTCGGTAGGCCCGCCGCCATGATCCCCCACCCCGATGAACGCCATGGTCTGCGTCACACCCTCCGGCAATTCCGACAGCGCGTCGTGGATGTTTTGTTCGGATAATCCAAAGAGCGTGCAATAATTCGCGAGGCGAAAAGTTACGACCTCTCTCCCGCCTGCATGGCCGCGCCATCGGAATATGCGCGCCGGCAGCGCCATCTCATCCCGCATCGGCCGCATCATCACATAATATTCCTGGCCCGCTTCGCGCATCAAATCCGGAAGCGCCGCCGAATGTCCGAAACTGTCCACATTGTAGGCCACCTTCGGAAAAGCGCCGAAGTATTCGCAAAACTTTTGCCTCCCAAGCTCGATCTGTCGTTCCATCGCAAAGCCGCTCGGCAAATTGCAGTCCGGCTGGATATACCAGCCGCCCACGGTGCTCCAGCGTCCCGCCTTTACATGATTCCGCACCCGCTCAAAAAGCGAAGGGTCCACACGGCTGATTTGCTCGTATATCCACGCTTCTCCCCGGGTGTAAACAATGTCCGGGTGCCTATCCAGGAGGTCGCAAATATAATAAGTGCTGTTCAGCACTTCATCGAGGCCGGCCTTCCATGACCAAAGCCAGACAGGATCCAGATGGGCGTTGAATACGATATGGACGGTTATCATGAGAATGCTCTTTTTTGATATTTTCTCTCTGGCCAACGGTTTGGCAAGCTCTTGCCGCCTTGCAGCCTCGCTGTTTTTGTGACTCCGCGGAGCCCGGACGCCGTTTTCTGCTTCCGGAGTGCCTTTTCTCCCGCTTGAGCAGACACCTGACCCTTCGAAACCCCTTTGGCGTTCCATAAACGGCGTTCGCCCCGTCAAAAAGTTCACCGCCGCTGCGTCTCCGTTTCACCAGGCAATCCGAGGGACTTTATCACCCTCTTCCCTACGATCTGAACTGGCTTCAGCAGACTTGCTATCACGATTGATAATAAAAAAAAGTTAGCAAAAAAGATATTTTCCCCTTGGTGGCAAGAAAATAGCTTGCTGGACTTCCGGGGGTGTTGAATAGTCGGTGCGTCCAGGCAACCTGCACCCCAAGTGCATCCAAACTCAGATCACCCTTAATCTGAACCCCGAGAGCATCTCGGTTACGCTCCTATGTACCCCAGAACATCCCCAATTCGTCCCTCGCTAAAAAAATCAGTTAAGTGCACTTCTGTGCGTGCGCAATTGGGCATCTTCTCTCGCCGACAATATCGAGACATGGACTAGCGCCACCGGCGGCGACTGGAGTAATGGCGCCGTCCCTGGCGCCAACAACGGCACCGCCGCCAATACCAACAATCTGCCAGCCCCCAAAATAGCACAAAATCCCATGAATACCCAGTTGTCCTCTCCGTCGTTGCTGCTTAAAAAGCAGTTTATCGCTCCCCTCCTGGCCGCTTTTGCCCTCGTCGGCATATTCCTGTCGCAGGCGCATGCCGCCACCTACACATGGGCTGGCGTTCCCACGTCTGGCACCGATTGGAATACGCCCACCAACTGGGCATCGGACACTACCATTGTTCCAGGCGGCTCCGGCGGTGCTTCAACCGACGTCGCGGCCTTTACGTCCGCCACCAGCGCCTCGGTGTCTGGCACGGTTAATGTCAGTTCAAGCGTTTCCCTTGCGGAACTTTATTTCACGTCCCCCGGATACGTTATCAATGCCAGCCCCGGCCAGACCATATCGCTTTCGGGCAACATCATCATTCAAGGTACGGCCGCCGGTGGTGGCAATGGCATTGCGGAAACCATCAATGCCAACATCGCACTCCCGAGCACCGCGGTTACCTCCGAGGAGGCGCTAAATGGGGGCGCAATCACAATTAACGGCACCCTCTCCGGCTCGCCAGCCGCAATCACTTTTACCTCGACCGTCAGCAATGGCGCCAACAGAACTGCGGACCTGTTCGTCCTTAACGCGGTGAATACCTTTACGGCGCCGATCACGATCTTCAACGACCCGGTGCAGATCAACTCGGACGCGGCCTTTGGCAATGCCGCCAATACGATAACATTCGGAAACGGCTATGCGGGTATTGATTTCAATTATAATGCCGGGACCGAGACGCGCACCGTGACTGTCGCGAATAATGCCAGCATGGAAATCGTCGTCCAGGGCGGCGA
>Ga0182030_10008739_pt1 | contig 20882 bp, 21 predicted proteins | sample 812S3MmetaG_FD_121299 | JGI IMG/M metagenome (GOLD analysis project Ga0182030, IMG submission 121299) | Permafrost microbial communities from Stordalen Mire, Sweden - 812S3M metaG (Illumina Assembly) | ecosystem: Environmental > Terrestrial > Soil > Wetlands > Permafrost | place: Sweden...
CTAGGACCGCTTCGGGTTGCCCTGTACGGCACTTTGCCGTATGATGGTTGATGCCATGGCAGAAGGGACACCACAGACCACAGCCCGACTTGAAGCGCGTTTACCGAACGACGTTCACGCGCTGCTGAAGCGTGCTGCGGAAATCGAAGGGCGCACCCTCACCGATTTTGTCGTGTCGGCGGCACGTGAAGCCGCTTGCCGGACCATCGAAGCAACCGAAATTATCCGGCTCTCCGTTGAGGATCAACGGCAAATCGCAGAAGCCCTTCTCAATCCGCCTGAGCCTACTCCTGCCCTGAAGAAAGCTTTTCAGCGGCGCCGTGAACTGCTCGGCGCGGAATGACGTCTCCATTTCGTCTGGAGCCGCTCGGCGAGAAATACGAGCGCTCTTTTCTTCGCTGCGGCGAAGATGCGCTTGATCGTTATTTTCAGACGCAAGTAACCCAGGACATCCGCCGCCATATCGCTAATTGCTTCGTGGCCGTCGAAGCTGGCACCAGCCATGTTGCCGCCTATTCCACGATTTCGGCGGCGAGCATTCCGCTCGTTGACCTTCCCCCGGACGAAACCAGGCGTTTGCCGCGTTATCCTACCGTGCCCGCTGTTCGTATCGTGCGACTGGCCGTGGACCAGAGATTTCAGGGGCGTGGCTTGGGTGCGGCGCTTTTGGCCGATGCTGCCAGCCGAACGTTGAACGCGGACGCCGCCGCTTTCACACTTCTGGTGGATGCCAAGAACGACCAGGCCGTGGCTTTCTACCAGCACTTCGGATTTCGTGTCCTAGCCAGCCAGGTCCGAACATTATTCCTTCCTCTGGCGACCGCTGAGAAAGTTCTCTTTCAGAAAGACCCTCACTGAGCCGCTTATCCGGCCAAACAGCAACTTCACCAGCAAATCTCGTCCCGGAGATGGCTTCAGTTTGCCGTCGTCATGATGTGCCTGGCACCGGTTTTTTGTCACGGGTTTTTTTCTTCGTCCGCACCCACCGTGGCCGAGAACTGGTCGTAGCCGTGGGGCTTGCCACCGCCGAGCGGCTTGAAATCGAGGTCACCATTGGGTCGTGCGATGAAGCTCGAGGCTAGTGCAAATAAAGACAGATGCGATCACAGGGTGAGCATTCCTGCTGGTACCGCGAACTTGAAGAATAGACGCGAGCCAACCACGTGTAGAATAGCGTAAGGCGTAAATCCGCCACGGGGAGCAAACCAATGTTTTGCCAGAGTTGCGGGGCTCAAGTCGCTGGAGCTTTCTGTACCAAATGCGGGGAGCGGGCGAGCAAGCCGTTACGACCCTCGGCACACACATCGGCTTACCCTCCACCGTCCGCCGTCCCCGTAGTGGACTCTCAACAACTCGCAAAGGAGCGATTGAATCAGTTGGGTGGCGAGGCGCAGGAGCGCGGTAAAGAAGCCGCCAAACTGGCGCAGCAGGGCATCGTCGCCATGGCTGCACGCATGGGAAAGGTTGCAGCCAGCGCAGTGGTGCTGCTATGGATCGCTTGGTTTCTTCTCCCCGCGGCCAGTATTTCTGGCAGAGTGGTGTTCGCGCAGTCTTACACATTTTGGGGCCTCATCGGAACCAACTTTACCAATATGCTTCTGATGCAACCTGCAAACTCTCACGGGCTGTTTGCGATCATTGGCCTGGCCGCTCTCACTGCGCCTTTCGCCGCACAGTACATTCAGACAGCGTGGGCACGTTTCTTGAACGCCGCGCCGCTGGTGTACGTACTGGCCGCGTGGGTAGCGATCTATTTCAACGAAAACAAGGCCTTCGGCGTAATCGCCAAAGAGGAAGGTGCGAATCCGTTTTCGCTCAGCTGGGGAATCTTTGTGTTGACGATCGCCGCCATCGTGCTCGCCGTGGGTGCCTTGAAGAAGTCGCCGGTGTCGGAACCGCGCCGACAGCCTGGCCCCCAATAAGACTAGCGACATTGCGCCTTAACGTCCAGCAAGAATGCGGTCGCCCGCACCACTCACTGCACCCGGGCTGTTTCCCGCCCTGCTGTGGCGCTATTATTGGCAAAACCAGGGGACCGAATGTTTTCCTCGCTGGCGTTGGCAAGAACCGAATGGTAGAACTGTTTACCGCGGGGGCGCCTATGCGGCCGGCCCGAGCCACTCCTCCAGGTTTTCTGCGGGCAGCTTGAGCCCTACAAAGAAAGAACCGAACAGCGCATACACGGCACTCACTTCGTCGAAACGCATTTCGTAAATCAGTTTCTTGAATACCAGCGGGTCTTCGGCAAACAGGTCGACGCCCCACTCCCAATCGTCAAAGCCGATCGATCCGCTGATGATCTGGCGCACATCGCCGGCGTAGCGGCGGCCAATCAGGCCGTGCTCTTTCATCATCCGCTGGCGCGTGGCCATGGCTTCCTGATACCAGTTCTTGGATTCGCCGCGGCGCCGGTCCATGGGGTAAAAGCAAATGTATTTGGCTGAGGGAATTTCGGGCCACAAGCGCGGCGCCATGGCTTTCTTATGACGGTCCAGCACCACGGCCAGTTCGGTTCTCCACTCCTCCGAATTCGGTTTGATGCCGCGCCGCGACAGCTCGGCATACGTGTCGGACGTGGATTCGTAAAGGCCCAGCTCGACAATCGAAAGGTAAGAACTGGCCGGCTCCAGATAGTCGCTCAGGCGCAGCTGAGCGATGGCGCGCTGAGCCTGTTCCAATTCCTCGAAGCTGCGGCGGAAATGCACCAGCATCAGGTCGCCTTTATGTCCGAGCATGGAATACGCGCCGGACTGACGCCCTTCCGAGGGCTTCTCCATGGCTGCCAGGGCGGTGATGGCCTCATCGGCAATGGTGTAGCGCGCATCCGCGGAAAGCGCGCGCCAGGCGGTCCGGCGAAAGCGCATCATCTGGTGCAGGACGCTGGAGCCTTCGACAGTGAGCGGAACGGGAGGCAGCGCGGATTCAACAGGCATCTCTGAAGTCATGCCTCCTATTATAGAGAAGCGGGCGAGCGGTTCCGCAGCATGAAGCGCGCGGGTGTGCGCCGGCGAACGAGTGGGCTGTGGCGCGATTAACCAAGGCGACAGTCCTCCCGAGAGGCACGCCCGCGGTATTTCGGCCGCACCTCCACTAATTCCCGGTGGGCCGCTCGACGTGTTCGATCACCAGGGAATTGTCGGGCCCCTTGGTTCGGTGGAGATTCAGGCCTAGCTTCTCGACTGCGGCGCGGATGGCGTCAAAGGAATCGGCAGACGGGTCGGTTGCCATGGGCGGCGCTGCCAGGTCCATCGTCCCCCGCGTGCGGCCGCCAGAGCCGCCGCGCAATTCGCCGGGGCCGGGAAGCTGAATATCGAACATTCCTGCGAGCCCGGTCTGGTCGATCACCTGCCGGTCTGAAATTTCCGGGGCCGAGAGAATCCGGCAAAGGTCCGGAATGGTCGCGCCGATCAAGTGAAGCCCAGGATCTCCGCGCTTCGGCGCTCCGCACCATTGGGGATAAGGCGCCGGAAGGCTAAGGTCCAAAGGCACGCAACTTCCCTCCTTCGAAGCCTGCAGCTTGAGGCCGCCTTTCGCGACAGTGAGGGCATAGACCGGAACGTCTTTGGTATCGCGATGCATCTTCAACTGAAACCGGTCTTCCAGAAGCGCTTGCAGCATCGGGCCCCTCATCATGGCGAAACCCGGTGCGCCTTCCGCTTTTGCATCGATCTCGTAAAGCTCGGAATTGATCCAGGACGGACCACCCTCAATCGGAAGGAACGACATCGCGTTTTGGCGGCCGTTCGCGTAATCGACATACGCCTGGCGGATGAGATGCGCCACTGTGACGCAATGTTCCCGCAGAGTTCCGGGAGAAGTTGCCCCGCCCCGTCCGCCGACTTCGCCGGGCGTGCAGGGCTTGATTGAGACCACTTCGAATTTCGGCACGGCGGATTGAGCGTGCATGGTGGGTGCAGTGATGATGCCCACTGCGAGGAGAGCGGCCGCCATGACAGCCCCGGCGGATGTGCGAAGATGCGATCGCTTGATCGTGTGTGTCACGTCAAAACGGCGAGTGCGACAGCGGGAAACGTTACGCCCAGCCGCGCCAACTGTCATTTTCAGTACTATACTTAGGCCCAGTAACCGTGGAGCAAATCGGCCGTTACGAGGTGACCGGCATCATCGGGCACGGCGGGATGGGAACCGTCTACCGCGCGCACGATCCCGCCATGCAGCGGGACGTCGCCATCAAGGTACTGCTGGTGGCGAGCGATGTGGCAACGCTGGCGCGGTTTCGAACCGAGACCGGCGCCACAGGCAAACTCCGCCACAAGAATATCGTCACGGTTTACGACTGTGGGGAAACCGCGGGGCAGCCCTACCTGGTGATGGAACTGCTGGAGGGGCGCACCCTGGCGAGTGCGATCCGTAAGGGACCGCCGCTGCCTCTGCTGGAAAAGACCCGCATTCTGATGGAGGTGGCCGAAGGTCTGCGCTACGCTCACGCTAACGGCATTGTGCATCGCGATGTGGAACCGTCCAACGTCATGCTGCTGGAAGGCGGCGGCGTGAAGATCTTCGACTTCGGGACGGCGCTGTTCATGGACCCGAGCCGCACGCGGTACACGAGTCCCGGCTTTGTCGTCGGGGCGGCCGCCTATATGGCGCCGGAACAGATCGGGACCGGCCAGGCAGACGCCCTGACGGACATTTTCTCTTTTGGCGTGATGAGCTATGAACTAGTGGCTGGGAGCCGGCCGCTCCGCCAGGATTCTTTAGGCCCGGCACTGCGGGAGGCGGCCAGGACGGACCCGGCGCCTTTGTGCGAGGTGACGCCGGAATGTCCCGAGGCGCTCCAGCGAATTGTCCACCGGGCCCTGGCGGAGACGCGCGCGCTGCGCTATCCGGGGCTGCAGGAACTGCTCTTCGATTTGGCTGAGGTGCACGCCTCGCTGCGCCGGGCGCGGGTTGCGGAGTTGACGGCACGGGCCGCGGTGTGGATGGATGAGGGAAATCTGGATCAGGCCCGGGTGGCCGTGCATCAGGCGCTGGAATTCGATCCTTCGAGCGAAGAAGCTCAAGCACTGCGCCGCCAGATTCTGCAGAGGCGGGAGCGGGACCGCAGCGTGGAGACACCCGAATCCGTCGCACCGGTGGAGGAGCCGCCGGCCGAGCCCGCCCCGCCGGATGCGAGCGCACCTGCGCCAGGCGTCGCCTTCAACAAAGGCGCTCCAAACAAACTCGCTCTCAACAAGAAGGTTGCCGCGGTTATCGCATTGTCGGCGCTGGCGCTTGCCGGTCTGATTTGGTTGATCGATCACCCGCGCACGAGTCACGGGCACGGGACTATCTCTAACGCCGCGCCGGTGGAGAAGTCTGCCACCGCGCCGGGGCAGCCAGGCGGCGCCGGCCCTTCCGCTGCGAAGTCGGGCGCTCCCTTCGACGCTGGCCTGACTTCAGGCCTCCGCATCACGAAGATGGAGTATGGGTATCCGCGGAAGTATCGGTCCATCCGGGACTGCGATATCGAGAACCTGACCCTGCATTTGTTTGACGACGCCGGCGCACCGATCCAAACGCTGCGCCTGAAGGATGGCGTTTTCCGGCACAAGACTCGTAGTGATTCCCTGGAAGTGACCGCGGCGCCGATCGAGTACCTGACTGCGGCGGGCGCACCAGGGCCCGAGTATGCACTGCTGATTCTCTCCGCGAATTCCGAAGGCGCCGCTTCCGGCCGGGAAGGCACCGCACAGGTTTTTCGGCTCTCCGATCAACGGCTTAGCATTGTGCAGGAAGTGAAATGGGACGAGCAATTCGAGCCGGAATCCGTCAGCCAATACTGGTCCTTTGACGCGTCAACCAACAGCCTGGCGGTTTATTCGGTACGCCACCTTCCGTCCGATCAACCGTGCTGCGCATCGGCGATGGACGTGATTACCTTGCGCTGGACGGGCAGCGCCCTCGCCGGCGACTCCCTGCGCACCGAGCTCTTGCCGCGCGGCAAACGCGAAGGGAAAGCCCTACCCGCGGCAGAGCGGCCGGGTCCGTCCGCGCTACCCGCGGCCGATCAACCGGCTCCGGGTGCAACTGCGGAACCGGAACCCAGGGGCGTAGTCCCAGTGCCCACCGTTGCGTCCGTCGGCAGCGGCGCCCGTTTCGCTCTGGTCATCGGCAACAACAGGTATAGCTCCCTGCCATCCTTGAACACCGCCGTCAGCGACGCGCAGGGAATCGAGCGGATCTTGAAGAGCTACTTTGGCTATCAAACGGAGTTGATTGTCGACGGAACCCGCGACCAGATTGTTGGCGCGCTGAATCGCTATCGAAAAAATCTGAACGCGGATGCTTCCTTCATCCTGTACTACGCCGGCCATGGAGCCTTTGACAAGGAAGCGGCAAAGGCATACTGGCTGCCGGTGGACGCGCAGGCAAACGAGAACACCAAGTGGATCAGCGCCGACGACATCACCGCCGATCTTCGTGGGATGCGCGCTAACCATATTCTGATCATCGCAGACAGTTGCTATTCGGGAGCCTTGTCGCGCGACGCCCCGGTACGGCTGGAGCCGACGGGCAACCGCCCGCGCTACATTGAAACGCTGCGCCGCCGGGGCCCTTCCCGGACTCTGCTGTCGAGCGGAGGCAACGAACCCGTATCCGATGGGGGCGGCGGCGCTCACTCCGTATTCACAGACGCTCTGCTGAAGGGCTTGATGGGAATGCCGTTTGAGCAGTTCTCCATTGAAGAACTGTTCGCGAGGTTTATCCAGGAGCCGGTGGCCGGCCGCTCCGGCCAGCTGCCGGAATGCAGCCCGCTGCGAAACTCGGGGCACGAAGGCGGATCTTTCGTGTTTGAACGAACGGCCGCACGACAATGATTCGGCTTGCCATGCCCGAGGTTGTGACGCACCGCTATGATCCCGTTGCAGGGGTGGGTCTCAACGTATGCTCTTTGCCGGACGCGGAAGCATCGCGGGTGATCGACCGGGTGCGCCGCGAATTTCGGCCGTCGCTGAAGCCTGACTATCTGGCACGCCGCCGTACCACCGAACGCTGGCTCGCGGAGGCCGCGGCGAAGCTACTGGTATGCGCGGTCCAGCAGCATCCGGTTTATTTTTTTCTCGGCGATTTCTGCCATGGCACGGACGCGTCGCGGCCCGCGGCGCTGGTGATTCCGCTCTCGCAACTGCCGGGCGAAGCCATCACCTTTTCGCTGGGCGATAGCACGAGCGTTGCCGCACGGCCCGAGCGCAGGCTCTATCTGCCCGGCGAAATGGTCACACTCTTTGCCACTGACCCCGCGATGGCGGAATTCGGTCTCACCGACCGGCAGGGTCTTCAGTCCCACTATATTGAACTGCAATTGTGGGACGCCTCCGTGCTTCGAGCGTACGGTTCTCCGGTAAAGCCTGCGCCTGGTGTCGTGACTGAAAGCGAGGAACGTCAAGGTGAACCGCCCCGATAATCAGCCGGGGTAACCCGCTAAAGGCTGAGTAAGTTTCGCGGGATTGCTCATGGATGCGCGGCGGCATGCATCATGCGCGCGGCAGATCGACTGCCGCTGCGACGGGAGCGGCCTGCCGCATCACTTCCCGGGTCCGGCGGCGCGCCCAGCGAGCCAGGAAGGATTCCGATGCCACCTGCTCCAGTTCGCGGTCGCGGGCCACGCTCCATTCCGCCAGGCGCCGCTCCTTGAGTTTCTCCAGCAGGCGGCAACGGCGTCGCGCTTCGAGCATGACTGCCTTGCGGCTCTCCAGTTCCTTCTGGCATGCCACGCGCTGCAAGGCGATGTCCCTTTCGCGAGCCCGCACCAGCAGGCGAAAGCTGCCCAGAGCGGCCAGGTCGCGGCCCGCCAGGGGATCCCAGCGGCGAACTTGCATCTCGGCGCGAATTCCGGAGGCCTCCATCTCTGCGTAGGCGCGCTCGATCGAGGCGAGCGCGGCCATCTGCTGCTGGAAACGGGCTTCCTCCAGTTCGAGCTGCGCACGCCGCCAGTCGAGAACCTTTTGGAGAGGAAACTGAAACGTGTTCATCGCCTGGCCTCCACTTTGGCGGGCAGATTCTGCGTGCCGGCATCGAGTTGCGCCGCCAGCTGGTTCATGCGGTCGAGGGTCTCCTTCAGCGTCGAGGTGGCCATGTGATCCTGCCGCAGAAAGTCCAGCAATTCCGGACGCAGCCGGATGCTGGTATCGAGCAGGGCGTTGGAACCGGCCACGTAAGCGCCCAGCTGAATGAGGTCTTCGGCGTCGCGGTACGCCGACAGCGCCTGACGCAGCCGCTGCGCCGCGGCCTTCTGTGGCGGACTGGCGATGGCCGAGATGAGCCGGCTCACCGAGTGGAGGATGTCGATGGCCGGATAATGGCCCTGCGCCGCCAGTTGGCGCGAGAGGATGATGTGGCCGTCCAGAATGGCGCGCACGGCGTCGGCGATGGGTTCGTTGAAGTCGTCACCCTCCACCAGGACGGTGAAGAAGCCGGTGATGGATCCGCGGCGGAAGTTTCCCGCGCGCTCCAGGACGCGGGGCAGCAGACTAAAGACCGACGGCGTGTAGCCCTTCTGGCTGGGCGGCTCGCCGGCGGCCAGGCCGATTTCACGCTGCGCCATGGCCAGGCGGGTGATGGAATCCATCACCAACAGCACGCTGGCCCCTTGATCCCGGAAGTACTCCGCCACGGCCAGCGCCACAAAGCAGGCTCGCACGCGTAGCGGCGCGGGCCGCTCCGACGTGGCGCACACCACCACGGAGCGCTTGCGGCCTTCCGGGCCGAGCTCATTTTCCAGGAAACCGCGCACTTCACGGTTGCGTTCGCCGATCATGCCGATGACCGTGACGTCGGCCGAATTGTGACGCGACATGGAACCGAGCAGCGTGCTCTTGCCCACTCCGCTGCCGCCAAAAATTCCGACGCGCTGGCCTTTTCCGCACGGCAGCAGAGCGTCAATGGCGCGGATGCCGGTGACCAGCGCGTCGGTGATGTGCTCGCGATGGAGCGGATTGGTGGGTTCGCCATACAGGCTATAGGCGTCGCGGACATCCAGCGCGGGTCCGCCGTCGATGGGCAGGCCAAAGCCGTCGATCACACGGCCCAGCAGGCCGGGACCCACGGCGACGCGCGAATCCTCGCTGCGCGCCGTGACGGCATCGCCCAATTGCAGGCCGTCGGTCTCCTCCAGCGGCATGGACAGCACGCGGCCGTCGCGAAAGCCAATCACTTGCGTTCGGATGTGGCGCCCCGACGAAGTGAGGACCTCGCAAAAATCCCCGATCGCGGCGCTCGGTCCGCGCGATTCGATGAGCAAGCCGACCACTTCGGTGACCTGCCCGGTAAAGCGAAAGGGCGAGATGCGGTCCAGTTCAGCGAGATACGGCGCGAGCGAGATGTTGGGCGTCATGGCTGTTTCCGTAACCGGTCCGTGAGCCCGCGTTCGATCTCGAGGAGTTGCGCGTCCACGGAGGCGTCGAGATTGCCGCGCGCGGTCTCAAAAATGATAGAACCGGGTTCACGTGAAGGGTCCGGCACCACTTCCACCGCAATGCCCCCGGAAGTCTGTTTCAGACAGGACGCCAGCAGCGCGGCGTGCGACGGGTGTACCTTGACGCGCGAAATATCCTGGCCGCGCAATTTTTCGATAGCCGCCGTTACCAGGCCGCGCAAGGCGTCGGGATCAACCGCCAGTTCACGCCGCACCACGCGGCGCGCAATTTCGAGCGCCAGGCGCACCAGATCGGCCTCCGCTTCGTGCCGCAGGCGGGCGCGCAATCCTGCGAGTTCCTGGAGGCTCTGCGCCAAGCGGTCGAGGCTTTGCTTGAGTTCCGCCGCGGCACGGTTCCGGCCGGTGATTTCGCCATCCCGCATGCCCGCCGCCCGGGCCTCGCGCACGCGCTGTTCGATCTGCTGCTCGATTTGAGCCGCGTGGACGGCCGGATGGGCCCCGGGTGGTTCCGCCGCACCGGGTTGGATCTGCCGCCAGACCAGCGGGCTGGCCCCCTGTGCGGCATCCGGCAGCAGGATCTTAGACGACATACTGCTCCCCGACCGTACCCTTGAGGCTCAGGACGCCTTCCGATTCCAACTGGCGGACGACCGCGATGATCTGCTGCTGGGCCGCTTCGACGTCCTTAATTTTGATAGGGCCGAGAGCGTCCATGTCTTCGCGCAGCATGTCCGCGCCGCGCTGCGACATGGAGCTGAGAATCTGCGTGCGGAGTTGTTCGCTGGTGCCCTTGAGCGCCACCGTGAGCACCTTGCGGTCCACTTTGGCAAGCACTTCCTTGAGCCCCAGAGGATCGATCAGCAGGAGGTCTTCAAACACGAACATCAGGTGGCGGATGGTCTCCGCCAGATTGGTGTCCTGGTTGTCGATGTGCGTGAGAATTTCGCGGCTGGAGGCGGAATCCAGGCGGTTGAGCATCTCCGCAACGGCGCGCACACCGCCGTAGGATTCACGGCTGAATTCACCCAGGGTTTTCAACTTCTGCCCGATGACGCCGGCAATTTTTAGAATGACTTCCGGTGAAATCTGGTCCAGGCTGGCCATGCGCTGGGCCACATCGGAGCGCAGGCCGGCGGGCAGCGAATTCAACAGGGCCGCCGCCTGCGTGGAGTTCAAATGGGAAAGGACCAGCGCGATGGTTTGCGGATGCTCGTTGTGGATGAACTTGGCGAGTTGTTGGGGATCGGCCTTCTGGATGGCGTCGAAGGAAGCGGCCTCCGAACCGAGCGCTTTGGTGAGCCGGTCCAGCATGCGCTTGGCGATATCGGGATTGAAGGCGCGCATCAATAACTTGCGTGCATAGTCGATGCCTCCGCGGGCCACGTAGTCGCCGGCCGTCGCCAGGTGATGGAATTCCTGCAGGACGATTTCGGATTGTTCGCCGGAAATCGCGGTGATGCGGGCAACCTCACGGCTGACCTTTTGGACATCCTCCTCCGACAACTGCTGCAAGAGGTCGGCGCTCGATTGCTCACCCAGCACTACCAGCAGCATGGCGGCCTTGCGCAGGGCGGGGATGGCCTCTTCCTTGGTGGTGTTGAGGATCATGGAGCCAGGTTCCCGGACATTAAGACTCTTCCTCGCGGATCCAAGTGCGCAGGATTTGCGCCGTGATGTCCGGATCTTTCGCAATCTTTTCGCGCAAGTGCTTGGCCAGAACCTCGGCTTTCTTAGTGATCACCGGCGCCAGTTTCAGCGAACTGAGCGCCTGGGCGTCCATTTTTTGCTGGAGAGCATCGCGCTCCGCCAGTTGCGATTCCAGTTGCTGTTCCAGATTGACACCGGAGAGCGCCACCGCCGAACGGCCGCCTTGCGCCAGTTCCGCCGGGCCCGTCACCTCAACCGGGGCGTGACTTCCGCGCCCCCCCGCGAGCCGCAGCAGGAGGAAGCCGAGCATTAACACGCCGACCAGCGCGCCACCCCCCATCATCATGGTGCGGCGATCCCACTTCAGAACGAATGCGGCGGGCGCCGGCGCCGCAGGTTTCGGGGCGACCGCATCCGGAGGCTCCAGTTGCAAGGTGTTCTCAAAAGGCAGCGTGTCGATGGTCAGTTGATCGCCGCGGTCCTGACTGAAGCCGATGACGCCGGCAACCTGTTCGCGGATGATTTTCAGGGTTTCCGGCGACGGCGGCACCAGCACGCGTTTATAGCCCTTGGGGTCTTTCTCCCAGGTAACAGCCTGGTCCACCAGCACTGCAACTGACATCTTCTTAACCAGCCCGGCAGGCGTGCGGCTTTTCTTTACGGTGCGGCTGGACTGGTAAGCAATGTTCTCCGTGGTGCGCGAGACGCGACTCCCGCTGCCGGAAGGCCGGGACGTAGGCCGCGGCAGAGTGGAAGCGGTGCCGGGGACGCCGCTTGAATTGGCGCTTCCGGTGGAGTCTTCAGTGCGCTGCGAAGTGGTCATGACGGAGCGCGCCGGGTCGAAGATTTCTTCGCTTTGCTCGCCGCCGGTGAAGTCACATTCCACGGAAACGCCTGCGCGAAATTTCTCGGAGCCCAGCAGGGGTTCGAGCGTGGAATTGATCTTCGACACCAGGTCTGCTTCGACCTGGTGCCGGTATTCCAGCGCGGCGCCGGAGGGTTCGGGCCCGTCCAGGGGTCCGGCTGTCTTGGCACGGCCCAGCAGATTTCCGTTCATGTCCAGCACGGAGATGGCGTCCGGCGAAAGACCTTCCACGGCGGCCGCCACCAGGTGGTTGATGGCCAGGACGTTTTGCGGCGCCAGACGGGCCTGCGGACGCAGTTTCACTAACACGCTGGCCTTGGCCGCCTGTTGCGCGTCCAGGAAAACCGAATCCTTGGGAAAGGTGATGTGCACGCGCGCCTGTTCCACTTCCGCCAGGGACATGACGGAGCGCTCCAACTCGCCTTCGAGCGCGCGCCGGTAATTGACGTGTTCGGTAAATTCGGTGGCGCCCAGGTTCACCTTGTCGAAGAGCTCGAAGCCGATGTGGCCGGTCTTGGGCAGCCCCGCCGAGGCCATCGTGATGCGGAGTTCCGCCAGGCGCGCCGAGGGCACCAGGATGGAGCCGCTTTCGCCTAGCCGGTAATCCACCCCGCCTTCCTTCAGTTTCTGCACAATCCCTCCGGCATCTTCGGGTGCGACGCCGGTGAAGAGCGGACGGAAATCGGCTTCCTGCTGGTATTGGATCAGCTCGTAGACCCCCGCGCCCGCCAGCACGACCACCAATGCGATGGTGATCCGCTGACGCAACGAGAGGTTGGCCAGAAGCTTTTTCATGGCGCTTTGCTTTTCATGGTTTGCCAGCGTGCGACCTGCTGAACTCTCCTCTTACATCGGCGGCGGGCGCCGAAAACCTGAGGCGGTCACACCTGCATACGCATGATTTCCTGATAGGCGCTCACTACTTTATTGCGCGCCTGCATGAACATCTCAAAGGCCAGTTCGGCGCGCTGAGTGGCCAGTACCGTGGTGTGCAGTTCTTCGCCTTCACCGGAAAGGAAACGCTCCACGGAAGCCGAAGCTTGCTGCCCCATGCTCTCCACCTGTTTGACGGCGCTGGCGAAAACGTCCTGGAAGCCACCGCCCGTATTCGCCTCGACGGCCGGCCGAATGGCGTCCACGATGTTCGTCGAAGAGACCGGAAGGATCGGCAGGGACATAGCTTACCGCTCAGCGCAGCAGGTCGATGGACCGCTGGATCATGTCTTTCACGGCACTGATGGCCGCTACGTTGGCTTCATAACCGCGCGCCGCGCCCATCAGATCTACCATATCTTCGGCGGGATTCACATGGGGATAGGCTACATAGCCGTCCTTGTCGGCATCCGGGTGGCTGGGTTGATAGCGCATTTCCGGGGCGCTGGTATCGGTGATGACATCGGCTACCGCGACGCCGCCGACCGATTGCAATTGGGCGTCGAACACGGAAGAAAACGGGGAATCCACGGAGGTGCTTTCGAAAACCGCGTCCTTCCGGCGATACGGGCCGCCTTCGGGCGTGCGCGTGGTCTCTGAGTTGGCGAGATTCTCGACCAGCAACTCGGCGCGCGCGCGCTGGGCCGCCATTCCCGAAGCTCCCACCGATAAGGCTGCAAACAGGCTCATGAGCTGGCCCCTTCCTTGATGGCCGAGCGTACGGTTTGAATCTGGATCTTCATCAGGCTCGAAGCCACGCTGAAGCGCAGCGCGTTTTCCGCCAGGAGCCGGGACTCACGATCCAGGCTGACGTTGTTGCCGTCGTTCTTCATTTGCAGACCGTCCACTTCCACGGCCTGCGGGGCGCCGCCCAAAGCGCTTTCAAACTCCGATTGGAAGTCGATATCCCGGGTGTGGTAGCCGGGCGTGTCAGCATTGGCGATATTGGAAGCCACCAGTTTCTGCCTTGCACTCAGCAGATCCATGTAGTGTTCGAGTTGACCGGCCAACCGATCCAGCATGCTGGTTGTCCCACAGCAGGCGGGCTGCCAGCGGAAAGTGCTCTGGAATCAGTGCATGACACGCCGGGCCGCGGCAATTTCTGGTCGCGGCGGCAGACTCTTGGCGCGGCGAGCTCAAAAGAAATCGGGGATCCCTTTATCCGTTCGATATGGTACCTTGCCTGTTGTAAAGCTCCACCCCCACACGAGTTATGCCGACATACCCACATTTTGGGGGTATTGAATCCTGGCTAATTCTGTTAGGATTCACACAGGAAAGTTCTCCTTGCGGAGTATTCCTTAAGTGGCATTTGCGGCCGCCGGCGTCGATTTCCAGCCACTGAATCTCGACCGGCGCGCCCTCGAACAGCGTCAGCCCCACGGCAGAGAATCCCGCACCCTTCAAGCAGCGTACTCATGATCAACGTGCATTCATCCGAATCCGAATTCACAACCCTGGACGGTGGGCCGCCGCCTGGGCTCGGCTGGGCTCGCCTAGTCAAACAAATCCAATTGGGCGATACTGCCGCCATGGAGGAGATGTATGCCGTCTTCACCACCGGAATCCGGTTCTATCTCTGCCGGCAGCTGGGATCGCAAGACCTGGACGACCGGGTACACGAGGCTTTTCTGATCATCACCCAAGCCATCCGACGGGGCGAACTGCGCGAGCCGGAGCGGCTGATGGGTTTTGTGCGGACGGTAGTGCGGCGGCAGGTTGCGGCGCAGATCCAGAGCGTGGTGGAGCAGCGCCGCCGGCAGGTGGGTCCCGGTCTAAGAGCGGCGATTTGCGACCGCCAGCCAGATCCGGAGCGTCAGGCCATCGAGCACCAGCATGTGAACGTCGCGCACCGGGTTCTGATGGGTCTTCCGCTGCGCGACCGCGAAGTGCTGATCCGTTTCTATCTGCGGGAGCAGGAGCCGGACGAGATTTGCCGTGAAATGGGGCTGAGCGCAACGCAGTTCCGGCTGACCAAATCGCGCGCCAAGGCACGCTTCGGCGAACTGGGGCGGGCGCGCCTGGAGCGCAACCGCGGATTCCGTCCGTTAGGTTGAGCCGGTTCCATTTTCTTCTTCAGGAATTTGAGACTTTTGCCTCCCTCCAGGCACCTTTACTTAGAGGACCGGCTTGGTTCACAATAGATGCTGGAAATGGCAGAAGAACTCGATCGGCACTTCGACGACGATGAGTCGGAGCTGTATTCCATGGGAAGGCTTTCCGCCGAAAAAGTGGAGCGGTTGGAAGAACACCTTCTAGTCTGCGAGGCGTGCCGCGTGAAAGTAACCGACAGCGACACCTATGTAGCAGCCATGCGGCGTGCGGCGGCCCACCTCAAGCGCGCTCCCAAGACGCAGGCAGGTTAGCCCGGAAGACTTTCGGACGACGGGCGCTGGCTGGGTCCTAAGGGACAAAAAACAAACACTGGAGCCGCGAAATTTGCGCGGCTCCAGTTGAATCGAGAGGTAAACCTGGAACGGAGCCTAGTTGCCTGAAGTGCTCAGAGAGGCAGTCACGGCGTCCGCGCTGTAGGCGGTCACTTCGACGCGGCGGTTCTTGGCACGCGCTTTGGAATTCTTGCCCTCGTCGACGGGCTTGGCGTCTCCCAGTCCAATGACATGGATCTGGTAAACGGGGATATCGTATTTGGCGACCAGGTATTCCACTACGGCGTCGGCGCGCTTGCGGCTGAGTGCTTCGTTGAACTCCTTCGAGCCAGTTTTGTCGGTGAAACCTTCGACGGTGATCTGGAGGCGCTTGCCGCCCTTGATGGAGTCGGCGAACTTGTCCAAGTCGGCCTTGGCGTCGGTGCTCAGGACGAACTTGGAAAGCCCGAACTGAACGGCGACGGTGCCCTGCGGTTTATAGTCGTCGATGTTGGCTACCACGTTGCGCAATCCGGCGAGTCCGGTGCCAACCTGGTTAGCCTTGCCCATGGCGTCCGTGGCGTGCTGATCGGCCGTTGAGGCGTGCTGGTCGGCGGCGCCGGCGTGTTGATCCGCGGTCGCGGCATGCTGGTCCGCACTGACGGCCTTTTCCGTGGCTGCACTGATGCCGCTCTGGGCCTTTTCGTCAACCTGTTTGACCTGGTTGCGGGTATCTTCAATTTGTTGGCTGTTCGTGGTGGTCTGCTGGCCCACCTGATCCACCTTCGCCTGGATGGGGGCGGTGGTCTGCTGTACGTATTTCTTGGTGGCACAACCACCGAAAATCAAAGCGCTTGCCAGGACGCACGTGGTTGCTAGGAAAGCTCGCATAGTCTCATAAACCTCGCCGACACTGTAGCAATCAGAGGACCGTCCGATAACTCGATTGCTTGCAACACCCTGGCTTGGAATCAACGCAAGGGCCGCACTTTCCGCCGTGTAAGGAATTCCTGGCGTGAAAAATGTGCGCAAACATACAGCGCCGATTGGGTAGCGCTCGCTTCACGCTGGCATGCCGGATTGAGGATGTGGTTTATTGAAGTCTGGCCATCCAGCCGGTGTCGACAGTGAGGGGCGATGCGCTGGACCATTCCAGAGGCACGCTCATAACGAAAGTCCGACCATCCGGCGCCACATCGTAAAGGCTCCACTTCCAGACGCCCGGGATGGGACGGGCCTGAAACAGAAACCGGGGCGTGTCGAAGGTAAAATCGCCGTCCTCCGGGTGGACGGCGACAGCCATCATGCGGCCGCTGGCGGTCACGAAGAAAAGCTCCTCTCCGTCGGATCGCCAGCGGGCCAAAGCGCCGCCGCTATCGGAGATTTTCCAGCGGCGCTTGGTGCCGTTGGTCAAACCCTCAAAGGACTGCACGTAGATTTCATTGCGCATCGACTCATCGGACTGGTAGGCGAGCCATTTTCCGTTGGGCGACAAGGTGGCGTAATCTTCGCTGTAGACGGTGTCCAGCACGGGCGCGGCGTGGTGATCGGTGAGCGTCATGCCCCAGATATCGGTGTGCGTCCCGGGGTCGAGGGTGGTGAACATCAGGTACTTGCCGTCGCGGCTCCAATCCCTGGGGAACTTCGGATAGGGGCTCTTGAGGAGCGGTTCAGATCTTCCGCCGCTGAGCGGTTTTGTATAGAGATCGTAATGACCATCGACATTGCTGACGTAGACGAGGCGCGAGCCGTCGGGCGACCAGACGGGATCGGCCTCGATGGCCGGAGAGTCGGTGAACTGCGAACCTTTACCGTCGCTCTGCAGGATCCAGATGTGGGCGTTGCCGGCGGCGCCGGGCTTGGACGCGGCCACGCGGGTGGCGTCGGGAGAGAAGCGGGGCGGTCCCCAGTGGCCGCCTTCGCTGGTGGCTAGGGCTCGGCCCTGGCGATCCATCCATTGGAGCTGCCAGGTGGGCTGGCCCAGGCTCTGGTAAACCAGAACTCCGTTATTCGATACGGAAATGGGAGCGAGCGATAGGCTCTGCACGGCTCCGACATCTTCGGCCAGAGTGATGGGGTCACCCTCCACGGTCAACCTGGAGGTGTTGAAAGCCTGGCCGATGAGGTTGCGGTCGCGGATGGAGAGGAGGTAGCCTTTCTTGCCTTCAAGCCCACCCTGGGAAGAATAGACGGCGTTGCTGGTGGAGCGGAACAACTGCGTGTAGTTCGGGGAGCCGACTTCGCCGGTATAGACTCCGGTGGTTTCGTCAAGATCGGTGAGCACGAAGAAGACGAAATGCTTGCCATCTGGCAGGAACTGCGGCCACAAGTGAGCGCGCTCGAACCGGCCGGCATTCGGTGACAACACGGGACGCGGGGTTCCACCGGCGGCCGGCACCTGGTAGATGGTGCCACCTTGCCCGGGGGCGAACAGAATGGTTCCGTCGCGATTCCAGGTGCCGCCGCCGGGCATGGCTTCGGCGGGGCAGAGGGTGACGGGTGTGCCGCCGCTCACCTTGATGGTCTTTAGGGACTGGTCGGCAAAAAAAGCAATGGACTGGCTGTCGGGCGACCAGAAGGGAGCCACTCCGCCCTCGGTTCCCGGAATGACGGTAGGATGCATGGCGTCCAAGCGGCGCAGCCAAAGCACCAACTTGCCCTCCTGACCGATGGCGGAGAGCGTGAGGCTCAAGCCGTCGGGAGAAAGCGAAGGCATGCGGTAGGTGGTGTGCTCCGGCGGCGTGACCGGAAATTTGTAGCCTGGCGCCGGCTTGGGGCGCAAGTACACGGCGGCCGCAATGGCGGTGGCGGCGACTGCCAGGCAGACACCAATGAGCAACAGGACGGCCAGACGGTTGCGGATGGGTCCAGGCGCACCGAAGGTCCATTCCGTGGGAAGCGTGGCAGTGCGCGGCTGCTCCCGGGAAATGACGGCCGGGGCAGCGGAAGCGTTTGGGTGCCGGACGGGCTCCGGGCGAACGATCCGGGGGCGTGGCGGCGGCTCGCCGATACGGGCCAGCACGCGGCCCAGCTTTAGAGCGCCGACCACGTTCTGAATGCTTTGCCGGCGAAGCGCCGGATCTTTTTCGAGACAGCCGGCGACCACTCCTTCCAGGGCGGCGAGCAAAGGCGTCTTGGCCATCAGCGGCGCAGCGGGACGTGCGGTGATGGCCGCGTCAAGCTCAACTCCGGAACCGGTGAAGGCGCGGCGGCCGGCCGCCATCTCATACAGCACCGCGCCGAAGGCGAAGATGTCGCTTCGCCAATCGGGCGAAAGGCCGGCGACCTGCTCCGGGGAACGATAGGGCGCGGCCCGCGGGTCGGTCCGGAGCGGGCGAAGGATGCGGGCGCCCGCATCCGTCAACAGGATGGTGTGGGGCGAGAGACGTCCATGAATCTCCCCGCGGCTGTGGGCAAGGACTAACGCCGCCCCGATGTCGATGGCAAATTGCAGCGCTTCCCGCGGGTCCAGCTTAGCCTGTGCCAACCGATCGGCCAGCAGTTCGCCGCCGGCCGGAACACCGTCGAGAAACTCGAGTTCGTTTACGCCCACGTCTGTTCCAAGAATTCCCGATGCGCGCACCTATGGCTGCGCACGGTCCCCCGATTTCAATGCTACTATTCCCCCCGCGGGCGGCACAATGAACCGGGGCGGCGGTTCGTACCAGGGCCGTATAGGCAAACCGATGGTACGTGTTATCGTAACGGTTGGCCGTGAGCGGCCGGCCGGTTATGAGTTGCGAGTTGCCGCACGGATTGAGTTGTGCCGAGGGCCCCATTGACACAGACGCAGACCCATGTACAATCCTTTAGAGACAGATTTATATTTGCGGAAACGGGATTAGCTCAAAATGTTTAAAGCCAGGAAACCCAAACCGGCCGCTTCACCGGAGGAGCAGGGATACACCAGTACGGACGTCGCACGGATTTGCGGCGTTACCCTGCGCCAACTGCAATGGTGGGATGAACGAAATGTCGTGTCACCGCGACAGGATGGCCACAAGCGCGTCTACCTGTCGGAGGAAGTCGTGGAGATCTCTGTCATCGCCGAACTCCGCCGCAAAGGCTTCTCGCTGCAAAAGATCCGCCGGGTGTTGCGCTTCCTCCAAAAAGATATGGGCAAGCGGCTGAGTGAGGCGATTTCGGCTTCCTCGGATGTGCATCTGCTGACGGACGGCAAGACCATTTACCTGGAAGAGGCTTCGAACCGCATTATCGATTTGCTGAAGAACGCGAAGCAACCCATGTTTCTGGTTTGTGTGACGGACCAGGTGAAGCGCCTGAATTCGGCCGCGGAACGCAAGCCGGCGCGATCTGAGACGGGCATCGCGAACAAGAAAGCCCGCGCCGTCTGACTGGACGGGGTTGCGCCTGCCTAGCGCGGGCGCTGCGGTGCAAAGACCGAATACGCGGCGCTACAGGTCAGCAGCAGGCCCAGCGCAATGTAGGAATAGGGGCTGTAGGCCTGCAGCTTGTTGACCCCTGCTCCCACTCCACCCAAAACGCTCATGCGAAATGGCTGCGAGATCAACATGAAGCCGCCGCCCATTGCCGAAAGTGCGATCGTTCTAACCATTGGAGAATTCCGTCACGAAGGTACATGGTCGCTTAATTTCAAGACCCCCAACAGACTAGCTAGTACCATGGGAGTACCAAACCGCGCCCCTTTGCGGGTGGGGGATATCATACGGCTATCCACGGTTAACGGGCGCGGCGCGAGGCCTCTTTTGCCACAATAAGAGGAAGCCATGACGGAACGCATCTATTACAACGATTCGTACTTACGCCGCTTCAATGCCCTGGTGGTGGCCTGTCAACCAGGCGGTTCGAAGGTGTATCTGGACCGTACGGCCTTTTATCCGACGTCGGGCGGACAGCCGTTCGACCTGGGTTCCATCTCAGGCGTTGCGGTGCAGGATGTGGTGGATGAAGGTGACGCCGTCGCGCACGTGCTGGCGGCGCCGATAGAGCCCGGACCGGTGGATTGCACCATCGATTGGGATCGCCGCTTCGACCACATGCAGCAGCACACCGGGCAACATTTGCTGTCGGCCGTCTTCGAGGATTTGCTGGGGCTGCACACGGTGAGTTTCCACTTAGGGGCCGAGAGTGCGACCATCGATCTGGAAGGCGGAGCGTTGAATGCCGCCTCGGCGGCGCGCGCGGAACGGCGAGCCAACCAGGTGGTGACGGAAAACCGTCCGGTGGCGGTAGCTTATGAAGACGCGCTGGAAGCCAAGGGACTGCGGAAACCAACTGGCCGTGCGGGCACCATCCGGATTATTTCGATTGAAGGCCTGGACCGCAGCGCCTGCGGCGGCACACATGTGCGGTCCACGGGCGAGATCGGCGGCATCCTGATCCGCAAGCTGGAGAAGATCCGGCAGAGCATTCGCGCCGAGTTCGTCTGCGGTGGACGGGCGATTGCCCGCGCGCGGGCGGATTATGAATCGCTGAATCAAGTAGCGCAACTGGTTTCCGCGTCGCTCGACGATGCGCCGGCGATGATCGCGGCGCAACTGGAAGCCGCTCGTTCCGGCGAGAAGCTGCGGCGCAAGCTGGAGTTGGAGTTGGCGGGGTATCAGGGCAGAGAGCTTTATCAGGCAACCGCGCCGGACGCCGGTGGCATGCGCCGCATGGCGCGGCGCGCGGAAAAGGGCAGCCTGGAAGAACTGCGCGCGCTCGCGCAGAG
>Ga0182030_10008741_pt1 | contig 20879 bp, 12 predicted proteins | sample 812S3MmetaG_FD_121299 | JGI IMG/M metagenome (GOLD analysis project Ga0182030, IMG submission 121299) | Permafrost microbial communities from Stordalen Mire, Sweden - 812S3M metaG (Illumina Assembly) | ecosystem: Environmental > Terrestrial > Soil > Wetlands > Permafrost | place: Sweden...
AACTCCAGCGTGACGTATGCATTGACATTTTTGTCTTTTTGAACTGACACGATGCGCGGCAAGTCATAAGTCATCATCGCTATTACCCTCTCAATGGCGCAAGGATTCTCAAATTTACTCGTTTCCTTCCGAGGTCAGTCGCCATCCTTCCGCCTCGGCTAAGCGAATTTGATAGCACTCCAGATGGCGCGATCAATGGGAAGATGCACCCCCGAACGCGCCAGCCTGTTCGGGGTCCGCTCACGATGGCGGTAGGGACGTCCATTACTGAACGCCCCCGCTCTCGGCGCCACCCTCGCGCGCCCGGGGGACTCGATCGGTAAACAACCCGTGGCGCTTGAATTCGGCCGAAATCTGCAATTGGATTTCGAGACGCCGATAGCGCGGTCGATCGAGCCGATGAAGCCGGAATCGCCTCGCAATAGAATGCGCACGCGCGGCCAAGCCGCCTGAATTTGCGCGACGATCCGGGTCGCGCGCATCGCGAAAGCAACCGGCCAGGCGACGAACCAGACCGATAGCTTGTCCGTCGCTCCCAGCAGCGCCCCGCCGTCGAAACCGGCCACTACGGACCTGCCTGCCACGGGCGCAACCTCGCTCGGTTCCGCGCTACGCTCCGTCTGCATCGGGGACCTCGCCGCGTCAGCGTAAGTCGTTATCGCAAAACAACTTAACGCTGATTCGCAGCCCCGACGGCCTTGCAGTTTGAGAAATCCGGGTTAAGGTTTAAAATGTGGCCCGCACAGGGTTTGTAACTTGCGCAGCTAGCCTCATATCCCACGCGACGTAATTGCCAATTTAGATCTTGGAGAACGCAATGACAATAACAGCCGACAATTGGGTTCCAGATGCTGACGGCGATTGGTCGACGGCCGCGGATTGGAGCCTAGGAGCAATCCCTACAAGCAACAATTCCGTCACGATTTCGACTCCGGACGTGCATACTGTCACCCACAGCACCGGCAATGACGCGGTCTATAGCCTCACCGTTGGCGCGAGCACTCACTTCACGATGAGCGGCGGCTCTCTGGAAATCCTGACGACCGCCACGTTCAGCGACAGCTATACGCAAACCGGCGGCACGCTGCTCGCCGGCGCGGTCAGCATTACGGGGACTGGCACGCTCACCGGCGGCGCCTCGGAAGGTTCGACGAGTTTCACAATTTCCGGCACGACGGCGCTGGCCAATTATCTGTTCGGCGGCGCGTCGGAGATTACCAACTCGAACATTACGAACCAAACCGGCGGGATCACGCTTGGCGACAACACCGGCGCCAATGCGACGATCAACAATGGAACGAACGGCAACTGGAATATTGCCGGGGACTACGGCATCAACCAGGGCGCGGCGAGCGCTGTCTTCAACAATCATGGAAGCATAACCAAAACCGCCGGAAGCGGCACTTCGGAGATCGCGGTCAGCGTCACGACGAATACGACGTCCAAGATCTCCGCCGCATCGGGCAATCTGGAGTTTGCGGGGCCGACCAACGCCATCGCGGGCTCGCTTACCGGCGCGGGCGAGATCTCTTTCGCGGCCGGCGTGACGAGCCTGACAGCCCCAACCCTCACCGTCGCCGAGATCGGCATTTACAACGCCGCCACCGTCAATCTGGGCCGCAGTTTGTCGTATGGCGGCATTTTCAGCGACCTCTCGAGCGGCACGTCGACGTTGAATCTGGGAGCTTCGACGCTCACTCTGACCTCCGCGTCCTCGGACGCTTTCGAGGGAAGTTTTGGCAACGCCTTCGTCACCGGTTCCGGCGGATTGACCCTGCAGGGCGCCACGACGCTCAGCAACGCGCAGTTCGGCGGCACGTTGAACGTCACAAACTCCGGGACGATCACCGAGGTGGCGACGGTGACTTTCGCCGATGGCAGCGGAAACGTCCCCACGTTTACGAATACGAGCGCCGGAACTTACGTCTTCAGCAACGACTCCAATCTCGGCGAGGACAACGGCACGGTTGCGTTCACCAATAAGGGCACGATCAAGAAGACGGGATTGAACGGGACCAGCGACATTTCGCTGGCTACCACCAACAGCGGGACCATTTCAGCGCAAAGCGGAACGCTTGAATTCGACAATTCGCTGGTGAACACGGGCGTCTTGAGCGGCGCGGGCGCTCTCGAAATGGGCAACGGCGTAGCCACTTTCAACGCCGGCACGAGCTTGACTGTCGCCACTTTTGATCTTTTCAACAGCTCGACGCTGAATCTGGGGACTTCGCTCAGCTACGCCGGCGTATTCAACGACTCCAGCAGCGGCAACGACTACCTCAACCTCGGCGCGTACACTTTCAACCTGACCGGCTACAGCGACAACCTGTACGGCAGTTTTGGCAGCGTCAACGTCTCCGGAACGGGTAGCCTCGTCGTTTATGGCCGTTTGAGCCTCAGCAATGTTGTCTTCGGCGGCACGATGACCTTCCAAGACAACAATTCGGTGCTGCAAACCGGCGCCGTGACGCTTGGCAATGGCAACGGACTTTCGCCGCAGGTCAACATCGCCAGCGGCAAGTTTTGGAATATCACCACCAACTCGAACATCGGTCTTAACGCCGGCTCCGGCGCCATCCTCAACCAAGGCACCTTGGAGAAGACGGGCGGCGGCGGCGGCAGCGACATCTCCGCGGTAACGACCAATTCCGCCACGATCGCGATCAACTCCGGAACGCTTGAGTTCGACAATGCTCTGATCAACAGCGGAACGGTCTCCGGCACGGGCGCGCTCGAGATCGGCGGCGGGACAACCACCTTCAACTCCGGCAGCGTCCTCTCCATCGCCACCATCGAGCTTTACAACGCGGCGACGCTCGCTTTGGGAGCGTCGCTCACTTACGCCAACACTTTCAACGACAGCAGCGGCGGAAATGACTACATCGCCTTGGGCGCCAATACGCTGACGCTGACGGGATCGCAGAACAACTTGTATGGCAGCTTCGGCGTCACCGACATCGAGGGGTCGGGCACTCTGGCGAACCAAGGCAAAACGTCCGTCAGCAATCTGCAAATCGACAACACCGCGACTTTCAACAACACCGGCACAGTCGACCAGGTTGGAGGCGTTACGATCGGCGGGGGCGCCGGTCAGGTGGCGGAAATCCTGAATGGCGGCAACGGCGTCTGGGATCTCGTGAACAATTACAACATCAACACGGGCGCCTCGCACTCGTCCGCATTCGTCAACAACGGCCTGTTCGAGCAGACCGCCGGCACCGGCACCAGCGTCGTCTACTCCTTGTTTCAGAACAATGGCGTCCTCACGGTCTCCAGCGGCACGGTCGAGTTCGTCGCCGGCGCCTATTCCGGCGCTGGAACAATCAACGGCACGGTCTCCTATGACAACAGCGGAGACATGTTCGTAACCAAGGCTTCGGCCTGATGTGAGACGCCAACATGTGCGGTTCTGTTGGAGCCGCACATGTTGGACAGGCGGCGCCATTCCGGACATAGGGCCGGAACTAAACATCTGGCTGCCCGATATGCATAATACCGGGCCGCGGATTCGACAGCTCGCCGGAGAGACTGCCCCCGACGCGATCAAGCCCCTTGGATGCTCCAACTCGTGGCGACGACGCCTTGGGAAACATGCGTGAACTCGCCGGACCCGTTCGAGTCCCAGTTCTGCACGGCGCCGCTCGTCGTGTTTCTCCACAGAATGTCGGCCAGTCCGTCGCCGTTGAAATCGCCGATCCCGGCGACGGTCCAGGTCGAGGGCACGGATTGTTGCAAAACATGCGTGAATCCGCCGGAGCCGTTCGAGTCCCAGATCTCGACGGCGCCGCTCGTGTTTCGCCACAGAATGTCGGCCGACCCGTCGCCGTTGAAATCGCCGATCCCGGCGACGGTCCAGTTCGAGGGCACGGATTGCTGCAAAACATGCGTGAATCCGCCGGAGCCGTTCGAGTCCCAGATCTCGACGGCGCCGCTCGTCGCGTTTCTCCACAGAATGTCGGACAGTCCGTCGCCGTTGAAATCGCCGACCCCGGCGACGGTCCAACTCGAGGGCACGGATTGTTGCGAAACATGCGTAAACCCGCCGGACCCGTTCGAGTCCCAGAGTTCGACGGCGCCGCTCGTGTTTCTCCACAGAATGTCGGCCGACCCGTCGCCGTTGAAATCGCCAACCCCTGCGACGGTCCAACTCGTGGCCACGACGCCTTCGGAAACAGTCGTGAAACCGCCGGACCCGTTCGACTCCCAAATCTGCGCGGCGCCGCTCGTGTTTCTCCACAGAATGTCGGCCGACCCGTCGCCGTTGAAATCGCCGACCCCGGCGACGGTCCAGCCCGAGACTATGGAGCCTTCGGAAACATGCGTGAACCCGCCGGACCCGTTCGAGTCCCAGATTTGCACGGCGCCGCTGGTGTTTTTCCAGAGAATATCGGACAGCCCGTCGCCCTGGAAATCGTCGGGCCGGGGAGCCGCGAGGCGCACGGCGAGCGCGGCGTTCACGAGGCCGGCGCCGGCGACCGCCGGATCGCCGAAGGCGGTCGCGGTTTCTTCGAGTATGGTTTCGACACGCGCGAATGTCAGGTCAGGGTTTGCCTGCAGCATCAGCGCGACAACGCCGGCCACGGTCGGGGTTGCGCAGGAGGTGCCGTAGAAGTCGCTCAAGCCCCCGGACACAGTCGTATTGACGCCGTCGACTCCCGACACCGCAACCGGGCTGAGGTTAAGCGGCCCGTTCGTGACCGCGGAGCCATCGTAGTTGTACCAGAGCTGCGTGCCCGCTCCCGATGACGAAAAGTTTTCGCTTGCCAACGTACCGCCGTTGCCTGGCGTGTTTGCGGCGTCGACCGCCCCGACCGTGATCGCGTCGGGCGACATGTGGTGACCTAAAACCGTACCCGCATTCGCGCCGCCGAGGCTGACGTTGGACGGGTCCGAGTCATTGTAGATCATGTCCTTGATGAGCGTCGGGGCCGGGCCGGACAGATCTTCGATCGCTATCTGGTACGTATAGCCCGACGTCAGATAGACTTCTATGTCGGGATTGCCTGACCCGCTGTTGGTGACGGTTCCGAGATAGACTCCGCCGGAGAACACGACCATCGCAAGGTTCGAGCTTGCGCTGCCGTAGGGCTGATTCCATTGCAAGATGACAGGCGTGTAGGTCTGGTAGTCATTTCCGATCGCCACCGTCTGCACGGGGGCGCCGCCGCCGAAGTCCAGCGTGTTGGTGAGCGTCTGCCCGTCGTAAGTTGCGCTTGCGATGTTGGTCCAGCTGCTTTGGTAGGCGGCGGCGGCCTGGTTCCCAGCGCAGGTGACGTACATCACCCCTTCCTTTTCGACCGTCGCGATCGCGTTGGCGACCACGCCGGTCTGGAAGAACGGTTCGTCGAAATAGGAGACGTCGTCGCAAATCACCTTGCAGCCGGCGGCGGCAAGCGCGAGGATGCCGCTGGCGAAATTCTGTTCGCTGTTGTCAGCCGTGTAAAAGTCGAGTTTGGCGCCCGAGGCCACGTCGTGCACGACCTGCATCATCGCGCGCCCTTCGTCGCTGCCGCCGGAACTGAGATCCGCCAGCACATCGACGTTTGCAGCCGTCGGCAGCGCGCCGTCGGCCTCGTCCGCCGCGGCGCCGCCGAGATCGTTGAAGCTGTCGGACAGGACGCCGACCGTGAGGCGGGAGCCGGTGAAGCTCAAGCCCACGTCATTGATCGCGGCTTGCACTTGCGCCGGCGTCGCGCTCGTGGCGGCGGCGGTGTTGACGGCCGCCCCGGATTGCGCGGCGCCGGACAGGTCCGATCCCGAGCCATTGTTCAGCGAGATGAATTCCGACGAGGCCGCCGCCAAGGCGCCCACGGACGCATCCAGCGCGCCGGGCGTCGAACTCTCCGCTCCGCCAGCGACGTTATCTATACGAAAAGGGGTAGCGCCTGAAAACAGATCGTCGTCGCCCGGCAAGGAACTGTCCGACCATATCGAAGTCTCGTTCGGATCCGAATCTGCCGAGGGCGAAGTATTATCGAGGCCCTGACGTTGCGGCAGGTTGTGAAAAAAGTTGTTAAATATATTAACCATACTTTCCTCCAGAGGAGCGTGCGGCGCCAAAGGCCGCTCAATGCTTAATAGTATAGCCTGACTCAGTGAGAATGCGAAGAACGGCTTTCGTTTTGGGTTAGCCAGTCCGCGTATTTTTCGATGAGGGGCCGCAACCTTTGTTCCGGCATGTTGGGGATGAGTTCGCAGAGCAGGCAACCCGGGCGGAACAGGAAATGGACGCGACGCTGGGCGGCGCCGGGGCGAAGTTGGCGGTCCATGCCGAGGCTTTCGCCGGCCGCGTCCAGGAGGGTCAGCAAAGGGATGGCGAAAGCGTTGAGCAGGCGGTGTCGCGAAAGCCCGGTTCGAGGGTCCAGCGCTTGCTGTAAAACGCGACGATCCGCGCCGCCGCTTTTGTCGACTATCGCGCAAACGTGTCGGGAAACTCTTTAATTTCAACGCGTCATGGCGGAAGCGGTGAGATTCGAACTCACGGTGGAGTCGCCCCCACGGCGGTTTTCAAGACCGCTGCCTTAAACCACTCGGCCACGCTTCCCTATGTACGCCTTCTAGCCCAGCGACTTGGCCGTGTCGCCTGGCTGTGTTTCAGGACCGTCGACCGCAGATTGATCGCTCTTAACAAGCACGGGGAGGTGCGCCGGGCTTTGACGTCGGCGGGCGCGGAGCGGTCGTGCAATTTGGAATGCGCAGAGTCCTTCTTGCGCGCCGGACCCTCGCTGCGCGATAACGCGGCCTGACGCAAAAATCTCTGCTGAGCGCGCCCACCGGCCTCGCCTCGTCTGCGCAGGCGATAGGTGTAAAAAGTAGAGTTTGTATCCCTTCGTGAGGCGATCGATATGGTTGAAACACTCAAGACGCTGGTCGAGCTTGGGGTGGCTAGCGATACGGACAAAGGGGTGGATTACCGGCGTCCAAGCGGCGAGGTCCGGCCTGGACATAACTATCTTCGCCACTATGAGTGGATACTGTCGCCGTTTCGCGACCGGCCGATTACCCTGATGGAACTCGGCGTCGGCGTGGAAGCCGCTTCGGGTCGATCGCTGAAACTGTGGGAAAGCTACCTGACCCACCCGGACGCTCGGATCGTCGGCGTCGACATCGGCGAATATGCGCGGCGTCACGCGGGCGGCCGCGTCGCCATCGAGGTTGGCGATTGCGGATCGGACGCCTTCGTTTCCGGTCTGGCGGCAAAATACAAGCCCGACATCGTGCTTGACGACGCCAGTCACCTTTGGTCCCATCAGATCCTGAGTTTTCGCCTGCTCTTTCCCGTAATCAAGCCGGGCGGCATTTTCATCATGGAGGACATTCACACGTCGTTCGGATCGCTGCGAAAAAGCTTCGGCTCCCAGGACGAGATCGACGCGTATCAGTATCTGCTCAGATACGCGACGGCGGTTGTCGGCGACGGGCAGTTTTCACCCGCCACGGATAAATTTCAAGACAAAGTCCCGATTGAACAAAGCCTGCTGTCGGCGATCAGGCATTTCATTTTTATACCGCACGCAATCATAATACAGAAAAAATGAACGAACCGAGGGGCGGCGCAGATCGACGCTAATGCCGCGCCGTCCTCCGCGCACGTCCGATCCGTCTGGCGTCGTTGCAATATTCGAGTATGTTGCGCGCCGGCGGGTCGGCTCCCTGCGCCGATTTCCGGGACGTCCGCGAACGCCTGAAATCACCGGCTAGAGCCGCGCAACCGCTTGGAAACGGCTTCTGATGACATCAGCCAAACCGACGCACACCGAGGAAGACTATATTCGCTTGCTGGAGCGAGACAGGCTGCAGTACCAGCCGTGGCTCGCAACCCGCAGCCCGCCGACCGAGGAGCAGCAAATAATCCAATCCGCCTTGAAAAAGGTGTTCGGCGCCAATATCGGAGCGAACTGCTTTATTTCCTCTGCGGCGCACGTTCTGGCGACAAACCTCAGATTGGGAAATAATTGTGTCGTTGCGGCGGGCGCGGTCATTCGGGACACGCTGACGGCGGGAAACGACGTATCGATAAATTCGTACGCGCAACTGGCTGGCTCCGTGACGCTCGGAGACGGCGTCCGGATCGCCGGCGGCGCGAGTCTGTTCGGCTTCAATCACGAAATCAAAAGAACCGACATCCCCATCAAGGACCAGCCGATCTCAACCAAGGGGATCAAGATTGGAGCCGGAACCTGGATCGGCGCCAATGCGGTCATCGTCGACGGAGTCAGCGTCGGACGCCATTGCGTGGTGGCTGCAGGCGCCGTTGTCACCCGGTCATGCCCCGACTATGTTGTGTTGGCCGGCGTTCCGGCGCGTGCGATCAAGGATAGGAAGGCGATGAGCGCCCCCATTGCAAATTCGCCTAAGACATTGCCGGTGCGCGAGTTGTTATTCAAGACCGACCCATATGTTGACCTGCATTGGCGACTCGCGCCGGATTTACAGGGTTGGGGGTCGTCGCACGAAGTATTCCGGCATGCGATCGGCCTCACGAAGCCGCGGCTCATTGTCGAGGTCGGGACCTGGAAAGGCGCTTCGGCCATTCATATGGCGAAGATTTGCAAAGAGCTTGGATTGCAGACGGAAATCGTTTGCGTGGATACCTGGCTCGGCAATTGGCAGCATTGGAGCCGCAACGACGGCGTCGGCAGCATAGTGGACCTGCGGCTCGTCAACGGTTTCCCGACTTTGTACTTCCAGTTCATGAACAACGTGGTAAGTCAGGGCTTTCAGGAGACGATCACGCCTTTGCCGCTTACCGGCGTCGCCGCCTCGCATCTGTTCAAATTTCATAAGATCAGGCCGGACATTGTGTACATAGATGGCGACCACGAATACGAGTCCGTCATCGGCGACCTTCGGGGCTGGCTCGGCTTGCTGGCGGACGACGGAATTCTGATCGGCGACGACATCAAGTACTTCGAGGGAGTTCGGCGCGCGGTCAGCGAGATCGTCGCGCAGGGGGGCTGGAAGCTCGAGGAGCGCGGCGAGAAGTTCACAATCACCCGCGTTAAAGCGTGACCCGGAGGGGTCGTTAAACTTCCCCGGCAAGGGCCGGGGGTTTTAGCAATGGCGACCGGCGTCCTTCGGCGCCCGAGTCGATCTACCTTGTTGCGAGGGCAGACTCTATTGCACCATGAGGGCATGTAATGAACTTGACATGGTTCGATAGCATTTCAGCCGAGCTGAACGGTGTTCCCGTTCGCGTCGCCCGGACGGATTATGACAAGCAACGTACATCGGACAGCGAAATCGTTTCCTTGAAGGGACAAGGCTTTTTCTCGATCTATGAGAAACTGCTGAAAGACGATCCGCCGCGTACGATTTTGGAATTCGGCATATTCGAGGGCGGCTCGGCGCTGATCCTGGCCGCCATGTTCCCGACAGCGAAAATTGTTGGCGTCGACCTGCGGCCTTCGAACCCCGCTGTTCTGCGTCACGTCGAGAAGATGGGACTCGCCGACCGCGTGTTTCTCCATTACGGGGTGTCGCAATCGAACGAAGCGAAGATTGTCGATAGCATTGCGGCGGAGCTCGGAGGCTCGCTCGATCTCGTCATCGACGACGCCTCTCACAATTACGAGCAGACGAAGGCCAGCTTCGAGATCGGCATGCCCTATGTCCGCGAAGGTGGAATGTACATTATCGAGGACTGGGCTTGGGCGCATTGGCCAGGAACGGGTTTCGATAACTGGCAGGGGCCGGCTCTCTCGAATCTCGTATTTGAGCTGTCGATGGTGACCGCGAGCCGGCCTGACATCGTGGGAGAACTGCGGGTGCGGTCCAGCCTCGTGGCTGCGCTCAAGGGTCCGCACGTTTCGCGCGCCAGATATCGGTTCGACAGCCTCTACAAGACCGCGCCGCGCGAGTGGAAGCGTCTGGCGTTGTGACGAGCGGGACGGCGGCTCCAATGCGGGGAGTGAGACCATGCTAGCACGCTGGCCGCGACTTCCTGCTTTCGCAGCGGCTTTCGCCCTTTGCCTGATGCGCGGCGCCTTCGCGGCGGACGCATTGCCGCTGGTGGGAGCGATCCGCTGGGACGCCTGGTTCAAGGGGAGCGAGTTCGCCGCCCAGATCTCCTCCCCGACCTGGAAGACGAGGGCCCCGTTTTTCGCTACGGTCGCCCGTGACGGCGCGCTGACGATCGACGACACGTCGCCGGAGACAACCGCAAAAGAGGTCAGCCTGGCGGCGGCGGCCGGGATCAACTACTTCATCTTCGGGCTCTACCTGGACAAGAACCCCGATGGCTCCGTCATCGAGAGCCGCGCGCCCTTTACGACGCCGATGCGCAATTTGATCGACCTGCCAAACAAGCACGGTCTCAAGTTCTCCTTCTTCCTGCCGATCCCGCGTTACTATCTCGACAAGCCACGGCTCAAGCAGCTTGTCGATGAGTTTGTCAGAAAGCAGGATTTTCTCGTGACGAGCGAGGGTCGGAAGGTCATTTTCATCTTCATGCCAGGCTCCCCGAAGTGGACGGGATCGGCGTCAGAGGTCGCCGCCTATCAGAAGATCGTCTCCAACTTGCGCGACGATGTGAAACGGTCGGTCGGGAAGACGCCGTATCTGGTAGGCTTGAACTTCTACCCGAGCTTGTCGGAAACCCTGATCAAGACGATTGGGCTGGACGCGATCAGCTCATATGGCGACCCACTCGGGCGGTGGAAGGCCGGAGAGGCTTCGGGTCAACAGCCGTTCAAACACTGCGCGCAGACTTCGCAATGGTACTGGAAGGAATCCGAGGCGCTCAACGTTCCGTATCTCCCACCGGTAAGTCTCGGATGGGATTACCGCCCGCTCATCGACGACAAGGAGCGCAACAAGGAACCCGAATGGTGCGAGCAACCCACGGCACAAGAGGTGAAGCTCGCGGTGCTCGAAGCTCTGCAGAAGGCGCGGCGGCAAGCCTTCCCGTCGATCGTCATCTACGCCTGGGACGAATATTCCGAGGGCGGGTTTCTGGCCCCGACGCTTTGCGGCGGAGCGGCCAAGCTGGCCGGGCTGAGCGAGGCGACCGGGTCGGCCGATAGGTTCAAGAAGGCCCTGGCGGAAGTGAAGCCGGCTGTCTCAGCCGATCGATGCGCCGTCGTTCCGCCTGTGCTGCGGCCCTGAATTGCCGGTTCCGTCTCACCCGTTCGCCCTTCTTGAGACAAGGGGCAAGGGCAAGTCAGACCGGGGGACAAGTCAGACCGGGTCGCGTCCGTATCGCGCGGTAAGATCGCGCGCGAGGTCAGAATGTCCCGGCCGGGGCCGCAATACAGCCGTTTGACCTGCGACATCGACGATGTCGAACAAGTCATCGATCGGCCTATAGTCATCGCGCGAATAGAAACCGGCAAAGTGCAGTTTGAAATCGGCCGCCGATCCATTGGCGGCCCAGGCGAGGTATACGGCCGCTGCGGTAGCCACGCGGTAGCGGCCGTCGATCAGCGCCAGTTCGAAAGGCCAGTTGTCGCCGGGTTGTCGTAGGTATTCGTCAATCTGAGCCGGCGACGGTTCAACCCGGGCGAAACCCCACTCCTGCGTGTCGCCGATCTCGACATGCCGAAGCGACAGACGCGAAGACTGAACGTATTTCGAAAGTCCCATGCGCGTCAGAACACGTTCGCAATGGCCGATTGAGGTTTCGACGCTAACGACCCGTTGCACCCCCGCCTCGCAGGCGAGCAGCGTCGATGCGCCCGCGCCGTATTCGAAGTACGAGCGTACGCCGCGAAGATTCTCGCGCAGCAGCTTGAGTTCGGCTTCCCCCGTCGCCGTCCCCATCTTGGCGATATGGAACAAATTCACGGGATCGGACAGCAGCTTGACCTGTTCGACCGTCAGCGCGGGCAGCGGCGCCGAATAGGGCAGTGGAAGCGAGAGATGGCTGAACAGCGGCGACAGGTCGATATTCGCAAGTGCAAAAGAACGCATGTATTCTTTTTCGGTCTGGCGGAGATAGGTCGCCAGGTGCATCCCCTTCCCCTTGTAAGCTCGCAGAGTATCGTCACGAAAATCGCTGACGCGTCCTTTCAGCTTCTCGCGGGCCGAGCGTACGAGATCTTGATAAGTTCGGTTGTGAAAATGAACGTAGGCCAGGTTGGACGGCAGCATGACTTGATCGTCAAATATGTCTTTTCGCTTTCCCCAGTCAAAGAAATGATATCCTGCATCCAGTTCGCCGGGAAAGTCACTTCTCACGATGACTTTTCTGATCCCAAGGTCAGAGGCGCCGCTGGTTCCCGCAGCATACCCCTTCGTGGTGCCAGGAATATTATACCAGCCGCGGCTTACGCGCAAAACCGTCCGGCCGCTCCGTTCGGCGCGGTCGATCTCCTCGAACAGGGCGGCTGGCGTATTGTTCAACGGGGTGCGGTCCGAATTGAGTACAGTCACCATTTCGTCGGAGTCGAGCGGGAAAAACCAATCGTAATTGGAGCTCTCCAGTCTGATAAGCTCGGTGACAATCTTCTCCCGTCGTTCGTAGTCGTCAGGGTCGGAGCAACTTACGACTTTTGCGCCCTCGCTGCGGATATCGGACAGAACCGACAGCGTCAGCGGGTCTGCCGACGCATTATCGAGAATGAACAGGTTTTCGGCGCCGAACATCCATTTCGAATGTTCAAACCAGAACTTCAGCAGGACGCCTTCGTCCTTCTGCATCATGATTGCGGCGAGGCGCGGCCGGGACGAAGGCTTGCTCATAGGAGACGTTCGCGTATCGCCGGCGATTCCGGGTTTTCGGGATCGATCTCACCGTTTGCATCCGCATGCCGGCTGCCAAGAGGCTCGAAAGTCACTAGAATTGCCAGCTTAAGCCTCCGGGGCGGCAAATTAAGGAAGCTACCCATATATAAGGAACCAATTTACGTCCATCGCCCGGTTGGAGAAGGGCGCGAACCAAAGCTGGCCGGTTGCGATTTGCGGGAGTGTGAGGGTCGGCGGCGATCGATCGGGTAGCCGGCCCGATCGCCGAATTCAATCCTCGTCGTCGCGCGCCGCCAAAACGGACATGGCTTCGTCCGTCCAAGGGTTGGGATAGGACAGCAGCTCCGCAAACCCCGTCAGCGTCTCCAGCGGCTTTCCGGCGCTGGGCTCGCGCACCCGCTCGCCAGGAAACGGAAGTCCCGCCTCCTTGGCCCACAGCTTCCGGTAATACGCATGGGTCAGGAACGCTTCGAAATAACCCCAGTCGCTCTGCGGGCTTGGGCAGTTGGGGTTGCTGACATTGCCGTCGAGAATCTCCCGGAAGAACCGGCGCAGCACGACCTCGGTCTCCACCTCGGCCAGATGCTGCAGCGAGCGGAACGAGTTGGTGGGATGAAGCCGGTATTCGTAGAGCGGCTCGTCGACGAACACGGGCTCGGTGCGCAACAGCGCCTGCAGGATGAAATCCCAGTCATGGCAATATTTGAGCGGCTGAAATCCGCCGATGTCCTCGGCCAGGCGCCGCGAGAAGAAGAAATTCCCGGTGGAGATCGCCACGTTCTGCCGCAGGAGCGAATAACCGATCGTCCGCTCGCGCGCGATCGCCAGGCTTTGACGCAGCCGCAAGAGGATCAGGCTTTCGGGAAACCGCTCGCCCCGCGCCTTCGCCTTGGTTGGGTCGGTGGGAGCATCGACAATCGTCTCGACGCCCGTGAAGCCGAACTCGCATCCGCGCTCGCGCGTCGCCTCCAAAAGCGCCTCCACGCGCCTGGGCTTGAACCGATCGTCGCTGTTGACGAGAGCGATATAATCGCCCTTGGCGAGCTCAAGTCCCATATTGAGAGAATCGTCGGCGCCGCGGTTCTCCTCCTTGCCGCGCAGCACGAAGGATTCGAACCGCTTGGCGAATGGCGTGCGCAGCAGGGCCTGGGCCAGCGCAAAGGTCGCGTCGGGAGAACAATCGTCGATGACGATCAGCTCGAGACGCGGGTATGTCTGGTCGCCGATCGAGCGCAGGCACTCCAGGATATAGGCCTCGTGCTTGTAGGCGGGCACGATGACGGAGACGAGCGGGGCCAGCATGGAGACGCCTCAACCGACGATGAACGTAACGCCTGCCGGCACAACGGAGGCCGCGTTGGGATGATGCACGGAGCCGATCAGGAGCCCTAACCGATAGACGCCGGGTTGAACGTTTTGAAAATCGACCGCGCTGTTGAAGCCGTAATGCTGCTCGCCCTCGTCTTCATAGAAGGAGGCGACATCGGTGCGCTGAAAACGTTCGAGCACCGAGGCGACGTACTCCCGCCCGTCCGCGCCGGCCAGTTGCAGGAAAATCGGAAGCGTGGCCGTCAGTTTGATCTCCGGGATGCGCACCCAACCGGAAATCGTCGCTTTCTTGAAATGGTCGATCGTGATCTCGGAAGCGAAGACCGATCGCCCGTTGATCACCTCGATGTTGCAATTGCCGCCCTCGGCGACGTCCTGGCGCATGACGCCCTTGGGAATCGCGACGAAGGGCGAAGGCCCGGCGCTGGGCCCGGCGCAGTAATCGGTTGCGAACTCCGTGAGCCGACGGTTGGCGTTGGCGAGCGAAGAGATCAGCTTGACGAGTTCGTCGTTCGCGCCCTCCGGCTCCGCCGCCAAGGCGTCGCCGATAAGCAGGTTGGCGGCGGTCTGGGCGGCGCGCACGGCCTTCAGGTTGCGATGGCCGTCGCGCCGGTCTGGCTCGAGATAGGCGCCTTCGGCCCATTCGTTCCAGGCGTTGACGAACACCAGCCGCTGACCCGGCGGCAGGTTTCGTCTCGCCTTGGCGCACAAAACGCTCAGCCACGCTTCGAATGCCGCAGGCGAGGCGTTATGGAAGATATGTCCCGCCTTGCCCTTGCGGCTCGTGTTGTCCCAGGATGGCATCGCCGTCCGAAAGCGCAGAGCCTCGCCCTCCGGCCGCCACAGCTCGCCGGCCGCGATCTCCATGTAATCGTAGATCCTGCCGGTGAAATCCTTGTCGAGGTCGACGACCTTGTTTTGTATTTCTCGCGCGTTGACGCCGTGCGGCGGGAACTGACACAAACTGTCGGCGCCGTATCTCGCCGGATCGGACAGGCCGAAGGTTTCGCACATCGAAACATGAAGATCGGGGAAGCCGGCCGCCTTGGTCTTCGCCTTCCAAATATTTATCGTCGAGACCGGGTCCTGCAGCAAAGAGACGCGATAAATAAGAAGAAACGGCGCGCCGTTTATCTTAATGTAGCGCGGATTGTCGAAATACTTTAGAATTTGATCGATGAAATTGTTGTCGTCGAGCTGGCTGTGGCTCTGATGCATCAGGACATCGTCCTCGGACCCGTCCCAGCGGCGCGACCAGTTTTCATTGGCCCAGCACAGGCAGAAGTCGAGTTCGTAATCCTTCTCGAGATGCCGGTCGGCCGGCATCGTCATCAACGTCTTACCGGCGAACGAGTAATAGTAGTAGCAGAATCCCGAGATTTTGTAGCGCTGGGCCAGTTCGATCTGCTTTTCGTGGATCAGATCCAGCCGCAAGTCGTAGTAGCCGAGATCGGCCGGAATGCGCGGCTGGTTGTGACCGGCGAAGCTTGGCCGGGCGGAAGCGACATTCGTCCATTCCGTGAAGCCTGTGCCCCACCACTCGTCGTTTTCGGGAAACGGGTGAAATTGCGGGAGATAGAAGGCGATGACGCTGACGTCCTCGGAGGGCGGCGCGCTGTCCGTCGGCGCGCGCGAGCGCGACAGGGCCCTTTTCGGCGCCGCCATCATCGCGTCCGACAGTTCTATCCTCTTGTTTTTCGATGTCTCGGCGAGCCGACCGGCGGCGACTTCGTAATACTGACGCAAATCGTCTTCGGAAACCGAGAAATTCGGGGGGAAACTGAGGAAGCAGTCGGTGCCGGCGACCTTCACCGAGAAATCGTGCCCGCCGGCCCGCGTCTTGGAGGGGGCTGCGGACAGAGCGGAGAGCAGAGCTGCCGCATCGGACGCCGCGATGTTTTTCGGACCGAACCGGAAGCCGGCGGCGACCGGGACGCCGAGAAGCTGGCTGATGTCGGTGCGCGTCTCGCCCGTCGAAGCGACGCCCATGGCCACGTTCTTGTAGTAGAACTCCAGTTGAAGCCTTGCGCTGGGATGCGCGACGTCGACGCACCAGCCGTTGATTATGCCCCGCTCCTGGGCGTCGACCTGGCCGCGCAGGGCGCTCCCCTCCTCCGGCGCCTCCAAGTCACCCCGCAGCGTGACCGGATGGGTCAACAGCATTATCAGCGTCTCGAAATCGATCTCCAGATTTTGACCGAGTTCAAGCGCCACGGGCTGTTCGCTGACGCGCACGCTCAAGAAGTCGCGCGCCGTTTCACCGGCTTCCTGCGCCTCCTCGATCAGCAACAGAATGTCGGCGGCGTTCAACTCCGCCGGACGCGCGAGGGTGGCGCGGAACCCCGGTCGCACGGGCAGACCGACGGCCTTTTCGATGTCGCTGCGCGTTCCCGAGGTGAAGAAGGAGCTGAGCTTGGCTTCGCCGATCCACAGTTCCAGCGGCACAGGCTTCAGGGGATCGAGGGTCGAGAAACACCAGCCCGCGAGGGCGCCGTCGTGCAACACCTCGACTTGGCCGCGATAGTTCGGTCCGGCGGACAGATCCGAGAGATCGGCGTCGGCGACGACGTATAAAACCCCCTCGGCAAGCGCGCTATCGTCCTGATCAGTCATTAAGACCACCCCCGGAATCGCTTTTAATTGTTCGGCGCTCGGGGTCAATGCGCCGGCTTGGGCAGGCTTAACGGGGCGCCGGCGTTTTCCCGAACGGCCTGCGATCAAGCAAGGCCCCGGCAGCCGGTCAAGCGTTCTTTTCCGCAAGACCGCTTCCGCCCGTCGTCTTCGACTTTACAAAGAAAGTCCCCGGAATCCGCGATTCCTTCGGAGAGCGCCAATTAACGACAGACCAAAAAATCCGCCCGACACAAGTTCGGACGGTTCAAAGGGCCGCGCCGAGAATGGCGAGCTTCCTTACGTAATCACGCGTTGGCGCGCGCTTCGTCGCGCAGCCGCGCGAGGCGAGACAGCGTCTGCCAACGGCCCTGCGAGCCGTTGATGTAGGCGATCGCGGCGAGATAGCCGTTGCGGTGCCACTCGACGATCGTCGATTCCGGCAGCGCGGCGAGCTTGTCGGGGTCGATCAGTTGGACGCCTTGCACGACCACGGGCGGCCGTCCGCCGGACGTGAGCGTCACCGTCCGCGACGCCAGCAGGCCCTGCGCCTGGACGGCCGCGATAAACGCTTCGGTCGCCGCCGCAGCGGGCTGCAGCTCGCGCGTCAGCGCCAGCAGCTCCTCGCCCAGCGCCGAGGTCTTGTCGCCGTCGAACAGCGGCGCGCCCTTCTCGCCGTCCAGCGTCGCGTCCTTCTCGTCGAGCAGGATCGCGAACCGCTGCGGATTGTCAGTCGGCGCGATCGAGAACGGGCGCCGGCGCAGCAGCGCGGGCGTGTAGACCCCGTCGGGCCATGTGCCGTCGGGATTGAGGAACAGATTGCCTTCGGACGAGATCGCGAGCGCTGCGGCCAGCTGAATCTTGTCGGTCCCGACGAAGACGATGGGGAAATGCGCCGCGGCTTCGGAGACCTCGCCGACGAGCAGCGGGATGGTGTTCAGCCCCGCCGTATCGGGGAACCGCCTCGGCGCCGACAGGCGCACGGCGGCGTGACGCTCCTTGGAAAACAGCGCAAAACGATCCGCGATCAGCGCAGAGGCCTGGCTATTCATGGGTTCAAATCCTTAACGCAAGTTTACACGCAAACGCAAAGCGCGCCGGGAGGGTCTCTCCCGGCGCGCTCTATCTTAGCTTAGGCCGTGTGGATGTGGAAGAACGTCGAGGGCAACGTGAGGCTGCCGCTCGTCGCGGCGCCATTGTTGGTGTCGAACACGCCCACGAGCTGCAGCTCGCCCAACGTGATCGCCCCCGCTACGCTGTGGTTGACGTAGAACAGCGCGAGGTCGCTCTTGTTGTCCCACACGCCGATGAAGCCCTGGTTGATCGCCGAGTCGGTATACGTCGTTTCGATCTGCGTCGCCGCCTGCCCGATCGTCGCCTGCTGGATACGCTCGGCAGTGGTGCCGTGGAGGTTCAGGAAGGAGTTGATCGAGGTGGCGGGCGAGTCGAACTCCACGCCGTAGGTCCCGAAGCCGCCGGCGGCGCCGAGATTGGCGCCCGTCGCCAGGAGGGACGTCGCCACCGTCGACTTCACACTCGCGAAGCCGGAGATGTCGGCGTAACCGAAGTTCGCCTTCAGTCCGATCACGACGTCGCCTTCCGCCGCCAGATCTTGCGCGCTGGTGGGGACGATTCCCAGATCCGAGTAGCGGAACTGGTAGTTGTTGGCGACATTGTAGTGCGCGAAGTCGATGAGATCGGAACCCTGGCCGGCGATCACGCTGTCGCCGAGACCGGTGACGTTGATGATGTCGCCGGAGCCGATGTAGCCGTTCAGGTGGCTCGCCTCCGTGTTGTTGGTGCCGCGCACCGTCACGCTGGTCGTGTTGGCGTCGTTGATGTTGACGAACGCAGTGCCGCCACCCGTGATGTTGGCCAGGTAGCCGGTGTCGAGGACCTTCGACAGGTCGATATTGCCTGCCCCGTTGACCGTGACCCCGTAGTTGTGGATGCCGCCGGCGCTCGTCAGCGTGATCGAGCCGCCGTTCGACGCCTCGTCGTTGACGATCTGCTGGTAGGTGAACGTCGCCGTGTTGGTGGCCGGAGTCGCCACCGCGCCGAGGCTGATCGTGCCGACATGCTCGATGTCCAGCGGCGTGACGCCGCCGCCCGAGAAGTCGGTCGTTCCGGTCACCGACAGCGTGTTGCTGCCGCCGCCGAGGTCGAGCACGCCGCCATGCGTGCCTGCCGCGCCGTTGAAGATGGCGGTGTCATTGCCGGCCCCGCCGTAGATATAGAGCGCGCCCGTCCCGCCGAAGTCCTCCGTCTGGAAGCTCGTGGCGGAGAGATCGAAGGTCTGACCCCCGGCCCTTGTTCCCTCCAACGTGAGGGTGCCCCCCCAGTTCTTCAGATCGTAGTTGTCGGGGGTGAAGGTCGGCGCGAAGTCCGCCCCGGTCACGTCGACCACGAGGCCCGACGTAGTCGAGCCAGCGGTCAGCGGGGTGCCCGCCGTCCCGAAGGTCGCCAACTGCGTGTCCGTAAACACCACGCTCTCGCCGGAGTCGACGTTGATGTAGTTGGGCAAGCCGACGAAGGTCGCGCCGCTGAGATCGGTGTTGGTGCTGATCTCAATCGTCGCCGTGTCGACGCCGCCCGCCACGTAGGTCGAGTTGTCGAACAGGTCCGAGGCGACGAGGAAGGCCGCCGTAGGCGCCGCATGGAGCACTTCCGGCCCGGAGGTGTCCCACGAGTCCGTCGCCCCGCCCCGGCTCTCGAACTGCCAGATGACCGTCGAGTTCGTGGTCGCATACAGCGTATCCACGCCGCCGGCGCCCAGAATGACGTAGTCCGTTTCGTTTGAGTTGCCGCCGCTCGCGATCGTGTCGTTGCCCTTGCCGTCATAGGCAACCTCGACCACCGGCGTGACAGCGCTGGTATAGCCGAGATTGATCCTGTCGCCCGCGTTGTCGGCGTTGACGACGATCGCGGCGAAGTTCGGCGATTGCCCGACTCCTGCAAAAACACCAAAGTTCAGGTCGAAGCTCGAGCTGACGGCGATCGGCCCGATCGGCGTCTGGCTCAACGACAACACATGCGGCGTCGGGTTGGTCCCGTCGACGTTGACGGTGATCTGGCTGAAACCGTTAACGGTCACGACGGCGCTGTCGAGCTGGTATTCCCAGAACTTGGCCTCCGAAGTAGTAAGTGGGCCGTTGCCGATATTGAAGTTGTCGATCCCCGTGATCGTCTTGTTGCCCGGCGGAAGCGTCGTATCCGGGTTGACGGCCGTGAAGTCGACATCCGCACTATTCGCGTCGCCGACATTGAGCGTGTCGTTCCCGCCGCCGCCATTGACCGTGCCGATGAAGGTGAACGGCGAGCCTGCCTCGTCGAAGTTGAAGGTGTCGTTGCCGGCGCCGCCGTTCAGATACTCCGTGCCCGTGCCGGCCTGAACGGTGTCGCCGTTGGCCGAATCGTTCACCGTGATCGAGTTCGGGTTGTTGTTGCCCGTGGTCAGATTGATGTTCAGCGGCCCCGCCTGCGAGGTCCCGTCGATCACCTCGTTGATGTACGACAAGAGCGGAGAAGCCGCGTCGGTGGGCGGGCTCAAGATAACGCCGATGTTGTTCTGCACGAACGAGGCGACGTTATCCACGATGTCGAGGGTGCCGTAGGCGCCGGGGATGGCGGGCGGACCGACGGTCTCGGGGGTGCCGCCGGTGACGAAGAACCCGGTGGCCGGCGGCCCGAAGCTGGTCGGATTGGTGTCGACGTCGGACGCGTTGACCTTGCCGGTCATGCCGGCGGCGATAACCGCCGTCACGGACGTGGACACGCCGTGGAACGTCGAGCCGGTGAGGTCGGTGTTCTGGTTGATGTCGAAGGTGTAAGTGCCGCCGTTGCCGGTGAAGCTGCTGCCCGGATAGGCGGCGTTTGCGTGGTTGAAGACGATCGTATTGGAGCCGGTGCCGGCGTCGAACGCCTCCACGCCCGTTCCGGCGTAGACCGTCAGCGTCCCGGTGTAGCCGCTCGCTTCGACATTATCATATCCGGTCGTCGCCCCCTGATCGACAATCACATTGTTGGAGCTGGTGATTCCGCTCACGTTGGTGGTGACCGGCAAATAGGGCAGAGGGCCGGTGCCGTTCCCCGTGACGAGGATATCCACCGTGCCCGAGAAGCCGTAGATGTTCCCGTTGTTGACCAAGTTGGTCTGGCCCGGGCCCTTGTCGGCGATGATCTTCAGGATCGAGGAATGATCGCCCGCCGTGTCAGGCGCGATGAAGAAGCCGCCGATTTCCTGGCCGCCGAGCGCG